>ULRK01044900.1_pt1 | contig 120738 bp, 119 predicted proteins | sample 1955341 | NCBI WGS metagenome assembly ULRK01 (sample SAMEA4835680, study PRJEB28245) | human gut metagenome | biome: gut microbiome; material: fecal sample | place: Denmark | collected 2008
CGGCAGCCAGGAAGTGACGCCTTCTTTCATTTTGCATTCCGCAATGGTGCGGAGGCTTTCCAGCTTGGCGTCGCAGGTGTCGCAGCCGCCGGCGCCGTGGCTGTGGATGTCAATGAAACCGGGAAGGAGCATGCGGCCTTCCGCATCCACGACCTTGTCTGCGGCGGGAAGTTCGCTCCCGGCGGGATAGACGGCGGTAATGGTTTTGCCTTCCATTTCCACGGCAGCCCCGGGCATATCGATGCCGGGGGAGATAATGCGTGCGTTTTTAATGAGTGTCTTCATAAAAATGAATGGTTGTTGGATGGATGTTGATCGTCGTTTTTCTCCGTTCGTCCGCGTCTTCCCGCCTGGCCTCCGCTTCCTGCGGAAAACCGGGAATGGGCGGCGGTGTGCCGGAGATCGTTCATGACGCTGGCAGATTCCCGGTTATCTGGCGGCGTCCAGGGCCTTGTTCCACCGGGCTACGCGGGCGGCTTCCGCTTTCAGCACGGCGGCCGCGGCGTTCTTGTCCAGAATGCGGATGTCCTTGATTTTGTCCCCCCGGACAATGGAGTTGACGACGTCCTGCCCTTTCAGCACTTTCCCGAAGACCGTGTGGCGGCCGTCCAGATGGGGCGTGGCCACATGGGTGATGAAGAATTGGGAACCGTTGGTGCCGGGGCCAGCGTTCGCCATGGAAAGCACGCCGGGGCCGTCATGCCTGAGGTCCGGGGAAAACTCGTCTTCAAAACTGTAGCCGGGGCCTCCCATGCCCGTGCCGGTGGGATCGCCGCCCTGAATCATGAAATTCGGAATCACGCGGTGGAAGGTGATTCCCTTGTAGTAGCCTCTGCTGGCGAGGTTCAGGAAGTTGGCTACGGTGACGGGCGCCTTGGATGGGTAAAGGGCCAGTTCAATATCCCCTTTGGTAGTGGAGATGACGACATTGACGTCCTTGAGGCCGGCTGTGGATTCCGCGGAGGCGCTGAAGCACGCCAGGGCGCACAAGGAACACAACAGAAGGGTGAGATATTTTTTCATGGCTTCTTGTTTTCTCCCCTATGTTGCCCGAATAGAAGCAGGGTTGCAAGTAAATCGCGCGCCCTGACGGGAGAATGGAGCGGGGCGCGCCAATGTAGAAGGTTTTTCTCTGAAGAAGGATTTTTAAAGATGGGCGCCCGGTTGCCGGCCCAGGACTACCTTGAGCCGGAAGCCGCGCGGGAAAAACGGAAGACCGCCCACGCCATGAAGAGGCTGAGGATTCCCATGACGACGAATTGCCAGGAGGGGGGGATGACCAGCATCATGGCGTATTGGAATCCGACGGCCAGCAACCCGAGCGCGCAGTCCACCAGGTTGCCGGCGGCAATCATATCCCCGCGTTTGTCATTGTCCGCCCGGTCCTGGAAAAAGGCATTCAGAGGCACCAGGAACAGGGCGGCGGAAATGCCCGCCGCCATCAGCAGGGCATTAAAGACCGGGGAAGTCATGGAGACTGCGGCCAGGGCCGCGCAGCTCGCCGCCATCAGCACGCCTCCCGTCACGGAAACATTCATTCGGATGTGGCGGCGGCAGATCACGGAGGCGAGGATGCCCCCCAGCACCGTTCCCCCGCTCATCCAGGCCATCAGCACGGCTCCCACGGAGCTGAAATCATCCCCGCCACCGGAGATTTCCTTGGCCATCTGGATAGTCATCAGCATGACCGTGCCGCCGAAGAACCAGAAATAGCCGATGCCCATCTCGCTGACGCGCAGATTGCGGTTTTTCCACAGCTTGCCCAGCTGATGGAAGTGCTCGTAAAACAGGGACCAGGAGAAGGGGCGGTCCCCCCCGGGAGCGTACCGGGGCAGGCAGAAGCTGGAGGCCGCCACCGGAACGGCCAGGAGCAGAAACACCAGGCATGGGAAAGAAGCGGCATACCATCCGTCATTGATGCCGGAGGGTTTCAGACATGCGTCAAACCATTGGAAGAAGCCCTCCCCCAGCCAGCGGTGCCAGATGGTATCCGTGGAAGGTTCCAGCAGGTAGCGGAACCAGATGAAGACGCCGATCTGGCCGATGAGCAGGCTGAGGATGGAAGCCATTTCCACGATGCCGCTGGCGAATCCCATGCGGGAGGTTCCCACAATGTCCTTGACGATTCCCTTCTTGGCCGGGCTGAAGACGGTGGCCTGCACGGCAAAGACGCAGAACCACAGGATGGCCCCGTTCAGGTTGTGGACACGCAGGCTCCAGTACATGCCCGCCAGCACGCATATCTGGAGCAGGGCCATGGACTGGATGATGCGCGCCTTGCAGAAACGGTCCGAAAGCCAGCCGACGAATGGGGAGAACAGGATAAAGGGAAGCACAATGATGGCCCCCAGCGGATATTCCAGGTCCCCCTCTGCTCCGTACAGCCAGACGCCCAGGGGAATCAGCAGGAATTGCGCTCCTTTTTCATTAAAGGAGTTCTGCGCCTGAATCAGCACGAGCCTCCAGAAAGCTCCCCATGGAACTTCGCGGGCGTGTCCTGGCGTATGGGCGCTGGAATTCATGAAGTTACAGGCTGGGCTCTTCCGCTTTTTCCAGGCCGGAGCCGCGGAACAGGCATAATGCGCCGATGACGGCGGTCAGCAGGACGCTGGCAATCAGGGAGGCTTCTTCACTGAAACCGCACATTTCCGGGCTGGAGAACAGATATTGGAATACTACCAGGCTCAGGAAGGCGGCGGGAGCCGCCGCCGGCCAGCAGCATCGGTTTTTGCTGCGCAGGTAAATGGAAACGGCCCAGAGCGTGGCGGCGGCCAGCAGCTGGTTGGCCCAGCCGAAGTACTGCCAGATGACGGCGTAGTCCATGCTGCTGACGGCAATGGCCGCGGCGAAGAGAGGGATGGCGATCATCAGGCGGCGGCTCAGCTGTTCCTGGCTCAGCTTGAAACTATCCGCAATCATCAGGCGTGTGACCCGCAGGGCGCCGTCCCCCGTGCTGATGGGGAGGATGACCACGCCGATCATGACCAGGATGGAACCGACGCTTCCCATCCAGGATTCGGAAATCGTCTGGATGGCCAGCGCCGGAGCCTTTCCGTTGGCGGTAGCCGCTCCCAGGGCTTCCGGAGAGCCGTAGAAGGTCAGCGCGGCAGCGGCCCATATGAAGGCGATGATGCCTTCCGTAATCATCGCCCCGCCAAAGACGGGCAGCCCTTCCCGCTCCGTTTTCAGGCACCGCGCCATCAGCGGGGACTGTGTGGCATGGAAGCCGCTCACGGCTCCGCAGGCGATGGTGATGAACATCACGGGGAAAAGCGGGAAATCCGCCGGATGGCGGTTATGGAAAAAGTCCAGATCTGGAAGCACTTCCATGCGGGGCAGGTGCATCCAGGCCGGCATGGAATCCGCAAAGGGAGCCAGGAGCATCACGCCCAGAATGCCCATGACCATGATGATCAGGGCGACCGAAAAAAGAGGATAGACCTTTCCCATGATAGCCTGGATGGGAAGAATGGTCGCCAGAAAGTAATAGCCGAAGATAATCCACACCCATGTTGAAACGCTCCAGCCCGTCATGGGGGACAGGATGGCGGCGGGCCCCACGGCGAAGACGACGCCCACCAGCACGCTGAACACGATGCAGACGGCGCGGCTGATCCACTGGGCCTGCCTGCCCAGGTAGCGCCCCAGGATTTCCGGCAGGTTTTCCCCCTTGTGCCGCAGGGAAATCATGCCGGAAAAGTAGTCGTGCGCCATTCCGCCCAGAATGCAGCCGAAAACGATCCACAGGAGTGCGGCCGGGCCATACAGCACGCCCATGACGGCGCCGAAGATAGGTCCCAGCCCTGCAATGTTCAGCAACTGGATGAGAAAAACGCGCCAGCGCGGCATGACCACGTAATCCACGCCGTCCGTACAGGCCACGGCGGGAGTTTGCCGGGAGACGTCCGGCCGGAAAATCTTTTCCAGCACCCGTCCGTAAGTGAAATAACCGGCCGCCAGGATCAATATCCCCAGAATGAAATAGCAGTAACCGTTCATGTTGGAAAAAGATCCAGCCGTCTCATAGACAAGCTGTCCGTCCACGAAACTTAACTTTTCTCCCGCCTTCTGGCAAGCCGTTATTGAAAGAGGGAAAAATATGGAACGGATTGCCAATCCGGAAGAGAAATCCAAAAAGCCTTTTTTATGTATAGGAATTTGGCATCATTAGTCTTACGGCAACTTGAAATCTTCAGGGAAGAAGCTCTTCATTTGAAAATATCCCTGCGCATTTATTCACCTAAACATCTTGTTTTTTATTATTTATTGTTGACTTCGGATTGGCAATCCGCTAAAGGGGAAAAGTTGTTTCCACTCAACATCATTCAGTTATGAAGAAAACATTAACAATCATTACTTCCCTGGTTCTTGGCACGGCGGTTTCCCAGGCTGCGGTACTGTGCACCACTACGTTTAACCGGACCGGAACTTCCCTGGACACCGTTACCGTAAATACGGTTTCCGATGTGGGGCTTTCTTCCCCCACATCAATTTCTGCCGATGATTTCAACAAGAGTACTTCAGGTAATGACCTGCTGGCTTCAGGCTCCATTCCGTCCTCCGTATTCTCCCCCAATTCCAATGTGGGTAATAACCAGAATAATACGTGGAGCGTTTCTTTCACGTTTACCAACACCGGTTCTCAGGATATGCTGATTTCTTCCATTGATCTTTCCATGATAGGGTTCAATGGACAGGGCGCCGCCCAGAATGCCGGGGGTGGCGTGGCCAACAACGATTATGTTGGGGGAGCCGACGGCAATTTGAACAAACCCGTCAATATCACCCTTGGCATGAGCGGGCAGGAAGATCAGACGCTGGCCTATAACGGCGCCACCAGCACAAATACATCAACGGGGTCCTGGGATGGCATCCATACGGGGAACTATGAATATGGCGATGTTTTGTTGAAGGCCGGAGAATCCATGACGTTAACTGTCACGGCTTCCAAAAACGAGAATTACGGCAGCGGCTGCTTTATTGGTCTTACGGGAATTCAGGTTAATGGGGAAGTGGTTCCCGAACCTGCCACGGCTTCCCTGGGGATTCTGGGGCTGGCCGCATTGATGATGCGCCGCCGCAGGCTCTGAGCGTCTTTCCTCAACCGGGCCCGTTCCAAGGCCGGATTTTTGGAATGGGTCCGGTGCATGGCGTTCTGCAGCAAAACAATGCATGGAGAGCGGATTAAAAATCCGAAGTCAACGTAAAATTTTAAAAAGAAACCATTTCATCCTTTCCTCCATCCCCGAAAGGAGAATGGACGGAATTGTCCCTTTTTAAATTTTAACGGAGTATATGAATTACTCTCAAAGGATTATATTTTCATCCAGTGCAGAAAAATACTTTCAGGATTTTTAATCTGGTAGAGAAAAGCCGAGTTTCTGTTCCAGAACTTCAAATAATCTAAAATTACCAGAATTATGAAGAAAACATTTTCTGTCATTGTCTCTATCCTTGCTCTTGCCGGTTCCGCCCATGCGGCTATTGTATTTGATTATCAGGCAAATCCTCAAGCAACAGCTGATTTTTACCAGCCTGAAGTCACCGGAGCTTTCCTGACCGGTCAGACATTCACCGGCGTTTCAAACCAAAAAACGGGTTCCAACTACGTTAACTCCTTTTTGAGTCCCAATGTAAATGTCGGCAACGGGAATACGTGGAGCGTTTCCTTGTCCTTTACCGTAACAGAAGCTGTCACCGTTGATTCCATAGTTCTGAATCTTTTTACATTTAGTGGTGCCAATGCGGTTCAGAATAGTGACCGGAGAGGCGCTTATACCTTTAATTTGAAGCTGGGTGGAGATGTTCTGGCCAGCTGCAGTAATTCCAGCCTGACTTATCTGGGTACGGGTGATGCCAGTGCCGGCAGTTCCCAACAGGCCAGCGTGGAGACGCTGGGTCAACGCGGAGGGTCTTCCGGCATCCATGAGGAAGGAATGCTGAACCAGGCAGTGACCCTGTCTGCCGGCAATACTTATACCCTTGAGCTTTCCCTGAACAGGGGACAGGAAACGCAGGGATACTTTGTCGGATTGGGCGCTATTGAATTGAATACGGTTCCTGAGCCGGCGACAGCCTCTCTCAGTATTCTGGGCTTGGCTGCACTGATGATGCGCCGCCGCAGACGTTGAAGTCCATGTCCCTGATGCATTTGTTCAAGCCGTCCGTTTTTTCTTTGAAACTGGCGGCTTGTTCATTTTCAGCCAGTAAAATTCAGCATTTTTTAACATTTAATATTAATACCCGGTATGATTCCCCAGGCAGTCCATTCTTCGGCGTGATGCCGTCCGGGTCATCGTTTTTCCAGTCAGCCATGTTCCCACACCGTTTTTTTACTGTTTTCATTCTTTTCCTGCTGTTCTTTGCTCCAGCCAGATCTGCCGATGTTGAATATGTCTGGAGAGGCGCTGATTACCAGTGGAGTTCCCTGTCCAACTGGAGTGTCGGAGGCGTTGCCGCCGCCTCCGCGCCAGGGGCCGCCGCTTCCGCTTATGAACATTGGATGGTAACCAATGGAACGGATTCCGTAGGGAGGGCGGATATCGGCGGATTGGGTGCGGGGGGGCGGTATTTAAAGGGCGTCAGGATTGCGGGGCTTAACAGCCGGGCGGAAAGCAGGATTCCATTGTTCATCAAAAACACGAATAAGAATGTATATTTGCGTGTGGAGGAGGGCGGCATTGCCGTGGAAAATGCCGACGGGGGCGGTTATTCTGCGGATTTCGGGATTGCCCAGCTGCGCGTTGCCGCAGACCAGGAGTGGCATGTGGCTGAAGGGCGCAGCCTTTATATAGGGCATGACGATGACGCTCCGTCCGGGGGATTGTATTCCCTGACTTCGGAGAACGATGTTCCGCGACGCGTGACAGTGACGGGCGGAGGCGCCGTGCGCATCGGGGAAGGGGTGCTGCTGAATAATATTTCCGGCCTCATCGGTTTTGCGGTGAACGCCGGAAAGGGAATACCCACGCTGGATCTGGCGGACCGGGGCATGAGCAATACGGTTACAGTGGAAGACGCTGCCCGCCTGGAAGGCATGTCTCTGTACCAGGGGGCTCTGATGACGCGGGAAAACGCGTCCGTGACTTTTTCCGGCACTGCGGTCAAGGCATCCGGACAATGGAACATTGGCGCAAACACGGAATTTGCGTTGGAGAATTCCACGCTGGATCTGACGGAAGCGGGTGTGGACGGCAACGTGATTCTTTCCGGATCTTCCGGCATTACCGGGGATAAGGGAACGCTGCGGCAGACGCTTCTGGATGATGCCCGGGTGACTTATACGAACCGGAATGTCAAGGTGGGAGAAATCCGGAGCGTAGGCAGCAATGTGACAATTACGCTGAACAATTCCTCCATTCATTTTGACGGAGAGATTCCGGCGGTGAACCTGGTAGTGCAGGGCAGCTGCACGCTGGGCGGTAGTGGTGTCTTTTCAGGGACAATTACTTATGCTCCGGGAGGCACTCTGACCGTGGATGGGGATATTTCCCTGCCCAGTTCATCCCTGACGCTGGGGCGTCTTCATGTGGCTACGCTGGACGGCGTGCCGCAGAACTCCGCCGTCCAGCCGGAAATTCCTGCCCAGCAGGCGAGGGAATACGTGGTCTTGTTTGATTCCTCTTTTGAGGAGTTTATTTCCGAATGGCCGGGCAGGCATACGCTGGGCATACAGTTCCGGACGGACATGAGTGCCCCCGTCACCGTAAAGGAACTGCCCTCAGGGGCGGTTTCATGGAATTATGATGCCGCATCCGGCTGGCTGACGCTGCAAACGGATGTGGCCGAAAAGCCGGACATGCCGGCGCACGTTTCCGGATCCAGGCCCAATATTATTTTTGTTCTGGTGGATGACATGGGCTGGGGGGATATGAGCGTCAACTGGACGCGGCAGGATAAAAACGGCAGGCAGGTGACCCGCAAGAATGAATTCAAGACGCCCACCCTGGACACGATGGCTGAGGAGGGCATGCAGCTGAGGCGCCATTACAGTGCGGCTCCGGTATGCGCTCCGGCCCGCGCTTCTCTGCTGCTGGGTGTTCACCAGGGGCATTCCCGGGTGGTGCGCAACAACACTTTTGATTATCCTATTGAGAATTCCCATACGCTGGGAACGCTGCTGAAAAGTGCTGGCTACCATACGGCAGCCATCGGGAAATGGGGTGTGGGCGGAGGCGGGCAGAGCGGCAAGGCCCTGACCGCGGCTCCCCATATGCGCGGGTTTGATTATTTTTATGGAATCATCAAGCATTTGGCGGGGCATTACCATTATTTGACGGCGGGTTCCCAGGATATTTACGAATATAATGACCAGGCCGCGGCTCCGGCGTGGGAGAGCGTCAGCGCGAAAGTTCCGGGCACCGCCTATGATACGGATTTGTTCGGGGCCCGCGCCAAACAATGGATTGTGGATCACCATGAGAAAACCCCTTCCCGGCCTTTCTTCCTGTATTTGGCTTTTCCGGCTCCCCATGGCTGTCTGTCCGCTCCCGCCTGCGCCTATCCGGCGGGATTGGGAAGAGACGGTGGCCTCCAGTGGGAGAAGAAAGACGGCTATGAAGCCTGCAATACCGCTGCGGACGGCTGGTCAGGGGTAAAGGAGGACTTTTCTCCGGATACTTATATCTACCCGGAACATGAGGTTTTTGGAAAAACGGAATCCCGCCATGCCACGATGATCCGCCGGGTGGATGACGTCCTGAAAGACATGATCCAGCTGCTTAAGGATTTGGGCATTGATGACAATACGATGATTGTCTTTACGTCCGACAACGGTCCCCACAATGAACCTGGTTCCGGCAATTACGGCAATGGCGCGCAGGATCCCTCTTACTTCATGAGTTACGGGATGATGGACGGCATTAAGCGCGATTGCTGGGAAGGCGGCATGCGTGTACCGGCCGTGGTGCGCTGGCCCGGAGTGGTTCCCAGCGGAATCAGTTTGAATGCCTGCCAGTTCCATGACTGGATGGCTACTTTTGCGGATGTGGCCGGAGTGCCCGTGCCATCCCGTTGTGACGGCGTTTCCCTGCTGCCTACGCTGGCAGGGGTGCCGGAACGCCAGAAAACGAGCGTTATTTATGCGGAGTATGCCTATAACGGGAGCACCCCGAATTATAACGATTTCCTTCAGGAACACAGGGGGCGAGGGCGGCAGCAGCAACAGATTGTGTTTGTGGACGGTTTCAAGGGGGTTCGGATGGGGAATGCCGCGCCTGCTACGGATTTTGAAATTTATGATACGGAAAAAGATCCGCAGGAAGCGGCGAATCTGGCTGCATCCCGTCCGGATTTGCAGGAAAAGATGAAGGCGCAGGCGTTGCGTTCCCGCCGTTCCTCTCCCATTGCCGCCACCAATTTTGACGCCGGTTATATTGCTCCCGTTTCCGCCCCAGCGGGCCTGCGGGAGGGCAGGCTGCGCTGGCGAGCATGGAACCGCTCTTTTGACTGGGTGCCGGATTTCCGGCAGTTGGAGGAGGTTCCTTATTCTACGGGAGTGACGGATGTTTCTGACGTGCTCAGCGTCAGGGCAGGACTTTCCGGCCAGAAAGGGGTGGAATTGACGGGCTATCTCAGGGTGCCTGTCACCGGGGAATATCAATTTTACCTCCGGACGGATTCCAATGAAGGCTCCAGGGCTTTTGTCCATCTGCACGATATGCAGCTCATTGATGCGGATTATGCCTATACGCCCGGAACGCAGGTTGCCTCCAATGCGCGGGAAGGCGTTTCCAGCGATGTGCAGCCCAATGCCGTCCAGACGGTGAAACTTTCCGCGGGCCTGCATCCCATTCGCATCGGCTATGTGGGTAAGGGGGCTTCTTCCTCCCTTTCCCTGCAATGGGAGGGGCCGGAAACCAGCGGCAGGGAATCCATTCCCGCCAGCGCGTTTTCCTATGAATACGTTAATCCCTTCAATCTGGGGAAGATGGAGGAAACGGTGGGATGCGCCGCCGCCGGTACGGAGTTGACCGTGCAGACGCATCTCCCCTGGACAGCCTCCTGCGACCAGCCATGGGCGGCGGTTTCTCCCGTTTCCGGTTCCGGAACCGCAGTACTTGATATTGCCGTGGAAGCGAACGGGCGGCAAACGGAGCGGGAAGCCGTTATCACCGTCGTATGCGGCGGGGAGCAGAGAACCTTTACGCTGCGCCAGGAGGCGGCTCCTGCCCTGACAGGATACGATAAGTGGAAGCAGGACCATTTTGCGGATGGAACGCCGGATGACCAAACGGCTCCGGATGCCTGCCCCGCCGGAGACGGAATTACCAATCTAATGAAATATGCTACGGGCATGGATCCCAATCAGCCTTGCGGAAGTGTGACGAAGCTGGCTGTTCGTGAGGAAGCGGGAGGGAAATACCTCGTACTTTCCTGGCCTGTGAATCTGGAAGCGACGGATGTGACGTTTCATGTGGAAAGCTCTTCCAACCTGGAGGAGTGGGTTGACGAAGGGGCCGTCACTCCGGACGGGGCTTGCGGGGAATTCCGCGATACGGTTGTACTGGAAAAAAGCTCTCCGGAGCGCCGATTCCTGAGATTGAAGGTGACAAGATAGGGAATAACCGATATTTCTTTCCGTTATCCGATGATGATTTCTTCCGGGTACAGGGCTTTCCTGCCTTGTATCCTGTTACGGATTTTTTCCAGAAACATTTTTTGCGTGTTCCGGCTCTCCGCTTTCCTGACGCATTAACACGGTACGGCCGGGGCCGCCGTGCCTTAAACACGAAAAGAAGTCTTATTCCCCGCCATTTTCCGAATCGGCTGGGGGAGCTTTGGGCAGGTTCTTGTCAATGTCTTCCAGAAGGTTGACCAGGTCAACGCCGCGCTGTGCGGAGTCGTCCAGACGGAAGGTCAGGCGCGGCGTATTGCGCAGCACCACGCGCCTGGCCACGGCAGACTGGATAAGCCCATGCCGGGAGTTCAGTTTTTCCAGCACTTGGGAGGGAGCCATTTTCCCTACGACGCCCACCCATACTTTCCCCTCTTTCAGATCGTCCGTTACTTCCACTTCAATCACGGTGACAATCGTTCCGGGAAATTCAAAATCCCGCTGAATGGTGGTGCCTATTTCCCGGCGCAGGAGTTCGTTTACCTTGTCAGTACGTCTGCTCATATGAAAGGATAGAGTGATGAATGGACCGATTGGTTCAATCAGCGGAGAAGCAATAGAGGAAAGGACAGGAACGGAGGTTTCCCGGACGCCCGGAGGAGCGTGCAGGAGGCTCCGTCCCTGTCAGATGATTTTTGTTGAGGGTTACAGCGTTTGCTGGATTTTTTCCAGCGTGTAGCATTCGATGATGTCGCCCGTCTCGTATTCGTTGAAATCTCCGAGGCGGATGCCGCATTCCAGGCCCGCCTTGACTTCTTCCACTTCATCCTGGAAGCGCCGGAGGGTAGACATTTTGCCGTCAAAGACGGGCGTCTTGTCGCGGATGACGCGCGCCTCGCAGCTGCGGAGGATTTTACCGTCCTCCACCATGCAGCCTGCCGCACGGCCCTTGTTGAGCTTGAAGACCTGGAGCACTTTAGCGTGGCCGATGATGGTTTCGCGCGTTTCCGGTTCCAACAGGCCCAGCATGGCATCTCTCACCTGGTCGATGAGTTCGTAAACGATGGAATACAGTTTTACCTGCACGCCTTCCCGCTTGAGCAGTTTGACGGCGTTGGCTTCCACTTTGACGTTGAAGCCCAGGATGACGGCGTCCGAGGAGGAGGCCAGCAGAACGTCCGATTCCGAGATGGGGCCGGCGGAGGCGTTGAGGAAGACGCATTCCACTTTGTCCGACTGAATATCCAGAACAGCTTTCTTGATGGCTTCCACGGAACCTTGCACATCCCCCTTCAGGAGTATTTTGAGCTGGGCTTTCTGGGTGCCGTCTCCCATCATGGCGAGCAGTTCTTCCATGCGTGCCTTGCGGGGCTGGGCCAGGCGCTGCTTGCGCAGTTCCTCCTGGCGTTCCTCCCCAAGCTTTTTGGCGGCACGTTCATTTTCCATTTCCACCAGTTCATCCCCTACGTTCGGGGTTTCAGAAAAACCGGTAATTTCCACGGGCATGCCGGGGCCTACCTTTTTGACGCGTTCGCCGTGGTCGTTGACCAGAGCGCGCACCTTGCCGGCATAAGGGCCGCAGATGAAGGGCATCCCGACGCGGATGGTGCCGCTTTCCACGATGGCCGTGGCGGAGCTGCCCGTGCCGGGTTCCACGCGGGCTTCAATGATGGAGGCGCGGCAGTTGGCCTTGGGATTGGCCTGGAGTTCCAGCACTTCCGACTGGAGGACGAGAAGGCCGAGGAGGTCGTCAATGCCGGCCCCGGTCAGGGCGGAGACTTCCACGCATTCCACGTCGCCTCCGAAGTCCGTGGGAACCAGCCCTTCTTCCATCAGGCCGCTCTTGGTCTTGACGGGGTCTGCGGCCGGAAGGTCGCATTTGTTGATGGCCACGATGATGGTTTTGCCGGCTGCCTTGGAGTGGGCGATGGCTTCCCGCGTCTGGGGCATGATGCCGTCATTGGCGGCCACCACCAGCACCACGATGTCCGTGACGTCCGCGCCGCGGGCGCGCATTTCCGTGAAGATGGCGTGGCCCGGCGTATCCAGGAAGGTGAGTGTGCTGCCGTTGTAGTCAACCGTATAGGCGCCGATGTGCTGGGTGATGCCCCCGGCTTCCCCCTTGGCTACACGCGTTTTGCGGATGTAGTCCAGCAGGGATGTTTTGCCGTGGTCCACATGGCCCATGACGGTGATGATAGGTGTGCGCGTGATGAGGGTGGCTTTGGGTTCCTCCACCACCGGCACGGGTTCCGGCTCCTTGACAGGTTCCTGCTGGGCTTTCACGCCGCCGCCCTTTTCCCGTTTTTCACGGGCGAATGTGTAGCCGTGGATGTCGCAGATGGAACTGACGGCGTCCGCGTCCAACGGTGTATTCGGGTTGGCGAAGATGCCCATGCCCATCAGATCCTTGATGATTTGGAAAGGCTTGGCTTTCAGCATGCCCGCCAGCTCGGAAACGGAAACGGGCGGTTTGAGGTTGATGATTTTATCGTCTGCGGAGGTTTCTTCCTGGGGTGCGGGCGCAGCGGGTTCTGCGGCGGCCGGGGCAGCCGGGGCAGCGGCGGGCGCAGGAGCGGCGTCAGCGGCGCGCGACGCTTTTTTCTTGGTGCCGGAAAGCAAGTCGAGAGCTTCTTTCTTGACTGGAGCAGGGCGGGAGGGCGCCGGTGCGGGGGCCGGCTGGGGTGCGCGTTTCTTTTTGGAAGATCCGCCGATCAGATCCAATACTTCCTTTTTGGGTTCGTTCTCTTCTTGTTTATTAGGCATGTTGATTTAAGGTTGTTAGATGTTGAGCGCCGCGCTCAACGGTTATTGGGAGATGAGGTCCCGGGCCTTGTCCAGAATTTGGGCGGCTTCTTCTGCGGGAATGCCCATGCTTTCCGCGATGTCGGAAGCTTCAAATCCGGTGAGGGCTACCAGGTCCGTCCCGCCCATGGTCACCAGGCCCATGGCGGTTTCTTCCGGGATTTCCAATTGTTCGCTGAGGGTTTTGGCCGCAGCCTGACATTGGCGCATGACTTCTTCGGCCGCGGCCTGGCTCTGGCGTTTTTCCGCTTCCTGGACGTCAAAGACGCGCACCTGGACATCCCAGCCCATCAGGCGGGAGGTGAGGCGGGCATTCTGGCCCCTGCGGCCGATGGCCTTGGAGAGATCCTTGTCATCCTGGACGATGACGAAGATTTTTCTGGCTTCCTCGTCCACGGTGATTTCCCGCGGTTCCACGGGGCTGAGAGCTTCCCGGACGAAAGCGATGGGGTCTTCCGTCCATTCCAGGATGTCCACTTTTTCATTGTTGAGCTCCCGGACGATGTTTTTGACGCGGGCGCCGCGCATGCCTACGCATGCCCCTACCGGGTCTACTTTGTCGTCATGGCTGATGACGGCCACTTTGGTGCGGTAGCCGGCTTCACGGGCAATGCCGTGGATTTCCACGGTCTGGTCGCCTATTTCCACCACTTCCGACTCAAAGAGGCGGCGCACCAGGTTCGGATGGCTGCGGGAAAGGATGACTTCCGGGCCGCGCGCTTCCGTGCGCACTTCCACCACGTAGAAGCGCATGCGGTCTCCGACGCTGTAGTCTTCATTCGGCACGCGTTCGCGGGAGGTCATGACGCCCTCGAATTTGCCGAGGTCCACAAAAATGTCCCCCTTTTCAAAACGGCGGATGGTGCCCGTCACCAGATCGCCGGCGCGGTCCTTGAACTCGTCGTAGAGCATTTCCTTTTCCGCGTCCAGCAGTTTCTGGAGCATGGTCTGGCGGGCGGTCTGCACCGCGATGCGGCCGAAGCCCTTGGGCGTGATGTTGGTGGGGAGCAGGTCGTGCAGCACGGCGTTCTTGTCCAGCTTGACGGCCAGGGAGAGGGGGATCTGGTTGAATTTATCGGAGTATTCTTCATCCGGCACCACTTCCAGGTCTGCAAAAATGCGCACTTTGCCTTTGTCCACGTTGATCTCGGCTCTCAGGTAGTTGATGCTGCCGGAGCCGGGAACCATTTTGCGGTAGGCGGAGAGAAAGGCGGACTCCAGAGCGAGGAGAATTTTTTCACGGGAGAGCCCTTTTTCCCTCTCGTAGTAGTCAATCAAAGCTTTAATATCGTTTGTCATGAGTGTGGAGGAGTGTGATGGATAGACAAAAAAGAGCGGGTCGACAGACCCACTCTCGAGTGTCTCTCGGGGTGTTTGCCTATTTAAGTAAGCACGAGGGGGAGGAACTGGCAAGAAAAAACGCTTGTCCTATGCGGCATGCAAAAGACTGGGGATGATTCCGGAAGAAGAATTTTCCGGAGCCCTCCGGAAGGGGGAGGGACAACGGTGTTTGAAGGCTTGACGGACCCGTCAAAAACAGGAAGTATGCGTGCATGAAACTCGTCTCATGGAACGTGAACGGATTGCGGGCGATTCTGGGCAAGGGAATGGCGGGAGCCCTGGACGCCCTGGAGCCGGATGTCCTCTGCCTTCAGGAGATCAAGGCGCGTCCGGAACAGGTCAAAGACCTGTGGATTTCCTCCTGGCCGTACCAGCTCTGGAATCCGGCGGAGAAGTCCGGCTATTCCGGCGTGCTGATTCTCAGCCGGGTGCAGCCTCTTTCCACGTCCGTAGGAATCGGCTGTCCGGAACATGACCGGGAAGGGCGCGTCTGCACGATGGAATTTGAGCGGTTTTACCTGGTCAACTGCTATACCCCCAATTCACAGAATGAACTGGTGCGGCTGCCGTACCGGGAGCAGTGGGATGCTGCGTTCCGCGGATATGTGGCGGGATTGGCGGAAATCAAGCCGGTCATTTTTTGCGGGGATTTGAACGTGGCCCATGAGGAGATTGACATTGCGCGCCCCAAGGAGAACCGTTTTTCCGCCGGATTCAGCGACCAGGAGCGCGCCGGGTTCACGCTGCTGCTTAAGGCCGGTTTTACGGATACGTTCCGCGCCCTGCATCCGGAGGAGCCGGGCTGGTACAGCTGGTGGTCCTACCGCGCGGGCGCCCGCGCCCGGAACATCGGATGGCGCATTGACTATTTCTGCGTTTCCAATCCGCTGGCTTCCAGGGTGAAGGAAGCCGCCATCCATCCGGATGTGACGGGGTCCGACCATTGCCCCGTCAGCCTGGAGATTGACTGCTGAGCGCGGTCGTTCAGATGATTTTCAACTGTAAGAGATTGATGATTATGGAACAGGAATTGCCGCTGCTGGTGGTTGCCACGCGCAACGCCCACAAGACCGGGGAAATCCGCGCCATGCTGGCCGGGAAATGGGAAGTGAAGGACCTTTCCGACTATCCCCAGGCTCCGCCCGTGGATGAAACGGGAGTCACGTTTACGGAGAACGCCGCGCTCAAGGCGCTTTCCGCATCCAGATGCATTCCCGGCGTCCTGCTGGCGGATGATTCCGGACTGGAGGTGGATGTGCTGGACGGGCGCCCCGGAGTCTGGTCCTCCTCCTTCGGAGGGGAAGAAGGGAACCATGCGCGGAATAATCTCCGCATGATGGAGGAATTGCGGCGCGCCGGAGTGAAGCCGGGGGACAGGCCTTCCGCACGGTTCCGTTGCGTTATGGTGCTTGCCAGGAACGGACGCGTGCTGGCGGAGTTTTCCGGTTCCGTGGAAGGCTACATGTTGACGGAACCGGCCGGGGAAGGGGGGTTCGGCTACGATCCGCTGTTTGTCCCGGAAGGGCATGACCGGAGTTTCGCCCAGCTTCCCATGGAAGTGAAGAATTCCATGTCGCACCGCGCCCGTGCCCTGGCGCAGGTGGTGGAGTGGATGAAAGAACGCCGGTACTGAGTTTTTTCCGGGCGTCTGGCTGCGGGGAGGTCAGTCCAGCCTGAACGCGCAAATCTGGAGGGGAGCCGGCGCTCCGGTATTCAGGAGCTGGTATTTGCCGGCGCGCCAGGAATGATGGGGCAGGCGGGAAAGGAAAGCTTCCACGGCTTCCGCTTCTTCCTTTCCGCCTTCGTGGCCGGGATAGCACATAACGCTGAGAAGCCCGTTCGGAGCAATAAGGGCGGCGGCCTGTTCCAGCGCTGCCAGGGTGCATTCCGTTCTGGTGACCGTTTTTTTGTCCCCGCCCGGCAGATAGCCCAGGTTGAAGACGACGGCTTTCACGGGGCCGCCGACCAGTTCCGCCAGGCGGTCATGGCTGGCAAGATGGAGCCGGACGGCAGGGGTGAGCAGCTCTTCCTTTTCCAGGCGCTCCCTGGTGGCGCTAATGGCTTCTTTCTGCACGTCAAAGGCGTGCACCTGGCCGGAAGGTCCAACCAGCCGGGCCAGGAAAACAGTATCGTGCCCGTTGCCCGCCGTGGCGTCCACGACTGCGTCCCCGGGGAAGACGACGCGGCTGATCCAGTCATGAGCGCATGTCATGGGGCGGCTGAGCAGCGAACATTTCATGACCGGGTTGTACAGAAACCTTGCCTGTATGACAATTCGTTTATGAAATTCCGGCGCGGGAAGAATGGCAGGTTGTTTTTTTGCAGGACGTGTGTTAGAAAGAGATATAAAACTTTCCGCATGTTCCTGCATGCGGGGATAAACCGCAGACGTTGCAATGAAGATGACTGACAGACGCACTTTTTTGAAAAGAACTGCCGCCGCAGGGGCGCTGGCGGCCATATCGGACATGGATTCCCTGTTTGCCCGGGAGGCTGAAGCCCCGGCGGCTTCCGGTATTCCGGATCTGGTGGCCGTCCGCAACGGCACCCGTGCGGAGATGGTCAGGAAGGCCGTGGAGACGCTGGGCGGCATGCAGGCCTTCGTCAAGCCGGGCCAGACCGTCGTAATCAAGCCGAACATCGGCTGGAACAAGGCTCCGGAATTCGGCGCCAACACTCATCCTGAAACCGTCGCTGCGCTGGTGGATCTGTGCAGGCAGGCGGGGGCGAAGGAAGTGAGGGTGTTTGACCACTGCTGCCACAACGGCGCTTATGAGGGCAGCGGCGTGAAAGAGGCCGTAGAGAAGGCCGGCGGCGTAATGGTGGACGGCGGCAATGAAAGCCAGTACGTGCGGACGGAAAACCCGAAAGCCAGGAAATTTACCTCCGCCAAGGTGCATAAGGCCGTGCTGGAGGCGGATGTTTATATCACCTGCCCGCCCCTCAAGCACCACAGCGGTTCCGAGATGACCGCCTGCATGAAAAATGTCATGGGCACCGTCTGGGACCGCGGGGACATGCATAAGAACGACCTGCACCAGTGCATCGCTGACGCCGTGTATTTCCGCAAGCCGGATCTGTGTGTGCTGGACGCCTACATGCCCATGGTGCGCAACGGCCCCGTGGGGAAGGATACGAATGACCTGGTGGAGCGCAAAACCCTTCTGGCCTCCCGCGATATTGTGGCCATTGACGCTGCGGGCGCCGCCCTGCTGAATAAGGCCGGAAAGATTCGCCATGTGCAGCTTGGGGAGGAAATGGGGCTGGGCACAGCCGACCTTTCCAAGCTTAATATCCGCCGCATCAGCATGGCCTGACGCGTCGTCTTCTTCCCCCTGCGGATGACGCGGTGGGGGATCAACTTTCCGCTTCCGGCGGGTTTATGATAAGTATGTCAGTTATCAAAGCCTTTCTTATCAGTCCTTTGAAGTGGCTCCGCGTGACGGTGGCCGCTATTTTTTTCATCGGCATTGCATACGCTTTCCTGCACCACATTCCCGCGTGGAACGTGCCGAATATGACGGGAGGCGGAGAGGGGATGGAAGATTCCTTTTCCCTGGCGCAGTGGCAATTTGTGCCGTCCGTGCTGGGAACCCTGAACGGGGTAGCCGTTTCCGCCGTGATTCTGGGGGTGTTGCTGCTGCTTACGCTATTGTTCGGCCGCGTATACTGTTCCTTCGTCTGCCCGCTGGGGATTTTTCAGGATATTGTTTTCAGAATCCGCCGCTGGCTGGTGCCGAAGCGTTTCCTGAAATTTTCCCGGCCTGTGCCGTGGGTGCGGTATGGGGTGCTGGCATTGCTGGCTGCCTGTTGCGTGACGGGTCTGGCCGGGCTGTCCCTGAATTGGCTGGATCCTTACAGCATTTTCGGGCGCATCATGTATGTACTGGCATGGCCAGCCGCCATTTGGGGCAATAATCTGCTGGCGGAGGACAGTTCTTCTGCGGACCTGGTCCGAATGGATTATTTTCCCGTGGCTTTCCCCGTTTTGCTGGCGTCCGCCGGCGTTCTCGGCCTGGTAGCCGTTATGAGCGCCTGGAAGGGGCGCCTGTACTGTAATACGGTATGCCCCGTCGGCACGTTCCTTGGGTTGCTTTCCCGTATCTCCCTTTTCCGGCTGGGATTTGATCCTTCCTCCTGCAAAAAATGCGGCAAATGCGCCAAATCCTGCAAGGCTCAATGCCTGAACCTGAAGGAATACAAGATAGATTCCTCCCGGTGCGTGGCATGTTACGATTGCGTGCGCTCCTGCAGTGAGGGCGGAATACGCTACCGCTGGTTCACCAGAACCCGCCAACTGATTCCGGCCAGAAAAAAGAAGGCCTCCCCAACCCCCGCTCCCTCTTCTTCCGACGCAGTTTCCTCCATTGCCATGAGTTCCCGCCGCCAGTTCCTGGAGGCTACTGCGGCCGGACTGGCTACGGCCGCCCTTTCCGGATGCCGGGGAGAGGCCGCCCGGAAGCTGGACCCCACCCAGTGCGTTCTTCCTCCCGGAGCCGGTTCCCTGGAACGTTTTCTGGATATCTGCACCGGCTGCCAGATGTGTGTTGCCAACTGCCCCACCCATGTGCTTCAGCCTTCATATCTGCAGCTGGGCCTGAAGGGGTTCATGAAACCCCGGATGGATTTTGCCACCAAGTACTGCCTTTATGACTGCCACCGCTGTGCGGAAGTTTGCCCCACGGGGGCCATAAGCAGGATGCCTATTACCGCGGAGAGGGATACAGTGGGAATTACAAAGGATACTACGCGCATAGCCGTGGCCCGGTTTTACGTCTGCCGCTGCCTGGTTGCCCGGGAGGACATGGATTGCGGAGCCTGTACGGAGCATTGCCCCACCAAAGCCCTTTACACGGTGCCCTATATCGGTCGTGACGGCCAGGAGCACCGCCTGCCCAGGCTGGATCCTTCCCTGTGCATCGGCTGCGGCGCGTGCGAACACGCCTGTCCCGTCACCACGGAACGGCCTGAGGAACGCGAACGCCGGAACTCCTGCGATCTGTGCGAGGAAAAATGCGAATTCGGAAGGCGGCGGGAAATGCCCCCCCGGGCGCTGGTCGTCCGTGCCGTTAATCCCCAGCAGAAAGCTGTTAAAAAGTTTGAGGAAAAAGCAGTGGATCCGGTGGGGGATGCGGATTTCCCGTTTTGAAAACGGCTGGAGACGTCCGGGCCGGAGGGGGGGAGGCCCGGCGGAACGGCAGCTGTTGTTTTCCGTTCCGTATTTTATCCTGAACCCTTTGCGGATTAATGGTGAACGGATGGTGATATGGAAGATGATGAAATAAATGCTTCCGGGGGGCGAGCTTCCTTTTCAGGGAGGGCCATGCCTGTTCAGCCGGTTTTTCGGGGGAATGTTGGGTATCCCGGTTTGCGGCACGGATACAGACATGCGGCAGTTCCAAAATGAGAGGGAGGCAAGACGCCCCTATCTGCGGAAGCATGCCCGCGGCCGGCGGGGAAAGTTCCCGGATAACATGTCCTCCGGTTATGGCGGGATAAAGGGCAAATTCCCGATTTTCCTTGATAATGCGGAAGTTGATACGTTAAAGTAAAAGAACCATGTTGCAGGCGGACGGCATCACGTATGAGATAGAAACACCGGATGGTTCTTTGAAATTATTGGACAATGTCAGTTTTAATGTCCCTCGAGGGCATTTTATGGCGATCGTTGGCCCTTCCGGCTGCGGAAAGACAACCTTATTGAAGGCGATCGCGGGCATGATTGCGGAAACGGGAGGGCGTTTTTTCTGGAATGGCCATGATTTGGCTGAAGAAGACTTTGAACCTTCGGAAATCGGGTTCGTTCCCCAGTTCAGCATTGCTTATGACCAGCTGAGCGTGGATGAAAATGTGGAGAGCGCCGCCAGGCTTCGTTGCCGGTTCAATTCCGTGGACGATTTGGACGACAGCATTGACAATGCCCTGGAGGTAACGGGAATGGAAGGAATTACGGACCGGGATGTGAAGATTCTTTCCGGCGGTCAGAAGAGACGTCTGGCTCTGGCTATGGAACTGGTATCCAATCCCCGGCTGTTGATTTGCGATGAGGTGACGTCCGGACTGGATCCCAGGTCGGAACACGATATCGTGAACCTCCTGCATGAAATCTCCCGCTCGGAGGGCCGCATCGTCATTTCCGTCACGCACAGTCTTTCCCATCTGGACAGGTATGATTCTATCCTGGTCATGCACCAGGGCTGCGTGGCTTACCACGGTTCTCCGAAAACCATGCTGCATTACTTCGGCGTTTCCTCGCTGGAGGAGATTTATCCGAAGCTCCAGGATCGTGAAGGCCTTTCCTGGAGCCGGTCCTGGAGCAAGCATCGGGATTCCTATTATTCCCGTCTGGAACAGGAAAGGGAAAGGAAAATTCTTTCCGGAGAGCTGCCGGATCCGGATGCCGTCCGCCTTGCGGAGGCGGAGAAGGAGGGGGCTTCCGGAGAATCCGGAACGGAAAGGGAAAAGGCCGTGGAGGAAAATATTCCGGAAGTTCCCGGATTCTTTACCCAGTTCTTTTGTCTGCTGGGACGGCGCTGGCGCATCTTTTTCCGTGACCGTTCCCAGTTGGTTCTTCAATTGGTCATGGTGCTGCTGTTTCCCGTGCTGGTGGCCATGTTCACGGACAAGGGATCCGGGCAGATCGTAGGGCTTTCCGCCACGCAGGACATTCAGACTGTCCAGAAAGATATGGAAGCCCAGCAGCTGAACATGAAGACGGGATCCGCCGTCTCCGGCATCATCATGTTTGAGGTGATTCTGCTGGGGCTGATGGGGTCCAACAATGCCGCCCGCGAGGTGGCCGGTGAACGCGCCGTCATGGAAAAAGAGAAGTATGCGGGCATGAGACCTTCCGCTTACCTGGCGAGCAAACTGTCCTATCTGAGCGTTCTGGTGCTGGTGCAATCCGTCTGGATGTTTGCCTTTGTAGATTTTTTCTGGGACCGCGGCGGCGGCCTGACGCATCTGCTGTTCCTGATTTTGGCGGATGCCGCCATGACTTTTGTATGCCTGGGCATTTCCGCGCTGGCCCGGAGTGCGGACCAGGCTTCCCTGCTGAGCATTTATCTGGTGGGTTTCCAGCTTCCTCTCTCCGGAGCGGTACTGGCTCTTCCGGAACAGGTGGAGAGCCTCATACGGCCCTTCATTTCCGCGTATTGGGCGTGGTCCGGCAGCATCTCCGCCCTGAAGAGCGACGTATATTACGCCGTCAAGAATGTGCTGGATACGGACCTGACTCCCTCCCTGGTTTGCTACATTGTTCTGGGAGTGCATGTTGCGTGCGGCATTGCGGCTGCTTACGCGGGGATCCGCCGTTCGCGATGGGAGCTTTAATTTATGCGTGCACTTGCGGAAAGTCCGTTATATAATCTTTCCATCAAAAATTATGGCGAGACGGCGTGCAGCAAAAAAGAAGAGTTCTTCACCATCCGCATTGATTTTGACGGTTGGAGCGGCGGTTTTTGTGCTGGCCGTTATAGTGGGAATTGTTATGTTCCGTGCCGGGGATAAGCCTCAGGCCGGGTCGGATATACCTCTGGACATTCTGGCGGCGAACGCTTCCCAGCTTTCCAAGAATAATTATGCTCTGGACGGAACGGTGATTGACCGTTTTCCGCGCGGTGATTCCGAGCTCATTTCCTTCTTGTACAAAGACTCCTCCGGGCGTGAGTACATCATTCCCGTCTGTGTCTCTGACGGCGCCAGGAACGGACTGAACATCAACCGAGACCAGCAATACAGGATAGAGTTCCGGGTGGAAGACATTAATCCGAAGGTGCGCGGCGTGTGCGTAGCTACATCCATTCAGCCTAAATAAATAACCCTTCCGAGCCCCATGAAATGCTGTTTTTTGATGACCCTGGCCTGCGCGGTTCCCTCGCTGGGACAGATGATGTACAATCCTCCTGCAGCCGGCGGCTCACCTGCCGCGTCTCCTGCCTCCCCTCCCGCCGTACAGCCGAATGCCTACCAGCCTTCCAGGCAGGGGGATGCCAAATCTCTGTACGGCAATGAGCTGCCTTTCCTGAATCCTCAGGACGGCACGGTGACCATCAACGGAACGACGTTGAATATGGGCAGTTTCCGGGAGATTGAAGCGCGTTTCAACAAATATCTGAGCCAGCCGGAGGAGAGCACGGAGGACGCGAAGGAATATCAGAAAATCTTTGAAAAGCTTCACGAAACGCTCTCCATGCGCAAGGAAAAACTGGTGGCGGATAATGTGGTGCGGCAGGTAGTGGACCTGTTGACCGCCGCTTCCAGCAATCCGCTGGACGGAGGCGTTTCCGACGCTCTCTGCCAGGCCATTTACACCGCGTGGCAGGCTAGGAGCAATGGAAAAAACAAGGGGAAGATGCTTGAGGCGGTGGAGAGGGAAATCCGCAGCAACGCCCAGAAGATGAGCCTGATGGAAAGTGGCGTGACGACGATTTCCGGTGCGCCCTCCGGCCAGAAGGGAGGGAAAAAGGAAACTTCCACCAATCACCCGGCCAAAAATAACCCCCGTTACAAATATCTGGAAAAGCGTGTGGTGGAGATGGAGGCCCGCAAGCTGAAGCTGGAGAGTGAACAGGTGCTGACGGTGACGGAAGCGAAGATTGTTTTTCAGTCCACGCTGGTCCAATTGTTTGCCCAGCGGCGTTTTGACCATGTTTCCATAGGCTGCGGCGTTTACAGCCGCCTGTTCAATGACGGGGATACCAAGCTGCGGCTGGATAAGAATTCCGATGCCGCCAAGATGTTCAGCGGTACGCTGGGCGCCCCTCCCACCGTCGCTATTCTGGACAACCTTTCCCGGGAACTGGCCCGTGACTCCGACCGGCACATGAAGGCCGTGAACAATCTGGTGGATTCCCGTCATTACGTGGATGCGCTGGAACGGTTGAACGAAGCTCTCCTGATCGGGGAATTCATGCCTGCCGTGAATACGTTCCCGTACGAGAAGAAGCAAAAACTGTATACCTTCAAGCGGGACGTGGAAAAGTTGTTCGAGCTGATGAACGGCAAAGATTACGAAGAGGCCCTTTCCCTGGTGGAGGCTCTTAAGAAGACTTCCAGGGATTTCAGCACGGGCCGTGCTGAGTCCGCTATCAGCGCCGCCGTATTCGCCAGTGACGCCTATATTTCTCAGGGGCAGGAAGCCCTGGCTAGGGGGGACCGCGCCAAACTGGAGGAATGCCTGAAAAGCGCCATTGAAATCTGGCCGAAAAATCCCCGCCTTCTTCCGTTGCGGAACGCCATGATGGCCGCAGGTCAGCAATCCCACGCGCTGGAGGATTTCAAGCGTTTCCACAAGAATAAGAATTATCGCCGCATTTTTGACAACCAGCATGAATTCGCCGTTCTGGTGAAGAATGATCCGGAGCTCCAGAAGCAGTTTGTGGAAGATCTGGGCAAAATGGCCGTCATTGAGCGTGCCCTGGGCGCGGCGCGCCAGCGTGAAGCCATGCAGGACGTATACGGCGCCTGGGAGGAGCTTCAGCAGCTGCGTTCCAGAGACCAGGAGCTGTTCATCAATGACCAGGAGCTGAATGCCAGGTATCTGGACCTGACGGCAAAAGCAAGCGCGCTGGTGAATTTGCTGAATGATGCGGAAAAATGCAGAAATGCGGGGGAAGTGGGGTCCGCCCTGGGCAAATACATGGAAGCCAAAAAGCTGTATCTGTATTCCCGGTTTGCCAAGGAGGGAATTGAGTCCCTGCTGGACGAAATTCTTCCGTTGAACTAGGCGGGTAAATTCCGTCGTATGGCCTGTCTGCGGAGACGGAGTAATTGCTTTTCTTCCGGAACGGCGTCGTTATGCTACGGCTTATGAAGGCAGTATACCTGTGTTTGTGCATGCTGGCGGCGTTTTGTGTTCCGGCTGCGGCGCTTCCGGCGGATTGCAGCCAGGTGATTGTAGGTTCCGCGGATGGGTGGAATAGTTCCCATGTGCAGTTGAGCCTTTTGGAAAAGGGGCCGCGCGGCTGGGTGATGGTGAAGGGACCGTTTCCGGCGCGTCTGGGAAAATCCGGGCTGGTCTGGGGCAGGGGCGTCAGCCTTCCTCCCGCCGGAGGGCCGGTGAAGAAGGAGGGAGACTTGCGCTCTCCCGCAGGCATTTTTGAACTGGGAGGAGTATATGGAACCGTTCCCGTGCCGCAGAAAAAGCGTTCCATGCCGTATCGCCGCATTACGCCGCGGGACATGTGGGTGGATGACCCTTCTTCTCCCCTGTACAACCAGCACTTTGTGCTGAAGCATGATCCCGTCACGCCGTGGGAGTTGAAGCAGCAGATGAAGCTGAATGATTACGCCCACAGTCTGAAACTATTTATCCGGCATAATGCCGCAGACGGAAGGCAGAAACCCGTGCCGGGTGCGGGTTCCTCCATTTTTTTCCATATCTGGCGCCGGGACGGAGGAGCCCCTACAGCCGGGTGCACCGCGATGAGCGAGGAAAATTTGAGGGCCATGATTGCATGGCTGGATCCTTCCAGGCACCCCCTTTACATTCTGCTCCCCGCCAGGGAATATTTGCGTCTGCGCGGAGCCTGGGGGTTGCCGTGACGCTTCGGGACCCCGTCTTGCAAGGCCTGCCTGTTCCGCTGTCCCGGGGCGGGAAAGGGCAGGGGATTGGCTTGTAACCCATCCGGATGGCTGGGGTGGTGGGATGGTTTGGAATTCGTGCCGGTTTGCATGTCCGCTGCTGTCTGGAGTTCCCTTTCCCCTAAACGCAGGAAGCCGGCCTTTCTTCAAAGGCCGGCTTCCGAATGGTAAAATGGGTTATTGTTCCTGGGACTGGGGAGCGGGAGCTTCCGGCTGGAGCAGGGGGGTGGAAGTTTCCTTCACTTCCGCCATGGAGCCCTGTTCTTCCCTGGGTGCACGGTCTTCGCGGGGTTGCCGGGGTTGTTCCTGGCGTTCATTGGCTCCACTGACCAGCAGATTGCGGCCCATGAAAGGCTGGTTGTGGAGGATGTCCACGGAACGGATGGCGTCTTCCATCTTCTTCATTTCCACAAAAGCATACCCCTTGGACTTGTGGGTGCGGGGGTTGTAGATGATTTCCACGGAATTGACTTCCCCGATGCCCTTGAACACGTCCTCCAGGTCGCTTTCCGTAGCTTCATAGGAAAGATTGCCTACATAAAGCCGGCGGTTGGAGACGGGCTGCTTGGGTGCGGAAACGCGATCCTGCCTGTTGCGGGCTACGCGGGTGTTGGTTTTGGCGGCGGCTTTGTCCCTGGCTGCATGTTTGTTGTTCTTGGACGGGCGGATGCCGAAAAGGCCCAGAAAACGCTGCCACAAGGAAAGTTTGGCGGGCGCTTCTTTTCTATACTTGGGACGGTAACCGCTGGAATCGCGGCGGTCATTGCCATAGGAGCGTCCGCTCTTGTTGTAGCGGCGGCGGGCTCCCTGGCCTTGTCTTCCCTGTGTGTTGTGTTGTGACATACTTATATGCTAAGTTGATGATTATGTTGGTGTCATGCCGGATTTATCGCTGTATGCAGTAAATTCTATCCGGAGGATCGCCGGGACGTTCCGCTGCCATGAGAAAAGCCAGGAGTAAGGGGGCCCCATGCCCCGATCAACGGTCCATGCATGGTCTGATAGGGGGGCGATCAGGCTAGGCGCGTGACCAGTCCGGTCGATTGACGCGTATACCAATGCACAGGGATCCGGATTCTTGCAAGCCGGTATCTCGTCATTTTAGGCTTTCCGGCCGCCCGGAGGCGGGAAGACCTGCCGGGAGGCAGGCTTCTGTGCCGGACATGGTTCAGAATGAGTAAACAATTTGACAAAAAGACGATGACAGAGCATTTTAAATGCCGGCTAATCTACATATTCTCTCGATGCTGATTCAAAATGCAGACCGTACTACTTACGGGATTAATAAAATTATTGTTTTCGTCCTCGCATTCATTGTCTTCTTCGTTGTCGGATTTGTGTCCTGGCAATGGGATGGGGTGGCTCCGGAACCGTGGCGTCTGCGGACGCTGGTGCTGACGCCGCTGACGATGTCTTTGCTGCTGTATATGTGCTGTGACCAGCTCGGCGTTTACTACCGTTGTCTGACGCTCTGGGAAAGCATTCGGAGGTTTGTGGTGGCATATTCCTGTTTTGTGGTGTTAAGCGTCATGATATGGAAGTTCTTTGTTCCCTTCTCCGCAGACATTGATGTCCAGTTTCTGGCGTATTTGCTTACTTTTCTTGGTTCCCTCTGGCTGTGTATCAGCCGGTTCCGGGCGGAAAAAAGGCTGGTGGAGGAAGCCCCTACGCTGGTGGTGGGAACTCCGGGCCATGTGAAAGAATTCCGCAGGATGCTGGAGAGAAATCATGTGGACTTCAGGAATGAACTGCTGGTCATGGCCCCTGAAGAGGTGGACAGTGCGGTAGTCAGGAATTTGCTGATTAAGGACTGTGTCAGCAAGGTGGTGTTTCTGCCGGAGGAGGTGGATTCTTCCGTGGCGCGGTGCCTGGTGGAACTGTGTGGCAAGATGGGGGTTGATTTTTACGCGAGCATGGTGGTAAGCATGCCCGCCGTGCACAAAACCTATTTCGGCGTGATTGGAGGAACAAGAATGCTGGTGTACAAATCCACTCCCATCCCTTATACCACCTCCTGGCAGCTGAAGAAAATACTGGACTGGACGGGAGCGCTTGCACTTCTGGTGGGAACGTCTCCCCTGTGGGTGCTGGCGGCTGTGGGCATCAAGCTGTCGGATCGCGGCCCTGTTTTTTACCGCCAGAAACGTTCCGGGCTGTATGGCCGCGAGTTTGGCATGTGGAAGTTCCGCACCATGTACCGGGACGCGGATAAAAGGCTGGATGAAGTGAAAGCCAAGTACGGCAATGACATGGACGGCCCTATTTTTAAGCTGGAGCATGACCCGCGCATTTTCTCCTTCGGGCGCTTCCTGCGCAAATTCAGCATCGATGAGCTTCCCCAGCTCATTAATGTGCTGAAGGGGGAAATGAGCCTGGTTGGCCCGCGTCCGCTGCCTGTTTATGAAACGGAAGCTTTTACCAGCGACGCCCACCGCCGCAGGTTGAGCGTGCTGCCCGGTGTGACGGGGTACTGGCAGATTGCCGGAAGAAGCAACATCCGGGAATTTGAAAAGCTGGTGGAGCTGGATATGAAGTATATTGACAACTGGTCCCTGTGGCTGGATATCAAGCTGCTTCTGAAAACCGTCCCGGCGGTGCTTTTCGCCCGTGGGGCAAAGTAGTTTCCCGGTCTTCCTGAACTGTAAGGCCGGCGACCTTTTGCCGGGGATTCGGAATCTGGCCGGGGAGGCTCCGACGGGGGGGAGCAAACCGGTTTTTAAGAATACGGCAGTCGGGCGGGAACAGAATTTGGCATATTTTTTTGAAAAATGAAGAAAATTATTGCCGGACAGAGACTTTAACCTTGAGGTGCGGAAAGGGATGGGGCAAAATCAATTTACTATGGATTTAGTTCAGCGAGAAATCTCTAAAGAAACGGTGACTCCGTATTTCATCGAGTATTTCGGTCAGGCGCCTACTCATGTGGCAGCGGCACCGGGACGTGTGAACCTTATCGGTGAGCACACGGATTATAATAACGGTTTTGTGATGCCTATGGCGCTTGATAACCATTGTGTTGTGGCTGTGGCCCCCTCCCCCGTGGGGAAACACCGCTTTTGCGGTTCCCTGGGCGACCAGATCCATGAGATTGCGGTGGAAGACGCCTTGGTCCCCGGCGAACCGTTCTGGTCCAATTATGTCCGCGGCGTCCTGGCCAACCTGCACAGGCGCGGTATAGAAATCGGGCCTGTGGATATGCTGATTGACAGCAATGTGCCGCGCGGCGGCGGCCTTTCCTCCAGCGCCGCTCTTGAAGTTGCCGTCTGTACGGCGCTCGCCGCTTTTGCCGGCGTTGCAATAGATCCCAAGGAAGTTGCCCTGATCGGGCAGGCCGTGGAACATGAATTCGTGAATGTTCCCTGCGGCATCATGGACCAGTTTATTTCCGCCAACGGCAAGAAGGGCATGGCCCTCAAACTGGATTGCGCCTCTCTGGAATATGAGCTGGTTCCGATGAATAATGATTCTGTTTCCGTGCTGGTGCTGGACAGCGCTGTAAAGCATTCTCTGGCGGACGGAGCTTATGGACAGCGCCGCAAGCAGTGTGAGGAAGCTTCCTCCATCATGGGAGTGCCCTCCCTGCGGGAAGCTACGCTGGAGCTCCTGGAATCCTTCAGGGAACAGCTTGGAGACGTGCGTTACCGCCGCGCCCGCCATGTCATTGGAGAAAATGCGCGCGTGAACGCTTTTGCGAACGCCCTTGCCCGTGGAGATTGGGATGAGGCCGGTGTGGCCATGCGCGGCAGCCATGCTTCCCTGCGTGACGATTATGAGGTTTCCTGTGCTGAGGTGGACACCCTTGTTTCCCTCTGTGACCGTATTCCCTCCGCATCTTCCATCTACGGCGCGCGCATGACGGGCGGCGGGTTTGGCGGATGCATTGTGGCCCTGGTGAAAACAGAGGATGTGGAAAAAGTGGCCCAGGAGCTTCTGGACGGCTATTGCCAGGAAACGGGTATTGAAACCACGTACCTTGTGACCCGTGCCGGAGAAGGCGCCCGTGTTCTGTACCAAGCTTAATCCATACTGATTATGAAGACACTAGCAACCATATTCGGGGCGCTCGCCCTGATGACGTGGGGCGCAGCCGCCCAGGAAGGTTCCGTACCTGCAACGGCGGCTGATGCGCAGCCCGCCCTGGCCGCTCCGGCCGTGACTCCTGCCGTTGAGGTCCAGCCGGCAGCGGAAATTCAGCCGGCGGCGCCCGCCGCGGATGCCGTGCAGGCTGTTCCGGCTGCCTCCGCGGAGCCTAAGACGGCTCCTCTTTCCATGGTGGAAGTCATTCTCTTCTGCGTGGTCGTGGTGGGCGTAATCGCCCTGGGCATCTGGAAGAGTCGTGACACCGAGGAAACTGAAGAGGAAAAGAAGACCAAAGGAGCTTCAGATTATTTCCTGGCCGGCCGTGGCCTGACCTGGTGGCTGGTGGGTTTCTCCCTGATTGCCGCCAACATTTCCACGGAACAATTTGTGGGGATGTCCGGCAAATCCGCCAACTGGGTGGGCATGGCCATTGCCGGGTATGAATGGCTGGCCGCTATCACGCTGGTGGTTGTGGCCTTCTGCTTCCTTCCCAAACTGTTGAAAGGCGGCGTATATACGATTCCTGAATTCCTGGAATACCGGTATAACACGCTGGCTCGTTCCCTGATGGCCATTGCCACGTTGCTGATTCTGGTAGGCGTGCCGACCGCGGGCGTGATTTATGCCGGGGCCAAGGTGATCTCCGTGTTCTTCACGGGATACTCTGCCATGGGCATTGACTTCGGAAACATCACCGTTGGCTGCGTCATCATTGCCTTCTGCGCTACGGTGTACGTATTCGTGGGCGGGTTGAAGGCCTGCGCCTGGACGGACCTGTTCTGGGGCGCCGCTCTGATTGTGGGCGGCGGCGTGGTGGCCTATTTTGCCTTGACGGAACTCAGCGGCGCGGACCCGAACCATTTGATTCAATCCGCCGCCGCCAATTCCGGCGCGACAGTCGCCTCCCTGGGGAATCCTTCGGACAGCCTCTGGCATGGAGTGACGCGCTTTTTTGAGCTGAACTCCGGTGATGCGGCCAGCGGAGTAAATACTGTGGGCGGCAAGCTGCACATGATCCGCCCTGCGGATGATGCGGAAATCCCATGGACGGCTCTTTGCCTGGGCCTGTGGATACCCAATTTCTTCTATTGGGGCCTCAATCAGTACATCATGCAGCGCACACTGGCTTCCAAATCCCTGGCGGAAGGCCAGATGGGCATTGTGTTCGCCGCATTCCTCAAACTCATCATCCCATTCGTGGTAGTGGTTCCCGGCATCCTGGCCTACAACCTGTACCGCAATGATTTGAAGGAACAGGCGGAAGTAAAATACGCGGCGGAAATCCGTAAGACGGAAGACCCCGCAGCCGTCAAGGGGCGCCCCGTCATCTATAAGCTTACGGACAGCTTCTTGGTGGAAAACGTGGAGGAAGGCTGTGCCCATGCCATTCATAACGCGGAAGTAATGAAGGTGGGTGAAGACGTTATGGCCAATTTGAAACAGGCCTGCGCCGATTTGAAGGCGGATGCCGCCAACGACCAGACCACGCTGGCGGAACGCGCTCCGTTCGTGGAAAAAATCGCTTCCCTTAACAACATCATCATCAAGCCGGCCGTGGACAACTCGGACAACTACTATCTGACGGATACGCTGGTAGGCTTTGACTATGACTCCGCCTTCGGAACGCTGATCAGAAAGCTGCTTCCCGGTACGGGCTGGACATGGTTTGTGCTTGCGGCCCTCTTTGGCGCGGTGGTGTCTTCCCTGGCGTCCATGCTGAATTCCGCGTCCACCATCTTTACGATGGACATCTACAACAAGCTGCGCAGAAACGCGGGGCCCACGGAGCTGGTTACCGTCGGCAAGATAGGGTTGCTGGTGTGCGCCGTGATCGCCCTGACCATTGCTCCGTTCCTGGACAGCCCTGCCTTTGGCGGCATTTTCAACTTCATTCAGGAATTCCAGGGCTTCCTGAGCCCGGGCGCCCTGTGCGTGTTCCTCTTCGGCTTCTTTGTGCCCAAGTGCCCGCGCATCTTTGGCTGGCTGGGCATCATCATTAATGCCCTCCTGTATGGAATCCTGAAGGTGTGGCAGCCGGAAATGGCCTTCCTGAACCGCATGGCCGTGTGTTTCATCACGGTCGTGGTCATCGGCTTCATATTCACGGCGGTAAACTCCGCCCGCGGCGGACAGCCCATCGTGTTGCCCGACAGGGGCGTGGTAGCCCTTCAGTCCTCTTCACGGGCCAAGATCTTTGGCTGGTTCGTGGTTGCCGCGACGGTCGCCCTGTACATCATCTTCTGGTGATTCAGGGAAGGCCTCCGGGCCTGTATTTTCAATCCTCCCGGTTCAGGCCGGGAGGATTTTTCATGTCCGGGAAGGAATCCCGGCGGTTTCCTGGACAGCCTTATCATGAAAAACCTGGCCTGTGAAACCGGCAGGCTGGCGTTTCCGGTCGTCAATGGCGCCTTGTTCTCTGAATTAAAAAGCCATCATTGAAAATGAGGCCGGTAAAACGCTATGCCCCTTTTATTCCTCTTCCAGGAGCATGCTGCGCAGGGAATCAAAAAAATTCCCGGATTCCTCTTCCGTCGCTTCCGCGTTCATGAGATCCTCCCATTTGGAATATTCCATCAGGTGGGGAGGAATTTCACTGAGGAAGGAAGAGCGCTGGCAAGGCATGCGGTCCCCGTAGCGCAGACGCGTGGCGCAATAAGTCAGCATGAGTTTTTCCTGCGCGCGCGTAATGCCTACATAAAGCAGGCGGCGTTCTTCGTCGCAATTGCCGTCTTCCAGGGAACGCTTGTGGGGAAGAATGCCTTCCTCCAGCCCCACGAGGTACACTACCGGAAATTCCAGTCCCTTGGCGGCGTGCATGGTAATCAGGCACACGCCTGGCTTATTCTCTACGTCGTCATCATTATCCTCCTTGTCCAGGGTGACCTGGGCCAGGTAGTCCCGGAGGGTTTTCCCGGGTTGCCAGAAGTTGCGGAGGGAGGCTTTCACGTCCCCGATGGACACCAGCCTTTTCTGGATTTCAGCTTCCGTCTTGCACAGGCGCGTGACGTATTCGCTGAACCCGGTTTCCTCAATAAGCTGCTCCAGAATGTCTCCGAAGTCGGTTTCCCTGTCCTGAAAAAGGTCAATGTATTTTGCAATCAGTTCATTGAATGCCTGCACGCTGTTACGGGCGCGGGTGGAAAGGGCTGCCAGGAATTCTTCGTCCTGGAGGGCTGCCCAGACGCTGTTGCCGTGATCCCGGCTCCAGTCGATGGCCAGATGGCTGGTCAGCTCGCTGATGCCGCGCGGCGGCGTGTTGAGGATGCGCAGCAGGTATTCGTCAGCCTGCGGGTTTTCGATAGTCGCCAGATAGGAAATGAGGTCTTTTACCTCCTTTCTGTCGAAAAAACTCTGCGCGCCCACCATGCGGTAGGGAATTTTATGTTCCCGGAGCGTTTGTTCAATAATGCGGCTCTGGGTATTGGCCCGGAACAGAATGGCGAAATCCTCCCAGGGCCGGCCTTCCCGCCTGCGGACGTTTTCAATGTCCGTGATGATGAATTCCGCCTCTTCCGCGTCTCCGGGCATGGAAATGAGCCGGACGGCTTCTCCTCCGCCTTTGTGGGCGCGCAGCGTCTTGTCCCTCCGGCCCAGATTGTGGCGGATCAGGGCATTGGCCGTGTCCAGAATGGGGGCGGTGCAGCGGTAATTTTCCTCCAGCTTGATGACGGAGGGATTTGGGAAAAAGCGTTCGAATTCCAGGATATTGCTGATCTGGGCTCCGCGCCAGCCGTAGATGGACTGGTCGTCGTCACCCACCACGCAGACATTGTGTTCCGGGCCCACCAGATGGCCCAGCAGGCTCATTTGGAGGCTGTTGGTGTCCTGGAATTCATCCACGGTGATATAGCGGAAGCGCTGTTGCCACGCCTCCCTGACGTCCCGGTGTTCCTTCAGCAATTTGTCCGCCAGAATCAGCAGGTCGTCAAAGTCCACGGAATTTTGCGCCTGAAGCTCCCGCTGGTAGGAAGCGGCGATATTGGCCGTCAGGTTGTCTTCAATGGAGTCAAGGCCCAGGCCGCTGTTTTTCATCCGGCTCATGGAGGAAAGCACATCCTTGGGCGTGATTTTCTCCGTAATGCCGCCGTGGCGCACAATCAGTCGCCGGATCAGGCCGCTTTGCTCGGAACCGCTGTAAATGGTGAAATTGGTCTTGTACCCCAGGCGCCCTATATCCTCTCTCAGGATGCGCACGCAGAGGGAATGGAAAGTGCTCACCATTATTTGGCGCGCCGCCTTGCGTTCCACCATTTGGCCTACGCGTTCCCGCATCTCCAGAGCGGCCTTGTTTGTGAACGTCACGGCCAGGATGCTTTTGGGGCTGATGCCGCGGTCCACCATATGGGCGATGCGGCAGGTGACGGTGCGCGTTTTGCCCGTTCCGGCCCCGGCCAGGATCAGCACGGGCCCCTGCAGGGTCTGCACGGCCTTCCTCTGGGCCGCGTTCAGGCTCTCCATGGAAAAGGACTTGGCCATTTATACGTCAAAATGGATATCTTTCAAATTCGGGTGGCCGGCAATGAGCTGGGAAATATTCATGCGCGTGCTGCCTTCAAGCTGGACGTCTGTCACCAGCAATCCTCCGCTTCCGCAGGCGATCAGAAGCCCCTGCTCCCCGGCGGAGAGCACCTGGCCCGGTTTTCCCTCCGCTTCCGGGAGGATGGAAAAGCCGGGGAAAATTTTCATGTTGCGGATGCGTTTCTTGCGGTTCCAGTAGTTGGTGAAGGTGCCGGGCCACGGGTCGTACGCCCGGATCATGCGGCCGATTTCCTCTGCGGGGCGCGTCCAGTCGATTTTTCCGTCCGCCCGCAGGAGCTTGGGGGCGTATGTTGCCAGGATTTCCTGCTGGCGGATGCGCGTGGCCGTCCCTTTTTCAATGGAATGGATGACGGGCAGCAGGACATCCGGCGTCATCCTGGCCAGCTTGTCATGCAGGGTGCCTCCGGTTTCTGAGCCTTCCAGGGGGGTGCTGATCTGGGCGATGATGTCTCCGGCATCCAACTTCCTGACAATGTGCATGATGGTGATGCCCGTTTCTGCATCGCCGGATTTAATGGCGGACTGGATGCAGGCCGCTCCACGGTGGCGCGGCAGGAGGGAGGCATGTGCGTTGATGCAGCCCATGGGCGCCATATCAATCACTTCCTGGCTCAGAATCTGCCCGTACGCCATGACTACGATCAGATCCGGATTCAGTCTCCTGAGGTTGCTCAGCGCATCCGGGCTGCGCAGGGAATGCGGCTGGAGCACGGGAATGCCCGCTTCCCTGGCAATATTTTTGATGGCCGGGGCTGTAAGCACCTGGTGCCTGCCGACGGGGCGGTCGGGCTGCGTGACCAGGCCTGCCAGATCCGAGTGACGGATCAGGCTGCGGAAGGCGGGAATGGCAATGTCGCCTGTGCCCATGAAGACGATGCGCATGGCTGGAAGCTTGCCCTGACGGCCTGCGCAGGTCAATGTTAAATCCGGTTTTGAAAAGGGAATCATAGGGAGGAAAGGCCGTTTTTTTGCCGTTTCTTTCCGTTCGGGGGAGTGCCTGCGGAAAATGTTTGCTCCGGACGCATCCGGCACCGCTTCCCCTCATGTCCGTCTGCCTGCAAGAAGTTCTTTTCGATGGAGCGGAATATTGATATATCCCGTTCTATGCAGAAAGGACGGCTGCCGCGCATTCTGATTGTGACCGCAGGATACGGGGAAGGGCACAATTCCGCAGCCAGGGGCGTGCGGGATGCCCTTGCGGGGCGCGCGGAAGTCCGCGTGACGGACCTGTGCGCGGAGGCGATGCCCCGGATGTTCCGCCTGACGCGCGCTGCCTACCTGTGGATGATTTCCCGCATGCCGCGCCTGTGGAAGCTGATGTATGAGGTGAGCGACAGACGCAATATGGCGGAGAAGCCCATCAGGGGAATCGCCCCTGTGGAACACCTGCTGGAACGTCTTCTGCGGGAATGGAAGCCGGATGCCGTGGTCTGTACCTACATGGTATATCCCTACATGCTGGATTCCCTGGCATCCCGCACGGGCAGGACGGTCCCCTACTTGACCGTTGTGACGGATTCCTTGGTCATCAATAAATCATGGCTGTGTTCCGAGTCTCCCCTCTGGGCCGTGACGGATCCCTGGACGAGGGCCATCATGGAGGAAAAGGGGCTGCCGCAGGACAGGCTGCGCGTTACGGGATTTCCCGTCAATCCCGTTCTGGGGGCGTTGGCGAAGGAGCATCCTCTTTCCTGGAAGGAAGGGGAGCCGTTCCGGGTGCTTTACTTCGCCCAGCGTTCCGCACGGCATGCGCGGGCGGAACTGGCGGGTATGCTGGATGCGAATCCCTCCCTGCATGTGACCTGTATTCTGGGGCGCCGGTTCCGGCGCATTTATCCCCGCATCCGGGATTTGCGCGCCAGATACGGGCGCAGGCTGACGGTGCGCGGCTGGACGCGCCGCGTGCCTTCCTATCTTGCCGCCAGCCACGTAGTGGTCGGGAAAGCGGGAGGAGCCACCGTACACGAAGTGCTGGCGGCCGCACGGCCCATGCTGGTGAACTTTCTTCTTCCGGGCCAGGAGGAGGGAAATACCCGCCTCCTGGAAAAACTGGGAGGCGGCAGCCATGTGCCGGATGCCCGCGCCCTGGCTTCCGCTCTTCAGGAAATGATGGCGGACGGCGGCGCACAGTGGAGGCGCATGCATGAAAGCCTGCTGCGGGCGGGGATGACCGGAGGAAGCGGCAGAATAGCGGATTTGGCCTTGAAACTGGCGGAGGAACATACTAACTGATTTCCGTGACCTATCTTCTGATTGACAATTCCAACACGCGCACCAAATTCGTACTCTCTTCGCCGGAAGCCCTGTTGCCGGAACGGTATATGATTCCCACCCGGGAGGTGAGCGGGGAACGGCTGGACGAGGAGCTGGCCGGCGTCCGTTATGATGCCGCCGTGGTGTGTTCCGTAGTGCCCCGCGTGGCGGAAGAGCTGAAAAACTGGATTGTCAAACCGTGCCATTTCCTTTCCTGCGATTCCCGGCTGGGCGTGGGCATCGACTACCCCCATCCGCGCCAGATAGGGGCCGACAGGCTGGCGAATGCCGTAGGAGCCGCGGCCTATTACGGGTATCCCTGCGTTGTCGTGGACTTCGGCACCGCCGTGACTTTTGACGTGATCGGGCCCCAATGCACCTATGTGGGCGGCGTTATTGCGCCGGGGCTTGCCAGCATGGGGGATTACCTGGAGCGCAATACGGCGCTTCTTCCCGCCATTGACCCCCAGGAGCCGTCCCGCGTCATTGGAACCAGCACAGTAGAGGCCATGCAATCCGGCGCCGTGTATGGTTACCGGGGGCTGGTGAAGGAAATTCTGGCCCGGCTGGAAGGTGAGCTGGGCGTGCGTCCGGCCGTGGTTGCTACGGGAGGGGACGCCGCGCTGATCGCCAGGGGAGTGGAGCGCATTGACCATGTGGACCCTGACGTTACGCTGAACGGCTTGCGCATAGCCGCCGGGCTGAATCTTTAAAAAGCGGGCAAAACAGGCTGGAAGCCTGTTGCTTCCTGGACCGTGGCCGGATGACGCATAAAAACTCATAAATAGGTATTGCAAATGGCGCATACCCTATGTAATATCAATGAACCTTAACAATAAATATCATGTCTGACAACAGCATCGAAGAAAAAGTAAGAAGTATCATCGTCGACCAACTTGGCGTTGAATCCGATAAAGTGACTGCTGATGCGAAATTCATCGAGGATCTCGGTGCTGATTCGCTGGATACCGTTGAACTCGTGATGGCTTTCGAAGAAAACTTTGACATTGAAGTGCCCGACGAAGAAGCCGAAAAGCTTCAGTCTGTGGCCGACGTCGTTGCTTACATCGAAAAGGTTCAGGGTTAAGTTAAACTGCTAAAATCCTTTATTACAAAAGCGGCTTCCCTGTCCAAGGCAAGGAAGCCGCTTTTTCATGGAAAGCCCCTCTGCCTTTTCTTCCATGAGCGACCTGCCTCCCTTTTCCCGTGACGATATCCGCTATGCGGCGGAGATGACGCGGGTGGTGTATGAACCGGACCGCCGCATTGATACTTTTGGCGATACCAGGTTTAATTTTCTTCTCCTCAGCGAACTGATGGATGAGGTGAACGTGGTGCGCGTGCGCAGCGGCTGGGTGGAAGCGGAGAAACCGAAAATCATACGGCCTTCCATTTACAATGAAATCAGTACGGAGGGTTTTTCCGGAGAGGCCAAGCGCTTTTTTGACTGGCTCTCCAAAAACGGGCCAGGCTTTCTGACGCTGCTGGAATACGGATTCAGATTCAAAAGGTCGGAAGTGAGCGAGGAAATTCTGCATGAACCTCTTGATTCCGTGCGTGGCCGTCTGCTGGATCAGGTGCGCAATGGAGAGGATACGTTCATGGCTCTCATTGAGGGAGTGGATGACGCATGGGAGGTCTCCCTCTTGAAATTCACTGTGGAAATGATACAAAAATCCCATGAAATCAATATCTTTGACTTTAAGCGCAAAGGTCTTCTTTAGCCTTCTGGCGGCGGTTTTCTGCGCCCAGGGAGTTTTGGCGGACGGAGATAATTATTCCCTCTGGCCCCGCCGTCCGGAGACCCTTGCAGAAGCCCGCCGCCTGATGGACCGCGGCAGCCTGCCAAAGGCTCTTGAACTGTTGCAGCCCCTGGCGGAACAGGGCGGCGTGGTGGGGAAAGAGGCGAAAGAACTTATCGGGAGGCTGCGCATACGCCAATTGCTGGATCCCAACGGACCGGATGTAAAGAAATATACTGTGCGGAAGGGAGATTCCTGGATACGCATGGTCAGGAAACTGGACTGTTCTCAGGCTATGGTGGTCCACCTGAACGGTTTGATGGATATTCCCGCTCTTCACACGGGAGATGTGTTTAAGTACCGGCCCCTGGATTTCCATGTGGTGGTGAACGTGCCGGAAAAGGAAATTTGCCTTTACGACGGGATGAACTTTGTCAAGGGATACCCCATTCTCTCCATGAAGGATGGAGGAAAAAAGAATGTGGAAACGTCCGTAAAGGATGAGCAGGCTCCCGTGTCCATTTACAGCAGGCAGTTCCCTTCTGCAGATAAGACGCTGGTACTGGCGACGGGAGGCTATGTCATTGACGCCGTCCGCGGCACGCCCCGCTCGCCGGGGTTTTATTTAAGCCGGCAGGACTGCAATGAACTGGCCATGCTGACCAGGCCGGGGACGAAGGTGACTATCCTGAGGGGGAAAGGAGAGGAACCGTGAGGCTGGTTATTCAACGTGTCAGTAAGGCCTCCGTTCATATCGGCGGTGTTTGTGCGGGAGCCGTGGGACCCGGTCTGCTGATTCTGGCGGGCATTGAAGAGGAGGATACGGAAGAAGATGTGAGCTGGCTTGCCAACAAGGCGGCGGCCATGCGCATTTTTTCCGGCGCGGACGGGAAAATGAATCTTTCCGTAAGGGAGGTGGGTGGAAGCGCATTGGTAGTGAGCCAGTTTACGCTGCATGCTTCCACCCGGAAAGGAAACAGACCCTCTTTCATCCGCGCCGCAAGGCCTGAGCGGGCCATTCCCCTGTATGAGCTGTTTAAGAAGGAATTGGCGTCTTTGCTGGAAGGCAGGGTGGAAAGCGGCGAATTCGGCGCGGATATGCAGGTTTCTCTGATTAACGACGGCCCGGTGACCATTTTCATGGATTCCCGCAATAGGGAGTAGGGAAGACGGAATGGATGGTGTGCCTGTTGGCTATGTTTTATTTCTGAAAAGCACGGCAGGATGGCGAACGGCGTTTTCTGCCTTTCTGTTTTTGGCAAGTCTTGCGCGTCTGATTTTGCTGTGGAAGATTCGCATGGAATTCCGTTGGTTGTTGGACCGCGGGTAATAATTTTCCCTTGGAAGTTTTCCTGTCTGTCAGTTTTTGAGGTTTTTTATGTGTTTCCCCCTATTGGTGAAAGAAACCGTTTCAGCATGACAGATGAATTCCGGGCCAACAGGCAAAGTCTTTTTACGAAGAAGCTGAATTTTTTTGGAATTTTGAGTTTGCGATTGGAGATGGATTATTGCCGTTTGTGGGACAGCATGTAAACCGCTTTTATTTCCTGTTCCGTATTTTGTCCCGCCGTCTGTGATACAGATGGAAAACAAAACAATATCATTGGGGGGAATGGTTATGCAAAACCTGCTGAGGCTGCATATTTAAGAAATGCGAATATCCGCAAATAATATGGCATTGTCTTTTTTGCTCTCTCAGCCGTGGTTTTATATGGAAGTGCCGTTTTTTGCAAAAGTCCTGCACAGTCAGGGAGTTTTTTTATCTGCGTGAGATCGTCTCAATCTCTTCTCCTACGGCGTTATACTGCGGAATGAAGCTTTTTGTGGAGGAGGGGATGACGTGGGATTGCCGAGGTGTCGTTTCAGGGCAGAAGAACTTGCCATAAAAAACTCCCGGAAGCCGAGGCCGCCGGGAGTTTTTATAGAGCGTCTTAAGAAGGAATCTTCTTTAGAAACAGAGGCCTTCCTTGGCATTGGCCCGCATGAAGTCGCGGTTGAGGCGGGCGATGTTGTCCACGCTGATGCCCTTCGGGCAGGCGGCTTCGCATTCGTACTGGTTCGTGCAGTTGCCGAAGCCTTCCGCTTCCATCTGCTTCATCATGGCCAGGACGCGCTTGGAGCGTTCCGGCTGGCCCTGCGGCAGCAGATTGAGATGGGCGATTTTGGCGGACGTGAACAGCATGGCGGAGGCGTTTTTGCAGGAGGCCACGCAGGCGCCGCAGCCGATGCAGGCGGCGGCGTCAAAGGCGGCGTCCGCCTTCACTTTTTCCACGGCGATGTTGTTGGCGTTCGGCGCGGAGCCGGTGCGCACGTCAATATAGCCGCCGGCGGCGATGATGCGGTCCAGGGCGGAACGGTCCACCATCAGGTCCCGCAGGATCGGGAAAGCCTTCGCGCGGAAGGGTTCGATCCAGACGGTGTCGCCGTCCTTGAACTTGCGCATGTGAAGCTGGCAGGTGGTTACCTGGCGTTCCGGCCCGTGGGGAATGCCGTTGATGGTCAGGGAGCACATGCCGCAGATGCCTTCCCGGCAGTCGTGGTCAAAATGAATGGGTTCCTTGCCTTCCTTGACCAGACCTTCATTGACGATGTCCAGCATTTCCAGGAAGGAGGCGTCCACCGGAATGTCCTTGGCGGCATAGGTCTCAATGCGGCCCTTGGCGTCACGGTTTTCCTGGCGCCAGACCTTGAGAGTGAGATTGAGTGTTTTAGCCATGTTATAATCTTTCTTTTGAGTGTTAATGTATTGGCTATCTTTACTTGTAGCTGCGGATGGCGAGGTGCACGTTCTCGAAGGTCAGCGGTTCCTTGTGGAGAACAGGCAGGCTGTCCACGCCGGTGTATTCCCAGGCGGCTACGTAGGCGTATTCATCGTCGTTACGCTTGGCTTCGCCGTCCGGCAGCTGGTATTCCACGCGGAAGTGCGCGCCGCAGGATTCCTGACGGTTCAGGGCGTCATAGCAGAGCAGCTGGGCGAATTCCAGGAAGTCAGCCACGCGGCAGGCTTTTTCCAGTTCCGCGTTGATGCCGTCCGCCGTGCCGGTTACGCGCACGTTTTCCCAGAATTCCTTGCGGAGCTGGGGAATGCGTTCAATGGCGTGGGTCAGGCTTTCTTCCGTGCGGGCCATGCCGCAGTCTTCCCACATGATGAGGCCCAGTTCCCGGTGGAAGGAGTCCACCGTCTTGGTGCCTTTCACGTTCAGGAGTTTGTTGATGCGTTCCTTCACCTCGTCTTCCGCGGCCTTGAATTCCGGGGAGGCGGTGGTGACGGCGCCCGGCTTGGTGGTCGTCAGGTAGGCGGGCAGCGTGGCTGGGATGACGAAGTACCCGTCAGACAGGCCCTGCATCAGGGCGGAGGCTCCCAGGCGGTTGGCGCCGTGGTCGGAGAAGTTGGCTTCACCGAGGACGTGCAGCCCCTTCACGTTGGACATGAGGTTGTAATCCACCCACAGGCCGCCCATGGTGTAGTGGGAGGCGGGGTAGATCATCATGGGCGTTTCATGGGGGTCGTCGTCCGTGATTTCTTCGTACATGTCAAACAGGTTGCCGTACTGGCCGTCAATCCATTCGCGGCCCATGCGCTTGATTTCATCCGCAAAGTCCAGGAAGACGCCCTTGCCGGTGATGGCCACGCCGCGGCCGTCGTCGCAGGCTTCCTTGGCGGCGCGGGAGGAAATGTCGCGCGGAGCCAGGTTGCCGAAGGAGGGATATTTGCGTTCCAGGTAGTAGTCCCGTTCTTCTTCGGGAACATCGGAAGGCTTGATTTCCTTTTTGCGGATTTTTTCCGCGGTTTCACGGGACTTGGGCACCCAGATGCGGCCGCTGTTGCGGAGGGATTCCGACATCAGCGTCAGCTTGGACTGGTAGTCGCCCTTGACCGGAATGCAGGTGGGGTGAATTTGCGTGAAGCAGGGGTTGGCGAAGAAAGCGCCGCGCTTGTAGGCCTTGTAGGCGGCGGTGACGTTGCAGCCCATCGCGTTGGTGGACAGGAAGAACACGTTGCCGTAGCCGCCTGTGCAGAGCAGGACGGTATCCCCTGCGTAGGACTTGATTTCACCGGTGACCAGATTGCGGGTGACGATGCCCTTGGCTTCTCCGTCCACCAGCACCAGGTCCATCATTTCATGGCGGGAGAACATTTCAATGTGTCCCTTGGCCACTTCCTTTTCCAAAGCCTGGTAGGCACCCAGCAGGAGCTGCTGGCCCGTTTGTCCGCGTGCGTAGAAGGTACGCTTAAGCTGGGCGCCGCCGAAGGAGCGGTTATCCAGGAGGCCGCCGTATTCACGGCCGAAGGGAACGCCCTGGGCCACGCACTGGTCAATGATGTTGGAGGAGACTTCCGCCAGGCGGTAAACGTTGGCTTCACGGGCGCGGAAGTCGCCGCCCTTGACGGTGTCGTAAAACAGGCGGTAAACGGAGTCGCCGTCGTTCTGGTAGTTCTTGGCCGCGTTGATGCCGCCCTGGGCCGCAATGGAGTGGGCGCGGCGGGGGCTGTCCTGATAGCAGAAGCATTTGACGTTGTAGCCAAGTTCGGCAAGCGTGGCGGCAGCGGAGGCGCCAGCCAGGCCGGAACCTACCACAAGCACCGTGTACTTGCGCTTGTTGTTCGGATTGATCAGTTTGGATTCAAGCTTGTACTTGGACCATTTGTCCTGAATAGGGCCGGAGGGAATTTTGGCATCCGGCATCCAGTCGCTTACGGGAAAATTAATCATGGCTTTGAGAGGAGTTGATGGTTATTTGATGATGCCCAGAAGAACCGAGACCGGCACGGAGATGAAGCCCAGGCAGATAATCGCGCCGTAGGCGATGGCGATAAAATTGTAGAAGGGCCGGATTTTGCGGGAATCGACGCCCACAGTCTGGAAGATGGACTGCACCCCGTGGCGCAGATGGCTGAACAGCATCAGAACGGCCAGGATGTAGAAGGCGGAGCACCATACGTTGGAGAATCCGGTCACGATCATTTTGTACACGTCAAAGGTTTCCACCGTACCGTCGGAAATAAAGGTGGTGAACTGGGCGGGGTCGTATCCCACGCGCAGGGTGTATTGGTACAGGTGGTAGACCAGGAACACCAGGACGGTCAGGCCGGTGTAAATCATGTAGCGGGAGGAGAGCGTCGCCTTGATGGTGTTCTTGAACACATAGGGTTCGCGGGCCGCATGGTTTTCCAGCTTCAGCTGGATGGTCAGCCAGACATGGATGATGAAGATCACCCCAAGCCCCGCGCGAATGCCCCAGAGGGCTGCTTCCGGCATGGAGTGCAGGCCGTGGGCGTAGGTGTTGATCCATTCAGGGCCTCCGAAGATGAGAAGGTTGCCTGCCAGGTGTCCCGCAAGGAACAAGACCAAACATAACCCCGTCAGAGCCACAATGATTTTGCGGCCGATGGAGGATGTCACGAATGTACATATGGTTTTTACTAGTGCATTCATAGGCGCTCTAATGAAATAAATGCGTCCTCACAGGATGCCCGGTTCAAGCCCGGATGGCAAGCCTCTTCTTGAATTTCCGGCGCTTTTCGGATTTTTGAAAAGCCCGGGAAAGGCGTTGCTGTTTATCAGTTTGGAATAGTTATTATTTTGTTACCTGTTCCGGCTTGACGAGGCTTTCCGCACAGGCGTATCGTCTGTGCGTGAAAAGGAGTAAAAAAGAGGTGCTGGACGCGGATTTCGCAGCGGCGCGCGCCGGCGTTCTGGATGTGGCCGCATTTCTGGACCGGGTGGACCGCGGGGAAGGAGAGGCGGATTTCCGCTACCGTGCCCTGATGGAGGTTCTTCCCCTTTTGTCCGCATCCGGCCCCGGACGCGTCCGGGCCATTCTGGAAGCCCTTTCCTACAGGGATGACGCCGTGCCGGAAACCGCCGCGGCCAAAGCGGCCTGCGGAGCTCCGAACCTCAGCAAATAAGAATGATGGCTTTCATAGAACCTCATATACATATGGTGTGCCGCACCACGGACGAATACCGGGCCATGGCGCAGGCGGGCTGCCTGGCGGTAGGGGAGCCGGCGTTCTGGGCCGGTTATGACCGTTCGTCCGTGGACGGTTTCCGGGATTATTTCGTACAGCTTACGGAATGCGAACCCGCCAGGGCGGCCAAGTTCGGCATGGACCATTACACATGGTTGTGCATCAATCCCAAAGAGGCGCAAGACGTGGCCTTTGCACGGGAGGTGATGAAACTCATTCCGGAGTTTATTGACCGGCCCAATGTCCTTGGCATCGGGGAAATAGGGCTGAACCGGAATACTTCCCATGAAATGACCATTTTTGAAGAGCATCTGGATCTGGCGGTGCGCCTCAACCAGCTTGTGCTGATTCACACTCCCCATTTGGAAGACAAGCTGAAGGGGACCGTAATGATTCTTTCCGCCCTGAAAAACCGTCCGGATCTGGATCCTTGCCGCGTGCTGGTAGATCACTGTGAGGAACATACCTTCCCGCTGGTGAAGGAGGCCGGCTACTGGGCTGGACTGACCCTTTATCCCACCAGCAAGCTGAATCCCAAGCGGGCGGCGGATATTCTGGAATTGTACGGAATGGACCGTGTCTGGGCCAATTCCGCGGCAGACTGGGGGGATTCCGATCCCCTGGCGCTGACGGCCCTGGCCTGCGAGCTACGCAGGCGCGGTTTTTCCCGTCAGGAAACGGAACATCTTCTCTTGGAAAATCCGGAGACATTCATGGGACAGTCTCCGAAGTTCCGGAAAGTGTCGTCCCGCTAATCCCGCCTGCGGTGGGTGCGGGCCGTTAGTCTCCATCCGGAAAAAAGACGGTGAGGACGGCTCCCAGGATGACCGCCGCGTCATCCAGAAGGCCCAGCTTGCCGATTCCGTCAAACAGGAATTCGTCGGGAGTCAGGATGTAGGCGCTGGCGGCGGCCAGAAGGCATATATTCCGTTTGTTGAAAAAACGCGGTTCTCCTTTTCTGCTTTTGAAATACCGGCACAGACGCAGCAACAGCTGTTGTTTTTGAAGGTTCATGACAGGAACGGGGAATGAAGGTTAAAGCTCAGTCATTTCCCCTCTTTCCCCCTGTTTCAGGGCGAAAGGTCGCTTCCGGCGGACGGAAGCGCGGTGACTCGGATCATGCGGGGAAATGAATTGCTGAGAGGATGGCCTGTTCCGGATGCAGAGGGAATCCGGACTTTGCGGGGCCCGGCTCCGGCTGTTCCGGCATGGGAAAAAAGGGCGTGTACGGAAGTGGGGCGGGGCCGGAAGCTCTTGAAATGACCCTTCCGGGGGAGACTGAATGCCATTTTCCCGTCAAGTGCTGGCCGTGAGGTTGCCGCAGCAAATGGAAGCTTCTTCCCCCTGTTTTTTTCGGCAGATGTTTGAACGGATAAGGAAAAGGCCGACTCACGATTTTGTGAGCCGGCCTTTGAATATAGGGAGGCGGACGGTACAGGCTTATGCCCTGCGGCGGCGCATCATCAGCGCGGCCAGTCCCAGCAGGCCCAGGGAGGCCGCGGCGGGTTCCGGAACGCTGGCGATTTCACTCATCAGTTGACCAACTTGTTCCTGGGAAAGGAGGGAGTTGTGGATGTAGAGCTGTTCGATGGATTCAGCCAGTCCTGCGTCCATGAGAATCTGCTCAATTTGCTGGTTGCCGAATTTCAGGCCGCTGTTGGAATAGTACGTAGCGCTGTCGCCAAAATAGATGCGGGTGCCAAGATCTCCGGTGACTACGGAAATGGTCAGGGAACCTTCCGTGCCCAGCGGGGTGTCAACGACAGGCCCGCTGTAGGAGGTGTTGTTCCATAATCCCTGGAGTTTCCGGTCCGTGTTCAGACCCACGCCCCAGCTTACACTGTTATTTTTGGCATTAAATAGAGTGGTATAGGTTTCCGGAGTGTTGATTTTGGACAGGTCAAGAACCATCGTCACAGTCATAACGTCGCGGTTGTTGGCACCGTATCCGTTGAAGGTTATCCCGGACAATGTCAGATAGCTTTCGTCCTCCGTAAGGGAAACGGAATCTTTCTGGATTCCGAAATCCGCTGTGCCGGAGGTGAAATCCGAATATCCCACGACGGAGTTATCCAGCAGCGAGGTGGCCGCGGAAGCGCTCAGGCTCATGCCGGCCGAAAGAATCAGGGTGGATAATAATTTCTTCATGATCAGTATCTCAGTAAGATGATGCGAGATCCAACGTACGCACTTGCGCCTGAATAACGAATTTGGAATCCGCAAGCAATTATAAATATTAAGAGTTAATAAATTATATTTATAATTCATTGAAAATAATAATTTATTAATATCTCTGGTCCTTTTGTCAAGATGATGGGCCAGTCTTTGTGATTCATTGATTTTATGATTGATTTGGCCTCTTTCCCATTACTTGGCGGATTCCAAATTCGATTGGGGAATTCCAAATTCGCTACAAACTGTCATCCAACAAAGGAATCATCAATATGAGAAAAATACTGATACTTTTGATCGCGCTGGGAAGCTTCTTCGTTTCCTCGGAGGCCGCGACCGTTTTTAATTATTACACTACCGGCTCGGACAACTACAACAGTACTTTGCATGGTTTTTTTCTGAGTTTGGGTTCTTCCTCCCTGGCTCCCGTCTCTGATTCCGGCTCTCCCTCCTCCCTGTCCGGAAATATCCGTCTGGACAGCTTTACGTTGCGCGGACCCTCAGGCAATCAAGGCCGCAATGTCACTTACGGTTTTCTGGTTCTGAACGCTTTCGACAATTCGGTTATCGGTCTGAGCACCAACCTGCAAACCTGTGGCAACGGGGTTAATCCGACATTTGTTTTTTCAGCCGTGGACGGTTCTCCCCTGATTCTTGACGCCGGCACGACGTACCGCTATCTGACCGTGAGCCAGGCCGTGTTGGATATCATCAGCGGAGATACGTCAAAAACGTATTTGTATGTTGCGGGAGGGACAGCCTCCCCTGCTTTTTCCACGGAAGGAGATACGGTAACCATCAACAACGGATTGACCGCTCCCGGCTTCCGCGGGCATTATGACGCCGCGGGAGTTTCTGATGACTCCGTTGTCATTACGGGAGCCAACGGAATGAATAAGAACAGTCTATTATCTCCCATTTTTATAAGCATCCAGGGGGAAATGGTTCCGGAGCCCGCGACGGCCACGCTGGGCCTGCTGGGGTTGGCGGCCCTGATGATGCGCCGCCGCAGGGCCTGAGTTTCCTGATGGCGAAAAATCGGCAGATAAGGGCTGTTCTTACGGAACAGCCCTTGTTTTTATATCCGGAGAGGAAGGATTACTTATCCGCGTGCGGGGTTTATGCCCTCCGGAGGTACGGGGTTCCGGGGTCAGGGAGCCGTATCCGGTTTTTTCCGCATGGCGGCAATTTGCTGGAAGCGTTGTTGTGAGGGAGTACCGGAAAGTCTTTTCTTTGCCGGAAAATGCCGGTCAAATTCGGCAGCGCTCTTTTCGTCCATATGATACACGTCTGCTTCCACATAGCGGCCTTTCAGGCCGGACAGGGAATTTCTTTGCAATTCACAGGCCTGGAGGGCTGCCGCATACATGTCATCCGCCGTTCTGATGCCCAGCATTTCCGCGGGAACGAATCCGCAGCGTGAATAATAGTCCGGGTCTCCGTACAGCAAAATGGCGCGGAATCCCATTTCACGCGCCCGGGCTCTGGTGTAGTCGATCATGCGCCGGCCTATTCCCCGGCGCTGGTATTCCGGAAGGACGGCAATGGGCCCCATGCCCAGCACTTCGTATTCTTTTCCGCCGTCTGTCCTGATGACGGATGTTGCATAAACGATGTTTCCGACAATGCGGCTGCCGTGGACGGCGACTACATCCAGCTCCGGGATGAAGGAAGTGCTGCCGCGCATGATATGGAGCAGGTAATGTTCATTGCAGCCGGGTACGTAATAATTCCAGAACGCTTCTCTCGTGACATGTTCCGTTTGAGCATGGTCTGCGGGTTGCTCCGTTCTTAACGCAATGATCATGAAAAGTTTTTCTTTACGGCTCCCCCTTGGAGAAGTTCCAGAGGCGGTGTATTGTCATGACATCCGGAATGTTCATGGGGCGCACCACGCGGAATCCGACCATGCCTCCATCCGTCAGGTACCAGATGCTTTTAGGGTTTTGAGGATCCTGACGGTTCCAGGCGGGGGTGCTGGCACGGCGCGCAGCGCTTCGCAGGCCGTCCGGATCGTCTTCCCACGAACCGCCTCGAACGATGTGGGGAGCTCCGGGGACGATGATCAGGGGGTCTTTCGCCGGCAAGCCGCTCCGCTTGCCGTAGGCGTCCGGAACGTAGGAGTCCAAAACCCATTCCGCCACATTTCCGTGCATGTCCCGGAGTCCCCACTTATTCGGTTTTTTAGAGCCTGTTTTCTGGTAACGGTCATTGGAATTGTTCCAGTACCAGGCGTACTGGTCCAGGGGGGCTTCCCCGTTTCCGTAAGAGTAGGCGCCCGGGGAGCCGGCCCGGCAGGCGTATTCCCATTCCGCTTCCGTCGGCAGGCGGTAGTAATGCCCGGTCTGGGCGCTCAGCCATTCGCAGAATTTGCTGGCGGCGTGATGGGACATGGAGATGGCGGGCAGACCGTGTTCATAGCCGTGGCCCATGCCCAGATTCATGGCGGTGTAAGGGGCGGTAGGCTGCGTCACGGAGTCCCAGAGTTCGTCATCCGGCTGTTCCTCCAGAAGCTGACCATCCTTGGCGCGCGGCCGCCCGTTTTCCATGAAGGCCGTATAAAGTTCCCAAGGGATTTCCGTTTCCGAGATCCAGAAAGGAGAGATGCTCACTTCATGCTGCGGACCTTCGTCCGGTTTCCGGTGAGGCTCTTCCGCGGGACTCCCCATAAGGAATGTTCCTCCCGGTATGGCGATCATGCGCAGAACCGCTCCCGCTGCGGGCACCGTTTCCGTGTAGGATTCAAAACGCGCCGGATTTCCGGAAGCTTGAATGAGCTGATGGATTTGGCGCGTCGTGCCGACCAGTTCCCGGGACGGCAGATCATCCGGAACGGGAAGGGCAGGACCGGCAGCGCGGTCCAGTTCCCGTTTTTGCAGCGCAGAACGGCTTTCCCCCCACTGGCGCGCGCTTGTAATGCGCACGGCGTCTTCCGTGGCCGGGCGGGGGGAATTTTCTTCCCGGCACCCGGACAGCAGGGCGCTTCCTCCCAGAAAGCAGGAAACAAGGAAAATGCCGCGCATGGAATGGTGTAAACCGGAATGCCCTACATCGTCATGCCTCCGTCGCAGGCAATGACCTGTCCGGTGATGTAACGGGCATCGTCAGAGGCAAGAAAGGCCGTCAGGGCTGCGATGTCTTCCACGGAGCCTTGTTCCTTCAAGGGAATTTTCTTAACGATTTCTTCCTTGAGATTGTCGGGGATGGCGTTGGACATTTCCGTGGAGATGAAGCCGGGAGCAATAGCGTTGCATGTGACTTTGCGCGGAGCGAATTCCTGGGCCAGGGATTTGGTGAAGCCGATGAGGCCCGCCTTGGAAGCGGCGTAATTGGCCTGGCCGATGTTGCCGACGAGTCCGATGACGGAGCTCATGTTGATGATGCGCCCGGCCGGGGATTTCATAAGAACGCGCTGGAGGGCCTTGACCGTATTGAACGCGCTTTTCAGGTTGGTGTCCAGAACGGCATCCCAGTCTTCCTCCTTCATGCGGAGCATCAGGGAGTCCCGCGTGATGCCGGCGTTGTTCACCAGAATGTCAATCTGCGGGAAGTCCTTCAAAATGGCGGCCATGGTTTCCTGAACGGCCGCGTAATCCGCTACGTCGCAGGGGTAGGCCTTGCAGGAATCCGGAAATTCCTTGTTGATTTCTTCTGCAGCTCCCCCGCAGCTGGACGGGCTGCGGCTGATCAGGATGACCCTGGCTCCTTCCGAAGCGAAGCGGCGCGCGACGGCATTGCCGATTCCGCGGCCAGCGCCGGTGACGATGGCTGTTTTACCTGCTAATTTTTGCATGCTGCCCATAGTAAACCCGTTTTTCACGGTTCCGGCAAGCTTGAAATGGACCTGGCCGCGCAGGAGTCCATACGGGGAAAGGGGAGCGGACATGCCATGAGGTAGGGAAACGGGACAGATGAGGCTACTGTTCATCTTCTTCATTTTCCGCATTGTTCAATTTATCCTGGAGCCGGAGGAAATGCCGGAGGCCCTTCTGAATGTCTTGCCGCGTTTTGACGGCTTTGTCTGCGTTTTCCTCGTCCTGAACGCCTCCAATGTCTGCCGGATATTGATGGCAAAGGGAAAAGCCCGGTTGATCAGGGACTCCGCGGAGGGGATTTTTTCCGCCGGAGCCGTTGCTGCAGGGGAATCCGTTCCGGCGGCCGTTTCACCAAGTACGGGGGAGATTCCGGACAGGAGCGCAGAATACAGGACAGGAATAAGAAAAACCTTCATCCTGCCTTAAAAAGCAGGATGAAATTCATGGCAGGGGAAAAGGGGAGGATGAAGAAAGGACCCTATTCCGCCGTGATGCCGCCTTTCTCATTGTCCAAAATGCCCGATTTTTCCAGATAGTAGTCATATCCGCCCGCATAGGAGGTGATGGTCCCCCGGTTCACATGCAGGGTTTTTTGCGCCAGAGAACGGATGAAGTGCACGTCGTGGGAGATGAAGACCAGTGTTCCCTCATAATGCTTCAGAGCCTGCACCAGAGCTTCCACGGACAAAAGATCCAGGTGGGTGGTCGGCTCATCCATCAGCAGGAGGTTGGGCGGATCCACCAGGAATTTGACCAGACTGAGCCGCGATTTCTCCCCGCCGGAAAGAACGCTGACGCGTTTTTCCACATCCAGCCTCCGGAACAGGAAGGAACCCAGGATGGAGCGCGCTTCTTCCTCCCGGATTTCAGCGCTGCATTTCATAATTTCCTCCAGAACGGTATTTTCCGGATTCAGGTTTTCCGTTCGCGCCTGGGAGAAGTAGCCGATGCGCGTGGTGGTGCCGGGGATGCGCTGTCCGGAGTCAATGGGAATGATACCCGCCAGGATTTTCAGAAGAGTGGATTTTCCCGCGCCGTTCGGGCCAACGAGAACAGTACGTTCCCCGCGTTCCACCAGCAAGTCCAGGTTTTCATAAACCCTGCGGTCGCCATAGGATTGGCAGACTTTTTCCAGCTCAATGACTTTCTGGGTGCTGCGCGGCGGCTGGGGGAAGTTGAATTTAAATACTTTCCTGCGGGCTACCGGTTTTTGGATGAGCTTCATCTTTTCCAGCTGTTTGATGCGGCTCTGGACCTGTCCGGCCTTGGAATTAATGGAGCGGAAACGGTCAATAAATTCCTGAATGTGCGCTATTTCCTTCTGCTGGTTGCGGTAAGCCGCCTGAAGCTGTTCGAAGCGCACGTCTTTCTGTTGGAGGAAGTCCGAGTAGTTGCCGCGGTATTCCACCAGCTCTTCATTGTCGATGTCGTACACGCTTTCCACCAGCTCATCCATAAAATCCCGGTCGTGGGAAATCATCAGGATGGCGCCGGGGTAGTTTTTCAGGTATCGCTGGAGCCACAGCAGGGACAGGAGGTCCAGATGGTTGGTAGGCTCGTCCAGCATCAGGAGGTCCGGTTCCAGGACAAGGAGCTTGGCCAGGTACGCGCGCATAATCCAGCCGCCGGACATTTCCCGGGCGGGGCGGTGGAAGTCGCTTTCCCGAAAGGCCAGCCCTTTGAGAATTTTCTTGGCCTTGGGCTCCAGCTGGTAGCCGTTGGCGGCGTTGAAGGTATCAATGGCTTCCGCGTACTCCGGCGTATCTGTCCTGTTGGCGTTTTCCGCAGTCCGGATGATATGGATGGCCTGTTCCATTTCCGGCGTGATTCCCAGGGCGATTTCCAGCACGGTTTCATCCTTGGGTTCGCTGGCTTCCTGGGGAAGGTAGCCCACAATGGCGTATTCATCCATGCTGATGGAGCCTTCGTCCGGCGTGTCTTCTCCCAGAATCATGCGGAACAGGGTGGATTTGCCTGCTCCGTTGGGGCCAACCAGAGCTACTCGTTCCCCCCAGTTAATGGTCATTTCCGTTTCCCTGAACAAGGTCCGTCCGGCGTGAGATTTCGTGAGGTTTTTGATTGTCAGCATGGTGAAGAGGGACCGTATTCTACCGGGCCGGAAAGGGGAAGGCAAGAGCCGTCAGGGCGGAGGCAGGCATTTTTGAAAGCTTTACTGGATTTCTGCGCGTAGTCTGGTAGCCTTGGCGCGCCATGCCGACCATGCCGACGTTCAGGCTTTTGCTTACTGCCGCCCTTTTGTGCGGATGGAGTTCCTGTTGTACTCCTCCGGCGGAGGATTATATGCAAAAACCTCACGTGCAGCAGCAAATGTCCGGTTTGGCAAATGCTTTCCTGGCACTGCTGCCGCCGGACAAGGCCGCTCTTCCCGCTGCCGGAGCGGAGGCCAGATGGCTGGCGGACACGGCTGTGGTTCAGTCCGCCGCGATTGCCCGGGACAACAGGACTGTGCTGTTTGGCTGGCTGAATAACATTCTGGTCAATTCCAACCTGCGCGACAGAGGTTTGTGCTGGCAGGTCCAGCAGGATTTGTACCGGGATCTGCGCCGCCGACCCATGAAGTATTTCCGCATAGGGCTGACGATCCGAGACCGTGGAACGGGCAGGGAGCACAGTTGCGTGTATGTCAATGCCGCCGGGGAGGGATTGCAGGGCTCCATTGTTCTGGATGCCTGGAAGAATTGCGGGCATCTGGTGACGCTGACCCAGAAGGACCGGGAAGGCGGCAAATGGGAGGAGGATTGGCGGGAACCGTTTGTTTCCAAGGCTTTCCCGGAGGGCCATTCCTATGGCATGGAACATCATCTGGTCTGGCCCGGATGGGCCAGGAAACGCCCCATGATGGTTCAGCGGATATTCCAGTCTGATCAGAAAAATGAGGCGAAGGCTGCCGCCGAATAAAGGGGAAGCCTGATGCGGCTGCGGTGCTGCATAACGGCGGTTGGCGCCGGCGTGGCCGTACATGCGCGCGTCTGTTGAGGTAGCCGCTGTTTTTAAGTAAAGTTCCGGCAAATCGGCAAATGGCGGAGGGAACCCGGCCCCAGGGTAAATAAAAACGCACTCAGTGCGTACACCGAGTGCGGATTAATTGGATGATTTGCTAGTGTTGCAGGGCAAAACCCCGCTGCAAACTTACTTGCCCTTGGCCTGCACAACCGGAGCGGGAGCAGGAGCGGTGGTTTGCTGTTGCTGCTGCTGCTGGGAGCAAGAAGCGACCAGGCAAGCGGCGCCGGCGATGGCGAGGATAGCGATGTTCTTCATAATTCGAATTAAATACAGTGTTTATTAACTACTGGAACCTCCGCATCCACGGAGGTTTGCTGGGACCAATGTAAATGGTGACAGGTAGAAATCAAGAGATTTTCTTGTTCCATGTCACGGCATTACAGAAAAGAGCAGAACCCCGGTTTCTGGAGTCCTGCTCTTTTTGATGCGTTATGAGAAACGGTTTGTTTCAAAACCGTTTTTTACGCTTACAGGCTGGTCCCAAGCTCAATGATAGAGTAGTCCCCGTCCGGTCTCCGGTATACGATCTGGAGCACGTCGCGCCGCGCATTCCTATAGAGCACGAAGGGCTTGTCTGAAAGTTCCAGTTCCATGATGGCTTCTTCCTTGTAAAGCTTTTTGAGATTGTAGCTTTCTCTGTGAATGAGCAGGGGTTCCGGGTCTTCCTGGGAATCTCCGGGATAATCCAGCACGGAATCGTCATATACCGTTTCATCCAGTTTGCGGATAGTCTCCTGATGATGGGGACGGAAATTCTTCATCAGGCGCGTTTTATGCTTGCGCATGCGGCGCATGATTTTGGTGATCGTCTCATCAATGCAGGCGTACATGTCCGTCCCTTCCGTGGACGCGTCAATGGTAATATGGTCTGAACAGAACAGGATTACCTGGGAAATCTTGCGGTCGCGTTGCACATCAAGCAGTACTTTAACCTCCATAATGCGCGGGAAATCCAGGCGGATCCCCTCAATCTTTTTCGTTACGAATTCCCGAATCGCGTCTGTGACTTCCACGTGGCGCCCCGTGATCGTAATGGGTGTGTTTACGTTTACCTTTTGCATTGTCGTACCTCTTTCTAGTTGATGTTAATGCGCGGACCCCCGGTCCGCACCTTTCAAGATATACAGGTTTGACAATGTTTGTCGAGGAATCCTTTCTTTTTTTCATATGCAGGGAAAGGCTCTTTTCCGTTTCTGTTCCCATATGCCGGGACCGGAAGACTCTCCTACCTGTTGTGAGCCAATCAATCGGGGAGCGGCTGTTTCTGTTTGTTACCTTCCTGCGTCTCCGGAGTGCGTTTCAGAATTTCTGTCATACAACTGCGGGCATAAAAAAATTATTTGAAAGTGCTTGACATGCTGCGGAAATAGCTTATAACGATTGCGCACTCCTCTACGGATGCTCTTTAAATCGCGGGATGGAGCAGCCAGGTAGCTCGTCAGGCTCATAACCTGAAGGTCGCAGGTTCAAATCCTGCTCCCGTAACCATTTGAAAACCCTGCAAGTTCATTGCTTGCAGGGTTTTTTTGTTACGGTTGGGAAAGTATCCGTCGGGTATTGAGAGTCTGTTGTTTTTGGGAGCCTTTTTTGACTTTTCACGCTGCCGGGTGTTATGTCAGGCCGGTTCGCAATATATTGATGCAACATGGAGTTGCTTGTCATTGCCTGGTTGATTTTACTGAACGGCGCCCTGGCCATGTCCGAATCTGCTGCTGTTTCTTTTGAAAAATCAGGCTCGAAATCGAGGCGCAAAAAGCGACAGGCTGGCCGCGGCCGCTTTGAAGCCGCTTAAGCAGCCGGAGAGGTTTTTGTCTACAATCCAGGCAGGCATTACCCTGATTGGAATCAGATCTTTATGAAGATTCTGATGCCGTCATTCGGGAGAATGGAGCCTGTCCGGTGGACGGCCTGCACTCATTTTTCAATTTTCTCGTCCATTTTCAGGAAGGTGTGCTGTATTCCAAGTATGATTGCAATACGGTCAGCGGGTTAATCCTGCAGGATCTGGGGCATATCCCTTTAACCGGGAAACGCATGCGTTGGAAGGATTCGCGTTTGAAACTGTCGATATGGACGAAGTAGGAATTGATAAAATACTGGTAGCCCGTCATTCCTTGTCCCGGCGCCGGAATCCCGGGGCAGAGGGAAGGCCGGAGGTCTTGTGGCTTGTTTTTACCGTTTTTCTGTCCTGGAGGGAGCAGCGCCTTGTTGCGGGATTGGAATGGAAGACGGAGAATTTTACAGAGCGTTTTTTCATATTTGGATTATCGGCCCGCATTTCTGGAAAAATTTGACAAATTGCGCGAGGCGATGACGGAACAGCCATGCGGTCGGGGGGGCAGAAATCCGTTATCTGTTTTTCTCCTTACTGTAAGCGGATAAAACGAAAAACGCCGCCAGCAATGTGGTTGATAGTTTTTTCATGTTGTTTTGTTGGGATGATTAACGGTGTTTCCCATTTAATGCTGCGTTGATTTCAGTAAATTTTGTACCTTTCCTGTCATTTCCGATTGTCTGGGAAGCTTCCTTTTCTGAGGCGTGGGGGGTCAGCGGACCGTAGAAGTAGGAGGCAGTAGCTCCTCCGTCAATCAGGAAGTCCGCGCCGGTGATGAAAGCCCCCTTGTCGCCCATCAGCAATTCTGCTACATGGGCTATTTCATCCGCCGTGCCGGGTCTTCCCGCAGGGCACTTCGCAAACATGTTTTTGTAAAAATCGCCTCTGGGACCGTTGAATTCATCGATTGCCAGAGGGGTGACTACAATCCCCGGGGAAATGGAGTTGATGCGTGCGCTCCTGACGCCCCATTTGACGGCTTCCGCCATGACGCGCTTGACGTTGCAGCGTTTCGCCATCTGGTAGGCATGCAGAGTGTCCTTGATATTCCCGGGCTGGAGGAGTTCGAGGTTCAGTAATTCCTCTGTTGGAGTCATGGCCAGTTGTTCGTCCTGTTCGGCAGTCAGAGCGGGCATGCGGTGACCGGATTGGCTGGAGATAGTTACTCCCGAGCCACCGGGGCAAATAACTTTCCCCACCTCTTCCAGCAATACGGCGGTCCCGTAGAGATCCACTTTAAGGATGGTTTCAACGGGTGCCTGGCTGGGGGAAACCCCCGCCGCATTGACGAGCATGGAAATGTTGCCATATCCTTGTGCTTCTGCAATCAAATGCAGGATGGAGTCCCTGGAGGAGAGATCCATTTCCAAGGGGATGGTGTCAAATCCGGCTTGATTCATCGTCCGGGCAATGGCATGCGCGTTCTCGACGTTTTTGTCGCCAATGACGATTTTCATGCCGCTGCCTATTCTGCGGGCAATGGCCATGCCGATTTGCCCGGCTCCCGTCAATATCATGACTTTTTTGGCTGGATGTTGTTTCATGGGTATATGAAATCAGTTGAAATGGACGGTTTTTGTTCCCGGCAACATGTTATGTTCCTCTGGCCGGACGGCATGGCCCTCACGCAAAAGGGGCAACGTAAAAACGGCCATAGGTGATGGTATTGCAACATCGTTCATATGGACTGGATTTTTGGAGGGGTGTTTGAAAGAAACCGGGCAGGGGTTATGGCAACATGCCGATTTTTTCCAGCCATGTTTTGACGCCTGCAGCATTGCCCGGCATGTCGATTCCCTCATCATCGGCACGTCCGGGAGTTGTAATATCTCCTGGGTCAAGGTCTTCTGGAAGGGTTGTCGGAATGTGCCGGGAATGGGGCGTAAGCCTGTAAATTTTCTGCATGGATTCGTTTAAATAAGTAGTTGCGTCGTAGGTAAAGAAGGGGATGATCGTTTTTCCTTTCAGGTCAAATGCGTCTAAAAAGGTGCAAATCACCATAGCAGGCTGATGCCACCAGATTGGAGAGCCAACGAAGATAGTATCATATTTCGCCATCAGGGAGGCTTCTGGCAAGTTGGCGACCTTTGGGCGCAGATTTCCATAAGCTTCTTTTTTGACGCGGTCGCTGTCGCGGTAAGGGTCGGTATTGTAGGCTTCGGCGGCTTCAATCCGGTAGAGATCCGCTCCGGTCAGTTTCGCAATTTGTTCTGCCACCGCTTTGGTATTGCCCGTTGCGGAGAAATAAACAACCAGCGGTTTTCCTGAAGAAACGTTTTTTTCTTCCTCTGTATCCTTGCAGTAGCCGGGTAAGACCATTATTGACATTAATAATGAAGTGAATAGCCATTTTTTCATATGCTTTTATTGTGGTAATTTATTATATTCTTCTTCTGTTACTGCGTTGAGCCAGACGACTCCGCCTTTGTTTTGCCGGGGACCGATGGCGATATGGGTAAATTCACTATCGGGAGCGGCTCCATGCCAATGAACGACATTTGGCTGGATTTTCACGACGTCTCCTGAGCGGAGGATCTGTGGATGTTTTCCTTTTTCCTGATAATATCCCTTACCCGAGGTGCACAGCAGGATTTGTCCTCCCGGATGCGCATGCCAGCTGTTGCGCGCTCCGGGAGCAAACGTGACATGGCCTACGGTGCAATCCAGGGAGTCAGCCTTGGAGACAAGCATTTGAAGCCATGCTTTTCCTGTGAAATTGGGATTATCGGACAGAGGGGTTCCTGTGGGGAGGAGGGATTTTTCCGTTTTTCCCGCATCTTGTCCAGTTCCGGAAACAACAGGCAGCCCTTTTTCCTGCAACAGCGTGTTCAGTTCTTCCCGGGCTGCGTCCGCCTCAGCGGGGCTGATGCGCCGGGATACGATATCAAGCAACTGGTGCAGCTGTTCGGGGGTTATGCCCAGATTCAGGCAGATGCCCATGTGGGAGCGAGCCATCGGTTCCACGCCGCCTATGGCGGCAAGGAGGGATACGGTGGCCAATTCTCGTTCATCATAGGTCAGAATGTCCCGTTCAAAAATATCTGCAAAAAGGTGTTCTTTCAGGAAACGTTCCATGACCGGGGCAAATTCGGCATAGTCGGCTTTCGGCCCGTTGACGGGAGCGCCGGAGATTTCCGCAAGAATGGCGCATCCGCGATCGTAGCGGCTGCGCTTGTCCTTTGAGGGGGATGCGTCTCGGCCCGGAACATCGGCTATGCCTTGGGACTTTCTTTTATCCAGTACGGAGATGAATGTCTGCAACCCCCTCAGGCTTCGCGGAAATCCGCAATAGGCATAGGAATGCACCAAAACCTCCCGGATTTCATTTATCGTCAATCCACTGTCCAAGGCGGCATTCAGGGCCGGCCGCAGTTGATGCAAATTGCCTTTGCCTGTATAGGCGGCAATGGTGATGATGTGTTTCTGCCTGGAAGTCAATTCCTGGCTGGAAGGGGAGGAATTGGCCGTCAGGGCCGACACGGACGACATCAGGCAGCACAGGATAAGTGAGAAGAGTTTCATGAACCTGGGAGAAGGGTTTTACAGGTTTTTCCCGAAGAACTCCGCCAGCTTTCCGACAGCCTGATCCACGTATTCTGGCACGTAATAGGTCTTGATGTGCGTGGCGCCCGGAATGAGGAATAATTCCTTGTTCCGGGTTCCCACGGCACGGCTGTAGCATTGTTCCGTCATGTAGAAGGTGTCGGCGACGCTGCCTGCCATCATCATCAGCGGCTGGTTGATCAGATGCATTCCTTCGCTCGCGTCAAAAGCAAAGAGGTCGATCAGACTGCTTTTAGTATAGCGGAAGGTGGAATTGGGGTGGGCGTGGCTTTGCAGATAGTAGCTGTAGCCGTCCCGATAGAGGTCAAAGGGCAGTTTGGCCGCCTGTTCCGGCGTTACTCCTTTCATGTCTCCCACGTATTCCGGCTGACCGCCTTCCGCTTCACGCTGGCGGGCGGCGCAGGCGTCAGAGAGGCGTTCCTGCACGCTGTTGATCTGCGAGTCCAGGAACCCGTTGCGCCGGACCAGGCCGGTGTTGAACATGCTGAGCGTGGCGACGGCCTTGAAGCGCTTGTCCGTCTGTGCGGTTTTCAGGGTGTAGCCCCCTCCGCCGCAAATGCCCAGAATGCCAAGACGAGAGGCGTCCACTCCGGGATATTGCAGCAGAATGTCCGCAGCGCGGCGGATGTCTTCCATGCGGCTGGCGGGTTTATCCGTATTGCGGGGAGTTCCTCCGCTGGCACCCTGATAGGCCGCGTCAAATGCCAGGCAGATGTAGCCCTGTTCCGCCATGCGCTGGCTGTAAAGTCCGGCCACCTGCTCTTTCACGCCGCCGTTGGGATGCGCCACGACAAGGGCGGGATATTTTTTCGAGGCATCATATCCGGAGGGCGTATAAACATTGGCGGCAATTTGCAGGCCGTTCAGCATATAGGTAATCGGGTGGATGTTCACGCGTCCTTCCACGTTTTCCGTGATGGCTCCCTGGTAAACCAGCCCCCAGGGATTACCGTTGTGGCTTTTCATTCCTTTCGCTTCCGTAAATGGGATTTGGCGGACTGGAGCGGAATGGGCTGTTGAGACGGACGAAGAATCGTTTGTATTCATTTGCTGTGCGTTTAATTGATGGTTGAAGGAGGCCAGGGAAAGGGCGATTGAAATAATGGCGTTTGTTTTCATGGCATGTACTTTGGTTTTTCAAGCAGTTCCCCATTCTATCATGAAAGACTCTCTTCCTGTCGATAGACGGATTACAGGTTTTGCTACCATGATTACAGATGGCGACCGCAGAAAGTAAATGTGAGGGGGGCGGGCGTCTGTCACCTGTCAAGTTTGTTTTGCCGGAGCCAGGCGGCCATATGGTCGGCAATGATGTTGTTGTTTTTGTCGGACATCAGAAAATGCGTATTTCCCCGGATGCCGATTTTGGGCAGTTCCACCAGAGCAGCATTGCCGCCATGTCTGTTGACGGCCTCCACAAATTTGCGTCCCATTTGCAGGCGCACGCGCCAGTTTTCCCCTCCAAGCTTATCGGTGACGTTTTCAGGAATATAATCTCCGAAGTAGAGGATGATGGGGATTTGGGTGAGCTTGTTGAATTCCTCCGGCGGAACGGCGATTCCCTTCATCGTGCCGGTGAGGCTGGGCATGTCTTCGGGGACCTCCCCTTCCGGGAAAACGTAGGTGCCCGGTTCCAGGGAAATGATGCCGCGCACTTCCGGGTTGCGGATGGCTGTCAGCCAGCCGGGGAATCCCCCTGCGGAGTGAGTGACCAGGATTCCCCGGCCCACGCGTTTGAAGAGGGCGCTCAGGGCGCCAAGTTCTTTTACCATATCGTGCGTGCCGATATCAGGAGTCATTTGTCGGAAAAACTGGTCCAGGGAAGCCTTGTCCGTGGGGAACTGTACTCCCGGGTTGAATGCGGGCCATTCGCCGATCCGGAAGATGTCGAACCAGAACTGCTCGTCGGCAAGCGGCTTGACGGCGGTTTCCGCCGTCGTTCTGCCCGCCCGGCCCCGTCCTGGGAGGTCAACCAGGTAGGCGGCGTATCTTTTGCGCAGGAAAATGTTATTGAAGCCCTCCCTTCCGTCCGGAGTTGTCTGCCAGCACCGGGCGGACTGTCCATAGCCGTGAATGAATACCAGGGGCAGTTTCCGGGCCTGGGCCGGTATCTGGAAGTCCACGGCGGCGTGGTCGGCATGGTAACTCTGGCCGGCTTCCTCTGCGTTGCCCCAGCCGGGAAAACGGCTGTTGTCATACGTTCCCGGGCGTTGCAGAATGCTTCCGCCCACGGCAAAGCTGCCCTGTCTTGCAATAAGCAGGGGAGCTTGTTCCGCCGCCGGAACAGGAGCGATGCCTTCCGCCTGAATCATGGCCGGAAACGTGGATATTGATAAAAAAAGGCAGGGGGGGATTAATTGGGATATTTTCATGATGTCATGAGGGAGGTTGAGTTGTCATGTTTCCGCAAGGGAAGAAAAGCGTGATTCGCTGATTAACGGATTGTTGATTTTTTTTTGATGGGGCTTCCTCCAAATACGTCGGACATGTTCATGAAGGAAAGCGCGGCGTCGATTTGCCGGACTTCATCCGCAGATAATATTACATGGGCTGCCTCTGCATTTTCTTTCAGCCTGGAGAACTTCCGTGTCCCCGGGATAGGAACGATCCAGGGCTTTTTGCAGAGCATCCACGCCAGGGAAATTTGTGCCGGAACGGCCTGTTTTTCTTCCGCCAGCCTGCGGAGCAGGAGGAAGAGTTCCTTGTTGGCGTCGAAGCTTTCCGGCCTGAACTGAGGCATGGAGCTACGGTAGTCCGTCCCCGGCTCAAACGTGGAATTTTGGTCGTAGCGGCCGGAGAGCAGGCCGTTGGCCAGGGGTGAGAATGCTACAAATGTAACGGCGCAAGATAGTTGCGATATGCGGGACAGGTTGTTGCGATATTTCGCCACTTGCGGCCAGGAAAAGCCCCTTTCCGGAAACCTGAAAAGAGGTGAAAAAACGCCTGAAAACGGGTGAATTTGCGTGACTTTTACCCCCGAATTTGCTATAAAAAACTCACCGGAAGGAAGGTTGATCCGTACCTTGAACCGGGGCTATTGCCGCCGCTGCCATCAGCTTTATTTTGGCGTTGCAAAGGGAGTGCATAATTTCCGCCCTGCGCTCGCGCGGCACTCCATAAGGCCGGGGGTTGCCTGTCGTCACCATCCGGAACATCCGGGCGTATAAATCAGGGGAAGCCTCGGCGCTGTGCCAGCACCAGCAGGACCAGCGGGAATTCTCCGATTCCCCGCGCCGCCAGGGCGCTTCAATCCGGCATGCCTCCCGTCCGTATTCTTCAATCATGGTTAAGGCATACGTTAAATCCTCCGGGGCTGAATCCGGTAAATGCCGCTCCTGAAGAACATCGGCCAAATGGACGGCCACATGGGCACGCACGGCATAGCAGCACCCATAGGTTAAATGCCGATCATCCCCGGAAGAGTACCACAGGCACTCCGGATGGTCCGTCATCCAGTGCAGCCAGTCCCCATCTAAAAGCGCCGTGTCAGCATCCAGCTTGACGAGTATATCTTCAGGGGCTGCCCCTGCCGTCATGGAGCGCAGCACTCCCACAATGGCGCCGGGGCCGCGTAAATTCCCGCCGCGCATCCAGGATGTCTGATCATAGACGGCTCCCAGCTCTTCCAGGGCCTCCACCGTTCCGGCATCCACCGGAGCGTGGCAATCATCCAGCACCCGAACCAGGGCAGACGGGCAGGCCATCCGGGCGCACCTGGCCGCCGCTACGGCTTCCGGGGCGTCTTCCTTATACGTGAATATGTGAATTCTGATCATAAAAAACTACGGTCCCCACGGATAATACGTGCCGCCCCCTACGGGAAGCTGAATGGTGCCCAGGGCGTACTGGATTACATCGTCGCCTTTAATGACGGCCAGAGGGAAGGAATAATAAAACAGCCGGGACGGCCTTGCTCCGTCTATGGATGTAAGCATGAAGGGGTCCACCGTCCCCGCGGAGGAAATGACGGCCATGCCCGTGATTTCCTCGTTTTCATTCAGAATCAAATTCAGCCAGACTTCCCCTTCCATCATCGGCAAATCCTTGCTTGCCGGGGCATCTCCCAGCACGCGGCCATTCAGCATGATTTTTCCGGGCGTGATGGTGGCTCCCGTCTTCTGGCCATCCTCGTTATACTCTAATTGAACGCGGAATCCGTAATCATTAGGTTCTTCCGTGGCCGCCGTCCAAATAATCTCGCCGCGGGGGCTGACGGTCGGGGCCTTGGGGCTGATGCGGGCGTTGGTATCGTAAGTCAGGGACAGGGCGGGATTGTCCTGCACCTGATCCTGGTTGTCCCGGTCGTCCATAGCGGCCTGGTTGCTGTAAAGCTGCTGCTGTCGGTCAATCATGCTTTGCAGGCTCAAATGGTCGGGAACTCCCGTGGATATATACGTGTTGCCCGCGGATAAATCCACCGTGACGCCCTGAATGACCGTCCGCATGTCCAGCCAGGCCGGGTTGGCCCCTGCAATCGACAAGCGCCGCCCCAGCAGCAGGTCCGGACGGATGGCCGCCAGGGCGTCCACGCTTCCGGCCCAGGGTGCCACGCGGGTCATTTGGTAATAGGCGGCCAGGACGGGCCTGTAATTTGGCCAGTCCGCTTCGCCGCTCCCGCTGCCTCCGGACGGAGGCGGGAATGCAGAACCGTCCTCCGGGCCGATTGTCCCCTGGCGGTCCACCTTGTAATGCCGTTTCCGGGTGTTGGTGGTAACGCCGCGCCAGGTCAGCCAGTTGTAATACCTCGTCACCTTGTCCCCGTTAATCGTCACGGTTTTTTTACGCGGAAAGAGCAGCTCAAAACCCTTTTTCGGAGGGGAATCTATGTAAACGTATTGCTTGAAGACTACTTCACACCATTTGATGGTTGTGCAGGCTTCGCTTAAAGAACCGGAAACAAGTTCGTATTTAGTGGCGGTCGTGCTGTAGTTCCTGGAATCCTGCCCTTCCACGGCGGGCGTCTCCCGCTGGATCGTCCCGAACTGTGCCCCGGGAACCTTCGCCAGTTCCGGAATCTTTTTTGTCCACCATTCCCGGGCATCCTCCGGCCCGGTCGGCATCTTTTCGCCCAGGACCATCATTTCCGGTTTGGCAAAGTTGTATTGGGGGCCATCCACGCCATCCTCGTCGGTGTCGTCCGGGTCATCCCCCGTTCGCGGGTCGGACAGCTGCACGATCGTGCAGCCTTCCTGGTGCAAGTCCGCCCCGGTCGGGTGGACAACCGTGGACGTGGCGTACTTGCCCCGCGTCATCACTACCCCCACCGCGGGGGGCACCAGGTCCACCCGTTCCGTCAGCTGGATTTTTGACAATCTGTGCGCGATCCGGTCCAGCGTCACCGGGTCCAGGCGGTCCCCGTCCGCAATGTGCAGCACGGGGCTGGCTCCGGAATAATCAAACCAGGCCACCATGCCGGGCCGGGAACTTAGGAATTTGCGCAGCAGGGAGGCGTGCTTGTCACAGGCGACATCCGTGTCCCATATCCAGGCGGAATCATCCACATCCAGCACATAATCCGTCACCAGCGCCCCGTGGGTGCGGGCGTTGTCCAGCACCGTCCGGAGGGCCGCCGCGATCTTGATGCGCCGTTTGACCGACGCCCCGGAGGATAGGCCGGAAAACGCCGCAAACGAGAAAGCAATCCTGCCCGCCCCGATGCCGGAGCCGAAAAACGTCGTGCCCTCCATCGGCTTCCAGTGGTCGCAAATTTCCACCTGCCACACGTAGCCGGACGCGGACAAGGCGGCATCACACTTGCGCACGGTGCCGTCCAGCACCGTCACGCCGTCCCACGCCACCCGCACGCGCTCTTTATAAGAGAAGGGGGCGGCATCCATCATTTCCCGGCCCAGCTGGAAAGACACCTGGGCCGCCGTAAAATTCCGCCATTGCCAGCTGCATGACTGGCTGGCCAGTCCCGTCAATTCTACTGTTCTAATGTCCATACCCCCGCTGTGAATCAATCTTGTTCAGGCGGCTTTTCAGCTCCGCCACTTCCGCGTTCAGCTTTTGCGCCGTTTCCTGGCTCCTGGAATACCTGCCTAGTATCTCCCGCACCAGCTCCACCATGCCGTGAATCGCGGGCGTTTCGTCCTGGCCGCGGTCGTTGCCAAGAAGCATTTTCAGCTGGCTGGCCAGCTGGGCACGCTCGCCCTTGTCCACCTGTCCGTCCTGTAACGCCTTGCGCACAACGTCCTCCACCTGGTAAAGGATTTCATAGTCGGAACTTCCGGCCAGATCCCCCGCTTTCTGCACAGCCCCCTCCCGGTATTTCCGCATCCATTCCGTCAGCTCCATTGCTTCCATGCTTTTGGCCTGGATGTCTTCAGGCAGGGCGGTTACTTTCCGGGCGGCTTCTTCCAGGCCCTTGATTTTTTGTTCTTGTCCTTCCTGTGTCTTTTTAGCGTCCAGGATGTCATTCATGGACTTCCAGGCTTGTTCCGCGGCTTTCACCATGCCCCGGTCGGCGTCGGAATTGTAAGCATTGCCGAATTTTTCTTTCAGGGCTTTTAAGAAGTCTTCCGTCCATTTGGCGTCATTCTCGTCCCGCTTGTCCCATAACTTCCGGTCCTTGTTGCGCAAGCGGCCAATCGTGTCCCGGAACCTGGTGGCGTTTTCCTGGGCCTTTTTATTACCCTCCGCATACTTGTCCGCAAATCCGGAGAAGGAATCTAGGCTTGCTTCCAGTGTTTCCACAGCCGTGTTCATGGCCGTTTTGGTAGCGTCCAGTTCTTTCTTACGCGCTTCCGCGGCTTTGGATAGAGCTTCCGCCGCCGTCCGGGAAATTGTAGCATCCCTCCGCTGGTTATCCTGCCAGGCATCCGTCTTTTTCGTTTCCGTTTGCACGTCGGAATCTGCCTTTGCCTGGACGCCCTGCACAGTCAGAACATTATTCAGCCGTTCCTTGGCCGTCGTCACAGCTTCATCTAAAGCTTCCTGCTCTTTGAATAAATCAGCCAAAGATGCTGTTCTGTTTTTGATTACCTCTCTGGCGACTTTTAACGCATCCGCATAAGCCATATACAAGGCATCCCCGGACTTGCCGCGCACGTCGCCCAGCAACCCCGTATTCTTGATGCCTTCCATCATGCTGTTCAAGGCGGCTTCCTGCTGCTGTTTTTCTGCAATCAGCCGGGCCATCATTTCTCCATTGGTGGCGGATGGCATGCTGGCATCTTTCCGCATGCCATCCATTAAGGCCTGTACATGCTTCAGGGTTTCTTCATCCTGATTCTTTTTCTGCTGTAATCCGGCCACCAGTGGGATGCCCACGCCGCCCAGCATGGCCGCTTTAGCCATTTCTTTCGGCGCGTCTGCAATTTCCTTTTCCAGCTTCTTCTTTTTGGCTGCCAGTTCCTGCCATTGTTTCAGGGCCGCTTCCGCATTCTTGAAAGCGTCCGCCTGCTTGTAAAAATCCTCCGTCTTCAGGTCTCGCACGCCTGCCGCTGCCGGGCTGGATTGGGTAAGCTCCTGCATGCGCCTGATCTGCTCCGCCTTGGCTTCGGCCAGGGCTTCAGCGCGGCGCACGGCATTTTCCGCCTGCTGCCGTTCGATAGCCCGGCGTTCTCCGGCGTCTTTGGCGTCGATGGCCGCCAGGGCGTCCCGGGCTTGGCTTTCGGTCATTTCCCCGCGGATCTGTTTTTGCCTGATGATGCTCCGGTTCTTTTCGTTTTCGATGGCCAGCAGCTGGGCCTGCATTTCCAGGTTCCGGCTCGCCTTTTCGTCCAGGGCTTCGATCGTCCTTTTGCGGGCGTCGTAAGCGTCATTGATCTGTTTGACCAGGGAATGTTCCTTCTTCAGCGCCTGTTCCTGGTTCAATCTCCCCAGTTCCGCACTCATGCCCGCCTGCCAGGCTTCCACCTTCGCTTTCCCTTTTGCCAACACGTCCGCAAGTTGCGCGGAAACTTTTTTAGCGCCCAGGCCAAACGCATCATTCAGGGCATTTCCGGCAGCCCGGCCCAGCCCCCAGGCTTCCTTGCCCAGGTTGAGGACATTGGTGGCGTTTTGCAGGCCGCCTTTGAACTTGCGCCATTCCTGCATTTTATCACCCGCCCAGGTTTGAACCTGTCCGGGAAATTTGGATAAGGCGTCAATGCTGCGCTGTAGCCATCCGGACTGCTGCTTGACGGCATCCGCAGCATGGCCCACTGTTTTGTCCGCGCCCTGGACCGTCGCGCCCAGCGCGTCCAGTCCGTCAATCCTCACAGTCCAGTCATTAGGCGTTGCCGCCTGTGTCTCCGGATAAGCGGGCACGGCCCCCGTCTGCCCCCCCACGCCTCCGGATGGAAGCGCCGGAACAGACTTGACCGCCCGGGACAATTCATCCATGCCCTTGCGTACCTGGTCCAGCGTCCCCTCCGGCTTGGTAGATGCGGCCAGGCTCTTGGCCAGCGTGGCGTCCATCCTGGCCAGCAGCGCGGCAATCTGGTCCAGCCGCGCCATCATCCATTCATTCCCGCCTTCCCGGGCGGAGGGGACAGGAAGGGGGGAATGATCCGGGGCAGCAGCCCCGCGGGCCACCTCTTCCACGGCTTTGGACACCCGGGCAATTCCGGACTGCATTTCTTCCAGGGCCTTGTCCGTCCGTCCCTGGGCGGACGTTCCGCTGGCCGCCACTCCTTCCGCGCGGGCGATCGTCCCGGCCAGATGGTCCAGTCCCTCCACCTGTATGGTCATCTTGCCAGGGGCGGATGCCCCGGAGAATGCCCGGGCATCCGCCACGGTTCCCACCCCTCCGGAAATAAGTTCCCGCGGCAGCCCCCTGGCTGCCGTGGAAAGATCGTCCACCCCCTTGCGCACCTGGTTAATCCCGCTCATGTCCGCCCGGGTGCCAAGCGTCAGGGATATGTCAATATTGTTGTTCATCAGTTGATTTCTCCGGTCAGGGCAAATTTGAATTCTACGGCCTGCCAGGCCGCCCCGCGCAAGTCCACCCCGTACCAGTGTTCACTGGTCAGGGGGTACGGGCGGGGAGGGTCCACAGTGGCGGCGTATTCCCTCACGCGCTGGGGGCGGCCCTGGTAATAGCAGGTCAGCCAGGTGACGCGCCCCAGCGGGTGCAGCGTGAACAATTCCTGGACGTCCAGGCCCCAGGCACGGGCCGCCGCCGCTGTCGGGAACGGATGGGCCACTGTGAAAGACAGCTGCATCAGGGCGTTGCCCCGCGCCCGCTGAAGCATCCAGGAACTGCCCAGCACGCCGTCCCGCTGCACCTGGACGGAGGCCGTAACGTCCACCGGAGCCGCCATAAGATCCCCCTGTTTGCAGAGCGTGACCGCATCCAGGCCGTCCGGACGGTAAATCACCGTGTCTGTGGATTCATAGGCCATTAGAAGGAATCAGGATTGAGTGAAATAGCGGAAAAACGCCACGGAGGCGGAATCCTTGAGAACAAAGGAAGGGTATTCAATCGCCGTGAATAATTTGCGGCCTCCCTGGGCGTTAATGGCTTCGACTGTAAGGATCACTACTTCCTTGGTCTGGTAAGATCCGGCATCACCACGCGAAAACCGTAATACCCAGTTGCGCCGCGCCCAAACCTGGGACGCCTGCCAATCCTCGCCCAGTCCCACCAGTGCGGCAACTACCGCCGACATGGCCGGAGCCTGCTCTGCGGGGATGTCGTCTTGGGTGTAGCGGTCGGTGCGGGTGTACCCCTCTGCGTCCTGATAGACGGCTGTCATGCTGAATTTTTGCCACTGGCCCGGCTGGGGAAATTGTATTTGTATTTCTGCATTCATGATTCTAAGGGGGTATTTACATCCACAAAATCCGCCGTTTCCTCGGATTCAATGGCATTGACGGCCATTGCTTCCAATGCAGCGTACATTGGATTGCGCAACCCATTGGCATAAAGGTAGCGGCTGCCTGCTCCCGTGCGAACCGCAGAAGTCCAGGAATTGGGATTTTCTACATCCGCCACCAGCGTGCTAAAACCTATCCCGTCTTCATATCCTGAAACGCCTCTGAGGGCGGCTATTTTGAACAAAGTGTTTGTCTGCCCTCCCCCCAGCTCAATATAAAGCGACGCTTTCCCCTCGTATGACGACATGCTTGAAAGCCCCTCCTGCATGAAAATGAGCCTGTTGAGGCAGGCGGGAAATGGGTGGTTATTGGTCGCCGGAATGAAGCTGGCCGTAGTTTTCACCTGCCATGAATCACCGGAAGAGACGTAATAAATCTCCCGCACTCTAAGCACGTAACCTCCCCGGACAGCATCACGGACCGCTGTGGTTGTGATGTCGATAATCTCTCCATAATTGACGGCCAGATTATTGCCTGGAATCATGGAAAATGAATCCATCGTCAGGCCGCCTCTTACCGTTTTTGAACCTCGGCCTAATCCAAAGGTAAATTTGGATGCTGTTGAACCGGACAGCGGTATCGAAAAGCCCGCGAAAGAGCTGTAATTATGCTGGCCCTGCGGCCCTTCAAATGTGAAGGTAGTCGTACTGTGTGCAGGAGAGCTGGAAGCTGCCGACGTTGAACTGGTTGCATAAAGTCCGGCATATTGAACAGAGGTGCTGCCTCTCCCCACTACGGGCATGGAGCTGGTTTTAAGATATAGGGGCTGAATCAACGCCTGCACGGCTCCTGCCAGCCCCATAGCCAAAAAACGATTAACCGCTGCCGTGTCCGTTGGCGCCCCCACAGCCAGCGGAATGTTGACGCCGCCGTTGGCGTTGACGGCCCCCGCCGCCGTCAGACCTCCGGCCAGCGTCATGTTGCCGGATGCATCCACCTGCGGCATGGCCGCCAGAGCATTAGTCGCCGCCGTCGCGGAGTTGGCCGCGCTGGTGGCGGATGTCGCGGCATTATCGGCAGACGTGGACGCGGCAGCGGCTGCCTGGCCAGCCGTCCGCGCCGCAGCCTCGGCGGTCGCGGAAGATTGCCGCACATCCCTCCCCAGACTGTCCAGTTGCCGCGCGGTAGCCAGTTCCATCCCTCCCAGGGTGATGCCGTCGTCATAGTCCACCACCACAGTCATCATGGGGGCCATCGTGCCATTCACGGCGGGCGGGTTAGCGACCTCCGTCACCAGGCCGCGCCCAGGGACGGACGGAGTAAGAACGGCGTGCATCCCTAAGGCATAGGGCGTCATCTCGGTCCCTTCGCACACCTGGATGATGATCTTGTCCCCGCGAGTCAGGGGAACGCCCGGCGTAAATACCCACGTAGCCGTCTGGCCGCTGGTCAGGTTGGACACATAGGCGGAGGTTCCGATCAGGCTGTAATCTCCGTCCACCAGCTTCCAGACACGCAGGCAATACTGATTCAGGGCGGGGTCGGTGAAAAAATACACGGTGGAAATGCTTTTCAGGCGGCAGCTGTCGGGCAGATGCCCGGCCAGAATCTCGTCTCCCCACGTGAATGCGTAGCCTCCGACGATGGTCCAGGTGTCGGCGGCATCTCCGCTGGACAAGGTGGATTGCCCGGTTGCCGCTTCCAATTCCACGCCCGCGTCCTTGAGCGCGTCCGGCAGTTGTGCGGCCAGGGCGTCGGCTACCAGTTCGGACCAGTCGGCCAGCACCTCGTCAGGCGGCGCGTAATCCCCGGGCAGCAAGTCCGCCCGGACCGTCACCCGGATCAGGCGGGACGTGCGCTGCGCCCCGTCCGGAGCCACCAGCACCACCTCGCCGATCAGGTCAATCCGGGATTGATCCCCCATGACCTCCGCCAGCTGCACCGTATTAACGGACAGGCTGCCGACATAAGCAGCGCCCAGGGCATCCTCCACATGTTCCAGCCCCGTGGCGGCCAGCACCAGGGAATCGTCCCCCAGGGATTTTTTCACGGCCAGCACGGGCACCTCGTCAGAATTCGAGGGGGTGCCGGGGCCGTCCGTCAGGACGATGCGCAGCGGCATCTTGTCGCCCCGCACCAGGGCCATGTCAGTCAGCGGCACCTGGCCCGCCGTCGTCAGGGCCAGCGTGTTAGCATCTATGTATATAATCATGATTGGAAAGATGGAAGGGGGAAAGCGGAGCCGCCGTACCCGGACGGCTCCTGGATGGGCGCAGGGTTAATCCGCCGCCAGCTTGGCCAGCGCCAGGCTCGTGAACGTAGCCAGGGGGGAATTCTTGATGGATAGCTCAAACTCGCACGTCACCGGATCGGACGCGAAATTCGGGCTGTTGGTGAGGGATAAATCCCCCATCACGCAGAAATGGGCCAGCTTTTCGGCGTTATTGCCGGAGTTGCGCAGTTCTCCATACACCCAGCAACGGATGTTGCCGGAGGATGAAAACGGCGCGGCTTCCTGGTCATCTTCCAGGTTGTCCGCCACGCCGAACGCCAGCTGGATCGCTTCGGGCGTCACCTCCTGCGTCGTGAACTTCAGCTTGGACTGCTGGGCGATCGACAAATCGCGCATTTCATAAAATCCCGCGTCGTTCACGCCTTCCACCGTCGCCGTCTTCTTCTGGCGTTCGCTGGTAGCCGTCTTGATCTTGCCCAGGGTCAGCCACGGGCCAGGCTTTTCCGGGGTGGGAGCGTCGGGCTTGGCCCCTTCTCCCACCGTGTTTCCTGCGGTGACGGTTTCCCCGAATTTTGCAATGCGGATGATCATGCCGCCGATCAAATTATCGACAAATCTTTTTTCGTATGCCATGTGCTTGGTTTGGTTAATAGTTAATTGTTAATGGTTCGTCGTTCCGGCTCCGGTCCGTTAAAATACCCGGCAGCTGGCTTTTGCCTGTTCGAGCGCCGCAGCCTGGTCGGGCGTGACGTTCACCACCACTCCGGCCAGGTAGGTCATGCCGCTGATGTTGGTGCCCGTCCTGGTCACGCGCACTTTCACCAGTTGCGGCTTGGCCTGGCTGCTGACGCCTGCTTCCCCCGCGGCGGATGCCGGGGCCGTCTGTTCTTTTTCTGTCTTTGCCATGTTGTTGCTATGGGTTCAGGTTTTCTCGGATCGAGAGGAAAATCACTCTGCCGTCCACGTTCTTCAGTTCCGGCACTTGTTCCGTGCTTAGTTCTGTAATTTCCGCCACCCAGGGGGCTGTCCCGGCCAGCTCGTCATTGTGCGGGGACCATTTGCGCAGCCGCCGCAGCACGGCGGCGGTCAGGGCGGACAAGCGGCGGATCGTGGGGTCAGCCCCCACTTGCCCGGTCGTCATGACCAGGATGGCTGCCGTGGCGACAACCACGCCGGGGTCCGGCATGTCCACACCCTTCCAGGGCGGCGGCTGGGGTGCCTGGGGCATGACCGCGATGGCCGCATCATACTGCGCCACGGCCAGGGCAAGGTTGTTCACTTGGTCGCTGGCGTCAAACGGGTCCGGAATCACATAATTGGCCAGTTCTTTTTTTCCGGCCAGGCGGTCGATCACCGCCTGGGCAAACACGTATTCGGGGCCGTCTGGTAGTTCATCATTCATGCTTGTTCAATCGGTTGGAAATTCTAGTTGCCAGGGTGTCCACGGCGGAGGATTTCACGGTGTCGGTCAGTTCCTGATCCGACGGCAGAACGGTGCGGTCGGGGTCGTGCGTCACGGATTTAAGGAGCAGCCCCAGCGGCGTTATTTTCTGCTTCCAGCCCTTGTACATGCGCTTGCGTTCCTGGACGCGGGCCAGGTAGGGCATGCGGCTTTTGACGCTGTACAAGACCATGATTTCCTCCTGGGGAATTCCGGCCTCGGCCAGCGTGATCCGGCGCTTGCGCAAAGGGGAATCCGGCCCGGGGACAAGCAGGCTTTTGGTGGGGCGGCCCGTCACGGGGGATATGCGGCCAGTCGCCCGGACCGTGCCGCCCAGCAGGTGCAGGCGCACCCCCGTATGGCTTACCGTCACGCGGGCCGTGCGGCCCTCCATGTGGCTTTCCGTGGCTTCCGCCGCCCCGGCCCAGTAGTTCCGCGATCCGGTCTGCTGGGATCGGTCGATAAAATGATTCTTCAGCAGGTCGCGCAAATCGTCCCCGGCGTGCCGGGTCATGGCCTGCAAATCCTCCGGCGTGACCATCCTGGCCAGGGCAACGGACATATCCAGGTTCACTTGCAGACTAATCATGCCCGGCCTCCTTCCATGATTGCTTTGTCCCCGCGGATGCTCACTTGCACATCCAGGTTGCGGCTGATCCAGTCGCGCAAATCCTGATCCACTCCTTTCATGCTCGCTTCGGCGCTGCTGAAATCTTCCTGCCCGGCTGCCGCCGCATCCTGCAACCCGTCCGCCGATACGGATTTAACCCCCATCCCGCTATTAAAGTCAAAAGGCGGGTAGCCCGTCCCCCACCGGGACAGCAGCTGCCAAATCCGGCTATTCACCAGGGCGCGCTTTCCTTCAGCATCTACCCCCCGGCGTTCCGCGGGGGAAAGCTGCGCATAGGCTTCTTTCCAGCGCGTGTCCCAGTCCCGCGGTTCTTTCCTGGTTCCCACCCGGACCAGCTGCCAGGCGTGGGGCCTGTCGTCGGCCAGCAGGTTTTCCTTCCAGGCATAGTTCCGCGCCTGGGCCACTGTCTGGTCAAAAATCAAATTCTGGCGTCCGGGTGTCGTCATGTCCCGGATCGTCCCCTCAGCATCCTCCGGGGCCTCATAATTGTAAAATTTAAGTACCGCCTGCAAAAACTCGCGGGCGGAAGCATTCAGCCATTCGCCGTTCAAAATTTTCCGGGATCCGTCCCGGATTGCCTGAACCGTCTGAAGATGGTTGCAGCCAGCCGAAAAAACAGCACGCTGCGTGAATTCCCGGCCCATTTGTTCCAGCTGGGCGGAATTCAAGTTGGTTGGCATCAGCCGCTTTCCCATCAGTATTTCTTCGGCGCTTGGCATCCTATTAACTATTCGCTTTTAACTGTTCACTGCCCGCATGCGCGGGCCTTACATCACTCCGCCGTGGCGGCTCATGCCCCACCGGATCGGCCTTCCGGAATAGTGCGGGCTGGGGGTCTTGTCGCTGGCGTCATCGGTGATCACGTAGCTGCCGGAGGATAATTCCTTCAGCACGTCATTGGCGTGCTGCCACTCCGCTTTCCGCTCGTCCGTCATGGCCAGGGCAAACCGGACCAGGACGCGGTAACGGACAATGGCCCCGGCTTCCGCCATCAGTTCCGCGGGGATGCAGTCAGGGCTTCCCTGTAACCTGGTGCGGCCTCCGGAGGCAATGCGGCTGCGGATGGTGGCCGCCGTCTCGGCCAGGATGCCGGGAATGGGATCGGGCTGCACCTGGGCGCGGTCGCGCGTTACGCTGGCCAGTTCCCCGGCGTTCAGTACCTGGTTCAGGATGGTTTCAGTTAGGGGCGTCCACATGGTTTTTCTTCTGGTTGTAAGTTCCGGGGGCGGCGTTGCGCCCCCGGAACAGTCCTCGTCAATCTGCCATTCCTGGTTACGCTACTTCCAGACGCGCGGCGGCTGCCGGGCACGTCACCTGGCGGTCGGTGGACCAGTACAGCGTGTCCACCGTTTCCAGCGTTTTTTCTTCGGACAATACTTCCGGGCCGCCCGGTTCCATCGTGAAGTCCTTGCCCGCGGACATGTCGTTGCGCGTCGGGGCGTCGGAGCTGTAGAACATGAACACATCCATGCCCATGATCGTTTTCAGCTTGCCCGCCTTACCCCGGACTTCCGGGTTGTAGGGCATGGATGCCACCGATATGTTGATGTCGGGGAAGATCAGCATATTGCGCAGCAGTTCCAGGGAAACCGCCACAGTCTGCCCTTGGATCAGCTCGCGCAGGCTGGGGTGGTTTTTGGCGATCATCCAGGCGTTCTGTCCAAAAATCAGGTGAGTTGGTCGGCGTCCGATCCCGGCCTGAATGGTGATTGCCAGCGTGTCCAGTTCGTTGATGATATTGGCCGCGGCTCCGGCTTCTCCGGACCAGATGCCCGCCCCGGATGTGACGGGAACTCCGGCCTTGAAGATGGACACGGCCTGGAATTCCCGCGTGACCAGCTGGGTGCTCATCAGTTCCTGAAGATTGCTTTCGCGTTCTTCCTCGCCTCCGTCGTCCTGGTCGGCGTCAAATTTCCACGTCCCGACTTCCAGCGCGTGGGGGCGGCAGTTGTAGAATCCGTCCGTGGCGTTGGTGTCGATCCGGGTCGGGGAATTACCCCGTGCCAGGGCCGTCCGGTAAACGCGGAAAGCGTTGCCGATGTCCCGCTTCTTGTAAGTTCCCACGGCGGTTCTCACCCCCACGGCGGGAAACAGTTTATTGCCGATGCTGTCGGCCTCGTCCGCATGGGCGGCCTGGCACAGTTCGGTTAAATAGCCGTTGTAGCTTGCTGCATGTTGAAACATATTTTTTTATTCTGTTGGTTGTTGAATTAAGATCCGGAGGAAGGCGCGGCCTGAACGGTCGGAAGCGTCAGGTAGCCTTCCAGCAGCTGGCCCCCGGTGCCTTCTTCGCAGGCCACGGCCACCTGGGTCCCGGTGGGTCCGGCCTTGACGGTGCCCTTGGCGGCCAGCACCAGCCTGGTGCCTTCCTCGACGGAACCGGGGGAAGCATGAAGACGCACTCCCACAATGCCCTGATGGGCGGGCAGGAGGTAGTCGGTCATTTCCCCCTTGTCGCCCCCTACGTGGACGACGCCCAGGGGGGCGGTGTCGTTTTCGGTGCATAGCACCAGCTTTCCGGAGGTGTCTTTCTTCACGAAGCAGCCTTCGCATTCGCGGAGGTCCACGCCGCTTTCCGCCCTCATGACGGCCTGTTGATGGATAATTGCCATGTTGTTTTCTGGTTATGAATAGTTAAAAGTAAATGCCAGGAGCGGTTTACTTCTGCCCCATCCGGATCTTGGCCAGGTTCTTCGCTTTCCAAAACGAGCAAAGACGCCCGGCTGCCTTTTCTTGCGCCTGGATGTCGCGGGCCGTATTCACCAGCAGCTGGCCGCGGTCCGTCCCCATGCCTTTGCCTCCCCTGGTCGCCTGGGTTTCCCGGCGATACCCGGGCCGGGCATATTTCGGAGCGCCCCCGGACGTGCCGCCTCCCTTGCGGTTGGCCAGCAGGTTGATCATCTTGATGCCCATCTCGCGGTTGGTCAGCAGTTCTTCCTTGAGGTCCTTCTTTTCCTCGGGGGTCAAGGTCGCAAGGTCTTCGCTGTTGAGCAGCGTTTCCGCTTCCGCTTCCGCGGCTTCCTGTTCGGCGGCCATCAGGGCGTCGATTGTTGCCAGTATCTGGTCCAGCGCGGTGTCTTCCGGCAGTCCCAGCTTGGCGGCGATTTTTTTCAATTCTTCCATGTTGTCTTGTTGGTTTGTGTTGTTGGTCGGCGCGGCCTGACTGTTGGTGATCGGGCGCTGGCCGGGGTTGTTGGGCTGGTTGGTTAGGGCCAGCCCGACGAGTTGCAGGGGGCGGAGGCGTCCGCCTCCCAGGTCCGCGCACAGCTCCACGCTGTACACGGTCGAAAAGTGTTTATAGATGCGGTCTTTCACTAGGGGACGTCCCAGCGGCGTCCATTCGATACGGGCGCACAGTTGCAGCCCTTCCGCCGTTGGCAGGGCGGCAAGCTCGCGCACCCAGCCGTAAGCCCGGCTATCCCGCGGCCCGGTGACGGCAACGGACACATGTTCCACGTCGGTCAGCAGCCCTTCTTCCGGGACGCCTGCTTCCACGATGGCCCGCACGGCTTCGTCGTCGATGACCTGGACATATTTTTTCCCGTCCGCTATCTGCTGGGGATGTTCCCCCCAGCGCTCAATATGGTACCAGCCGTCCCCCGGGTTTTCCCAGGGCTGCAAATCCTCTAAGGTAATGGTCTTAATCTTTGTTGACATTCTGCGTGCGTTGGTTATGGTGTTGTTACGGTGATGCGCGGCCTGGGGGCCATCCGTTAAGGCCGCGTTAGCCCGTGCGGGGAGATGGCCCTCCTGTCCGTACTTATCTCTTGTATTTCAGGGTTCCCTTTCTCATCTTTTCGGCTCCATTCAGTCGGCGGCTGTGGAAAAAGCTTCTCACTTGGCCATCCTTGCCCGTGATAAATCCGCTCATGGCAAATTTCCCGGCGTCATCCTTGTACACGCGCAGGTAGGTCTTCTGGCCGTTGTGGGATTCCCACACTTCGTGCGGGTTTTTCACGGCCCGGACAGCTTCAGATAAACGCCGCAATCTCCGGTTCTGTTCCTCGGGCGTTTTGGGGGGCTGGGTGCTTTCCCAGTGATCCAGGACGCCCTTGCTGAAATGCACGTCCTGCCCGTCGATGGACCGGGCCATAAATCCACGCGTCAGGGCTTTCCGCGCTCTTCCCGGGTGGCTGTGGCTGCTGGCCGGGTCGGGGGTCAGGGCGGACAATTTTTCCAGTCCCAGGCTTTTGGCCGTTCCGGTTTGGCCGATGGCCTCATGCTGCCCGCGCCCCCGCTTGTCCCAGCCCTTCCTGGCCCCTTCGCTGGTGCCGTAGTTGGCCAGCAGGTTTCCCTGGTCTTCGTTTTGGGGCGTATTTGCGTTTTGCCGGGGGGCTGCCGGGGTGCTTTCCTGCTTTTCCGGGTCATTGCCCACTTCCAGCCCTGCGGCGCGTTTCATGGCCGTTTCCAGCTTCCGGGCATCATTCCGGATCATGGCCGGGTTCGGCTGTGCGTTGAGCAGCTTTTCCAGCAGGGCAAGTTCCTGGGCCGTCAGGGGGGCGTTGTTCCTGGTCTGCTCAATCTGTGCGGGGATGTGTTGCCAGTTTCCGCGGCTGTTGGCCAGCAGGGGGAAGGAGGGTTGTTCCTGGGACGGCTGCGGCGCCCGGTATGTGACCGTATAGCCGGACGCCTCGCTTACTTCTTCCTCGTCGGCAATATATCCCGCGGCGGCCAATTTCGTGATGTTGTCCACCTGCTTGCCTACGTCTTCCGCTTCTTCGTATTCCAGCGTCCAGTAGGCCAGATGCGGCCTTCCCGGGAAATGGCGGTCCAGCAGGCGGCGGCTCATTTGGCGGTTGAAGCTTTCGGAGATTTCCGCGCCTTCGCCCGCCGCCAGCATCCTGAATGTTTCCTGGTGGGCGTTGCCCGCCAGCGTCCCGCTGCCGGATTCCGCCAGCACGGTCAGCTCGCCGCCCGTGCCGCGGCGCACAATCTGCTTGTCGCACCACTCGCAGCGCTGTTTGAAGGTGTCCCCTCCGCGGGCCGTCGTTTCCACAGTCTTGATGTCCCCTCCGTCCGGGTAGCCGCCGCGCCCGTCCCCGATCATCTCTTCGGCGATGCGGTCATATTCCCGTGCCTGTTCGTCAGAAGTGTTTGGCGGGTATTTGAAGAAGATGGCCGGGTTTCCAAAAACGTCGATGAATCCGTCCCACCCGTCCAGGGCATGGGCCTTGGCGCAGATGGCGAACATGGCGGGCAGGTCCACGGGCCGGAGGCATTCACGGATGATCAGGCGGCTTTCATCCACGGCTTCCAGCTTGGCGCATGACCTGTCGGCGGATTCGTTGTAATACCAGGCCCCGCCCTTGACAGGCCGGGCCATCAGCCACTGGTCCACGGGTTCCATCCTGATTCTGCCGCCTCCGGCCACGGGTTCCAGATGCGCGTACCCGCGGAAGGTAGCCGATCCCATGAACCGCACCGCATCCCTCAAGTTGTCGATCTTGCCGTAATATTCCGCCAGGCATTGCTGCTGCTCGTCGGCCAGCGTTTGCAAGTCCGGGTTATTGCCGATGGCTTTGGCATCCACTTTCACGTCGTCGGTCATTTCCGCCAGGGCGGAGGCGCGGCGGTCCAGGACCGTGCCCAGCATGTCGTCCGTTTCTTCCAGGGCGGCCCAGCACAGCATCACGTCGGCATACTGGCCTTTCCGGTACAATTCATAGAGGGCGCGGGCTTCCTGCGGCGTCAGGAATGGCAGCGGGTTCCGGCCTTCCTTTTGGGAGCGTCGGGACAAAAAACCGATCAGCCTGATCATGCCAGTCCGGAAATTCCCCGGCCTGCCAATCATCCTGTTCACAAATTGCGGTAAAATGTTCATCGTGTTAAAATCTCCTGGTCCTGATGCCGCCCCAGCGGCGTGTGCCGGAGGCCCGGTTACTGCTCTTCCTGCTCTTGCCCTGGCGGGACTTGTGCCGCCAGGATGACGGGCTGCATGATTCCAGCCCGGTCCCGACGTGGCCCCAGTAGGAAAGCTTGCCGCTGTCAAATGTGTCCGCGTGGTTGCCCTGCGCGTCCACGTCGGCCTCGAACCGTGCGCCGTTGCGCGTCACCAGGCGGTGGTCCGTTTCCAGCCATTTGCCCGGAGGCATGGCAATGAGAGCGTCTTCCAGGGCGGAACAATACGCGGCCCCCATTGCCGTCTTGGCGTCGGATTTTTCGCCGCAGTAGCGGACAACCTGCTGCCCGTAAAACCCCACCACCCGGACCAGTCCGGACAGGTCTTTAGCCAGTTCCCGCGCCAGGAATTTTTCATTGCTGGTGTCCACCACCAGCACGCCGCGCTGCTCGCGAGGCACGGCGCCAATGACCAGTTCCAGGATGCCCAGCATGATGGCGTAGTGCTCCGTCTTCCACCTGACCACCAGCCGCTGCCAGTATATGCGGTCCCAGTATTCCGTGGCCGTCAGGCTGGACGGGTTGGACTTCTTGCCCTCCGTGCTGGCTACGTCCAGCCCGAAACACACTTTTCCGGCGCACAGGGATTCCGCCCAGTTCGGGGAGATGGCTTCACGGATCGCGATCATGCGCACACCTCCTCCCCGGCCAGGTCCAGGCCCGTGCAATGGCCCAGGCCCATGTTTTGCGCCCGGTTCAGCCAGCCCAGCGGGATGGCTGCCGTGCCGCCCTGGATAAACTTCAGGCCATAGTTGCGATCCACCGACGCGCGGTCCAGGCTGTGCGCCCTGAATTCTTCGTAGGGCACCACCTTGCCGGACAGCGGATCATAGAGCGGCAGCCCGGCCAGTTCGGCGTCCAGGGCGTCCACGCGGTGGACCGGGTAGCCCTGTTCCGTCTTGTACCAGTTCCCGGCAGCGTTCGGCTTAAATATTCTTATGCCCGGGTTCAGCAGGTCGTAGGTGTAATGCGTATCGTCCGCGGGCGGCGTGCTGAACAGCCAGAACAGGAATTCCGGGTTGCGTGAGATGATCGGTTCCACCGCATCCCATACGCCTTTGAAGTCCGGCCAGAAGCCGATTTCATCTCCGAACACGTCACCCGTCCAGCCCCGGGCCGTGTCGGGATTGGGAGCGAGGATCTTCGTGCGGCTGTACGCCGTCCGCGTGTGGTAAATCCTGACCTGGGCCGCCTGCTTGTCCATCAGTTCCGCCAGATCATCCACATTCAAGAGTTCTTTGGTGCCCGTGTCGATGACGTTGCCGCCCAGCTGTTTGCCCAGCCTGTCCTGGCAAGCTTTCAGCGCGCCCAGGGCGTCGTGCCAGATGGTCGCTTCCTTTTCCACGATTTCCTTTCCGGTCGCAATGGATGCGCTCACAAAAAAGCAATTCCGCCAGGGCTTTTCGATCATGCGGTCGATGGCCTTGCTGGCAATCGTGTAGGACTTGCCGCCCTGCCGCCTCCACATGAAAAAGCAGATGCGGAAAGCCACGCAGAACGCGGCGTCCTGGAAGGCCAGCAGGTTGACCGCTCGGAAATTGTCAGGATGATGGGGCATCTACAAATTCGGGGGTGACTGTTTTCCGCTGGCCAAACAGCAGGGCGCGCAGCCTGGCCAGTTTGCTTTCGTTGGTTTCATGGCTGCCGACAATCGCCTGGACTTCCGGACTGGTGGCCTTGTCCAGCAGCGCCTGGGCGGCCAGCATTTGCCATTTGTCAATGTCCAGTTTCAGCCGCTGGGCTTCCATTTGGGCCTTTTGTCCGGCCAGCACCATGCCGTAAAGGCGTTGCAAATCCGCGGCGGATTTTTTGCCCGGGCGCGTGATGACTTCGTAGCAGGTTTGCAGCACGGCGGCATGGGTGGCCTTTGTGACGTTGCCCCGCTTGATTTTGGCAAGCTGGGCGGCATTGTGGTCTTCCGCCGCCCATATCCGGGGCAGCAGGTGCAGCTTGTAGTACTCGCTGATGCTTTGCAGGGACAGCCGCACGCCTCCCTCCGCCAGAATGGCCTGTACATCTTTCAGGGTGGCGTTGGCGGCAAGGGCGTCGTCCACGGCTTGCCGCAATTCCTCCGGCAAGTTGTGGATGGTGCTGTCCGGCCTGGGCTTGCGCATGGGTGTAGGGGGGGTTACTGGTTGCTAAGTTCAGCTTGTCCGGCATCCGTAATGCGCCAGCGCATTTCTCCCGTGATCTTGTTGGAGATGCCCGTGATCAGGCGCAGCGCGTCCAGTTCCTTCAGTTCGGTTTCAATTTCCGCGCGGGAAGGAGCCGGCACTATTTGCAGCTGCACCCGGCAGCGTATGTCATCTTCACGGCGCAGCAGTCCGGCGGGGACATGGGCCAGGTCCCTCAGGATGGCCAGTCTGATTTCGGCGGTTCGGTTCATTTCTTGTTCGGTGGGGTCAGGGTTTTCAGCATGCCGATGATTTCATGCAGGTCTCTGCCTTGTTCGTTGAGGCGGTCATATATGTCTTTGAGGTCTTCTTTCCGGTCCTTCTTGATGGCGCTGATTTCCTGTTCCAGGCGGTCAATGTCGGCTTTGGTGGCATATTCGGGTTTGTGCCGGGTCCAAATGGGCTGTCCCTTGATGTTGACGTCCTGTACTTTCTCAACAACGTTTTTACATTGCTTGACGGCCAGCAACCCGATGCCTCCGGAGGTCATCAGATTGATGATCAGGGTTGATACTTGTTCGGTGCTGAATGTTGTCGCGGCATCCGCCAATAGCTGCATCATCATTTCAATAATTCGGCAAGGGTGGACGTGCCCTGGGTATAAGCACGATGCAGGGCGGTTGTGGCGATTTCCCCCAGCTGGATATGGCCGGGGTCGTAGATGGCGCGGAAGTCTCCGCCCCATACCAGGCCCGCCTGGCGGGTTGCTTCGGCAAGCGGCGCGTAAATGGATTTTGGGCCTTCGCTGGGGGACCAGATGTCCTGTCCGTCTTCAAACAGGCAAAAGTCCGCGGCCAGTCCAAAATTGTGCATGCTCTGGCCGCCCCTGGCCCGGGTGACGCGGGGGCGCTTGTTATATAGCGCGTCCTGTTCGTCGTAGGTCCGGACGCCGCAGATGATTTTCCAGTCGGCCTGCTTCCGCATAGCTACGATCACCTGGCGCACACGCATGGCGGCCAGTGGCTGCAAGGTCCATAGGTAAGATTCTGATCGACTGTCCACCTGGCCGTATCTGGCTTGCAGCTGGCTGTGGCTGGTTTCCCACTGCGTAGCGGCTTCCCGGGTCAGCGGTCCGGCCAAGCCGTCCAGCTGGCCGCGGTAGAATCCGGCAAATTTCAAGGAGCGCTGCCACGCCAGCGTATGGGTTTTAAGTTCGGCATATTTCATGATGCTTTCCTTTCTTCACTGTTACTTATTAACTATTTTCCTTTCTGCACCACGGGCGGGGCGATCACCACTTCCGGCACGCTCTGATTCCACAGCAGCTTTCTTTCCCCCCGGTCAATCACCAGGGAGGAACCGCCGCGGACAATCACCGCCTGCCCTTCGGACAGGCTCACGCTGGTGGATGCGGGGGCCTCGCTGCTACAGGAGCCGCCCAGCAGCACCATCAGCGCGCCGATGGTCAGCAGCACGTTGCGCTTGATGGTTCCGGGCTTGGCCGGATTGGATGTCCCGGCCCCGGCTATGGACGAATTTGCCAGGTCGTTCTCGCCTGGCACCAGGGGCCGGAACTCCAATTCATTTCCGCCTCCATCGCCGGAGGCGGTATCGCTATCATCGCTGTCGGATGAAATTTGATGCTTCCCATAAGTTACAAACCGCAGCAGGACATTCACGCCGCCCAGGGCGGTCACAAAGTCCACAGGGTTGTTTTCCAGCCACTCGCGGACGGACGGCAGGAGCAGGGACAGGAGGGCGGCAAGGTTGATCCAAAACGTCCGGGACAAGTACCAGGGCGTGGTCGTCTTTTTCGTTTGCTGGGGCGTAGTTGCCCCGGCGTCTCCCGACGCGAGGGCTTCATTCCCATGATTACCACGATTCAGTTCATCTCCGTTTTTTGTTCCGCCAAAATCTTGCTTGTTAGTCATGCGGGCACTCTAGCCCAGGCTCCGCATTCTTTATGTGGCATTTGTGGCAAATGTGGCGTTTGTGGCAAATGTGCTAAAAAAAGTTGAAGGTGGATTGCATCATCTTTCCGCGCTGGATGGCTTCTGCCCGCGCTGCCGCCGCCATATCCCGCACTTGTCCCTCCCACAATAGCTTTTTTACGCCTCCGGGCACGGCGGGCCAGGCGTACAAGTCCCCCCTCAATATCATGCGCCGCACCGTTTCCCGGCTTACCTTTAATATGCGGGCAGCTTCGGCAACGCTACATTCCGGCCCATTAGCCCAGCGGCGCAAATTTTCGTCCATGTGTCCATATTACCACACGCTTAACGGTTTTTCAGGAGCAGGGACGCAAAAAGCCCCATGCTGGATTTTCAGTATGGGGCTTTGCCGGGAAAGTCTGATACTGCAAGCCTTTTGGACCGTCTGACCAGTTGTTCCGCTTCGGTTTGGTTTCAATCCGCGCATCCGCAGGGATGCGAAAAGTTACAGAGGGAATTCGTCTTCAAATGATACCGTGTCGCTCCATCCCCTGGCCGTCTTCGGTTCGGGTTCCGGGGTGACAGCCCTTCGGGCTGCTGCCTGGATGGACCTGGATACCGGGACGGCTCCCACATGATCCGCCAGCCCTCCCGGGGGTATCGTCCCCGGGATTGCGTGCGGTTCATAGGTTTCCAATCCTGTTTCTTCCGCCAGCTTTCGGGCGGCGGCCCGGCCCCGGTTGATCACTGTATAATTCAGATGGCGGATGTGTTCAGGCTTGGCATATTTCTGTAGCTGGTCATAGACATTCTTTCCCGTGCAGGGCAGATGCAGCTGGTCCCTCACCACTTCCGCCAGATAGTCCGGCCCGGTTTCAAACCGTTGCATGCTGTCCCGGAGCAGGTGCAATTCCTTGTCCATTTCCGTGTAGGTGTTGTCTCTGATGGCTTCATATCCCAGGTAAGCGGCAAAACGATTGTAAATCAGCGTATAATCCTTTTGTGTTGCGCGGGTGAAAGATTCCGTGTGTCCGGTGGCTTTCCAGGTCTCGTCGTGCCGCCATTCTTCCAGGGACGGCACCGGGCAGCCGTATGCTTGCAGCTGCTTGTAGGCCCGGACGGCCAGCTGCGCCAATACGGCCTTTTGCTTATTTGATAATGACTTTTCCATTGTCGCTGCGTGGTTTAATGGCTTTGATGCGTGCAGTTTCTTCATTGTATTCCCTGATCACCCGGATCAGGTTGTTTTTCCGGTCTTCCTCCATGCTGTAGATGATACTTTTTCCGCCCTCCGGCGTGATCACCGTTACGTCGTAGAGGCCGGAGGGCCGTTTCCGGCATTTGTATTTAGTCGTCACTCCTGGTGCTTCTCTCTACGTAAAACGTTTCATCCTGCTTGATCTGCATGCCCAGCTTGGCGAGTTTGTGAGGCTTGACATGCAGGCGGATCGCATCCTTGTCCGGGGTTACTTTGGTGACTAGGTAGGCCCTGCGGCGGGTGCTCTTGAGCAGGGCTACAACCTTGTCCCAGGTCCATCCCGGCGCGGGCTTGAGGGAGGGCTGCCCCAGGCGGTAGCCGTAGGTAGTCAGGGCGGTGGTGCCGGATTTACGGCCCCTGGCAAACAGCTCGTCCCTGCGGGGGGAGGCCCATTGCTCGGCCATCTTGGTGAGCCGGGCAATCTCCCTGGCCAGTTCGCTGATTTTGGGGTCGTGATCCGTGAGCACTTGCTGCATGGCGGTCTCCTTGGCGGCCTGCAAGGTGTCCAGTTCAACACCCTTGCGGGCGATGTCGTCCAGTGTCCGGCAGAATTCGTCCTGGTCTTTGATTACCTGCTGGTCGGTTGCTTTAGTGGTTGTGCGTATCTTTCCCATTGTTATGTTGTTTGTTGAGTTGTTTCGTCTGGCGGAGCTTGCGGACCAGCATGGCCACCACGTCCGTCCATTTCAGTCCGGGGGTATTGTGAAGCCAAGAGTAAAATTTCTCGGCGTCCACGGGCACCCACTGGATGCCCAGTTCTCCCAGTTGCACCCCGATTTCCCGGCAGCGCGGGTCATAGGTCACGTGGTAGTCATGATTCCCCGGGAACCGTCCTAGTTCCAAGTTAATCTGAAAGCAGATTGTTTCCTGTTCGATGTTATTCATGGCTGTTGGTTTCCGGTTTGTGTTCTTCCTCCCTTCTGGTTCCCCAGGTGCAGCCGTCCTTCTCCGGGTCCACGTACCAGTGCCCATCCGTTCCCAAGAGGTCGCATTCATGCTGCTTCCCCGGTTGGCGGAGATGGGGCCGGGAGGGGCGGCATCGTTTACAATCCCGGCACATGGTCCAATGTTCCGCCGCCCGCAGGATGTTCCCGGCGTCTCGGATGGTGTAATATGTGAAACTGCCCTGGGAGCCGTGCCACTCCCTCATGCTGGTTTCATGGCGGCGGGCGTCAGATTCGTTGGCGTAAGTGAAATACCTTGCCCCCGCACCGGGTATGATCGCCACGGATATGTACCGGGCGGCCTCCCAATAAAATGTGCTCTGCATCATTGTTGGCCCTCCCGGTTGCGATTGATGGCATCGGCCATGATTTCACCGATGGCGTCAGCGTTTCGGTTAATCACTTCTTTGAGTGTCGCAAAGACGCGGAAGGCTGGCGTTTCGTAGGCGGTTGCCCGCACGGTGTTCCAGTAAACAGCCAGTCCAAGTTTGTCGTTGTCCGTGGCAACGTCCTCAATGTGGAGGACAAAGTGGCCGCCTTTGGGGGCCGGCTTGACATTGGGGGCTTGCTGCCCCCTGTCCTGTTGATGGTTGGTGTTGGTGCTGTACATGATGGTGGTGTTGATTGTTAGTCTTGGTATCTGTCGTCTTCCAGGTCTTCATTGCCGCATCCGGCAACCCATCTTTCCGCGTCCGGGTCATAAGCCAGGAATTCAGGTTCCCCCACCCTGGGCAGCCTGCCATAAGGCAGGCCGCCTTCGCCTTTGACAAGGTGGCGGATGATGTTATGGGCGGACAAGAGCCGTTGCGTTATGGCTGTTTTCGGGTCGCTGCCATCCGGCATGGGATTGTTCCAGAAGAGCATTCCATAGGCGCGGGACATGTCCGCATCCGCCTGGCTGATGACGTGTTGCTGGATGCCCGGGAATTGGATCATCCAGTCGTCTCCTTGCGTATAGGTGAGATACAGGCGTTCCAATTCCTCCGCCCATGCTTTTGCTTTGCCGTACCACACAGATTTGGCGGAGTAACTGTGGGGCGTGTCCATCAGGGCATGCCAGCCCAGCAGGCAGGTCATGCCGATTTCCGACAAGTCCTGTAGCAGTTGCGGATCGCGCAGGTTGTTCGGCGTTGAGGCAGTCACCCACGGGTGGTTCTGCGGTGGTGTCGTGGTATCTTGATTCATAGGATTTAGAGGGTTACACGTCATCCGGCATGTTGCCGTCTTCCATGTCTTGCAGCTTCTTGATGGCGCCCAGGTAATAATCCCAGGTCACGGGCACACCCGCGTTTTTAGCGGCTATCCGGGCCAGGTTCATGCGCTTGGTGATGACGCCGTACCCGCTGTCCTGGGCGGCGGCTTCGACGGAGGCCCGCAGGCCCGCGTCCGGTTCCGGGAATCCGTAAAATTCCCATACCTGGCGCAAGTCTTCCGTGCTGATGGCGGAGGGGAGGCGGTACACCCGGCAGGCGTTGCGTTTGGACAGCTGTTTCAGCATGTCGGACCAGACCGGGCTTTCTTCCATTGCCGCCTCAAATTCGGGGGTGGCCGTCAGCAGCAGTCCGCAGCCGGACATGTCCCGCAGTTCCCGCACCTGCTCCACGCCTTTCATTCCCATCTTGTCGCTGCGCAAAACATGGTGAATTTCGTCGATGATTAGTAAATGATCAGGGGTCAGGTAGCGCAGGATGCGGTCGATCATATCTTCCGGTTTCAGCGTCGTTCCCGCTCCGATCTGCTTGGCAATCCGGTAGAGCAGCCGCGTAGGACTGGCTGACACGGGGCAACGCACCAGCACCACCTTGTCCGGATGCCTCCGGGCGTATTCCTTCACGGCTTCGGTCTTGCCCCACTGCGTCGGTCCGATCATCACCGCCGCGTAATGGTAGCGCCGTGTAAATTCGGCAAGATCCATCGTATAACGGGCAAGTTTTGTTTCCACAAATGGCAAATCTTCGCCCGCCTGATCTACAGTTAGCCGGGCGCGGAGTGCGGCCAGGGCCAGCAGATGCGGTTCCGCATTGGCTTCGTAGGTGCCTTTTAGTATGGAGCGCATTGTCTTGGCAGACACTCCGGCCTGGGCTGCCATATCGCCCAGGGTCCAGTTGTGTTCTGCGGCGTAGGAGATAAGCCAGGCTAATGTCTGCTTCGCTTCCTGGGGGTATGGCCCGCTGGTAACGGCAGGCAAAAAGCGCCGCGGGTCGCTGTCATTTTTTGTATATGTTATTCTGTCCATAGTATTTATAAAAATGAAATTTTCGGATGGCTTTCTTTTTGGGGGGATGCCGTTTCCGGTATTTCCGTTTCCGGCAACAGGCTGATGCCGGGCAGTTTTTTCACGGCGGCCAGGGCGGCGGCATCCGTACCTTCGGCGTTCAGCAACCCTTGCACCGTAATGGGCGCCCCCTTCGCCACCTGGCGGTTGTACAGGCGTGTTCCGACGATGGCCGCTTCTTTCCGGGCGTGGTGGACGCGCGTTTCCTGCAAGGTTGCCGCCGTGGCTTTCTTCTTCCTTCCCATAGCCGCCCGCACCTGGTCCTCGTCGTAGTAGGGCGCGCGTTGCTGTAGCGTGCTCATGCCCAGGCAGCGGCCTTTTTCGTCAATGATGTACAAGTGCTGATCGTCAAACATGTTGAGCATCACCCATACATCCATGCCGCTGGGCAGGATGCGCTGATACCCTTCCGGCGTGACGATGCTGGCCGGGTAGTACAGGCGGTCCATGCTTACCGCCTTGTTTTGCAGGATGATGTAGGAGCCTTTCACCACCGTTTTCACGGCCAGGTCGCGGGATAGCAAATCCACGATTTCCCATTGCGTCGCTTTCCGCAGCGGGGGCTGGTGCTGTAGTTTCAGGTTCCAGGCTTCCGCGGGGGACAGGCGACGGGAACTGACCAGCCTTTCCGGATCGCGGGCGGCCATGTTCAGCAGCGTGTGGCGGTCCGCTTCCGGGATGCTGTCCGTCAGCGTGATCCAGTCGCTGTCCGTGGACAGGCGCACCATCGGCACCACCAGCCCCATCCGTTCCCAGCCTTCCAGGGCGTGGTCGGTCCGACTGTTAAAGGCATCGTACACGCGCCAGGCTATATCGTTTGTAAGTTGTTCAAAGGTTGTCATCAGATGCCGCAGCATGGCGGCCCGGTCCGGATCCCTGATTTCCAGATAGCCCTGCTTTTTCAGCAGCGCCTTTTGCTCCTTCATCAGGCCCGCCAGCCATTCCGGCTCTGTCCGGTCATGGCCGGACGGAGCGGGCAGGCAGGAACTCCATATATTGGCCGTCAGGTTCCACACGGATTCCAGGTGCGCCTTGCCGCGGGGGTTGCCTCCCTGGCGGCCTTCATACCCCCGGAGCAATGCCTGGGTTTTCCCTTCCATGCCGGAACGGTGGACCTTCACCGCGCCGTCAAACAGGTCCAGCAAGACTTGCTCCATGTGCGCCCGGATGGCTGCCGTTCCGTTTTCCACCACAAGGGTGGTTCCCCGGGACGTATTGATGCCGACATTTGCCAGCAGCCCCGCCACAAACATGCGCATGTAGCGCTCCGTCAATCCGGCGTGCGTCCCGTCCTGGCGCATCATCCGGGGCATCATGCCCCAGTGCACCATTTTTCCGGTGGCAATATCCAGGCAGCCCAGCTGCAAGGGGCGCACAATCTGCTTGCCGCAGATAACGTGCGTGTCCAGCCAGTTGTCGTCGGACACGTAGTATTCCCCGGCCTCCATGCCTACGCGGGTAGTCAGCACCATCGGCAGCAGAGGGGCCGCGGCCTTGATGCCTTCCCGCATCACCCTGGCTTCCAGGGCGGCGGGTTTAATACGCATCAGGTTTTTCTTGCTCCACCCCACGGGAATTTGAGGATGACCGGGCCAGCCTTCGTAACCGGGTATGACTTCGGATTTTTTGCGCCAGATGTCCAGCAGCAGCGGGTAAGCCTGGCCGCCGTTGCGTTGGCAGCGCGTTTGCAGTTCCGTCCAGTAAGCGACAAATCCCGGATGTTTCACCCGTGCCCGGGTGGGACGCATCCCGGCCATCCTCAAATCGGCAAGGGCCAGCAGACTGCCGCTTGTTTGCCACGCCAGGAATTTGCGTTGGACGGACTGCCAGGACATGGGATGCCCCGCGTCTTTCATTGCCTGGGCCGCCAGTTTGTAAGCGGCCATTTTGTTCGGAGCCGCCGCGATTTCACGGCAAGCCGCGTGCAGTTTGCGCACCTTCAGCCGCTCTTCCGCGGGCAGGGCCTCCCAGCCGGGCAGCCCTTCAATGGTGGATAATTCATTCATTTTCCTTCCTTGATAATCCGTTCAACGTTCTTCAGGCACAGGAGCAGGTAATCCCGGTCGGGGCCGGGCAGGTACTTGTGCAATTCCTCTTTGGTGAATTCGTCCAGCATGATCACGATGTGGTGGGCGTCTTTGATAGCCACCTGCTTTTTCTGTTCCCTCAGTTCTTCTTCCGGCTGCACGCCCGCCACGGCGGCCATCATGGCCTGTTCCGGGCTTACGGGGGCGGCGGCACGGCCTTTCCCCCGGTTCCGCAAGATGGTTTCGTGCTGGGCCAGGCGGGCAGCCTGGGCGGCGCTCTTGCTGCCGTCTTTCACCACTTGCAGATTCAGCATCATTTGCCGGGGGGTAACGGCGTTCCCGGTGGCTTTTTTCACCAGTTCCGGCAGAGTTTCCACAGCTTCGCCGTCCAGGCCCATGTCCAGCGCGGGCCGTTCGTCCTGCCCCAGTCGTGCCGCTGCTTCCTGGTAGCAGCGCATGTAGCGGCGAGCAGTCCTTTCTGTGAAATCTAAATGTGCTTGTTCTCCAAATCGGACACATGTGTCCGATTTCGTGTTGTTTTCTTTCTTAAACAGTTGTCCCCACTCACCGTGAACGGTAGCGGCCTTCAAATCTTTCAACAGCCTGCCAAGCCGCAGCACGGCCAGCACGGCATTCTTTCCAGCCACAACGGCCATTTCTGCCTGGGCGGTGGCGTACTTGTGCAGGCGGTTCGCCTCACTCACCCCCAGGGCAATCCGGGTTGCTTCCGGGATGCTCAATTCACATTTTTTCATGGTCCGCAAATTCTTTCAATAGGGCTTCTTTCAGTTTCAGTCTTGCGCGGGCTTCAATCCCCTGGATGGTCTGCGGGGACACGTCCAGACAATCGGCTATTTGTTGCAGCGTCAGCGGCCCTGATTCGGGCAGCCCGGCCCAGCGTCGAAACTGGGGACGGCTAAGCAATGCCAGCACCACGTTTTTTTCAAGGGGCGTCAATTTTTCATCCTTCATCGGGTAATACGGGCAAAACAGCCGTTCGGGGGTCTTTTCTTCCTTCCCTTACTTGCCGGGCTTCATCGTCCAGGCAGTAAACCCCGCACCAGGCTGCCACTCCGGCCATCGCCGCTAGCACGGCAATTTCCAGCAGCCGGGCCAGGGCTTTTTTAAGGTAAGTAGTCATCATTTCCGTTGTCCGGTAAGTTGTTTTTCAGGTAAGGCTCGGAGCAACTTTGCAATAGTCTTGCTCTTCCTGTCCCCGATCAATACCCGCCGCACATGACTGGGATCCCGTCCAATCGCCTTAGCGGCCTCCGTGATGTACCAACCGCGGGCAAGCAACCACTGCGGCGTGATGCGTTCTTGTGCTGTTTTCGTTGTCATGATAGGTTTTGTTCATGGCGCGCCGTTCTAAGGCGCGCCTATGAGAAAACTCATACCATACTTCTAATGACAGGCAAGAAAAATATTAAGAAACTGTTATTTCATGACAATTTGAAATCCCTTATGAAGCAACGGGGCTTCTCACAGATGATGCTTGCTGAATCTACCGGAATATCACAAAGTGCTATTTCTCTTTATATTACAGGGAGATCAATTCCCAAGGCAGGAGAACTGCAAAGAATGGCTGATGCTCTAGCCGTGTCTATGGATTATTTGTGGCGTAAAGTCGGCCCTGAAACGATACAAGAATCCTCATATTATGAAAAAAAGTGGAGAGAGACAGAGAAGGAACTAGTAAAATTAAGAGAAGCCTTGAAACTTCTAGTCAATAACGTCAGCCAATAAAAAATACAACACCTATAAATTGTATGAGTTATAAACAAGCAAATATTCTGATCGTACTGTTGCTTCTCATAACTGTTTTTTTAGGGATTATTGCCTTTCGCTCAAATGATCCTGCATTTCGAGCTCCCATCTATGAATACAGAGAAATAACGGCTAATGGAATTGATGAAGACTATTCCGAACATAATGCTTGGATCAAAGACGGATGGGAGCCGATCTTTCTTTTGCAAACTGATGGTGTGGATGCTCGTTACCTAATGCGTCGCCTTAAGCGTTGATTTTATGACACATCTTCATAAAATTCATGGTCAGTATTTTATGTTAGATTATTCATAATAAATTCATCATAAATTCCTTGCGCTCCTTAAAAAGAGCCGTGCATAAGCTATGCTTATGCCCCTATGACCAACACTCAAACAATGATTCAAGGGGATTGCCTGGACCTTATGATGGGTATGCCGGATGCGGCTTTTGATGCCATTATCACCGATCCCCCTTATTCTAGCGGCAGTTCGGTAATGAACAGCAAGTCTGATCCAAGAGACAAATACAATCTAAGTCAGGCTTTTCCTTCATTCCGTAATGATTCACATGATCAGCGTATTCACATGCTTTGGACGATTCACTGGCTTTCTCTTGCACTTCGGATCACACGTCCCGGTGGATGGCTGATGCTCTTTTCTGATTGGCGACAGCTCCCACTTGTCAGTGATGCCATGCAATTAACTGGGTGGACCTGGCGCGGGGTTGTCGTATGGGATAAAACGGAGGGATGCCGCCCTAATCCCGGTATGTTCCGTCAACAGTGTGAGTATATATTATATGCCACCAATGGCAGCCGCATGCCTGGGCCACGTTGTTTCCCTGCTGGTATTTTCCGCGCTTCTATTCCATCTCGAAAAAATAGGCATCACATGACGGGCAAGCCCGTTGCTTTAATGGAACATCTCATGACGGTTCTGCCTGCGCAATCCAAGATTCTTGATCCGTTCGCCGGGTCAGGTTCTACGCTGGCAGCGGCGCAAAATTTGGGACATGCCGCAACCGGGATTGAACTATCTCCGGCATATTATCGGATCGCCTGTAATCGGCTTGGCCTTGCTTTAGCCTCGTAATATTAACAGCCCCTCTTCGGAGGGGCTTTTCATATCGCAACAACCTGTCCCGCTTCGGTAGTTTCATGTTCCTTCATCGCAACTACCCGTCTCTTCTTTCCATCGCCGTAATCCCACGCCATTGCTAGCTTTCAGGCTATTTCACCCCTAATTCACCCTATTTCAACTATACTGTCCCTTTTCACAAAGCCGATGCCCAGTTCTTCCAGTACGGGAAAAAGGGATTCATCATGGCGCGCCATCATGGAGTAACGGTTCTGGACGGCGGTGATCGGACATGTTACGTGCGCGCGCCGTATGGCTTCCTCCGTTGCTTCGGAAATACCCCAATGCGCGATTTTGCCTTCGCGGATCAACTCCTGCATGACGCCCGCCACTTCTTCCGGCGGCACGGAATCATCCATGCGGTGCTGGTAATACAGGCCGATGCGTTCTACTCCCAACCTTTTAAGGGAACCTTCCACGGATTGGCGGATTGTGCCGGGGCGGGAATCGGTGATCAGCGGGGACGGCCCGGTTCCTGCCGTGCCGCTGAAGCGGATTCCGAATTTGGTCGCAATAACGATTTTGCCCCGGTAGGGCACCAGCGCTTTCCCCAGCAGTTCTTCGTTGTCGTGGGGGTGTCCGGGTGTTCCGTACACTTCCGCCGTATCAAAGAATGTATATCCCATATCCACGGCCCGGGCCAGGAGTTCCGTCATTTCCTTTTTGTCTGCTGGTGCTCCGTAGGCATGGCTCATTCCCATGCAGCCCAGGCCTATGGCTGAAACCTTCAGGCCGCTTTTGCCCAGCTCCCTGCATGGCATGTCTTGCCCGTTAATTATTTCCATGCCTGCAAAACTACCATAGGATTTCTATTTTTTTCGATAGATGGATTACAGGTTTTCCTACCATGATTACAGGTTGCCGGAATGAACTGGATAGCCGGGCTCCTGCCTGCTATGCTTCGGTCAAAAGCAGGAGAAAAGACATGGGCGTTATTTTGAACATGGATTCCGTAGGAGACTATAACTCCTTTTTGGGGCAGGAAACGCTGCACCCTCTGGTCAGCGTCGTTGATTTTTCCAGGGTTCCGCCGCTGCGGCATGTCCGCAAGGCATACGGGTTTTATGCCGTTTTCCTGAAAGATGTGAAATGCGGAGACCTGCGGTATGGAAGGCATTATTATGATTATCAGGAGGGCACTCTTGTTTTCGTGTCTCCCGGCCAGGTGCTGGGCAATGATGACAACGGGGAATATTTCCGGATAGAAGGGTATGCCCTCCTGTTCCATCCCGATTTGCTCCGTGGCACTTCCCTGGGGCGCAAGATGAGGGATTATACCTTTTTTTCCTATGACGCTTCCGAGTCCCTCCATATGTCGGAGAGGGAAAGGCATCTGTTCCTGAACGGCCTGATGGAAATCCGGGCGGAGCTGGAACGGGGCGTTGACCGGCATACCAAGTCCATCGTGACGGCCAATATTGAAGTTCTCCTGAACCATTGCATGCGTTTTTACGACCGCCAGTTCATCACCCGCGAGAATGTGAACAGGGATGTGTTGACGGAGTTCGAACGCCTGCTGGATTCCTATTTCGAGGGGGACAAGCCTCTGGAACAGGGGTTGCCTTATGTGCAGTATTTCGCGGATGAACTGCATCTTTCCGCCAACTATTTCGGGGATCTCGTCAAGAAAGAGACGGGAAAAACTCCCCAGGAGCATATCCAGCTCAAGCTGGTGGACAAAGCCAAGGAGCTTCTCTGCGCCACCAATAAATCCGTCAGTGAAATCGCCTATGAACTGGGGTTCAAGTATCCCCATCACCTGAGCCGCATGTTCAAGAAGAATACGGGATGTTCCCCGAATGAGTTCAGGTTGTCGGCGTGACGCCTGCTCCCCCCTGTTCCCGGGTGGCCTGCGGCATCCTTCCCGGAGTAGAGAGGTTCGTCCCGGATGGATTGCCGGTCCGGGAATGCAGAATATAACCCTTTGTTCAAAAAGGCAATAAACAGAAATTGCATATTATTTCCCACTGTTTTGCCGCCCGCGGCATTCCGCCTGGCGCAGACGGGCCGTTTCCGGCGCTGGAGGAATATATCTCCAAGGGTTACAATAAGGGCTTCAGCGGGCATCATCCATTTTACGACGTTATGCCGTGGGGAAGAAATAATGTCATCATGGAAAGGTAACCTTTTGTGAGCAGGTATTTTATGAACGTGTGGAGCAATAGTGCGCCGTTACTGCCGTCTTTGACCTTGTTACGATTACGGACAAAGGGTATGGTGAGGCAAGATAGTCTGCGCCATTAGACGGCACGATGAATGAAAGCGGTCTGTTGCCCGTCAGGAAACGACCGTTTGCATCCTTCCCGCAATGCCGCTCCTCTGAATAATATAGAACACTACAATGATGGGAAACTCAATAGACCATGGCATGTTCCGGAATTCCGTCCTGCTGGCTTTCGGATTGTCCATTTCCTTCTCGGGCTTCGCACTTGCCGCATTGGAAGAGCCGGTTCCTGAACAACAGGTCCAGGCCGTTGAAGGCGCCAGAAAAATCAATCCTGCCGCCGTGGAAGTGTTGCTCGACAACAATCGCCGGATGACGCTTGATTTTTACGGAGATAACGTTTTCCGTATTTTCAGGGATGACAAAGGCGGTATCATCCGCGATCCCAAGGCGGAACCGGAAGCCCGCATTCTGGCGGACAATCCCCGGAAGCCGGTTTCCCGGCTGGAGGTGGACCAGAAGGGCGATGCGGTTGTCATCACCACGGGGAAGGTCAGGATTGAGATAAATAAAAAGACCTCTCTTTTCAGGGTGATCAATCTGAAGGATCATTCCGTAGTGGCGGAGCAGGCATCCCCCATTCTCTTTGAAAAGGGCAGAACCAGCTTTTCCCTGAAGGCGAAGCCGGACGAATATTTTTACGGCGGCGGCGTACAGAACGGCCGTTTTTCCCACAAGGGAAAGGTCATTTCCATAGAAAACCAGAACAGCTGGACGGATGGCGGCGTGGCATCCCCCACTCCTTTTTACTGGTCCACCGGCGGGTACGGCGTCATGTGGCATACCTTCAAGAAAGGGCAGTATGATTTCGGCTCCAAGGAAGAGAATCTGGTTAAACTCTCGCATGATGAAAATTATCTGGATGTCTTTTTCATGGTCAGCGACGGTCCCGTCAGTCTTTTGAGGGATTTCTACCAGCTTACCGGCTCTCCCGTTCTGCTGCCCAAGTTCGCCTTTTACCAGGGGCATCTGAACGCCTATAACCGGGATTACTGGAAGGAAGATGAAAAAGGAATCCTGTTTGAGGACGGGAAACGGTACAAGGAAAGCCAGAAGGATAACGGAGGCATTAAGGAATCCCTGAACGGGGAACTGAATAACTACCAGTTTTCCGGTCGCGCCGTCGTGGACCGTTACAAGGCCCATGACATGCCGCTGGGATGGCTTCTGCCGAACGACGGCTACGGAGCCGGGTACGGCCAGACGGATACCCTGGACGGCAATATTGCGAATTTAAAGAGCCTGGCGGACTACGCCAGGAAGAATGGCGTGGAAATCGGTTTGTGGACCCAGTCCGACCTGCATCCCAAGCCGGAAATCAGCGCTTTGCTGCAGCGTGATATCGTGAAGGAGGTGCGGGACGCCGGAGTGCGCGTGCTGAAGACGGACGTCGCCTGGGTAGGAGCAGGCTATTCCTTCGGGCTGAACGGTATTACGGACGTGGCCCAGATCATGACCTACTACGGGAATAACAGCCGCCCGTTCATCATTTCCCTGGACGGCTGGGCGGGAACCCAGCGGTATGCCGGCATCTGGTCGGGCGACCAGACGGGCGGCGTCTGGGAGTACATCCGTTTCCATATTCCTACCTACATCGGCTCCGGTCTTTCCGGACAGCCCAACATCTGTTCGGACATGGACGGCATTTTCGGCGGCAAGAACCCGCTGGTGAATGTCCGCGATTTCCAGTGGAAAACGTTCACCCCCATGGAGCTGAATATGGATGGCTGGGGCGCCAATGAAAAGTATCCCCATGTCTTCGGGGAACCTTATACTTCCATTAACCGGTGGTATCTCAAGCTCAAGTCGGAACTGCTCCCGTACGCCTACAGCATCGCGGAGGAATCCGTTTCCGGGCTGCCCATGATCCGGGCCATGTTCCTGGAATATCCCAATCCCTACACACTGGGGAAGGCGACGCAGTACCAGTTCCTGTACGGCCCTTATTTTCTGGTGGCTCCCATTTACCAGGAAACCAGGGCGGATAAGGAGGGGAATGACGTCCGCCACGGCGTTTACCTGCCGGAAGGACAGTGGATCGATTATTTCACCGGGGATTTGTATGAAGGCGGCAAGATTTACAATGATGTTGACGCACCACTGTGGAAACTGCCCGTGTTCGTCAAAAACGGCGCGATTATTCCCATGGCGAACCCGAGCAACAATGTTTCGGAAATTAATCCGAACCTGCGTATTTACGAGCTTTATCCGCACGGCAGCTCTTCCTTCACCGTATATGACGACGACGGCGTGACGGAGGAATACAAGGTCGGCAAAGGCGTCCGCACCCTGGTTGAATCCCGGGAGGACGGCAAGAACAATGTGACTGTCACCGTTCATCCGGCGGTGGGGGACTTTAACGGCTTCCAGAAAAAGAAGGCCACGGAGTTCCGTATCAACGTGACGCAGAAGCCGTCCAGGGTTTCCGCAAAAATCGGGGAAAACAGCGTCAATCTGGCGGAAGCGAATTCCTTGGAGGATTTCAAGTCCCGGGAGAATGTATATTTTTATGACCGGGCTCCCAACCTGAACAGGTTTGCGACGAAGGGAAGCGATTTTGAGAAAAAGGTGATTGCCGGGAACCCTCAATTGCTGGTGAAGCTGGGAGCGGCGGATATTACGGCGGCCCCTACGGTGCTTTCCGTGGAAGGATTCCGGTTTGAACCCGCCGAAAAGTACCGTCTTTCTTCCGGCGCGCTGACCGCTCCCTCCAATGCCGTGGTGACGGAGGAAAATGCGGCGGCCTATACCCTGAAGCCCACGTGGGACGCCGTTCCCAATGCCGATTTTTATGAAATCGAATTCGACGGGATGCTGTATACCACCATCAAAGGGACGGAATTCCTGTTTGAGGATTTGGAGGCTGAGACGCCTTATTCCTTCAAGGTGAGGGCCGTCAACCGGGACGGCCATTCCGCATGGACGGCTGTCAGAGCGAAGACGAAAGCCAATCCGCTTGAGTTCGCCATTCCTGGAATTGAGGGCGAGACGAGCGTCGAAAGCCAGGGGAATTCTCTGGTGAAGCTGTTTGACTTCAAGGAAAAGGATGCCTGGCACACGAAGCATGGTGAGAAAGCTGTGCCGTTTGACCTGGTCATGGACTTGAAGACCATCAACAAGCTTGAGAAATTCCATTACGTTCCCCGCGAGGACGGCGGCAACGGCACATTGCTGAAAGGCGCCGTCTATTACAGCATGGACCGGGAGAACTGGACGAAGGCCGGCACGTTCCAATGGGACAAGAATGGCGACGTGAAGATATTCGGCTTCAAGGATGCTCCCGCGGCGCGCTACATCAAGCTGAATGTTACGGAAGGCGTGGGCGACTATGGCTCCGGCAGGGAAATATATGTCTTCAAGGTGCCGGGCACGGAAAGCTATCTGCCGGGCGACATCAACAATGACGGCAAGATTGACCGAAACGACCTGACCTCCTACATCAACTACACGGGTCTGCGGAAAGGCGATTCTGACTTTGAAGGCTACATCAGCAACGGAGACATCAACAAGAACGGCCTTATTGACGCTTACGATATTTCCGTGGTAGCCACGCAGCTGGAAGACGAAGACGACCAGCTGCAGGAAGAAGCCGCCAAGAAAGACGGGGAAGAGGATAAGAAGGAAAGGGACGACGAGAAGAAGAAAGCCGCCGAGGAAGCAAAGAAGAAAGCCCGCGTGGACGGAAAGATTCTGCTCAGCGCCGATAAGAAGAGATACGCCAGGGGAGACACCGTCAAGGTGACTGTGAAGGGCCGGAACCTCCGTCTGGTGAATGCCCTGAGCTTTGCCCTCCCGTACGATCCCAAGGATTTGGAATTCGTGGGCGTGGAGGTTAAGAATATGAAGAAGATGGAGAACCTGACCAACGACAGGCTTCATACGAACGGAACCAAGGCTCTGTATCCAACCTTCGTCAATATCGGGGACAAGGAACCTGTGGAGGGAACCTCCGAGTTGTTTGTGCTGAAGTTCAAAGCCCGTCGCGACGTGAAGTTCCAGCCGAAGATTACGGACGGTATGGTGGTGGATAAAAAACTGAATACCAAAAAATTGTAATTTAACACCCTGATGCGGCTCCATGCCCGGCCAGACGGCGGTCGTGCATGGAGTCCGCTGTTCCGGCAGGACGTTTGCGCAGTGTTTCCCACTGCGGAACGGCATTTTTCCGCATGTTCCGGAAATTTCCGGACAGAGCGGCAACGGGGAGATATTTGCTGCCCTGCTTTTCCTGGGTGCGGAAGCATGGCGGCTGACCTGGCCCTGGATAATGGAAGGCTTGCCATTTCTGCGAGTGCTTCTTCTTCATGCGGCGGCCTCCCTCTGGGAGGGGGGGCTGTTCAGGGAGGGATTTCCCGGCCGCCTGTAGGACGGCAGGAGATCGGAACCGGGAGCCTGTCCGAGGAGATAGGCCTGTCCGGCAATCTCAAGGCCGATTATTCCCCACCGCCGGATGAAAAGGGGGACGGATGGTGGCCGGTCCGGTCAGTATGAAATTCTTTCCCGTAACCGGGGCCGGAAGAATTCTATCCGGGAATTTGAAAATTGCGGTTGGATGCATGAGGACGGCGGAAACTTCCTGTTTGTCCGAAAGACCGGATTTTGGTTTCAAAAGGCCATTTTTGTTATTCATTGAGAGATTTATTGATGATTTAAAGTTTTTGTTATGATTTTTGAATGACCGTTCAATTTATTAAAGTCACGAAAAAAGATAGGGTCTGCTATGCTCCGGTGCCGGAGCCGTTGGAGGAAGGGGACAAGCTGGAAATCATGGAAATAAAGGATGGGGTTCTTTTCCCGGCGGCAGGGAAAAACGCAGAGATTTCCCTATCCCGGAATCCCATGGTATTTGTTAAAATGAATGACGGATTCCAACGTATTTTGATGAAGCATATCCTGTATGTGGAGGCGGGCGGAAGCTATTGCACGCTGCACGTGCACGGCATGCCGTCCATCTTGGTTTCCGCTCCGCTGGCACGGGTATCCGAGCATCTGGATGGGGAATATTTTATCCGCGTGCACCGTTCCTACCTGGTTAACAAGCTGCATATAGAATCCATTGCGGGCAATTTCCTCCAGGTGGGCGTCGTTGCCATTCCCATCAGCAAATTCATGAAGAAAAAAGTGCTGGGTAGTTTGAACATGCTGTCGTTTTCCAAATAGGCTCCGGTCCGCCGCGCGGACTTTTGCGGCGTTCCCGGAAAGCGAAACGGAACGGCCGGAAAGGCGGGATGGCGGCAGAACCGGAATGACCGCATTATTCATGACGTCGCCGGAAGGCGGCATATCAATGAACCTGAACCAGAAATAGAAATAAAAATGGCAATTGACAAATCAGCAGCAGAGACAGCGACTTCTTCCCTGCAGTCGCTGCCTTTCGGCAACATCATCGGCGGTCCCCTGGTCGCCTGTGTGGAGGCACAGGCCCAGGCGGCTAGGACTTCCTGGGAATTCATCCAGAACGTGGGCCTGTACGCGGATGGGGAAGAGAAGAAGACGGTGAACGTTTCCTTCCAGTTCATCAAGGACGGCCACATGGCTCAGATTACGGTTCCCCTTCTGACCATCGTCCCCATCCCCTACATCGCCATTAATTCCATCGACATCAATTTCAAGGCGAATATCAGCGCGTCCGCCGCCAGTACGGAAACGGAAAATTCCTCCAATTCCGTAGACACCAGCGTTTCCGCCTCTGCAAGGTGTTTTTGGGCGCGCGGCAGTATGAATGCCAGCTACTCCAGCAAAAAGGACTCATCTGCGACCAGGGATTCCAAATACAGCGTGGAATATACCATGGACGTAGCCGTCCATGCCGGACAGGACAGCATGCCCGCCGGGATGGCCAAGGTGCTGGAGATGCTGAACAATAGCATTTCCGTCGTGTCTCCGGAAGGGTTCCTGGACGTGCAGCATGCCATCCAGGACGACGGAACCGTGAAATTGATAACCTCCTACAAAAACAGGGAGGGCCTGTTTGACCCGGAAGCCATCACTCTTCGGATAGGAGAAGCGACGGAAACATTCGAAAACGGTGCGGGAAATGAAGCCAGGATTGTGAAGACGGATTCCGGTAAGGAATACATACTTTCCAGGGAAGACGCCAGAAACTGCACGGTGAGTGCCGGAGAACTCAAGAAGAAGGTGGCTGTAGGCGCCTGATAACCGAACCATGACGATTTCTCCTCCATTCCAGAACCATGTCCCGTCTTAATCTTATCGTGGAATCCCTCCTGAAGGACATTATTGAAGCGCAGCATGCGGCGAACTGCCACGCGGCATCACTGGCGCGCCAGTATGGAAAGCGAGGCCGCGCGTGCGGCTTCCCTCTGCCCAGCGCCCAGATAGGTTCTCTGGAATTCAATTTGAAATATGCGGTGACGGGAACCTCCGGAATGGAGGAGAAACAGGTTGCGGACACGGAGCAGTGGAGTTTGTTCCGGCAGGAGCTGGAAGAGCGAGCGCCGGCGTTCGCCATCCGTTCCATTGTGATGGCCGTGGTGCATTCCAGTCTTCCGGACGACGAAGCCAGAAGTGACTTCTCAAGCCTGCTGGCCAGGGAGGAGCAGTGGAAAAAAAATTTCTGCTCTTATCTGAGGAAGAAAATTTCCGCAGTCGTTTCCGCTCATGAAGGCGCGCTCCTGAAGACGGAAACCGGGCTGGACAGGGGGCTGCTGCTGGAGCTTTTGGCAGGCGTCGCGGAGAAGGAGTTTATGGACAATCCGGATCTGGAGGATCTGTTCCGGGGAACCCGGGGGGACGACCTCAGGCAGGAATGCTGCACGAATCTCCGGGAGGGTCTTTCCTCCTTCCTGGCCGCCCTGGCGGAAAAGTACGTTTTCACCAGGCAGGAAAGCAATGTGGTGGTGGACGTGGAGGTGGATGCGGACAAGCTGAAAAAGATGCCGGAGGAAGCCGTACAGACTCTGCGCCTGAATATATCCCCTGCTTCCTTCTCCTCCGTTCCGGCGGAGCAGAATGATGTTTCCGGATTGTCCGCGCAACAGTGATACGTGATGATGAGTGATTTTACAAATAACAAGGTGAACGGGCACATTATGAGCCTGCAGCAGCTGATTTCAGCCCCGCTGGTCGCAACGATTGATGCGGATGCGATGTCCGCGGAACGTTACATGAAGCATTTCATGTCCCTGGCCTTTGAGTCCTACAATCCCGCGGACGGTTCCACCGGGGCGTTGAGGTTGATCAGCTTCAACTTTACGGACAGCGACGCTTTCGGCGGCGCGGAAAAGAAGGTCAGCGTGCCGCTCATCAGCCTGGTGACGCTGCCGCTGCTGCAAATCAGGCAGGCGGATTTTGATTTTGACATCAATATCATTGATGCGGTAGCCGCCGCGCCGAATGAACATTTTTCCCTGAACAGGGGAAAGGTGGAGTCCCCCGGCGGAAATGAGAAGAATGAAGGGCTGAATTTTCGGGCCTCCCTGGCTCCGCAGTCCGGGAGAGGGGCTTCTTCCTCCCTGCAGGCGAACATGAAAATCCATGTCTCCATGCAGCAGGCGGACATGCCTTCCGGCTTGTCCCAATTTCTCCAGCTGGCTTCCAGGCCGCATTATGAGTCTTCCTCCGCCCGGGAAAAGAATGATTAATAGAAAGAAATAACATGGACCAGAAAACAACTTATTCCTACCAGCGCACTCCGGGGCTTGACTGCCCCAAATGCGGAGTATATTTCCCTACGACCATTCCGGACTTGCTGTCCGGTTCCATCAGGTGCCCTTATTGCGGCCTGACGCTTTCCATTGACCGGAAAGCATCATGCCATGCCATGCAGGCCCTGGAAAAGTTCCAGAACGCATTGGACAAGCAGCTTCCCTCCGCCTCCCTGTCATGAAGAAACTGTTGATTACCCTGTCCGCCGTGCTGTGCATGGTTCTGCCGTCCTTGTCCCCGGCGGAGATGCGGCAACGGGAACCCCGCCAGCTTGCCGCCGCCTGGCAGGAAGTAAAAAAGCAGATAGCAGACGACGGGAAAACCATCCGTGTGAGGGACGGCATTCAAGCGCTTGAACTCCTGGCGGAACTGGGGATCTTTTCCGTTCCGGCGGACGGCGTTAGGCTGTCCTGCGGCAGCCTGACCATTGTGGTCACGCAAGGGAAGAAAGAGGACGGGGTTTTTTACGTGCTGGCTGTTAAGGAAGAAGGGGGCGCAAGCCTGGAAGTGAAGATGGTTCCTTCTTCCTGATTTGCCGGAGGGGGCATTTCTGCCGCGGAGGAAGGTTATTCATTTTCAAAATCCCACACGCGGCGGCGGGGGGTTTTTTTCGTCCGCCCGCCGTTGGCTTTCCGGAAGGGGTCAAAAAGAGAGTCCAGTCCGTTCCCTTTCAACAGCAGGCACTGTTCCATCAGACGGCCCAGTTTTCCTTTCGGGAACCCTTTGGCCTGGAACCAGGCCAGATATTCCTGGGGGACGTCCATCAGCGGACATCCCTTGGGCGGGTATTTGGCAGGACCGTACATGCCGAAAGGGATGTGGGTCTGCGCGATTTCCTCCACCAGTTTTCTCAAATCTTCCGCATCCGGTATTTCAGGGTCGTTCATAGGTTTTGCAGAATGAATGGTTGCAGGCATTCCGCCAGCCTTTCCGGAGTTTCCAGGGGAAGCCGGTGGCCGGCATGAGGGATGATGACGGCCTGTTCTCCCGCCATGCGCCGCGCCATGGCACTGAATTTGGCATCGCGCTGTCCGGCAATCCAAAGCTGGGGAACAGGGGATTGCTTCAAAAGCGGGGCCAGGTTTTTCTGCGCTCCCACAGACCAGTCAATAAAGGCGCGGGAGATGGATTTGCGCCACGGTTTCAGGGAAGAACGGTCCGGAGGCGGCGGACTTCCTTCAAATACGTCCTGAGCATCCCATTCCCTCAAAAAATTTTCCCAGGGTGCAGAGAGGCATTGAACGGCCCATTCCGCATCCTTCGCCCGCCGCGCCGCTTGTTCCGCTTCATGTTCCAGGCCGGGACTGGCGCTGACGAATATGGCCCCTTTCCAGAGAGGGGGGTGGGCCAAAACGGCCTGCATGGCCAACCTGCCTCCCAGGGAATAGCCGCAGAGGAGGGGATGACGATCCTGGGAGGCTATTTCGGAGCACAGCACGCGGCCCATATCCTCCAAACTCTTGGGGCAGCATTCCAGATACCTCCAGAGGTTCAGGGCGCGAGCCTCCACTCCTCCGGCATGAAGAAAGTCCATGACGGGTTTCCAATCCGCCGGAGAACCCAGATTGCCGTGCAGAAGCCAAATCATGGTTGGAACCTCCTTCCTATTTGACGCCGTAGCCGGCGAGTCCGTTCATAAACATCTGGACGGAAATCATGATGAGCACCATGCCCATCATCCGTTCCAGGGCGATTGTCCCTTTTTCCCCCAGCAGGCGCAGGAATTTCTGGGCGATGAAAAGTACTATTCCGGAGAGGAACCAGGCGGTTACAATGGCCCCGGCGTAAGTCATCTGGGAAATGCTGTCCGGAGTTTGGGAGGCGTGCAGCATAATGATGGACAGGGAAGAGGGGCCAGCCATTAAGGGCATGGCGATGGGAACAATGAAAGGTTCGTCTTTTCCGCCCGCCCGGCCGGAGGAAGAGAGCATATCCTTGGCGGGGAAGACCATCCCCAGCGCTACGAGAAACAGCAGGATACCTCCGGAAATGCTCAGGGTGGAAGGTTCCAGCCCCAGCAGGTTCAGCAGGAATTTCCCGGAAAAGAAGAAAAGGAGCAGCAGGCTCAACGCAAATACAAGCTCCCGCATCAAAATAGCCTTCTGTTGTGCGGGAGAGTATTTTTTCAGCATTCCCTGAATCATTGGCGCCAGGCCCACCGGGTCGATGACGATGAACAGAAGAATAACAGTGGAAAGGAAGTCCTGCATGGAATATGCCCCGTTGTAAACGATACGGGCGTGTACGTCAATTTTTCCCGTCCGTCCGCTTGTTCCGCCTGCTTGGGGGGCAGATAAAAAGTCCGGTTTTTCTCTCCGTGATGCCGGGTGGCCTTTCTTTCCCGGGCTGGCCGGTTCCCGGCATGGGGTGATAACGCGCCATACCCGCAGGGAGATGGGAAGCCGCCCGATTTCTTTGGAAGCAGGAACTGTGCACGGTGTCCGGCCGGTTCCGGAGGCCCTGTTTCCCGATTACAGAAGAAGATCCTGGATATTATCTGAAGAAATGACTCCCGTTTCCGTGGAGGACAGCACGCAGAGGGCATCCACCAGGTTTTCCTGCCCCAGGGCCAGACCAGCTTCTTCCACCAGTACATCGTCAATATTCAAGGCGGCGATGGAAAGGGGTGCTGTTTCCGGAGCAGAAGGTTCCATCAGGGAGGCAATGCCGATGACAGCCGCCACCAGGGCTGCCGCCGCAGCACCCCAAATGCGGAAGGAATGCCGCTTGAAGTGATGAATGGATTCCACCGGAACGGCGGGAGCGCATTCTTCCCTTTCAATACGCATCATGACCCTGCGGGCAAAATCGTCCCCCGGCGCAGGTTGGGAGGCATGGCCCAGAATCTGCCAGAGTGTTGTATCGTCCTGTTCGTTCATGGTGGTGGTTCCGCTGAGGGTTCTATGAGGAAAAACACCGGAAGATGGATCCGGTTTCTTGCCGACGTCATTTTTTCCGTTCAGCCGCCTGTCTGATGACGGGAGTCAGTACGGCGGCGATGCGTGCGTAGCCGGCCGCAGAGGGGTGCAGTCCGTCGCTGGAGAGTTCTTCCGGGACGTGTCCGTCGCTATTCGCCATGACGCGTCCCGGTTCCGTATAGATGAAATTCTCTTCCACGGCCAGGCGGTTCAGGAGGAGGTTGATGCCGGCAATACGTTCCGCCGTGCCTTCCCGGGCGCTGTTGCGCGGGTAGAATCCCTGGAGGATGATGACGGCTTTTGCCAGTCTGCCGGTGATTTCCCGGCAGACGGCACGAATGCCTTCCAGGATTTCCCCGTCCGTGTTTTCCGCAAGGTTGTTCGTGCCGAGGAGCACCACGCAAACGGCATTGTCCTCCGCTCCGTCCAGTTCACCGTGGCGGAGCCGCCACAGGGCGTTTTCCACCCGGTCATAGCCGAATCCCAGATTGACTGCCCGCATTCCCGCCGTACACAGGTTCCATGTTTCCGGGGATTTCTGGAGGATGTCCCGGTGCGGTTCGTCCACGGGAGGGCCTCCCCAGAAATGTGTGATGGAGTCTCCGATGAAGAGGAGGTTAGGGTGTGTTTCGCGCACGATGCGGCACGCGGCTTCATGCCGGGACGCCCAGTCGTAAATCATGAAGTCCCGGTCCTGGGTGCAGGGAATCAGCGTGGAGGGTACGGCCCGTGCGGGGGGAGGGCCGGGCATGATGAATGTTTCCGGGGACGTAATGCCGCGCTTCCCCCGGAACAGGCGGAAGCGAATGCGCGTGCCGGGCGGTGCCTGCACCGGAGCCAGATAGCGACCCTGCGTGCAGAGCATGCGGGGAACGTCCGCGTTGATATCCATTCGGATGACGGCTTCCGGAGGGGCGTTCACCGCAGTAAGTACCAGTTCTCCGGCCTCATTCAGGGCGGCGCGGATTTCGGGGAATGGGGATGATTCTGTCATGAGACGTCGCGCATGTGCTGGCGCATTTGCCTGCGTCCGATGGAGTTCGGCCCGCGGCTGTCCTGCATGCAGTAGTTCACGGGGCGGCTCTGGGAAGCGCCATGGGGGGCGCCCAGGCGCTTGTCCGGCTCTGACGGCAGCAGATGCACCACTCTCTTGTTTTTCCAGATCAGCCAGAGCACTGCTATAGCCGCCAGTGCGGAGATGTGCAGGATGATACCGGCTACATTGGCCAGAGCGAAGGACATCCAGGCCTTCATCATGGCATGGAGTGAGGATTCTTGCGCCTCCTCCGGTTCCTGGATGGTGATGTTGGCTTCCGGGATGCTGGCAGGGTTGTCCGGCTCCAGCGCGGGAAGGGAAGGCCTGGGGGCGGATGCCATGTCCGCCTCCGTTCTTCTGGCCAGGGAAATCATGGCCTCAATGAGTTCGTCCTGCGGGTTGGTGAATCGGGAGGCGTCCTGCTTCACCTGGTACAGGAGATCCCTCCGTCCCGCATCCCCAAGCTGGGAGCTCAGTTCCGGATCCAGTGCGATCTGGGCGCTTTTAATATCCCCCATGTGGAAATGGAGCAGCAGGTTGCGTTCCTTGTTCCTGAATATCTGGCGGGCGATAGTGGGGGCATTGACGGAAGGGGGAACTTTCTGTCCGGCCGCGAAGATGCTGACAAACAGGTTGACGTTGTAACGGGATTTGATGAGCTTGATAAGTTCGATGACGTCATTGCTTTCCACTTCCGCAAGAAGCTTCTGGGGGTCAATCAGACCTGTGGAGGTGCGGATGTAGTCCGGCAGGAAATATTCATTGACGTCCGTAAAATCCTCCGGAATGGGATCTACGGCGGGGGAGTCTGCATTGGAGGCGGGTTCCGGCATGGGGTCGGAGGGAGCCGCTGCCGTATCCACAGGGGGCAGCAATGGAGGGTTGGCATTCCACCATGCGCCTCTCATCAGGGATTGCTGGTCGCGGTTGGTCCATTTCAGGGCGGGTAATTCCTGGGCCGGAGCCGGAAAGATGGCCGCCGTCAGCAGGAACGGGAATAAAAGGGGTTTCATGCGCCGCCTCCTTTCCGGTCTACAGAGGGGGGAGGCGTTAATCCGTAGCGCATGGGATGCCTGACCTTGGAGCGCGCTTTCCGGGCGACGAGCTGGACGGCGTTTTTCATGATGGACCCCGCGGCCTGGAGAAGCATGCTTTCCCGCAGGGGAATACGGGCTTTCATGATGGATTTGTTGATCAGGTCCGGCTCTACATAAGGGTCCAGTTCATAGCCCCACATGAAGCAGGCCGTGTCCGTGCGCACGTCCAGCACCAGGACCAGGAGCCACTGGGGGTCCAGAGGTCCCTGATGGTTGGGGAAGCCTGCCTCGTCCACCGTCAGGTGGTTCATTGTCCAGAAGCTGTGTGGAATAAGGGAAAAGGGCTCCAGGATGTTGGGGAAATAAACGGACAGGAGAACGGGGGGGATGCGGCGCTCCAGTTTCTCCAGCAGGGCATTCAGCCTCATGCGGTCCTGCTGCCGGAGAGCCCCGGCGTTGTCGCATACGCGGCGGTAGGGTATGGCTTCTTTGCCGTATTTTTTGTCCAGATTTGCCAGGGAAAAACCACAGTGAGGGCACAACGATTCCGCCCCGCGGTGGAAATTATGTAAACACTTCGGACAAGTCGGCACAAGGAAAGTTTAAGCACGAAGTTCGTTGCCGAAAAGACTAATTGTCAGAAAGAAATCATGTATGTCTCAATCTTCCAGATTTTCTTTCGTCACACGGTAAATGGCGGCGCACCTGGGGCACGTGACTTCCAGTTCCTCTTCTCCCTGGAACAGGTCTTCCTTGTTTTCCTGAAGGGTCTTGAGCGTAGGCAGGATGCGATCCAGCGTGCAGCCGCAGTAAAAGCGGAACCGGCGCGTTTCCAGCACGCGGGTATTTTCATCTTCTTCCAGATGAGCCATTTTCTCCCGGGTGAGGGAAGCAAGCCATTCTTCATCCGCATCAGGCTGGGCCGTCACCATGGTATAGCATTCATCCGGGAGCTCAATGCAGCGGGCGTTTCTCTGTTCGCTTTGCCTGTAAAATTCTTCAACCCACCGTGCCGGAGACGTTCCCGGAATGGGTACGACGGAGTATCGCGGTTCAAAACCTTTGCGAAGCAGGGTGGAATACAGCGTGTTTTCTTCAGGCTCCTTGATGTCCTGGGTGAAGATGCGGCCCACTACGGATTCCGTCAGGGAAGAACCGGTGACAAACAGATTGGCGACGGCAGGCGTCCGGAGATTGACTGTCCAGGCATGCTGCTCCGCCCAGGGCCGTGCGACCATATAGAGGGTGAAATAGGCCATGAGTTCTTTCAGCAGGCTGTCGCAGAGTTCTTCGTTGCGCAGGCCGTACTGCATGAGGTGAAGGTAGTAGTCCGTAAACAGGGGAGAAAATTTTGACCTGAGCGCCAGACAATTGCGTCCGCGGACAAAGATGGATTCAACCGTAATGAATTCTTCTACCAGTTCTTCGCTCATGTCATTCAAATTCGGTCTTCCTTTGTGGAAAATCAACCGTTCCTCCTGTCATTAGGAACCATCATGACAGGCAGGTGCGGCAGTATTCTTTTTCCCGGCAGGGAAAGGTGCGGCGGAGAAACGGGCGGGAAATAACGGAGGGGCCCGGAGACTGTACGCAATAAGCCTTTACCATGCCTTTTCGCGCGTTTAACATGCACCCATGGCAACTGACAAGAATATCACCATCCATACTTCCAAGGGCGACATCAGGCTGACGGTGTTTGCTTCCAAGACGCCCGTGACGGCGGCTTCCTTTCTGAATCTGGCGTCCAGGGGGTTTTATGACGGGCTCAAGTTTCACCGCGTGATTCCGGATTTCATGATTCAGGGCGGCGACCCCACCGGTACAGGCATGGGGGGCCCTGGCTACAGGTTTGAGGACGAGTGCCGCCCGGACCTCAGGCATGACGGCCCCGGCGTTCTTTCCATGGCGAACGCGGGCCCAGGTACCAACGGTTCCCAATTCTTCATCACCCATGTGCCCACCGACTGGCTGAATGGCAAGCACACCGTCTTCGGCAAGGTGACGGAAGGCCAGAGCGTGGTGGATTCCATTAAGCAGGGAGACATCATCTCCGGCATTACGATTGAAGATAATGCGGATGATCTGTTTGCGGAACAGGCCGACCGCATTGCCGCGTGGAACAAGGCGCTTGGTAAGTAACCTCATTCCGGCATTCATTCAGCGGAGCGCGGCACGGGGCTGTTCGTTCCGCTGTTTTCTTCTCTCTGCTTTTTCAGTACATGGTTCTGGCTGTTCAAAACCTGCGTGTGCAGTATGGCGCACGCGTCCTGTTCAATGACCTTTCCTTTACAGTGGAGGATGGGGAAAGAATTGCCCTGGCGGGCCATAACGGCGCGGGAAAATCCACGCTGATGAAGTGCATTGCCGGTTTGAATGAACCGGATTCCGGCTCCATTATCAAATCCAGGCATTCCCAGGTGGGTTACCTGCCCCAGGAAGGAATTCATATCCGCGGGCGCAGATTGATTGATGAAGCCATGTCCGCCTTTGCGGACCTGATGGATCTTCAGGAGCGCATTGATGCCCTGACGCGGGAAATGGCGGGGCTGGATCCCCGTTCCGCCGCCTACTCTGAAGTTCTCAATGAAATCGGGGAATTGGAACTGGTGCTGCATGCCCATAATTCCGCCCGGCTGCGTCCCCGGACGGAATCCATCCTGCGCGGCCTGGGATTCAAAGACAGGGATTTTGACCGGGATTGCGGAGAATTTTCCGGCGGCTGGCAAATGCGCATCGCATTAGCCAAACTGCTGCTCCGGGAGCCTGAAGTGCTGCTTCTGGACGAACCTACCAACCATTTGGACATCCAGTCCCAACGGTGGATGGAACAATATCTGCGTTCCTACCGGGGCGCTATCATCCTCATCTCCCATGATGTGGCGCTTCTGGATGCCCTGGTTTCCCGTACGATTGCTTTTTACCACGGCCGGGCGGAGGAGTACGCGGGCAATTTTTCCTATTTCCTTAAGGAAAGCGTGCTGCGGAAGGAAATTCTGCTGCGCCAGAAAAAGGCTCAGGAACGGGAGATTGCCAAAACGAAGGAATTTATCGACCGTTTCCGTTATAAAGCCACCAAGGCTTCCCTGGTGCAGTCCCGCATCAAGCAGCTGGAAAAAGTGGAACTGATTGAGGTGGAAGAGGATGACGCCGTCATGAACTTTCACTTTCCTGCTCCTCCCGCTGGCGCCCATTCTGTGGTCAGGCTGGAAAAGGTTTCCAAACATTATGGTTCCGTTTCCGTTTTTGAGAATGTGGATTTTGAAATTGTCAAGGGAGACCGCATTGCCATTGTAGGAGTAAACGGGGCGGGGAAATCCACATTTTCCCGCCTTATTTCCGGCGGAGAGGCCCCCAGTTCCGGCAGCGTGACCATGGGACGCCATACGCAGGTAGCTTTTTTCTCCCAGACGCATGCTGATGACCTGGATCCGGAGAAAACGATTCTGGAATGCGTGGAAGCTGCCGCCACCCGGGAATCTGCGCCCATGGTCCGGAATCTGCTTGGCTGTTTTCTGTTCCGGGGGGATGACGTACACAAGCGCGTTGGCGTGCTTTCCGGGGGTGAGCGCTCCCGTGTGGCGCTGGTGTGCATGCTGTTGCATCCGGCCAATTTTCTGATTCTGGATGAACCGACCAATCATCTGGATATCCAGTCTCAGCAGGTGCTTCAACAGGCTCTGTCCGAATATCCGGGTTCCTACTGCATCGTTTCCCACAACCGCAGTTTCCTGGATCCCATCGTGACGAAAGTACTGGAATTCGTCCCGGGAGAAAAACCGCGCGTTTACCTGGGCAATGTTTCTGATTATTTGGAAAAGGTGGAGAGGAACCAGGCCCTGGCTGCCGCAGCCGCCTTACCCCCCTCCGGAGCGGCGGAACCGGGCGCCGGGCTGGACCGCAAGGCACGCAGGCGCATGGAGGCGGAAATCCGCCAGAAGAAGACGCGCCTGCTGCGTCCGCTTCAGGAGAAACTGGAGCTGCTGGAAGAAGAAATAGCACGGCTGGAAACGGAAAAGACGGAAATTACTTCTCAATTGGAACGTCCGGACGTGGCGGCTGATACGGAAGCCGTCATGGAGCTTACCTCCCGTTTTCAGCAGACGGACCGGCAGCTGGAAACCTGTTTTACACAATGGGCTGACCTTTCGGAAAAGATTGAAGAGACGGAAGCCCGAATTCAAGAAGAGGCGGAAAGAAACGTTTCCGGAAGCTGAGAGGATTTTTTTCAAAAAACTTTGTTGTTGCCGGATATCTAATCCAGAGACAGGTTTTTCCGCAACGTGATAAATGAATGTCTGTCCGTTGCGGGAAATCATCGGCCTGACATGTTCTGGAAGCGGTTTCTGTCCATCTCCATGCAAGGGGGAAAAATATAGAGAACCGGAGCGGGAGAAATCGGATTTTTCTCAGGATGGCCTTTTCTTTCCGCTTTTCCGTGTTTTTTTTCTATACTCTGAAATCGTGACGCCGCACAGGGTAAGCAGGATCCCTGTCAGGGATATCCAGGTCAGGCGTTCCCCCAGAATGATGGCTGACGCCACCACGGCTACGACCGGTACCATGTAAATATAAATACTGGATTTGACGGCTCCCAGAATTTCCACCACGCGGTTCCAGGTCAGGAAACAAAGTGCGGAAGCGAACAGGCCCAGATACAGCAGGTTAACGGCATTGACGGGTTTTACCATCAGATGCCAGTCCATGTTTGCCGGAAGGAGCCACAGGGCGGGAATCATCAGCGCGATGCCATAGAAAAAAATGCGGCGCGTACAGATGATCATGTTGGACGTGTTGACTCCGATTTTTTTCATCAGAATGGAATACGCAGCCCAGACAAAGGCCGCGCCCAGTGCCAGGATATCCCCCGCCGGATTCAGTTCCAGAACGAAGGCTCCGTTTGCCATGATGAGGAAGATACCCGTAAAGGCGGCGGCAAAACCCAGGAAGAAACGGCGGGAAAAGCCTTCCCCCTTCAGCAGGAAATGAGCCAGAAGGGCTGTGAAGAAAGGAACCACTGCCACGATAATCCCCACATTGGAGGCAAAGGTATAGGTCAGGGCGATGTTTTCCAGCAGGAAGTACAGGGTAACCCCGGTCAATCCCGCTCCGGCGAACAGGAATTCCTTTTTCCAACCGGAGAATGGAAGAAACCGCGGTTTCAGGCACCAGAGAAAAGCATATCCTATTACAAAGCGGGTGAAGAGTACCGTGACGGGTGTGAAATCCCGCAAAAGCACCTTGGTGGAGACGAAAGTCGTTCCCCAGATGAGAATGGTCATGAGGGCGGCTGCATGGCCCAGGGTACGCTGGCGGGAACTCATTGCATCATGGTGTGGGTGAAGGGGGCGTTTCCAGCGTCAGGCCCAGAATTTCCGCCGGTTCCTGATTTTTGTTCCAGACGGCGTGCAGAACGCCGCCGGGAACGAGCTGGGATTCGTACTCGTGAACCGTTCTTTCTTTTCCGTCAAGCATGACAGAGACCGTTCCACGGGTGACAATGAATAAATGAGCGTGGGCATGGCGGTGCGGGGAAAGGGGGCCGCCGCCGCCGGGGGCTATTTTGGCGAAAGCTCCGCCTTTCAGGATTTGCTGCCCGTCCGCAAACAGGTTCCTGGCCTTGAAGCCCGTATGATCGGGAATGGGAGAAAAGGCGTCCATTCGTTTATTTGCGTACTAGGTCGTATCCGTCTTTGCGGTCTTTGATGACCCAGCCCAGCGCTGCCACTTCCGCCCTCAGACGGTCGGCTTCCGTCCAGTCCCGGTTCTGTTTGGCCTGCCAGCGCTGATCCGCCAGGATGCGAACTTTTTCCGGGGCTTCCTCCCGTTCCTCCTCTGGAAGAATAATGCCGAAGGCGGCCAGGATAAAATGGAAGGCATTCCGCAGGCGGAGCGCCTCCTCCGGTGAAAGGGAGGGGATATACGCCTTTTTGATGGCGCTGAAAACATGGCCCAGGGCTTCCGGAGTGTTCAGGTCATCGTTCAGGCTGTCCCATGCCGGCTGGAAAATTCCCAATTTCGGGAATGCCGCGCAGAATTCCTCATAGGAGGGAACGGAATCCGTTCCGGAGGCGTTCCTGAGCTGCGTGTCGAATTTGGCCAGGCGGTTCAGCGCGGCTTTAGCGTCTTCCAGCGAGGAAAGGGTAAAGTTCAACGGACGGCGGTAATAGCCCCCCGCCAGTACGTACCGGACCGCGGACGGCTTGTGGCCCAGTTTGTCCAAATCCGCCAGCGTGTACATGTTGCCCAGGGATTTGGACATCTTGCCGCCGTCCACCAGCAGGTGCGTGATGTGGAACCACAGGCGCGCGAAGCCGCCTCCGCAGGCGCAGCGGGACTGGGCCACTTCGTTTTCATGGTGGGGGAATACCAGATCCACGCCGCCGGAATGGAGATCAAAGTCATTGCCGAAGTATTTATGGATCATGGCGGAGCATTCCAGATGCCATCCGGGGCGTCCTTCTCCCCAGGGAGAGGTCCAGAAGTTGTCGCCGTCTTCCGGCCTGCGGCTCTTCCACAGCACGAAGTCTGCCACGGAATCCTTTTCATATTCGTCTGCGTTGGACCGGGTATTGACGGTTTTTCCTAAATCCAGTTCACGTTCGTCCAGGTGGGAAAGCCTTCCGTATTCCGGGAAGGAGGAAATTCTGAAATACACGGAACCGTCTTCCGAGACATAGGCATGGCCCTTTTCCACCAATGTTTGGACCATCCGTATCTGTTCGGGAATATGGCCCACGGCGGAGGGTTCCGCATGGGGAGGCAGGCAATTAAGGGCGGCGCAGTCCCGGTGGAACAGGTCCGCCCAGCCTGCGGTGAATTCCGCCAGGGAAACGCCGGCTTTTTGAGAATCCCGGATGGTTTTGTCATCCACATCCGTCAGATTGCGAATGTGCGTGGTGGGAACCCCCCCCAGCTCCAGGACGCGGCGGAAGACGTCCTGCATCACGAAAGTGCGGAAATTGCCGATGTGGGCCGGGCCGTACACCGTGGGGCCGCAACAGTAAAAGCGCAGTGTTTTTCCATCCATGGGGGAAATGGCCTGGGCCGTTCTGGTGCGGGTATCGTAAAGGTGTAACATAGCGGAACGATTAGAAGGGAAGAGGGCTTTCCGGTCAAGCGGGAAAAGAAAGCCGGGGATCCGCGGTTGTCCGCGTCCCCGGCTTTGAAGAAATCAGAGGATGGCGAGAGAAAAGGAAACGCTATTTGTCCGCGTTTTGCTGGCCCTTTTTATAATTTTCGTTAATACGTTCGATTTCCTCCTGGGTGATGAATTTTTCCCGGTAGGGCTTGTTTTCCACTGTGCGTTCCAGAGTATAGCCGAAACGCTTCTGGAAATGTTTCTTATGGGTTTCCATTTTCTTTTCAAACTCTTCCAGGCTTGGACGGTTCTTGTGGCTGCCCCACGCGGTTTCGGAAACAGCCATGGCGCGGGGGTAGGTCATGTACATCAGCAATTCGCCGGAGGGAATCCATTCCGCCCACATGCAGAGGTTGATTCCCTTGATGTGCTTGACGTCATTTTTGTCCCGTCCGTTGCGGGGATCGAAGTTGTAGCAGTCTTTCAGCAGGATGGGGGCGCCTCCGGGCCGGGCGCGCACGTCGTCCGCCGGGAATTTCATCTGGGTACGCGCCAGATAGTACTTGAACTGGGGGGTGACGATGAGGTCGATGCCCTGTTCCTTCGTCTTGTCAATGCAACGCGGGAATTCTCCCGGCAGCCAGGACATGACGGTTTCCCCCTTGTGGTAATAGCTCTTGTTGATGTCATACCACAGGATGGGCTTTTTCCGGTGCTTGGCGAGCATGGCCGTCAGGCTTTTCGTGAAATCGCTCATCTGGGCTTCTACATTATCCCCCTGGCCCTTTTTGGCCCGGGCGGCCTGGCAGTCCGGGCACTTCTTCCAGTCCCCCATGGGGCATTCGTCGCCGCCGATGTGGATGTACGGGAAAGGGAATATCTGCTGGACGGTATTGAAGGTATCCTTAAGAAACTTTTTAGTGGCCGGTTTCTGCGGGCAAATCAGCTTGGAGGAAACACCGCCGTGCGTCCATACCTGGGCCCGTTTGGTGTTGCAGCAGAATTCGGGATAGGACGCGGCCAGGGCCATGTTATGACCCGGCATTTCCACTTCCGGCAGTACCTGAATACCGCGCGCTTTGCAGTAGGCGACCAGGTCCTGGAGCTCCTTCTTGGTATACATGCCTTCATTGGCCAGCAGGGAGTTATTCTGGTTTTCCGGAGCGGAGGGGCGGACGGCGCCGATGGTGCGGAGCTTGTCGTAGCCCGGCACGGGGAGACGCCAGCCCTGGTCTTCCGTCAGATGGAGATGCAGGACGTTGTATTTGTAGTAATGCATGGCGTCCACAAAATTGTAGATCTCCTTCATGGGATAATGGTAGCGGCCCACGTCAACCATCATGCCGCGCCAGCCGAAGTCGGGGGAATCCTGGATGCTGCCGCAGGGAAGGCCTTCAGGAGAATCTGAAAGCTGGTCCTGAAGCTGGAACAGGGTCGCCATCGCCATGGCCTTCCCGTTAGGCGTGGTATAACGGAGTTCCACGCCGCCGGGCGTCAGTTTCATGGCATACCCTTCATTGCCCAGTCCGGCGACTTTTTGCTCATGGACGATTTTGAGGTTTTTGGTGGTTCCGGAAGTTGTTGTCACGTTGACGGGCTCCGGAATAATGTTGTAGGGATTGGTTCCGGCCCAGCAGAGGGAGCTCAGGAACGCTGCGGCTAGCAAAATTGACTTCATGCGGCGCGTATGGTAATGATTGTTGTTTGTGTGAGGATTTAAACCCTGTTCCTCCGTCGTCAATGGCGTGTTCCGGACAACCGTGTTTCGGGAGGAACGGTGAATGGCGGCGTCAATCTCCGGAGGGAGCGCAGTCCCACTGCGGCTTGACGGCCAGTTTGCCGGTGGCCCCGGGGAAGCCTTCCGGTACCTGATAGTCTTTGCGGAGCTTGCCGTACAGGGCTTTGAGTTCTTTCACGATTTCCGCATATTCCGGTTTGTTGATGACGTTGTGCATTTGGGCCGGGTCCTTCTGGTTGTCAAATAGCATCCATTCGTCGCTGGTCCAGATATAGGACAGCGTGTAGCGGTCCGTGCGCAGGCCGTCATGGCGCGGAGCGTTGTGTTCACCCGGATTTTCGTAAAAAGCGTAGTAAAGAGAACGGTTTTTGAAATCCTGATGCTCTCCGGTCTTGAACAGGGGAGTGAGGCTGCGGCCCTGGAAGGTATTCATATTTTCCTTGGTATTTACCCCGGCCACGTCGCAGAAAGTGGGAGCATAATCCAGTTCCTGCACCATGGCGGAGGAGCGCACGCCCGGCCTGATGTGGCCCGGCCATCTCATGATGAGGGGCATGCGGAAGGATTCTTCAAAAATCCAGCGCTTGTCGTACAGGCCGTGTTCGCCCATGTAGAATCCCTGGTCTCCGCAGTAGAGCACCAGCGTATTCCTGTCCAAGCCGTTCTGTTTCAGATAGTCCATGATCTGGCCGATGCTTTCATCCACGGAAAGGACGGTGCCCAGATAGTCTTCCATATAATGGCGCCAGCGGCGCAGCAAAATGTCGCGCTGCGTTTTGATTTTCCCGTTTTTAATATCTTTGACAAGCTGTACGGTACGGGCCTTGTGGTAGTTATACCAGGCTTCCTTCTGCTGCGGGTTCATGCGCACCCATTCCGGCATTTCCCAGTCATACTGGGTGTGCAGGGTCTTGGATTCCGGGCAGGAAAGCATTTTCTGGATGTCTTCAGGAACCACCTCCCTGATCAGATGTTCGTCAGACCATACGTTGAAATGGTTGAGCAGGGTTTGTTCCGTCATTTTCAGGAATTCCGGGCGGTCTGCAAAATCGTCTTCCAGATTGGCGGGCGGGTCAATGGCGTCCGCATACTGTTTGGCGCGGCCCAGATTCTGAATGGAGGGGCACCAGCAACGGTGGGGTGCCTTGTGGCCCACGACGAGCATGAAGGGTTTGTTCTTGTCCCTCTGGTCCAGCCATTTGAGGCTTTTTTGCGTAACCAGTTCCGTGGCATAGCCGGGCTCCGTTTTCACCACGCGTTTTCCGTCCTTGCCGGGAGTGATAAAATCCGGATTGAAATAGTTGCCCTGGCCGGGGAAAATTTCCCAGTAATCGAATCCGGTGGGGTCGGATTCATATTTGGACGTATCTCCCTTGGCGCCCGGCGGAATGGCTTCCAGATGCCACTTGCCGACAATGGCCGTCTGGTAACCGGCCTTTTGGAGCATTTTCGGGAAAGTGGGCTGGGAACCGTCAAAGGGAGCCGCATGTTCGTTGAAGAGGTATCCGTTCATGTGGGAATGGCGGCCAGTGTAAATACAGGCCCGCGAAGGTCCGCACAGGGAGTTGGCGCAGTAGCTCCGGTCAAAGACCATGCCTTCGTCCGCCAGTTTGCGGAAGTTCGGATAAGGCATGGGAGAATCCTTTTCACAGGTTCCCAGGGTCTGGTAGGAATGGTCATCAGTGACAATGACCACGATGTTGGGGTGCTGGTCCGGCGTCTGCTTCTGCGGCTGGTCCGCGGAGGCGGACAGGGAACAGGCCGCAAGCATCAGGACGGTGGCGGCATGACGGTTCATTGCTGAAATCATGAATTAAACAGGCGAATGGTTGGAAAGGGAGGCGGCGGGATTTGTCCATAAGGGCATTCCTGCCGGTGTGGAAAAGACCACATCCCCCGAAAGAAAAAACGCTGGAAGAGAGTTTTAGGAAAAATAGAACATCAGTTTCATATTTCAATACAAAAATGGGGATGGAGCGGAAGCCCATGAATAAAACCGTTCCGCATCCGGACCGGCAGGGAAAAGCCGTTCAGGCGCCACGTGGGCCGGATCGCTTGTTCCGGCCATTGTTTTCATGGGACTCTTTCTGCTCCAGGAGCCATGTTCTGTCTTCAAGGCTGAGCCTCTTCAGGGATGTTCTGCTCTGGTGCCCGTCCAGCTCCTGGAGCCAGAGGGTCCGGGTCTTTTCCGAATAGCGGGAAAGCTTGGCGAAGACGGTATTTCCGTTAACTCCTGTCCAGACCCGGTAGCCTTTGGGAATCAGCGTTTTTTTAAACTCTTCATATTGTTGCTTCGCCAGTTTGACGCTGTTCTTGATCTGATCAAAGTAAAGAGCGTTTTGTCCGGTATAATAACCGCGCAACGTATCCACTTTGGAGCCGTCCGGAGACATGACCAGAAGCACGGGTGTTCCTCTCACTCCGAACAGGGAGGGAGCCTTTTTCACATATTCCAACATCTTCTGGCGCTTCCTGTAAACAGGTTCGCTTTCAAATTTTTCCGCCTGGTCGTAACAGACGCGGACGACATTCCTTTTTGCCCAGTCTTCAAATTCCTTCGTATGGAGGAGTTCTGCCCCCAGCTTTTTGCTGGGAGGGCTGCCCACGGAATGGTGGAACCAGATGAGAATGGGTTTTCCGGTGCTCTGAGCTTCCCGGAGGGCGGTGGGATAGCTTTGGATCCAGCGTTCGTTTTCCTTCCGCTGGGCGAAAGCTTCTTCCAGCCCGGGGATGGGGGCGTCCGGGTCATGAGCGTCCGTGTAATAGACGGCTCCGCTGTCTGCCCTGGTCATTTCCTCCTGTGTGGTGGCGGTAAGATGGCGGGCCTGTTGCTGATTCGGAGTAGTGCTCAACAGCCCCGTCGGGACATTGGCGATGGAATTGGTCTTGTTGTCCTGCATGTATTCCGAAAGGCTTTTTTTTACCTTCGGTTCTTCCTGTTCCGGAGAGGTTCCTACGCAGGAGCAGAGTGCGGCGGAGGCAAACAGGAGCATGGACAGCCTGGGCAGACTCATGACTGACCTGATAGCATAACAGGAAAAAATGCGCAACCGGGAATTGTTCAACGGCCGCAGAGGTTTCAATGTTTCTGGGCCTCCTGTTCCTTCTGCTTCCGGTCCCGTATGGCGATATCCAGGGGGTGCATGTAGCGGTCGTTGATGTGGCTCACCCTGCCGGTGCGCAGCTTCTTTTCGTACCGTTTGCCCCGGTCTCCCCTGAACAGGAATTCGGACTCCGGAACGCGGCCCACGGTCCGGTAGATCAGCTCGTCGATTTCCTTCTTTTCCCGGTAGCCGGCAGCCTGATGTAGCATTCCTCCTCTCGGGGATGGTTGGGGAAGTAGTGCAGGAGGTGTTTCATAGCCCATATTCAAACGGAAAAATGTATAAATCCGGGAAGGAAACGGAAGCCCCCGTTTGGATGCCTTGAGGGAAGAAAATGGGTTAATCCCCCGTTTTCAACACCTTGATGAACGCTTCCTGCGGAATGTTGATTTTTCCGATGGCCTTCATGCGCTTTTTGCCTTCCTTCTGCTTTTCCAGAAGTTTGCGCTTGCGGGTGACGTCCCCGCCGTAGCATTTGGCCGTCACGTCCTTGCGCATGGGAGAGATGCTTTCCCGGGCAATGATCTTTCCGCCAATGCAGGCCTGAATGGCGACGGTGAAGAGCTGGCGGGGAATGACGTTTTTCAGGCGTTCCGCCAGTTCCCTGCCGCGGGAGGCGGCCTTGTCCTGGTGAACGATCATGGAGAAAGCGTCCACGGGTTCTCCGGCGATGAGCATGTCCATTTTAATAAGTTTGGCGGCCTGATAGCCGGCGTATTCATAATCCATGGAGCCGTAGCCGCGCGTCATGGATTTGAGCTTGTCGTTGAAATCCACCAGAATCTCCGCCAGAGGGACGGTGCAGGTGAGCATCACGCGCATGTCGTCAATGGTTTCCGTATTGTCCACGCTGCCGCGTTTTTCCAGCACTAGCTGCATAATGTCCCCGATGTATTCCCCCGGAAGCATGATGAACACCTTGACGATAGGTTCCCGGATTTCCTGAATTTCCTGTGGTTCCGGGAGCAGGCTGGGATTGTCCACATTGATTTCCTCTCCATTGGTCTTGGTGACCTCATAAATCACGGAGGGATAGGTGGAGATGATATCCATGTTGAATTCCCTGCGCAGGCGCTCCTGGATGATTTCCATATGGAGCAGGCCTAGGAAGCCGCAACGGAACCCGAAGCCCAGAGCTACGGAAGATTCCGCCTGGAAGGAGAAAGCGGCGTCATTAATCTGAAGTTTCGCCATGGCCGCTTTCAGGGCTTCGAAATCGGAGGAATCCACCGGATAAATGCCGGAAAAGACCATGGGGCGGATTTCCTTGAAGCCGGGCAGGGGGGACGGGCAGGGGCGCATGCAATCCGTGTACGTGTCCCCGATCTTGACATCCGCCGCGGATTTCATGTTGGCGATGATGTAGCCTACGTCGCCGGCTTCCAGGGAATCCGTCCGGGTCATTTTGGGAGTGAAGATACCCACTTCCTTTACTTCATACACTTCGTCCGTTGCGAAAAGTTTAACTTTCATGCCGCGGTGCACGCTGCCGGAAATGACGCGCACATAAGAGACCACGCCGCGGTAGGCGTCGTAAACGGAATCGAACACCAGGGCGCGCAGAAGGCCGTCCTGCTCCGTTTCAGGCGGAGGGATGCGCTGAACAACGGCTTCCAGAATATCGTCAATGCCGATGCCCATCTTGGCGGAGGCATGGATAGCTTCCTCATGGGGGATGCAGACGATGTCCTCCAGCTGGCGGTACACTTTGGGCAGGTTGGCGCTGGGAAGGTCAATTTTATTGATGACGGGGATAATGGCCAGGTTCAGATCCATGGCCAGGTGCATGTTGGCAAGTGTCTGGGCTTCCACTCCCTGGGCCGCGTCCACAATAAGGAGGGCTCCCTCGCATGCCGCCAGAGAACGGGACACTTCATAGGAAAAATCCACATGGCCCGGCGTATCCAGCAGATTGAGCTTGTAAGTCTTTCCGTCCCTGGCCTTGTAAAAAATGGTAACGGGATGGGACTTGATGGTGATGCCCTTTTCCCGTTCCAGATCCATGGCGTCCAGAAGCTGATCCTGCTTCTCCCGTTCGGAAATGGTATTCGTTTTTTCCAGCAACCGGTCGGAAAGGGTGGTCTTTCCGTGGTCGATGTGAGCGATAATGGAGAAATTGCGAGTCAGTTCAATGGACATGGTGGTCTCTACCCTTCTAACATGAGTGCCCTGTGCGCGGGGAGGGTAACATAGCCCATGCGGCGGTCAAGACCTGAACATGACTGCCGCCCGATCCCTGCCGTACCGGCTT
>ULRK01069768.1_pt1 | contig 119890 bp, 137 predicted proteins | sample 1955341 | NCBI WGS metagenome assembly ULRK01 (sample SAMEA4835680, study PRJEB28245) | human gut metagenome | biome: gut microbiome; material: fecal sample | place: Denmark | collected 2008
AGACTTTCTATTAGCTCTCATCATTTGCAACGAAAAAGCTTCTTGTTCATCAATATTTCCATTCAATAATTCAGTTGCTACTTCAGAAATAATAAATTTTTCTTTATATTGTGCATAAACAAATCCTAATTCTGATAATGTTCGTACATATGTCCAAAATCTAGATTGATAACCTTTAGGATAACCGCCATCTGCTTTTCTAGTAATATTAACCTCTTTAACCTTGTTTGAAATGCTATCTATATTACTATTTTTATCAATGACAATTCTATCGCTTGTAACTTCTTTTTCTAAATATAATTTACTAACAATTTTTAATAAGTTGTCATCATTAAGTATTACACCGTTATATTCTTCTATACTTTTTAATATTCCTATGTATCTCTCTGGATTCCTTACAGCAGTATCAAAAGACATCTGTTTAAACTCAGGTTTTTTTTTCATAGTTTGTAACAAACACCTCCTTAGAATCTTTCTTTATTGTATTATCATTAAAACTAATGTAATTGCTATTAATATCATATACATTATACTTTTTAGACCAATTATTGAATGTTTCGTTTTCCTTTCCTTTATGATATATTAAATTTGTTATTCCAAATTTGACTCCTTTTTTATCTAAATCATCAAGAAAGTTACACAATTCAATTTCTTTTTTATCATTCCATAACTTATTATATTCACTCATAGATATTAGATATGGTGGATCTAAAAATACATAATCTTTTTCTTTGAAATCTATTTTATTTAAAAATTTTTGATAGTCTGTATTTTCAAAAATTATTTCATTATTTTTTCTAAAATTCAGATAGTTCTTTAATGCTATATAAACATTTTTATTAAAATCTACATTTCCAACAGGTAAATTAAAGTCCCCTTTAGAATTAAATCTTATCATATGATTAAATCCATATATTAATAATAAATATAGCAATAGGACATTATCTTTATTCTTGTTATAGTCTTGTCTCATTTTTAAATAAGCTTCTTTATTATACTTAGAATAATATGTTTTTATATATATTTTTTTCATTTTTTCTGGTACATTTATTCCTCTATATGAACAACTAAGTCCATAATAATCAATTATACTATATAATCTTTCTAATAGTTTTTCAGGATTGTTCGCATATTTTCCCAATTCTTTATGTAGAGAAATTACATTATTATCAACATCATTTAATATATATTTTTTTCCTGAAGAATTAAGAAATGAACTTCCTCCGTCCTACAAATGGTTCTATATAATTATTTATGTCATCTGGAAATAAATTTTCTAATTGTGGCATTAATTTATATTTATCTCCTACATAAAAGAAAGGAGATCTTATTGTATCTTTTTTATTCATTATTTTTCCACCTTTGTAATAAATACATATTCTTTATGATCCTTTAACTCTGTTTTTCCTGCATTAAAAAATTTATATGGTTTGTCAAATATTTTTGTCTCTCCTTTTTCATCTAATATTGTTTTTATTTCTTCTAGTGTTATTTTATTTTTAGAGGATGAACTTTTTGAATTATATGTATTGTTATATGTAACTACTATATAATTAACATTTAAATTATCTATCAAGTCTTTAAAAACTTTTGGAGCAGATGTTTTACAATATTCAGACATATTCTCTTCTTTTGGTTTTAATGCTGTTCCATATAATTCTGGTTTTTCCCATTTAGTTATATTTTCTAACACATGATAAAATCTACTATATTGTCTTGAATTATATGGAGGATCTATAAAAGCAATATCCGCTTTTATTTTTCTTGATAATTTATTTGAATCTTCTCTATAAATTTCTATCTTTTGATTTTTATCTAATTGTTTAGGTATTATTAGTTCATATTTAAATCTACTATCTATCTTTTCTATTTTTCTATACGCATCATAATGTCCACACGTATTTGCTATTTTATCCATAGAAAAAAGTAGTGATGATAGCAATATAAAATATTCCTTATCATTAATTTTTTTATTAGAAATACTTTCTTCTAAATCTTCTCTAATTTTACCTATTATTTTTGCATCATCTTTATTAAAATACTTATCTCCGAAATTCTCAGACACATAATTTTCTTCTAGTTTCTCTCTATTTTTATTGTTATAATTTTGGGTAATTTTAATAAGCTTATTTATATCATATTCTTCTTGTAATAAAAATCCTTTATATATTACTTCATTTGAGTATAAAAAATCATTTACTATGAAATTCTTAAAATCTTTTAGTAAATATTCTGTTACTACTCCAGTCCCTGCAAATACATCAAAAAATGTATCTCCAGTACAATTATTTATAATAAGATCTCTAATCCATTTCATTAATTTATATTTGCTTCCAGTATATCTTCTATTGTACATATTAAACATATTATATTTTCCTTTCTTTTAGCAAATTCTATCATAATTCTACTTTTTTCTCAACAAATTATTAATTATTTATAATTAATTTTTCTCTTTGTATATTATCAAACATTTGTTCTTTTTGCAATACTTTTTATTTTATTTATTAAAATTTTTCTGGCACATTTCTGTGCCAGTTCTATCTTTCATATCTTCTTTCTTTTTTCTTGCTTTTCTTTTGTTCCTTTTCCTGTTTTTGTCTTTCTTCAAAATCTTTTATTTGTTCTAATTTTTCCAAGCTTTGTTTTTCTATATTGTCACATAACTTAATCTTTCTTCTAACTTTTGTAATTTTTTCTCCTATTGTTATAATATCCTTTAGTATTTCCTCTTTATTTTGATTTTCAGGCAGTTTATCTCTTGTGTAATATAATTTTTTTCGTTCATTTATTAATGATTGTAATTCTCCTTTAAAATCGTTTTTACAAGTATTTAATTCACTAAGAGTTGTTATATTATATTTGCATAGCAATCTTGTTTGTTCAGAATATTCATCCATTTTCTTTACAGCTTCTCTCATCTCTGGAGTCAATTTGTATTGCATGTTTTTCTTTGGAAATACTTTTAATAAGTAACAATAGTACAAATATAATGCCTTTAATCCTTTTGCTTTAGGTTTTGCTTTTAAAGTCCCTTTATATTTTAATTTGGTATTCCATGTTTGAGGTTTTGGATATACTTCTTTTTCCGGATTTGTATATAAAATTCTATACTCTATTCTATCTAAAGAATATTCTTCTCCAAATGCCCTTTCAATTCTAATATTTCTTTTATATGGTTCTCTTCTTATACTAATTTTTCCAGCTCTTATATTCACAAAATATCCCATATTGTTTAAAATATTTACAAATTGCTTATAACTCCAAGCTTGTTTTATTGCATAGTCAATATCTTCTTTTGCAAAGGTATAATAACTTGATTTTTGTATTGCACTTTCATAATATTTATCAAAATTCACCTTGTAATTTTTATACTGACCTTTTTTCAAAACTCTAAGTCCATATTCATCACATAAATCATCTGATGTTCTTCTAAGTAGTGCCGTATTTTCATAATTACTGTAATATTGCTTTCCATCTTTAAAAGAAACAGAATTTAATACAAAATGATTATGAATATGTTTTGTGTTCAAATGAGTAGATACTACAACTTCAAATTTATCTCCCCACATTTCTTCTGCAAGTTTTACTCCAATTTCATGTGCTACTTCTGGAGTAACTTCTCCTTCTTCAAAAGATTGATATCCATGAAAAGCCATTATCTTATTTTTTTACTGTATTTATATTTTTTAAATTTCTTTTTAGTTTTTATCATTTGTTTTAAAACTGTATTTGGATCACAATTTATTCCTGATACAAAGAATTGTTTTTCTGTTTTATCTGCATTAGTTGCATAGTTTAATGCTTGCATAATTATATAATCACTTTCTTCTACATTTTTATTTTTTGTTTTCTCTTTATCTGTTGCATAATCAATTACATGATCTAATCTTTTGTCTACTTTCCACAAACTTGTAGCCGCCATTCTTATTCCTCCTCTTTTAAAAAGGGGATTGGGGAATTTTCCCCATATTTGAATTTCGACTGATGAAATTCATTGCTTGCTAAGACATAATTTATAAAACTTCATATATTGAAAATGCCTAAATTTCATACAGAAACTTAAGCATTTTTATTCATTATTACTCTTCATATACATATTTTTTTATTACAATTTCATCTCCAATATTACTAATATTATTCATAAGACCTACCCATTTCATTTGATCTCTTTCCTTCAATTCTTCTGTAATATTTTCTTTTATTTTTAATTCTTTCATTAACATTTCGTATTCCTTTTTTGCATTTTTTTGTACTTCTAACAGATGACTTTGTAACTTATTTTCTATCAATAAATATGTGTATTCACCACGTCTATGCTCCTTTAAAAATTGCAATCTTAATCCACTATTTTTTTCTAATTTAAATCCTTTTATTTGTTCTGGAGCTTTTATATTTGGTACATAATAATCTCCTTCTTTTCTATAAGTTATATCCATAACTTGCACTCTCCTTTCTTATTTTATTGGAGCGATTAAAGATACTTTTTGGTACCTTTAATGCTCTTTATTTTTTGTTTTTTGTACTAAAAACTTTACTTTTTAGCCATTTTATATTAAAATTAATTTAGAATATTTGTTGAGTTAGTATTTTGTTTGGCGACTTATACTAACTCTTTTCTTTTATCTTTTCCAGTAATATTTATTCCTTTACACATTTCATATAATCTTGAAATTATTGAATCTGCTATCTCATAATTTTTATTACAAGCTAACCTTTCTCTCAATTTTTCTCTGTTATAATTTGTTGTTATTATTACTGGTAAGTTATTTTCATATCTATTATTTATAATTGTAAATAACTTTTCCAAAGTCCATTCACTAGGTCTTTCTTTTCCTAAATCGTCTATTATCAGTAAACCAATTTTTGAATATATATTTATAATTTTACTTTCATATTCGACATCAATACAGTATGAATCTTTTACTTCAGTTAATAGATTAATTAATGTTCCGAAAATTACTGGTTGTCCATTTTTTATTAGTTCATTTGCTATACTTGCTGCTAAATGTGTTTTTCCCGTTCCGATATTTCCTGTAATAAATAAACTATTTGATTTCTTACCAGCTAATAAATCAGCTACATATTTTTTTGCTTTAAAATATGCTGTTTTGTTTTCATTACATACTTTATAATTTTCGGAATTATAATTTCTTAGTCTAGAACTCATACCACTAAGTGTATATAGTCTTTCCATATTCTTTTTTCTTTCAATTTCTAATTTAGTTAATAATTTTATTCTTTCAAGCTCGTCTTGTTCTTTCCAATACTCTTTTGCTTGTTTACAATTGCATCTTTCTGGTATTCTTTTTATACAAATTTCTTTACCTCCTACTACCCAAGTGTTAACTTCTTGTCTTAGTCCTTTTCCACAGAACTCACATTTTAATTCTTTTACTATTTTTGTTTTGACCATACTTTTATTCCTCCTTGTTTTTTTATTTCTTTTTTCATGAATTACTTTTGCTTTTTTAGTCTTTAAATCCACTTTCATTCTCAAATTGTGTCCCTTCTTCTTTTCTATTTTTTATCTTTTCTTCTCTAATCTTTTCTTCTGTGTTACCTAACATTTGTGTAACGTTATTTTTCTTTTGTCTTTCTCTATATTCTCGTTGTCTTCTTCTGTTATCTTCTTGATTTTTTCAAGTTTATCAGTACTTTGATATACATCCCAGTTTTTTATATAGATTGTATCCTCTTTTACAATTATCATGCCAAGATTGCATAACTGTTATATAAGCGTTGTAAGTTTATTCACTGTCTTGTTCATAACTATTGCTAGATCATCTATTGTCATTGGAATATTTTCTCCAAGTAATATAGCTCCATGTTGATTACTTTTTGCAGCTAATGTTAGTAATTGAAACCATACTCTACAATAGGTGGCCCCCTCCCTATTTTTTAATAGCTTTTTTATTTTTTCATTATCAAATATATCTGTATAAATTTTAAGCCATTGTACTTGGATCATATATTAGCCCTCCTTTCTTTTATCGTACTGACGCTTGTTCCTTTTCACTTAAGTACTCTTCCAATGCTTTTACTCTAAATAAGAATTTTCCACCAACTTTAGAGCATGGTATTTGTTTCCTTTTTACTAGTTGATTAATTAACCAGTATGAAATTCCTAAATATTCTGCTGCCTCCCTCATTGTTAGAGTAGTTCTTTGAATTTCTGGTATCCCCATATTCTCACCTCCTTTTTTCGGTTTTATTTTTACTCTACTTGACTTATACCTTTCCTTTAAGGTATAATGTTAATAGTGTTAGTAACTTACGTTTTTACCGTTGTTATTATGTAAGTATATTTAGCTGATAACATTAGCATAATATTTCTTTATAAAAGTCAATAGTTTTTTATAAAATTTTGAGGTGTTTTTATGATTAAAGAAAAAAATCCTAACTTTAGTACAAGATGGGTTAAATATGATAATTATGAAATTGTAAAATATGATAATGAATTTTATATACAGCCATCTGCTGATTCAGATTATGAAATATATAATCCTTTTGATTATTCTAAGGATTTATTAGTTGATTTTTTATTAATTGGTAGAGAAGCTAGACTTTCATATTCTAGATCAGATATATACTGTGAATTGTTAAGTGCTGAAAAAAATTTTCAAGATATGATATTAAATTTTGTTAAGAAATATGGTTTGCTTGGAGATATAACATATGCTCCATTAAACAATACTTTTGTAACTGAGAAAAAAGTATATTTGCAAAAGCCATACAATGTTCAATCTATATCTTTAGAAGAATATATAAATCCATTTTTTAAATCAGTAAATAATATTGATTTTAATAAAACTTTAACACAGGAAGATTTGTTCAATTTATATGGAAACAATAATCCTTATTTAGAACTAGGTATAGATAATATTTATGGATTAGCTTTTTCAAAGAAATATTCTGAAAAAATAGCTTTTATAATTACATATGCAAGATTACTTTATGATGTATTTAGTGATACTGAAAAATATCTTGCTGAAGATGATTTAGATAAAAAAACAATTTATGCTAATTTAGTTAGTGATTTTAGACCTTTTGGTATAGGGTTTGAGTTAGATTTAAAAGATAAAGCAATATTACATTGGAATTTTAATTCTCTAAAACAAGCTATAGAACTTATTTTGGCATTAAATGAAACTAATGATAGAAAAGAGGTTAAAATATGTAAACATTGTGGCAAACCTTTTATTGCTAAAAACTTGAATGCTGAATATGACACTCCTTCTTGTAGGAATGTTGCTAATGTTTATAAAAATAGAGCAAAAAATAAAGCAGATTAATTTTCTGCTTTATTTTTTAATAATTCTAAGAATTTTTTTGTTAATTGTTTAGTATTATTATCATATAAATTGTCCCACATTGTATTTTCATTTGTTCTTAACTCTATTGCTGTTTTTATTCTCATATACTCTTCCCTTTTTAATATATTCAGTATCTTATCTAGATATGGTCTGTAATTTGTTTGTTTGCAACAATATGTACCTACTGTTGTAAATAGCGTCATTATAAAGATTAAAGTTTTTTCTGAAACTTGCATATTTTCTGCAATTCTATATAAATCTATAGTTCTATCAATAATATAGTTAGTTAGCTCATTATTATCTTTGTTTATACTTCTGATAATACACCAACCTAGAGTATTAGAAACTGTTCTTACAGCATTTTCTTTATTATTTTCTATACAGCTTATCCCAATGTTATAAATATTTTTATAGAGTAATTTCTTCTTTGCATTATCATTTGAAACAAAATTATATTCTTTTCCATCTTCTATAAATCCATATAAAAGGTATATTAAGTTTACTGCATCATTTTCATCAATTCTACTTCTATAAATAACAATATCTGATATTTTTTCTATAATATGCTTACCAAATTTATCTGATATTTTTCTGTCTTTGTCTATCTGTTCCACTATATCATCGATCGCACCTATAGTTATTTCTATAAATTCCTTATTTTTAATATTTACCGTTCTTGAAAGTATTGTAATACATATATCAAATAACTTTTCTTGTACCAACCTATCCTTAGTTTCAAGATTTAATATTGCTTTTTTCAATTCTTTTAACACATAGTAAAACATACTACTATTATTATTTATTGCTAATCTTATTAATAACTCTTTAAATTCTTCACAAATATCATTGATGTCATTAGTATTACATCTGTTATCAAAAATTATTTTTGTATAATTTGGCATAAAACTGAAATAATTATTATTAGAATCTTTCAAAACCAAATCGAGAATAATTTCTATTATTAATTTTCTATTATCTTTGCCTAATTCATTCCATTCATCTACAGTAGCATTTAAGTAATATAATATAAAACTATTCCATTTTTCATTATCCGTTAATCCATTTTTTTCATTAGTTATAATTTTTATAAAATCCTTTACCAAATTTAAATCTCTTTTTTCAATTATTTCATTTCCATATAACTGATAATATATAACAACATCTTGAATATCACTTTCTATATGTGTAATCCCATATGTAAAATTTTTTAAAATTTCTTTCATTATTTCATAATTTTTACTTTCGTGTTCTTTAATATCATTAATTAATAATATTATTATTAATTTAGCAAAGTATTTAAAGTTTACATTGTCGTATAAATATTTAAGTGAAAGATTTAAATTATATATTTCTTTAATAAACCATTCAAAATATGTTTTTTCTTGGTCTAACAAATTAATTCCTATATTTTCATTCATATTATATAAATTTTCTAATATTTCTTTATCTTCATTTTCAGAAGCTATTAAATTTATCTTCCTTATATACTTCTTAAACCATTCAAAATTGTTTATTTTCAAACATAATTTAATATTCTTTTCTTGTTGCTCAAATAAATCACTTAAATAACTTTTGTTATTTATTTTTTTGGCACTTTCAATTTGATAACACCCTGAAATTATTATTTTATTAAAAATATATTCTGCTAATTTTTCTTTTTCTTTATCTTCAGATAAAAATAATTGATTACAATGTTTAATAAGTTTTTGAAATAATTCTCCATTTTTTTCTGTTATATTATTACATACATAGTATTCTTCTTTAGTTATGCACTCATCAAAAAACTTATATATATTAGAAAAAATATTATCAACAGTGTCTTTTTTTAATACATTTCTTTCTAAATCTTCCTCCATACTTTTAAAATATTTTTCTATATATGTATTTAATGTAAATGTTCTATTGATCATATAAGTATTATAAAAAATAATAAGAACATTAATAACAAATAATATCATAAAATATATCCTAGATATTAAATCCTCAAATATAGTTAATACAAAAATACCTATTAAAATATTTGCAATTGAAAATATGAGTATGACTTTCACTGTTTTTAGGAAATTCTTTTCTATTATCTCCATCGGATATGTATTTTTATATAATTGTATTAATATAAAATAACCTGAAATCCATATAGCGATTAGACTCAGTAAACTTCCAAATATTAGTCCTGTTATATTTTCTAATATTTTTCCTTCAATACAATAATGATTTCCAAACCCAAATGTAATAATAGTAATTGCAAGAATTACTACAACGAATATGATTTCTTTCCAATATTTATTCAATTTCTTCTTCATAATTTCTTCCTTTCGCTTTTATTATAGCAGAAAATTCCTTATTTTTCCACATAATTCTTTAAACTTTATGAAATGTAGCTAATATTACATTTTATCTAGTATTTTATTGTCCTATATATTTTCTTTTATGAATTTTAGTGTAATCTTTGTAACACTTGAAAAATAAAGAAAAACTACTAGAATTAGTATTGTAATTGTAGTATAATCATGACAATTAAATATTAACAAACTTCCACCCATAAGTATGCTGAAAGGAGGTGAAAAAAGCAATGGCTGGAAGTATTGAAAAAAGAGGTGAAAATACTTATAGGTTAGTCGTTTCAGGTGGTAAAAATCTTGATGGTACTAGATGTAAAAAAACAAAACTATACATGGTACAAGAAAAGATGCTGAAATAGCCTTAGCAGAATTCATTACAGAGGTAAATCGTGGATTAGTTCCAGAAGGGAAGTCAATTACCTTTGAAGAATTCTTTTATATTTGGGATGAAAAATATGCTTCAAAAGAATTAGCCACAAAAACTTACTCAAGATATATTGGAATATTAAAATCTCGAATTCTTCCATATTTAGGTTCATTTCCTTTAGGCAAGATTAAACCAACAGATTTAATGAACTTTTATGATATGTTAGAAAATGATACCCAGATACAGAGAATAGCAAAAAATAATGGTCAAAGAACTTTAAAACCATTATCTCCAAAAACAATTCTAGAGCACCATAGACTAATAAGTGCCATGTTACAAAATGCAGTATACTGGCAGTTGTTACCTTCTAATCCTGCTAGAATAGTTAAACCACCAAAGACTAAGAAACCTAAAATGGAATTTTTCAATGATGATGAATGCAAGTTTCTTATACAATCTTTAATGGAGCTTACTGGAAGTAATTTAAAGTATAAAGCAGCAATTCTTCTTGATATTTTCTTTGGCGTAAGACGTGGAGAACTTATTGGACTTGAATGGTCTGATTTAGATTTTAAAAATGGAACTATTAATATTAATAAATCTACTCAGTACTTACCTGAAAATGGAATTTTTGATAAAGATACTAAAACAGAATGTTCTAATAGAATTGTTCCAATACCAAATTATATTACAAAAACTCTTCTTGAATATAAAGAATGGTATGATGAACAAAAAGACATCTGGGGAGATAAATGGATTAACTCTAATAAACTATTTATACAAGATGATGGGAAACCTATGCATCCAGATACAATTGGGAAATGGTTTAAGCCTTATATTGAAAAATTAGGACTACCTATAATTAAATTTCACGGTATTAGACATACAAATGCTACTCTCATGATTGCTAATAATGTTGATATAGCAACAGTATCTGCAAGACTTGGACATGCAAGTATTAACACAACTATAAAATACTATGTGCATCCATTAGAAAAAAATATGAAAAAGGCAGCGTATGTATTACAAGACCTATTAATAGGTGATAACTAATAATCTTTTTTCAATAAAATTACAAAAATTGCTTTTTTTAAGTCTTATTGTGAAATTTTAGGCTATTTATAGCTATTTAAAGTAGCTTGTGTCCCCAAACTGTCCCCATTTACGCCAAAATTACGCCAGAGACAAAAAAATAAGAGTCTGCAATCTCTTGCGACTCTAAGTTTAAATCTTGGTTGCGGGGGTAAGACTCGAACTTACGACCTTCGGGTTATGAGAAATGGAATGCATTTTTCGTTTTTTCTATTATGTTTTAAAGAGTGCTATTCTGTATAGTTACAGCATAACACTCTTTTTATTATTTACTAATATTTCTATTATTTTTTAGGTCGGTAGGGGTATTTTTAGGGGTAGAACCTATTTTAATAGTTCATTTAATTGACTTGTACAATATTCAATGAAATTATTGAATGTTTCTTCCACAAAATTTTTTATCTCTTCCATATCTTTCTTTATGCAAAATTCTTTCATCTTCCACTCATTCATATTGTCATATTCATATTCTCCCCATGTAATAGGAATATTCTTTACAAATGTTTGAAACACATATATTTTTGAAAAAGATGGAATCAATACTAAATTTAATTCATATTTTTCCAATCCTAATTCTTTAGGTGTAATTATAATTTTAATGTTACTGCAAATCTCTTTCTCTGTAATTTCAAACTCATAAGTACTTTCTTTTTCTTCTCCATATATTGACATTGATAAATTAAATAATGGATATAACTTTGATTTACGTTCTTCCTCTAGTTTTGTTTTGGCAAATAATCCAAGCTCTCTTTTATTTTCATATATCCAATTAGCAATAATTTTCTTTTTAGGGATTTTATTTATTTCATCATTCATCTCTTTACTTTCATTAAAATATTCATTTAATATGCTTTTCTCTATCGAACATTGACTAAATAATTTTATTATTGTATCTGTAAATATTTTTGCTTCTTCTTTAGTAGCACACATTGATAATTTTTCAATTATCTTACTTTTTATATTTTCTTTTACTTCTTTATTCTCATCAATATTTTCTTTGTCTTTATCGTTATTTATATTTGATAATAAAACTATTAACTCTTTATTATATTTTACAAATTCATCTAACATATCAGTTTGAGTTATAAAAAATGGTGTTTGTTTTTCCTTATCTCTAAAATAATCAGCCATATAATTAGAAATCTCTGAATATTTTACATTTTCTTGATCTTTATAATATATTAATGCTTCAATAAAAGAATTTGTAAAAAAGCTCCTTTTATTATCTTCCATTACATAAGAATATTGATTTCTTAAAGATGAAAACATAAAAAAACACTTTTTAAATTCTTTTTTTGTTTCGTTCATTGCTTTTTCAAATAATATCCCCTCATCTATATCTTTTATGTAACTTATTCCGCTTTGACATGAATCTATCACTTTTACATATAAATTAGGATTTAAGTCCCTAAATAAAGCATCTATCTCTGAATTTTTTAGAGAAGTCGTATTTATTTTGTTATTTTCAGAAAAACCATGTCCAGAAAAGTAGAAAAATATTTCACCTATTTCCTCATCCTTTGATTTTATTTTTAGTTCCTCTAGCTTTTTTAATATTTCTCTATTCGTATATTCTCCATTAAAATATACTATATCATCATATTTTTTACTTTCTTTTATAATTTCATACATATCTTTTGCATCATTTTTACATGCTATTAAATCATTATTATTTTTATATTTATCTATTCCAATAACTATTGCTAAATTTTTCATTTTTTGTTCCTCCTATTATATCTTCCTTTAATATATTCCCCATTTTCTTCATGACAATTATAAAAAATAAATCTATCTAAATTTATTTTCTTTTTGCAATGAGGACAGTATAAATACCACATCTTTAATATTTTTTCATTTTCTTTCAAATTATTTATTTCTTTAAAACACCTTGGACATATCAACAATGTATTGTTTAAAATATCATTTAATTCTTCATTTTTATTTTTATTAGAAAACATTAAATATCTATTTGTTATCATTAAATCATTAATTATAAATTCAATTTCATTTATAAGTCCTAATTTTTTTAATACATTTAAAGTTAGCTTAGCAACATATGTCTGAACTGTGGGCATAATATAATAAAAGTACTCAATAAATTCTTTAATATTTTTGTCATCATTAAATATCATATTTAAATTTCCATCTTCTGTTTTATAATGCGGACATGTTGTTATAATATGTTGTGTTTTGTTCCATATTCTTTCTAAACCGTACTTCTTCTTTTTTTGAATACCTAATATTATATAAAATTTCTCCATAAGCTTCACTAAATACATCTTTAGCTACATTATTAATAAGTGTTCTTTTTTCATCAGCATTTATTTTATCTACTGAAAATTCATCAATGGGCTTTTCCAAAAATTCATACATAAATTCAATTCCATTGTATTCTAGCAATTCTAGAAAATATAAATTATCCTTTAATGGTTTCCTTAATAAAGAATATGCTATATTAACTTTCATTTTTGATGCTGCTATATTTGCTTCATGTGTATAATCCAAATAATCTGACAATAAGGAAAAAAACATATGTTGATAATACACCGTACTTATTTCTCTTTTATATCCATGTAATCTTAAGTATTCTACATTATGTTTTTCCCACATCTTTTCATCATTTTCCTTAATATCTATTTTAAAGCTATGCCAATCATTTCTATTCGCTCTTTTTAATAAACTTAGCACTACATTATGGCATAATATAAGATAATTATAGCTTTCTACTTCTTTTCCTTCTAAGAAAAAATGCTCCATATATTTTATTTATCCCCTTTCTTTATATACTTTTCTCAAAATTTGCCAGATGTCTGGCAAATTCAATTTTCATTTTTTATTTTTTATTTTTTCTATTTTTTACCAACTTTTTTTCTATTCTCAAATACTTCTATCCTTTGTAACATATCATTTACCTTAATTTTGCCTTCAGCACATTCTTGTTTTAATTCTAATGCCATATAATTCCATTGATTAAACTCACTTTTTGAAATTATTTTCCTATCAGCTTTATATTTATACCTTTTATATACTCTCCAATATTCTTTTTCTCCTGGTATATCTCCTGCTTTTTCTTTATGTCTATTCATTGCTCCAACATCTTTGCAAGTTTTTTCTGTTCCTTTTATTGGTCGATTACAATATATTTCATCTTTTCTATTTACTGGTATAAAATATTGATGACAATTTTCGCATTCTTTAAACTCTATATCACTGCTTACAAATTTTAATAATTCAAATCGAATTAAATCGTTCATATCCTTAATTTCATATAATTCCTTTATTTCTGTGCTATCTCTTTTAACCACATCAATCAAATCTTTACTTGTTTTATATTCAACTCTTTCATCTAAATTAGGAACTGCTCTATAAAATACATTAAATGGTTTGTTTATATAAAAATTATCTTGTTTATTTTCAATAACTCTTGTTTGATCTAGAACATATAGTTTTTGTGCATTTGACATTCCTTCTAATTGACTATTGGTTATTTTTTTATAAATATAATCTATCTCTTCTTTTAAAATAGCTCTTTTTCTTTTTATATCTGCTATAATTTCTTCTCTTACATAATGATAAAATTTTATATATCTTTCCTTTTTCTTTTCATCAATTACTGATGCCAATTTTCTAATTCCTATATATCCATCTGTTTTTAATTTTTTATCTTTATTTGCATTTTCATGTTCTACATAAATACATTTTTTTACAGTAGTATCTGGCATTCTCTTTTCTAATATATCCATTCTTTCTACTCCACTTGTTGGAGTTTCAGACATAATTTCATATAGCATTTGTGTATAAAAGTGCATATATACACAACTATTATCTATTTGTGCCATTAAATCTTGTAACATTTCTATGTAATCAAACATTGATATTTTAGTATTCGAAGCATTTTGGGTTATTAAACCAATAACTTGCGTATATGCCATATTTATCTCATCAATATCTAAATACATAAAGTTTAATAAATGGATTCCTAATGGAAATTCCATTCTCTGTACTCCTAAAAAATCTTCATTATCTGGATAAATACATATATGATTATTTTCGTTCAAAGTCGCATATAAAGCCATTTTATCACCCCTATATTTTGGAATATCGATATTTTGCATTTTTTAGAAAATCGATTTCTACGATACATATTATACAAAACTATTGTAATTTTTTCAATATCGTTTTATTATTTCCATCAGAAGCAGATAAAAATTTTATCTTCGCTTATGAACATTGAAAACTAAATAGTCCAGATATACACAGATAATGAAACTTCTACCTGGCTAACGTGATGTAAAGGGGTAGCTCTTCTAGATGGAGGGAATGGAAACAGAACCATTATGGTATTAAATACATATATAGGGAAGTTAAACAAGAAGAAATTTTTGAGGAAAGGAGAACAAATACATATGAGAAGTACATTTAAAACGAACGAAGAATTACCTGCAACATTGTCAGCGACAGATATTAGTAAATACTTAGGAATTTCAAAAGCTAATTCATATCAATTAATGAATCGTTCAGATTTTCCTACACTTAAACTGGGTAAACGAAAATTAGTACCAAAAGATAAATTTTTAATATGGGTAAATAACAATACAAATGTTATTTAGAAGGAGTAACTTATGGAAGAAAATATAAATAAAAAAAATAATATTCAGGTAAATGCTTTAAATGTTGGCACAGAGAAAGCATCTTCTAAATATTATTCTTATCAAAATGATTCTACTGATATTATACAAGCAAATACAAATAAATTCAATAAAAATCAAGAAAATTCTTTAAGTTCTCTATTCGAAAAGACACCTTACGAAATAATTGATGGTTCTTTATTTAAGGTTACAAATAAAAAAGAAAATAAAGTTTATCAAAAATTATCAAACTTTGTTCCTTATTTAAAAAATGAAACAATTATTGATGATGGTGTAGATGTAAAAAGATATTTGAGTATGGAAGGTAAACATGCTAATGGCAAAAATCTGCCTTCCATTAGAATATCTGCAAATGATTTTAACAATATGAATTGGATAACAAAAAATTGGGGCTTACATTGTAATATTGAAACAGGACAAACTGTAAAAGATTGTATTAGACATGCTATTCAATGTACTGCAACTAATATAAAAATTGAACATATCTATTGTCATACTGGTTGGAGAAATATTAATAATAAATTAGTATTTCTATGTAATGGCTTATATTTAGATAAAAATATCGAAACAAATGTTGAACTAGAAGGAAAATTATCACGATATTGCTTAACAGATATTACAGAAAGAAATATCGATGAAGATTTAAAATGTATAAGGAAATTACTAGATACTAAATTTATACCACATAAAATCATATTACCTTTAATTGCTTTAGCATTTCTATCTCCATTAAATCATTTTCTAAAAATAGCTGATTGTGAACCAAAATTAGTATTATTTTTAATTGGAAAAACTGGTGCTAAGAAAAGCACTCTTGCTTCTCTTATATTATCATTCTTTGGAGATTTTACTAATACTGATTTACCTATATCTTTTAGAGATACTGCTAATAGTATCATTGCACAATCATTTATCTTAAAAGATGTTTTAACTGTAATTGATGACTACCACCCTTCTACTAAATTAGATGAATTATCTATGAATAAAACAGCACAAGTCATTATGAGATCTTATGGCGATAGAATAGGAAAAAATAGATTAAATTGTGATAGTACATTAAAAGTATCAAAACCACCTAGAGGAAATGTCATCATTACTGGAGAATCAACACCAGATATTTCCGAAAGCGGTACTGCTAGATATATCAGTATTGAATTACAGCCAAACGACATTGATGTTTCGAAATTAACCGAATTACAAGAATTATCAAGAAATGGAGCTTTTAAATCTGTTATGAGTTTTTATATTAGATGGATTTATCAATATGTGAATGGTGTTTATACAGAAAAAGAATATGCAAATAAATTAAGAGAAGATTTTATAAATAATAGAAAAATCCTAATTACAGAATTAACTAATAGAAATATAACTTTTCATCCTAGAATACCTGAAGCATTATCTTGGCTCTTTATAGGTTTTGAGAAATTTTTAAACCTTATGAATAATGCAAATGTTCTTACAAATGATGATTTACAATTTTTAGTTTCTGAATTTGCAGATATTTTAATAAATCTAGCAATATCTCAATCTAAAACTGTTACTGAAGATAATCCTAGTATAAAGTTTGTTACTAAATTAAATTCATTGTTAGAAAGCAAAATTGCAAGAGTTCAAGATATAAGAACTTATCAATATGCAGGTGGAGATGGCTTTATTGGTTATGAAGATGATATGTACTATTATTTAATATCAAGCATATCTCATAAATTAGTAAAAAAACTTTGTGATGAACAAGGAGAATTGTTCTCAGTAAGTGAGAGAACTCTATTAAAACACTTAGATGAAGATGGATTTATAGAAACTTCAAAAGATAGTAGAACAAAATTACTACGAGTTGGTGGTAGCCCACAAAGATTTATATGGTTAAAAAAAGATAAATTTAGGAGTATTATACAGTAATATTTTCTGTTACAACTGTTACATTTTTCTAAATTGCATATGGTTGTAAGAAAATATTAGTAACAATTATCTAAAATTATCTGATACAAAAATGAAACAGAATTTGTTACAACTTGTATCAGATATGTAACAAATAACGAAAGTTTATAATCAACTTATATAACTATATTCTACGGTGTTGTAACAGATGTAACAGTATTTTTATATATAATACTTCACTTCTTGCTAAATTTAAGCTATTCTTTGTAGTTTTTTATAGGCAAGATTCCTAATTGTATAGACATACAATTAAATGGTCGCGTTATTGCTTTAGCAATTACGAACCATTATATGTGGCTTTGCCACTAGATTTTACACCCAAAATTCACTTTGGATGTTTTAATTTTGGGAGAATCCAAACCCCTTTTACAAATTTTAGAGAAAGGAACTTAATATATATGAGAAAAAATAATAAACAAATTAATTTTAGAGTTAGTGAAAAAGATTATAACTATATAAAAAGGCAATCTGAAAAAGCTAATATAACTTTAACTGACTATTTAAAATATTCAGCACTTAACAAGAACATATATGTAATTGATGGATTAGATGATGCTACAAGAGAACTTGCTAAAATTGGAAATAACTTAAATCAGCTAACTAGACTATGTCATCAAGGTGTTATTACTTGTTTAGATTTAAGTGAAATTAGAGAGCAGGTGAAACATATATGGCAGTTATTAAATTTACTAACTCCAAATCAACTTTAAAACATATTATAAATTACATAACACAAGATGCTAAAACTACTACTGAATTAATTACAGGAAAAGATTGTACTTCTGACAATGCCTTAGAGGAAATGCAAACTGTAAAAAATTTATATAACAAGACAACTGGCAGACAATATATTCATTTAGTACAATCTTTTTCCCCTAACGATAATTTAAGTTATGACAAAGCACATGAAATTGGATTAGAACTTGCAAAACAATATAAAGGTTTTCAAGTATTAGTAGCAACTCATACTGACAGAGAACATGTACATAATCATCTCGTAATAAATTCTGTATCTTTTGAAGATGGTAAGAAATTTCAACAAAGTAAAAAAGATATGGAAAAAATAAAAATACATTCTAATGAATTATGTGCAAAAAATGGACTTTCCACTATTTCATTAAAAGGAAATTCAAAGGTTAGTAATAGTTTAACACTAAAAGAATATCAAGTAGCAAATAAAGGTCAAAGTTGGAAAATGCAACTAATAAATGCCATTGACTATTCAATAGAAAATTCATTAACTAAAAAAGATTTCATATCAAATATGAATAGTTTAGGGTATCAAGTTAATTGGACTGATTCAAGAAAAAGTATAACTTACACTACTCCAACTGGAATGAAGTGTAGAGATAATAAATTATATGATATTAAATATTTAAAGGAGAATATGCAAAATGAGTTTAATAGAAAATTTAAAAGAGAAAAATCAAATACCACAGCAAACACAAATGAAAGCAGAGTTTTACACAGTTCAACCAGAAACGTGGATAACTCTTTTCAAGTGGATAGAAGATACGAAGGACAAAATCAAAAATATGGAATACAAAATGGACAAGCAAATTTCAATGGCAGACATTCTGAATACACTAAAAAAGGAACTTACAGAAACAATAAGAATACATCTGGAAGTTCAGATGATGAAATATCAAGAGGAATTGAAAGAACTACAAAAGATAAAATGGAAAAATATATTCAAAGGGATACCAATAGGTATTGTAATAGGTATTTTAGTAACCGTTCTCTGGATACATTAGTATCCCTTGCCTATTTATTTGAAAATAGACAATATAATCAAAATAAACCTAAAAGAACAATAAGAAGTTTTAGGAGTTTAAGCAAACAAGCTAAAAAAGAATGGATTATGAAGCATAAATATTCAAGTAGTTTTGATTGGTTTGAAGAAGATGAATGTGAAATGTAAAAAATATTTTTAAAAATATTGACTTTTGACCGCCATAATGTTATTATATTTATGACAGTCAAAAAGGAGGTGGATATGACTGAGAAAAAGCTAGGTCGTCCAACTGATAATCCTAAGAATACTAAATTAACTGTTCGTGTAGATGCGGAAACATTGGAAATATTAGAAAAATATTGTAAAAAAGAAAATATATCTAAAATGGAAGGTATTCGTAGAGGAATTAGAAAATTGGACAAATAAAAAAGGAAATAGTGTTTCTGACAGTCAATCTTATTACACTATTCCCTAGCAATACTACTTCGAAAGTAGAATTACATGAATATTATATCACATGCAATCTTCTACTTTCAACAAAAATGAAAATTTTAATGAAAGAAGGAGGATTTTTTATGCCTATCAATCAAAATTTATTTGAAGAAGAACTTGATGCGTTCTTTAATAATCTAATCAATTCATATCTAAACTATTTATCACAAGAAGATGAAATTTATAAGAAGCTTGGTAAAAATAAAAATTCTTGTATTGAAAATTTTCTAAAGGACTTTCCTAATACTAATGATTCTTTAGAAAAACTTATCAATTATATTTATTTAGAAAATGAATATGAATCTGATGCCTTATATAGACAAGGTTTTATTGATTGCTTTAACTTTCTAAAACTTCTTGATTACTAAATCAAGGAGGTTCAATATGTCAAAAAGAGGTCAAAATGAAGGCAGTATTAGACAAAGAAAAGATGGTACTTGGGAAGCTAGATATACTGTAGGTGTAAAAGAAAATGGAAAGCCTAACAGAAAATCTGTATATGCTAAAACTAGAAAAGAAGTTAAAGACAAATTAAATGCCATTTTGTTATCTCTAAAGAATGGAACTTATACTAATTCAAATAATATATTATTCATAGATTGGCTTAGCAAATGGCTTGAAACTTATGCTAAGCCTAATATAAAACTTGCTACATATACAAGTTATGAAACATATATACGAGGTCATTTGAAACCTTATTTTTCTAATATAAAATTACAATCTGTTTCAGCAGAAATGCTACAAAAATTCTTTAATTATAAACAGAACAATGGTAGATTAGATAATCGTGAAGGTGGCTTATCAGCTAAAACTTTGAAAAATATGTATAATATGCTACATGCTTCATTTAAACAAGCATATATTAATGGATTAGTTCAAACAAATATCGTTGAAACTATAAGAACTCCTAAAATTTTCAGAAAAGAAATGAGAGTTTTAACTAGAGAAGAACAAAATAAATTAATTCATGTTGCTAGAAATTATAGATTAGGAATTGTTGTTATATTAGATTTATTTACAGGTATGAGATTGGGTGAAATCCTTGCTTTGAGATGGTGTGATGTTGATTTAAAAGGTCAAAATTTAATTGTTAGAAATAGTATTAAGAGATTATCTACCCATGAGAAAGCATCTAAAAATCAGAATAAAACTAAATTAATTTTAGATACTCCAAAATCTCAAACAAGTTATAGAGAAATACCGCTTCTCTCTCCTATTGTTAAAGAATTAAAAACTCACAAGCAAAAACAAAAAATTGAAATCCAATTAGCTGGTAAATCCTATATAAATAAAGATTTTCTATTTTGTAATCAAATTGGAGAACCTTATGATCAGAAAACTTTTTGGAAAGAGTATTCTTTAATGTTAATAGATGCCGGTTTACGAGATAAAAAAGAAAAACCAATTAGAAATAAAATTAAAAAGAATATAAAATCTAAACCCAAATCTCATGCTGATAAAGTTCAAGTTACATTCCATACTTTAAGACATACTTTTGCAACTAGAGCAATTGAACAAGGTATGGAAATTCCTGTACTTAGTAAAATTCTAGGACATGCTGATATAAGTACCACTTTGAATAAATATTGCCATGCTATTCCAGATAGGAAGCGTGAAAATATGGAAAAAATTGAGTGTTTATATGATGATAGCCTAGATGGTGGAATCTAGGCTATTTTGTGTAAAATACTATAATATTAAATTTCATCTGGAGTAAAAACTTCAATTCCATTTTCTATTAAAAGGTCTGCCAATATACCATTTCCATCTATTAATTTATTATCAAAATTTCCACTATAAATTTTATTAACTCCACAAGACGGGCTTCTTGGCTGAAGTATCGCTTTATTGATATTTAAGCTTTTAGCTAATTTTAATACTTCTATTGCTCCTCTTTCAAAATTTTCTGTAACATCATTTCCTTCATTATCAATTGCATATCTTTTTCCATCAATAACTTTAAGTTCCACAGGTTTTCTTGGTGTCTTTAACCCTCCTAGTTGTTCTGGACAAATTGGTATAGCTTTTCCTTCCTTTACTAAATCAAAAATCTTTTGATTAAAATTATTGCCTCCACTATATTTGCAATTTATTCCTACTAAACAAGCACTTACAAGTATCATTACATTAGACCTCTTTCTACTAAATTTGGTATAACATGTTCTCCTAAAATACTACCTACTTTTATTCCATTTTTCTTATAATCTTTATCAATCCATATTGCTTCTTTAATTTCATTTTTGCATTTTATTTTTCCTTTTATTTCAGCTAAATATGTTTGGACATGAATAGGCTCATCTGAAAAACAAGCAATATCATCATATACACCTATAAATTCAGCATTTACTAATTCTACATTTAACTCTTCATCTAGTTCTCTTTTTAATGTTTCAAAATCTGTTTCATTTCCTTCACGTTTTCCTCCTGGAATTATACATTCTTCCCTATTATTCTTTTTTCTTTGAACAAGGACTTTTTTATCTTTTAAAATTACTCCACCAACTTTATCTATCATATTTTTATTACCTTTCTACCATTTTATACTTTTAAATCAGAACATTCTTTCTTCTTATTTCTTTTTATAATTCAATTTCATCCAAATCATTTGGAACATACACATTACCATTAAAATATTCTTTTGCTTCTTTAGTAAATAATTCTTTTCTTGTTTCTATATTATTATCGATGCAATGCCATAATAATAAGTTCTTTATATTTAAAGTATTCATTGCAATAGAAACATCTTTTACTGTAGAATGATTCTTTTCATGTGGTTTTACCTTATATTTGTCTTTTTCTAAACACATTGCTTCATGTAGTACCCAATCTGAATTTTCTATTTTTGAATACACATTTTTACTACAAGGAACGTCTCCTAAAAAAGCTAACATTTTTCCAGAATTTAGGATTATCTTAAATCCATACTGAATACATTCGATAGATTCTGTATCAATTGCTTCTACTTCATAACCTATAATATTAAATTTTTTACCATTATCACAAAAATGATATTTCACAATTTCTTTATATAAATCTTCGTGTGCTTTATGAAATGTTGCACTAATAAACATATCAATTATCTGTTTTATTTCTTCAGCACAATATATATTTAATATACCATCATAATTACTTTTTCTATGTTGTTGCATGATATATCTTAAAAGTGGTATTATTCCCCATAAATGATCTATGTGTTTATGAGATATAAAAATATCATGTATTTTATTTATATTAATATTTTTGGCTTTTAAATGATTTAATATTTGATTACCACTTCCAGTATCAATCAAAAAGTAATTACCGTTTGTATTTTCAAGTAACGCACTTAAACTATAACAATTTATTGTTAGTCCACTACCAGTTCCTAGAACTATTAACTTTTCCATATTTTTTTCACCTTTTTCTTAATCTTTTAAAATATCAACAATATCAATAGGTGCAACTAAATTATTATTTTGGTTAATTACTGCTGTTCTAACATAATTTCCTCTTAACATACTTTCCATTTTATTAACTATTTCATCATAATCAAACCATTTAACATCTAAAATTTCTTCTTTATCAAACTCAATATTTTCATTAATAAGTTTAGCATTAAAAACAATCATTACAAATAAATCGTCTTCTAAAATTCTATTAGCAACATAGCAAACTCCGTCTAGTTTAACATCACAACCTGTTTCTTCTTTTATTTCTCTAATTGCTCCTTGCTCTAAACTCTCGTTAAAATCTAAATGTCCTGCTGGAAAATTCCATTTTTCATAACATTTTTTCTTCGCTTCTTGTACTAACAAATATTTTCCTTCTTTTTCTATAATTCCACCTACTATTACTTTCATAATTTTGCTTTCCTCCAATTATATTTCTTTTAAATATCTAAATAATACTCAAGTATTCTTCTATCTCTTAAAACAACAAATTTTGTTGCATAAACATCTTCATATTGTGAGTCTTTTAAATCATTTATGCAATTTTGTATTAATTCTAATGCCTCAATAGGCTCAACCCATAATAATTTTGCTCCTTCATCTTTTTCTTTTTGCGTCAAATTTAATTTTTGAGTATCTTCAATAACCTTTGATACAAAAATATATGAGATTTGTTTAAAATTGTTTTTATATTTGTATTCTTCAGTAACACCTAAATATTTTATTATCTCAACTTTGCATCCCGTTTCTTCTGCAACTTCACGATAAAAAGCATCTTCTGGATTTTCATTTTCTTCAATGCCACCTCCTGGCAATTTATATTCGTGTTTATTTGCTTTATTAAAAATTGCAATTTTTCCATCTTCTCGAATTACTATTCCTCTTGCACCTTTTCTTAATTGTGGCTTTTCCATATCACAAAATTTAAGTCCAAAGTCATTATCTGTTATTTTTGTAATTAATTTTTCCATTTAACTCCTCCTTAAGATTATTATTTTTTAAATAATAATTTTAAACATTACAAACTTCTAATATATTGGAACAATTTTTCAAATTCTTCTTTATGTATTAAAAGTCCCTCTGCTTTTTCTTCCACCATTTTTTCTAGATCCTTATATAAAACATACTTAACCTCTGATACTTCATCATCTTCAAAAGTGTATTCTTCTATTTTTTTATTACATCTTAATAAATACACATAAGCAAATTCCATATTTTTAGGATTTTTTGTGCTTTTAATCGTTGCAATATATTGTAAATCTTTTTCTTCTGCTTCAACTCCTAATTCTTCTTTTAGTTCCCTTATTGCTCCATCAATTACAATTTCTCCTGCTTTTATATGTCCTGCTCCAGATATGTCCCAGCAATTAGGATGTGATTTCTTATTTGCACTTCTTTTTTGTAATAATAATTCATTTTTGTCATTTATAATCCAAACATGTGCTGTTCTATGAAAATCGCCTTCTTCATGTGCTTTCACCTTTTCTTTTATTTGTCCTGTTGGATTATTATTTTCATCAAATATATCTATATATTCCATAAGCTCTCCTCTTTCCTTATTGCTATTACTATATCACAAATTCCTTAATTATTCCATAGTTTACCATTAATTCTATTACTTTTCATCGTGGTAGGGGTATTTTACTGGGGTAAAGTACAAAAATAAGACTACTTATTTTCTTGTAGTCTTACTCCTATCTATATTCTATAATTTAATTTTTATTTACTTGTTTTGGGTTATGAGAAAATATAGCAATTTTAGTCCATTCTATTTTCATGATTCTTTAATATTATTCACTTTTTTCATTTACAGTATAAAAGCTTATATATCCAATCCATTTTATTTTTTTTAGAGATTAATAAATATTTTACATTTTGAATTATTATTAACAATCCATTCTCTTCTCTCCATCAGTTGCAATCCCACAAAGATTTATGGTAATATTAAATACAATAATAAATCAGGATGGCCTCAAATGTATAATAATATCGGTAAACGAGACATATTAATTTTTCTTAAGTTTGACAATATGGATATAATTAATGAAGTTAGAAATAAATATGATAGATTGGCAAATTTAGTAAATCCTCATATAACACTTGGTCAAGCCAATAGTTTAAAAGATTTCTCTGATTTCAATTATGAATTTACAACTGTTATCAATAAAGTTTCTGTTGAATTTATTGGTGAAAATGAAGAATCTATTATTATTAAAAATATAAAGTTAGGAGAATAACCATGAACAATCTAAAATATTTAAATAAAATCATAACCATAAAAATTGACAGGCCTATGGGTAGCAAGCATCCAAAACACGGATTTATTTATCCCATAAATTATGGATATGTTCCCAATACTGTAAGCGGTGATGGTGAAGAATTAGATTCTTATGTTTTAGGAATCTATGAACCATTAGAAACTTTCACCGGAAAGTGCATTGCAATAATTCATAGGACAGATGACAATGACGATAAATTAGTTGTTGTTCCAGAAAATAAAACTTTTACCAATGAAGAAATTAAAGTATTGACTGACTTTCAAGAGCAATATTTTGAAAGTATAATTCTAAGGCCTAAAGATTATATAAATTGGAATAAAAATATTCCAGAGTTATCTGTAACTAATTTGGAAGATAGTTTAAAATTTTATAAAATGGCTGGTTTTAAAGTTGAATATGATAGACCTGAGGATAAATTTGCATTCATATCTTTGGATAATATTCAATTTATGCTACAAGAATTGTCTGATAATGATAAGTGGGATGTCGGAGAATTGAAATACCCTTTTGGCAATGGAATTAACTTTCAATTAGAAGTTGACGACCTTGATGAAATATATAATAACTTCAAAGAAAATAATTATGCAATTGCTTTTGATATCGGGGAAAATTGGTATAGACAAGATGATAAAATGTTAGGAAATAAAGAGTTTTTAATTCAAGACCCAGATGGATATTTGTTAAGATTTACGTAAGATTTAGGAGAAAAGACTGAGCAAAATTAAGCTCAGCCTTTTAATATTTAGTTTATTTTTTAGTTCCAGTAAAAACTTTCATTTTATCTTACGAGTATATCAGAAAATTTTGGGCAACTTTCCACAAATTATTCTATATATTCGTTTAATTATTTAGTTTTGGAATTATTTATAATTTCAGTATATAATTTTCATTTCAATTTTTATATATTAAAGTCATCAAATTCTAAGTCTGCAAATTCTATGTTTTCTATATTTTTTACATTATTTTCTTCATCTAATGTCAACTTGAATACCTCAGGTGAATTTAGTCTTTTGTTAAAGATGATTTTTCCATTGTAGCTTAGTGTTATTTCTTTGTTTGGAGTTACGTTTTCTACTTTGCACCATTTCATGAGTAGAAAGGTCATGGCATTTCCATGTGTAAAAATTGCAATCCTTTTGCCTTTATTTTTCTCTACAATTTCATTGAATACTGATTCCATTCTTTCTCTTACATCTTTTTGACTTTCTCCGCCTTCTGTTTTGAAGTTTTCGTTTTTGAATTGTCTTGTATACCAATCTGGATATTCTTTGTCATTTGGTTTTCCGGTTCTTCTTTCGTCTAGTCTTTCATCAAGGTTTGCCTTAAGATTTTGTTTTTCCATTAAGTATTTTGCTGTTTGCAATGTTCTTACGCAGTTGCTTGCGTACACTACATCTATGTTTTGCAGTTCTTTTTCGTTGCTTAACTTTTCTGCTCTTATTTCTCCTGTAACGCTTAGTATTATTTTCTCACTTTTTATTAGGCTTTCCTGAGTCGTATTGTAACTTTCTATGTTGTTTTTCATGTTAAGTCTTACTGAATGTCTTATTAGGTATACTGTTGTTTCCATTTTTTCTCTCCTATTATTTTTTCAACATTATATCACTTTTTCTAAAATTGTATAACCATTTTGCTATATAAATACCAAATTACGTTATCTATGTTTTCTGATATTTTGTTTTCTTTTATAATTTGCTCTACTTCTTTTTCTGTTATTACACTTTTATATACTTTTATTTTTGCATTTGTTAAAATTAATTTTTTGTAATCTTCATCGATAATGTTTAATAATTTTTCTCGATTATCAGTAAAATCTATTTTCATGTCTTCATAGTATCTGCAGATTAATTGCATATATAATTCTGATTTTCTTATTTCTTGTTTGTGTGCTTCTAAGAATTGTACTAATCTTTCATAATCAATTTTTTGTGCTCCTTTATTAAAATCATATAATGCATATAGTAAATATGTTAATATTGATTTTTCTTCTTGCTTAATAAATTTTTCGTAATATTCGTTAATTTTTTCATCTAATAGTTCTGTTGTCCTATAATTTTTGGCATCCCAACGCAATGCTTCTTCATATTTTTGGCTTATTACTCTAGATTTTTTCATAAAACTTGGAATATTAAGAGCTCCTGAACCTTTAGCGCTTCCTTTTACCGAATGAGTATCAGCACAAGCTCCAAATAAATTTGAAGTATTAAACATTCCTTGAGCTGAACCCGAAAAGCTTTCTTCACATTCATAATCCATTGCATCTATTCCTTCAAATGCATCAAACATGAACTTGTTACTTAATGTTGTTTCTTGATATTGAGGTACATCAAGTAGCTTATTTTCTCTTTCATATACTGTTATAAAAGATGTGTATTCAGAATTTATATTGTATTTTACAGCTATGTCTATTATCATTTTCTTGTAATTTTCTATTTTTTCGTAATCGTATGTATTTTTAATGTAATCTTCTAAACGTTCTATTTCTTGTTTTGCAAATAGTACTTCTAGGTCTACATCAGTGTTAGTTATTTCTTCTTTAGCAATTTTCCATGTGTATTCTTTGCCTAAAATTTTTCCTTTTAATTCTATGTCGTCTTTTATCTCTTCTATTTTTGCAAATACGTTAAAGAATTCGTAGTTAAATAGACTATTTTCTTCTTTTATTTCGTCTACTAATTTATTTTGCCCATAATCTACTTGTATGTTTTCTACCATTGGTGTTTGTATTCTTGCAAATGTTCTTATTATTTTATCATCTATTTTTTCGTTTGGTTGTATTAATTCTGCTTTACCATTACCAGCTTTAGCCAACTGTTTTATAAAATATGAGTTTACATTTGAATCTATTCCGAATGGAAATATTCTACTGTTTTTTCCATGTTCTTTTACAAAATCTATTATTTGTTTTTCGTTTCCAACTTGACCGTCAGTAAATAGTAATATTACTTTTTCTGTATTTTCGTATAGTGCAAATTTTATTGGATTTAGTATTTCTGTACCTCCTGCAGCGTGCAAACTGTTAATATATCTTTCCGCTTCTTGCATATTTTTCTCGTTATATTCTATTGTATGTGCACTCATAACTTCAAATTCATGGTCAAACGCAATTATGTTGAATTTATCTCCTTCGTCTAATTGCTTTAAGCATTCGATTACTGCTCTTTTGGTTTCTTCTAACTTAACACCCATCATCGATCCAGATATATCAATTAAGAATAAATACTCCTTTTCACTATCTTCGTATACATCGTCTATTTCTGGCATGAATGATAGATATAACATGTCTTTACAATCTCTTGTTTTTGATATAATTGCTTTTGATGATAATTCATTTTTTAATTTTATATCTAGTTTAAAGTCTTTTGATAAATCATAATTTTCTACTTTTATGTTTTTTTCGTCTATTATGTTTATTTTATGGCTTGGGCAATTTATATTTTCTACGTTTAAAGTTTTGTCTATATTTATAGTAAAATCTACTGTATAATTAGTTTTTCCATATATTAATTTGTTTGTAACATTTGATTTATATCTTGGCGTTACAAGTGTTGGTATTAATATTTCTATCTGGTTGTCTATAATTTCGAATTTATCTATGTATTGTATTTTTACAGTTACTTCTTCGTCCTTATCAATTTTTCCAACTGATATTTTAAATATGTTGCCCGTTTCTTGTTCCATCATGTAAGCACTGTTACCTTTAACAATGTTTTGTTGGTATTCTCTCTTTGCCTCGCCCTTTTCTTTGCATTTTCCTTTTAATATTTTATCTCCAACCTTTATTTCAAATCCAACAACTGTTGCAGTTTCTACTATTGGAAATGTGTACCCAACTTCTAAAACTTCTTTTGTATTATTTTTGTACATTTGTTCAATTTCAAATGTTCCAAACTTTCCTATTACATTACCTGTTATTTTTACTTTCTTTAGAGCCAACTCTCTTAAATCTACATTTCTCATTTTTTATTTCCCTTCTATATAATTCTAGTCTTCTAACATTTTTTCTACATATTTTTTTACATTTTCAATAATATGCTTATATTTTTCACCATTTTCTTGTGAATAATTCATTTCAAATATGTCACATACATTTTCTCTAATGTATATTTCTTTACCGCTTCTAGATATTCTGGTTTTTTCACTATTGTACTCTGAAGTTTCTTCTTGCAATTTTAACTTTGGATTTTTTTCAGTATCTTCCAAACTATACTCTCTTATTTCTTCTGTCGGATTTTCCAAAATATATTCTCTTATTTTATTTAATGGCATATACTCTGATTGTAATTTTTTTATAAGAAGTATCCTGTTTAGATGTTCATCGTTATATACACTGTTTACTCCGCTTCCTTCTGGTGGTAATAACAATCCTTTACTTATGTAGTAGTGTATAGTTCTTTTCGTAACACCTGCCTTTTCTGCTAATTCTGAAACCTTGTATTCCATTTTTGTTCATCCTTTCCTGAAACTTGATTATTTTTTTCATCTTTCTGATTATTATTTTATCATTGTTACGTAACGATGTCAATATATATTTATAAAAAAAATTAAAAATTAAAGAATGCAAATTGCTGCATTCTTTTTCACTTATATTAATTTTCATTTATTAAATGTACAGGATATTCTCCATTTTTTATAACATTTATAATCTTTTGAGGTTTCAGCGGATATTTTTCTAATTCATTTATTTTAATCCATTCGTAGTGAATATCACTTTCAATTCCGCCTTCCATATTTTTCATTGTGCATTCTATTTTTTTATCTTCTTCATTGCAAAACTCCGCTTTGTATACGAACATAATCTCATGATATTTTATTCCTTTTAGTTCAAAGAAGTTTTCTATTGTTGATATATATCCTGTTATTTCTATTTCTTTGCCTAGTTCTTCTTTTATTTCACGTTTTACTGTGTCTTGTGAGTTTTCTCCTATTCTCACATGTCCGCCCAGCAGGGCATAATGGTTTGCTGTTTCTCCTTTGTGTAATAATATTTTTCCATTGTGTATTATTACTCCTGCTGCTCTTATGTTTAATTTGTAACCATCTATTTTTATGGCTAAATCTCCTGGTTCGTATGCCATTTTATTTTCTCCTTTTTTATTTTTTCAAATGTATCTTCTTGTAATTTCATTTTATGTAACATTTTTTCCTCCGTCCCCGGATTGTACAGAATTAAGTAATAATCTAGGACAAGCCGAATATAATATTTCTAATCTCTCCAAATTTCTCCATTTATAAATTCAGTTAGTGCTATTATAAATGCTTCTCTTGTTAAATCATATCTTGTAACCACATCTTTTGTAAGATGAGCTATGCCACCTTTTTCATTTTTTAGCCCGTTTCCATTAAATATTTTGTCCATTACAATTCCTAAATCTGTATCTATAATTTTCTTTACATATTTATCTGGTACTGGAAATGCTGGACCTGTGCCAAAACTCTCATACCCATTTTTATCTTTGATTACAGCTATTTGAATAATGCACCATTTTCCAAATTTATTCGTAATTCCAGATTCAACTCCTATAAAGAAATCCGCTTCTACATTGTTATCCTCTGCATTTAATCAAGTTGTTTACTCTATTGCTTGCTCCTTGATAAATCTCATCATTCACAGGCTCATCGCTAACACCTGAGTCAACAGATATTCCTACTACTTCTACATTCTCGTAAAATTTTTCAAATGCCTGCTTTGCACCTTCAACTTTTCCTTTATTGTTTGTTCCTATTAAAACTTTCATAATTAGCTGACTCCTTTATTTTTCTATAACTCAAATTTATATATTTTTTCTTCACTTATTTTCTTTACAAATATTGCTCCGAATTTTTCGTAATAGTCGTTTAACGTTGTTTTCAAATATATTTCTTTATATCCTCTTTTTCTCGCCTCTTTTAAAATAGCATCATTTAATATTGGGGAATATCCCTGTCCTCTGTATTCTTTTTTCACATACATTGTGGCATACCATGGACTGAGTTTTGGACATTCGTCACAGTCTTGAGGAAATATTGATATGAATCCTATTAGCTTATCATCGTCTATCAAAATCAGTTTGCAAAAGTCTTTGCCTTTTAATTGGATTTTTATTTTTTCTATTTTTCCTTTTATTCTTGCTTCTTTATCCTCTTCCGGCTTGTCTGCCCATTCCTCGTATTCAAGTTTTGCTACTTCTTTTAAAAATTCCATTTTTTCTAGTATGTTATAAATTTTCAACATCTTATTTTCCTCTTCTACTATTTTCGAGTCCTGAATATATTTTTCATTTTTATTTACATTCAATTTTTCTTGCCAATTCAAATGCTAAATATGGCACTCTAGCTTTCTTTTCAAAACTCGTTAGCTGTCCTAGGCTCCTTTCTTCCCATTCTACTGCATCTAAATTGTCTCCGGCATAATAGAATGTAAAGTATTTTAATTTCTTATATTCGCAAACAGCCGCAATTGATGCGCCTTCCATTTCTACACAAACGGCACCTTTTTGTTTAAACATTTCTATTTTGTCTTTTGTTTCTCTGTAAAATCCATCAGTCGTCCAAGTTGCACCTTCTTCGTATTTATATCCATTTTCATCTAGCACCTGTTTAAATATATTTTTGTATTCCTTGTTCATTTCTATGGATTCTGAATCTGGTACGTAATGATAACTTGTTCCCTCATCTCTAAATGCTTTATTGGGAATTATTATCGAACAGTCCTCTATTTTTTTATCTAGTACTCCACAGTTTCCGAAAATTATAAACGTGTCTACTCCGTTCGCACTCAATTCTTCTATGTCTGTACTTATCCATGGTCCACTTACACCTGCCATAAATAATGTTATTTTTATGTCTTCATATTTCATAATATAGACTGGGCGACTGCAGTTAGCACCACTAATAAATCCAACCTTGATACATTCAAATTTTTCTACAATATCGTCTAATAAATATTCTGAAAATACTCCTACCGCTATGTGTGGTAACTTGTAGTTTGCATCTCTAGCTCCATCTAGTTTTCTTATGCCGGTCGCCTTTATTAGGCCTTCTTCCTTGCTGAATAAAATCATTATGTCACCTCCAATTATTTGTTATATTCGTATTCTTGTATTACTTTTCCATCTATGTCTTTTAGTATTATCATGTTTTCTTCTAATATGATGTAGCTATGTGCTGTGTTGCATTTTGGTAGTGATATTGACCCTGGATTTGCAAATATCAAGCCTTCTTTTTCTTCTATAAATCCTTGATGTATATGTCCATAAATCATTATGTCGAAATCGTCATAAGGTATGTTTTCTATGTTGTATTTGTGTCCATGTGTGAAGTAAAATTTCTTTCCGTTTATCTCCATTAATATGTGGTCGTTGAATTTGAATTCTGAAATCATTTCGTCTACTTCTGCGTCACAGTTTCCTCTTACTACTAATAGCCTGTCTTTCATTGAGTTTAATGTTTCTGCAACTTTCATTGGGTTGTACTCTTGGCTCAAATCGTTTCTTGGGCCGTGGTAATATAAGTCTCCTAATAATATTATTTTTTCTGGGTTTTCTCTTTCTACTATTTCTCTTATTTTGTCGGCATAATATCCCGAACCATGTATATCTGATATAACTAAAGCTTTCATATTATTTTCCTTTCTATATTTTTGAATTTTCCATATTATACATCTTATTGCAGTAAATTATATAAGTTTGTTTCAAAAATGTTTCATCCTAGTTTTATCTTTGTTTTCTATATTATATCATAGCTTCATAATATTAAATAGATGTTAAATATTTAAATTACAACATACTTTTACAATTAAACTAAATTATAACATAAATTCTTGTCATGCAAAAGGCGGGGGATAATATCCCCCGCCTATGCAGTATGTTAGACAGAAACAGTAGCAGCACGTTTTCTCAGAGCTTTGTGCTTTGCCTTTGCTTCCTCATCCCGTGTACATACACTAATTACAGTACCCTTAATTGATTTTTCATCGTGCAGCACCGTAAAAACGTCTCCCACGCTTACTGGCGCAAACCTCTTGAATTTTTCGAGTGGTACATAAACCACCCGAGATTTGCTTGTAAGATAGTCTTTTTTCTGGCTCTCAATGGTCCAGATAAACTCAAGTTCGCATTTAGCGAACAGGTTGTCTTTCTGTCTAATTTCCAAATAGCTAAGCATCTGTGTCCTCCATTTTTTACCAAAAATTTTACTTATTTGTCTACATACCAGCTTGTCTAGCAAACTGTTCTTCAATCGCCTTGACAAGTGTCATAGCGATTCCTCCTTTCATTCATACTCTTTATTATATCATATTATTCTCATTTTGGCAAATTATACCAAAAATTAATCGCATAATCGTGTATTTTTCGTATTTTTTCTAAAAATTATTCAGAAGTTCATTACACCTCTGAACAATTTTTATTATATATTATCCTGTCTTATTGTTTCTATTATGTTTTGCTTGTTTATTTTGTTTAACGAATATTTCATTGTTAGTCCTACTATTATAAATACAAATATTACAGAAATTATTATTGCTTGCCATGGTACTATAAATCCAAAGTCTATCGAATTTGTAAATGATTTGAATATTGCATATGAGCCTAAAAGCCCTATTGGAATTCCTATTAGCAATGATTTTGCACCATACATTATGCTCTCTAATTTTATCATTTTGTTAAATTCTTTTGTTGTCATTCCTATTGATTTTAGGTTTGCAAATTCTTTTGAGCGTAGTATCATGTTTGTTGTTATTGTGTTGAATATATTAGTTACACCAATTAGTGTGATTACTGCTATGAATCCATACAAGAATATTGATATGAGTATTATTATCCTTTTTTGTTGTTCTGCATACTCAGCTAAATTTGTTACCATTATGTTTTCAAATTCTTCGCTTTCTTTTTTTAGATCTGTTAGCTTGTTTTCTATTTCTGATGGTTTTTGTGCATCTATGCATAGGTTTCCACTATTTAATTCACTCTTATCTTTAGTAACTACTGGATAGTCCTCAGATACAAACAAGTAGCCTCCCTCTGTATAACAGCTTTCATATCCCATTGGTCTTTCTGTTGTAATTTTAGAAATTTTTATTTGCTTTTGCTCATCATCCATAGTAACTTCCATTGATTCTCCAGCTTTAACATTAAAATAATGCTCAACTTTTGATTTTCCTTGCCCTAGATAATGCATCATGTCGTCTCCAAGTATTGCTATGTTTGAATAATCTTTCTCATTCATTCCAAGGCTTTTTACATAAGACTTGAAGTAGTCATTGTTAACCATAACAATTGTCAAACCTAGAGTATTATACTCATATTTTCCAACATCTTCTGGGAAGTCTTCTTCATATATCTGTTTTTTATTTTCTAATTCTTCTTTAGCAAAGTCTGTTCCATATTTGTTTACGTCTATCACAGCACTAGTCTGGTATGAATAACTGTAACTCTTTATTCCACTCCAAGTTGCAACTTTCTCATACAAAGTTTCATTTCCACCATTTACGGCTATGTTATAGCTCAAATCTGTATAATATGAACCTGTCATCATCTGTCCATAAGTTAAAAATGATGAAAGTGCTATGAATATTGATATACTTACAACTAGCGACACTACTGTTGTTCTGTATTTTTTTCTATTTCTTTTTAAGTTTTTTCTTGCAATTACTCCGCCTATTCCAAATAATTTTTTCGTTAATTTTGATGTTTTTATTTTTCTCGTCTTTATCTTTATATCATCTGTTCCACGTATTGCCTCAATTGGTGGAATTTTAGATGCTTTTATTGCAGGAATTAAGCATGATAAAAATATTGTAATGCCAGAGATTACTACTGAAATTAAAATTGCCATTCCTGGTACATTATACACAAATTCTGTGCCTTCCATCATGTCTACTAATAACAAATTTACAATCCATAGTAAAATTATTATTGCAACAATTCCTAATAAGATTCCAAGTGGAATTGCAATTATACCAATATATAATCCTTCTAATAAAACACTTCTTTTTATTTGTTTTTTAGTTGCTCCAACAGATGCTAGCATTCCATATTGTTTTGTTTTTTCAGATACAGAAATACTGAAGCTGTTTCTTATTACAAACACGCTACTTACAACTATTATTACTATAATAACACCAGCAATTCTATACAAAACACCTAATATACTCTCACTCAGAACTCCTTCAAATCTTAATAAGTCCTTATTAATATCTACTTCAATTTCACTATCAGTTTCAGCTTCTATAGTATTTTTAATTTGATTCATTACATTTTCATATTCTTTTGGATTTTTTAAAGTTACGTAAAAGCTGTCTATCACTGTTTCATTATTTGAATATGTAACTGCCGTATAGCCTGGTGCAGAATAAGGCTCAAGCCCTGTGTTAGTTCTTTTCATTATTCCAACAACAGTATATTCTTTTGTCTGTCCATCAACAATTTGTTCCTCATAATCTTCGTTGTCTCCGGATTTTCCAGTCTCTTGATATATATATTCTTTTGACGAACTCGCTAGATATGGATTTTTTTGATTAAGCTTACTGCCGTCCATTAGTTCTCTTGTTCCAACATTTAAAGTAATCTTATCTCCAACATTAATCTTAACTCTACCATTATCAATTAAATGTTGTGGAATAACAATCTCATTCTCATTTTGAGCCATTCGACCTTCTATCAATTTATATGCACCTTTTTCGAAAGCTTTTTCATTCATAGAAACCACATAAATATATGGTTTATCCTCATTTTGAATACTCTCGAATTCACTGTATCCCAGCTCTTTTGTAGTATAATAACTATCAACCGCATTGTTCTGCGTAATATATTTTTGCTGTTCCTGTGGCACATTAGAAAACGAAATATGATAATCACCATCACTATTCTTAATAAGATTTACAAATGTCTGCTGTGCACTTGTAACCAGCCCCGCAACCGCACAAACCAGTGCAGTAGAAAGCATAATTCCAATAATAGTAACAACAGTACGTTTCTTATTAAGCAATAAATTTTTCTTAGTCAACTTATTTAAAACATTCATTATATATTCTCCATCTTTTCGCCCAATAGGGACGCCCTTTTTTGGGCGAAATTAACTTTTCGTTTCCAAACAGCTTCCTTTACTGGACAAAATTTATATTATTTTTTCTTCTTTTCCCAAGAAAGGGCGTCCCTATTGGGCGAAATTTTTCTCATCCTTTATTATTTTTCCATCTTCTATTGTTATAACTCTTTCTGCTTCTTTTGCTATTTCTAAGTCGTGAGTAATTATTACAACAGTCTGGTTAAACTTTTTGTTCGACAATTTTAATAATGATATTATTTCGTCACTAGCCTTTGAATCTAAGTTTCCTGTTGGTTCGTCAGCTAGCATTAATGCCGGATTATTTATCATTGCTCTCCCTATTGATACACGTTGTTGTTGTCCTCCAGATAATTGGTTTGGCAGATGCTTCTCTCTTTTTTCTAACCCTAATGTTTTTATCAACTCATCTAATCTTTTCTCATCAACTTTTTGTCCGTCTAAGTCACATGGCAATGTTATGTTCTCTCTTACATTCAATATTGGTATTAAATTGTAAAATTGATAGATTAAACCAATTTGTCTCCTTCTAAATATTGCTAAATTATCATCATTTAAAGAATAAATGTCTTTTCCATCTATGAACACTTTGCCTGAAGTTGGTCTATCCACTCCTCCTAACAAATGCAGTAACGTAGATTTTCCGCTTCCGCTAGCTCCAACAATCGCAACAAATTCTCCCTTATCTATCGAAAAAGAAATATGATCAACTGCATTAACCTGATTTTCACCTTTTCCATATGTCTTAACCAAATCTTCAACTCTTAAAATTTCCATTATATTTTCCTTTCTCGCTTTGGAATAGCAAATTAAATCTCCAAAGCACTCAATCTGAAATTATAATACACTATCAAAGTGACAAATAAATGACATTTTTAAATTTTTGAATATATAAGAAATTTCTTCATATATTAGTGCTGCCTAAAACAGAAAATATCAATATTAGAATGGAGCCAGAATTAAAAAATAGAAACAACTTTGATGAAACTGAATTCGTCAAAGTTGTTTCTATGCTTTCAAGCAGAGAAACTTTACCTACTAAATATTGTAATCATATATTAGAACCCGAAAGTGAACGGATTCTATGAATGCCATATAAAACCCGATTAGTTATTAGTATATCAAATTGATAATGATATTTTTATTTTAACACTTGTTAGAACAAGTACTCGTTCTGATTTATTTTAATTTAAAATATAGTTGTTTCTCCTAGCACTGACAACCTATTCTAATTCAAATGTTCTTGTATACAATTCCGTCTTGTCCTATTTTTCTACAGTCACCTCAACTGTCTTTTTATATTCCTTATTATACAACAAATCTTTTACTGTAAAAGTATATGTGCCACTTTGCGTTGCTGTATATGTATCTGATTTTTCACCCTCTGGATTTATTATTTCATATAAATTATATACTCCATTTTCATTTCCAAAACAATATTCCAACGTACCTTTTAGCCATGTGTCAAGCCCACCATGGCTCTCTACATAATTCCAGAAAGCTTCTTCTGAATTTTCCGAAATAATCCCCTTATCATATTCGTATTTTATTGTCTCACCAAATGTGGAAAAATCTGTTCCATGCCCCTTATTTATAGACAAATGCTCAGTAACAGATATAACATGTTTCTTATCATAGTCCGTCATCTTAGCAATTTGTTCATTACTTATGCTAATCAATCCATCAACAGATGTTACTTTCAAAACAACGGCTGATGCATTTTTTTCTTGTGTAATTTCTATTTTTACTTCTTTATTGCTTTCATCATTTGATTTATTGGTATTTTTCAAAGTTATTAAACCTGCAATAAAAAATATAACAATTATTACTAATATAACAACACTAGCCATTATTTTAATTTTTTTATTTTTCACGTATATCCCCCCTTTAATTTTTTAGCTCATCAAATCCAAATTGCAAAAACTTCGCCCAAAAAGGGGCGTCCCTATTGGGCGAAGTTTTTGCTGAGTATAATTTATTCAGCATCTTTTAATCGTAAGTATCCAAGTTCAACCCATCTGTTATATGCTAAATTTAAGTTAAATAATAGCTTTGGTTTTGCACCAGCTCTGTTTTTATCAACAACACAAGCATAATATCTTTCATCTGGATCATCATAATCTTTTAAATTAAAGAATTTATCGTCTACTTCATTTAAAGAGTATTCATAATTTTTATAATTTTCTTTGTGTATTTGTTTGAACAAACAAAGTGTATCTAATACTTCTTTTACAGTCCTACTAACGGCTAAATCGTTTATGTTTAAATTAATAGGGTCTGTTGCAGTTTCCGCGAGTTGCAAAGTTGAGCCTATAAACATGTTAAAGTTTTGAGCTAAATTCGATAAAATTGTTGCTGTTTTCTTTAGCTCTTCTCCGTTACCAATGTTTTCAATGTCTGTTTTTAGCGTATCGTAAAATACATATTCAACATGCTCTTTATAATAATAATTCATTATTACTTTCTTTAACTCATCGTTTGTGTGGTCTGTTATGTTTATAAAGTATATTGAATTTGCAACCTGTTTATTAAACCAGTTAGTTACCTTTATTGTTTGCGTAAATTCTGTTGATATTTGTGAAAGTCTCCTTGCGAATTCAGCTTGAGATTCATTTTCCTCTTTCACAACATATCCGTTTTCGTCAACTTTTGCTACAGAAGGGTTATCTGGTCTAAATTTAAATTCCAATAATTCGCCTTCTGTTTTATGCAAGTGTTGACCATGCAATTCTTGTATTTCTGGGTTATTTAATATCGTAGTAATTAAGCATAGTTTCATTTTTTCTTCTGACATCTCATTAGAAATTAACAAAACTTTCTTTTTATGTATTAATGCAATATATGCAGCTAAATTAATTGTAAATCTACTCTTACCAGAGTTTGATGGCATTGCAAACGCCATTGTTTCTCCTTGTCTTATTCCCTTAAATACACTAGACAAAATCTTAAATGGAATAGATAAACCATTTGTTAATGTGTTATCTCCTCTAACCAAAAATCCTGTCAAATCGTCATTTAATATAGACCTCTTAAATTTTTCCGTTGCAGTAACCTGTTCAACAGCTCCTTCAACTTCTTCAACAGTCATTTTGTCATACAATTCATAATTTCTTATGTCTGCAATCTCATTTTGTACATGTTTTACAGGATTTTCTCTGCAACATCTTCTAAGTGTAAATAATTTTTTTAGCTCTGTATATGTCTTTTCCATTTTAAATTTAGAATTTTCATAATCAACTTGAATTTGATATTTAAATTCAATTAGCTCATCAGTTGTCCTTGCAAAATTAAATCCTTCTTTTGCAATTTCTGGTGCATACTTTTCACCATCTGTAAACAATACTGTTTTATACACATCTAACAATTGTTCATCTAAAAACAAGCAATCTTTATATAGAAAATAATATGCAGAAATCTGTTTTACATCATTTAGAAGCAAACCAATATATCTCTTTTCAAGTTCAGTATCGGCTAATTCAACAGGGTATCCTAGTCCTTCTTCTTGCTTTCTTTCTTTTATCTTTCTTTCCTTTTCCTTAACCTCTGCATAGTCTTCATATTCAACATTGCCAGACATCTGTAAAATTTGCAATTCATCTAAAGCCTCTTGAAATTTACTCTCGCTAAGAAACTTTCTTATTTTTTCCATTCTATCTCTATTTTCATCTGTTACCTTAATTCTATCAAGTAAATCATAAATAACTTGAGCATTTTCTTCGTTCATATGATTCGTCCTTTCTTGTACTTACTTTGTTTAAATAATATAAATAAATTCAATTTGTTCATTTCAGCATAACACAAACAGAAATAATTTGTTTTCTTAAATTCAGCATGTTGCTCTTGGTCGAAGCTCCTTCCACCACTCAAAATGCGAGCTATCAGTTGAATTTTGTAAAAACATAAATTATTTCTGTCTTTATTTTTTATTAGTCTATCATCGTTATTTTTTCAATTACTGGTTGATTATTTTTTTCAACAGTTCCATTATCATCTTCAACAGCTGTGTCTGCACATATTTTATCTACAACTTCCATTCCACTTGTAACAGTTCCAAATGCAGCATATTGTCCATCTAAAAATGTACTATCTTTGTGCACAATAAAGAATTGTGAACTTGCACTGTTTGGCATAGAAGATCTTGCCATAGAAATAGTTCCTCTTACATGAGAAATTGAATTTTTTACTCCATTAGAAGCAAACTCACCTTTAATAGTCTTACTGCTTCCTCCTGTTCCATTTCCAAGAGGGTCTCCTCCCTGAATCATAAATCCAGATATAATTCTATGGAAAGTTAACCCATTATAAAATCCTTCATTTACTAAATTTGCAAAGTTTTCAACTGTTATTGGTGCAACATCTGCATCTAGTTCTAATGCTATTGTTCCATAGTTTTTCACAACTATTTCAGCATGATGTTTTCCTGTACTATACATATTATTTTCCTCACTTTCATTATTTGTTTGATTATTTTGTGTATTCGCAATTTGATTTTCACTTTCTAAATTATTCTCATTTGTTGAGCTTTCTGTATTAGTTGTATCTTCTAAATTTATAGAATTCCCTTCTGATTGTTTTTTATTTTGAGAATTGTTGTTTATAATAGCACAAACTCCAATTGCAGCAAGCATTATAACTACAACCACTGCTATAATAATATACGACTTTTTCATGTAAATTCCTCCTTAATTATATAAATTATCTTCCTTCATCATATTCAACACTTTCTTCTAAAACTTCGTGTTCTCTATTTATTTCAATATGTTGTTCTTCATCTATTCCTTGTGAAAATTTCTTCATGAAGCTTTCTTTTTCTCTTCTTCTTTTGAATGTTTGACAATGCTGACCTGGCTCTCTATTTTTATAATTTAAAATGTCTCTAAAATTTCCAACACTCTTACTTAAATAATCTAAACCATATGAAAAATCTAGTAATTCTTTACTGCTCCTTAACGCTAAGCACTCTGGTTTTAAGTCTGTCTTTGTACTAAATGGAATTTTCCTTGTTCTCCCTGCTCTATGTAATTTCTATTTAATTCCTCCTCATGTACACAAATTTCAATCGCATTTATTATCTTATCTGGTTCAGTATATAAATTTGTGTTTAAATTTTTCATAAAATTATCTGTATTTGGAATTCCTCCAAACAAGCAAACTGATGCATGCCATATGAATTTAAAGTTTTTAATGCACCTATTGCTGGTCTTAAATATCCAGATTTAATAATACTATCTGCAACATCTTTTTCTGCTGTACTTACACTAGTTATAAAATATCATTCTTCCCCTTAAGTGTCAATGTTTTTTCTTTAAAATATATAAAATGGCCCTTTTTCAATTGACCATTTTTATTCTTTCCTTGATTATGTTTTGAGCATCACTTGGCAATAAATCAGTATAATTTCTAATTAATTTTCTACAATTATACCCCTTTAAAGTTCCAACCTGCGAATTAACCTTTGCAATTAAATTCTTTTCGTTTTCATATTGTATATTTTTTGCTCTCTGACACGTTCTTATTATAACTTGTTTACTAGGTTGTTGATATCCATAAGGATGCGATACCTTTCCTAAAAATGGAACTTCGTGGTAGGCTGTATCTATTTTTGTTTTTTTATTTATAAACTGGTGTGTTTCAGCAAGCTTATTTTGTATAAGAGGCAAAGTATCAATAAGTTGTTTTTTATTGTCAGATATAATAATTATGTCATCTACATATCTGATATATTTATCTAATTTTAATTCTTCTATTACATAATGGTCAAAATTATTTAAATTCAAATTACTTCCTGCTTGAGCTGTAAGATTTCCTATTGCCATTCCATAATTTGAATTACAATCCATTTTTCTTCTATTAGGTACTAAATTTCTTATTTGTTCACTGCATTTATATTCACAATCTAGCGCTGGATTGTTTTCAAATATCACCGGTGTTAAATATAACAATAATTCTTTATGCTTTCCTTTAGATTTGTTTTGTATTAATTTTTTAAACTTTTCACTTACTATTCTTCAATCAACAGACATAAAATATCCAGATAAATCTATTTTTAAGGAAAAACATGGTTTTTTTCCATTGTCAGATGTTTTTATTAAAAAATTTTTTAACATATTCAATGCATATGAAGTTTCTTTTCCTTTTCTGCATGAACAGCAGCCATCAATTAACATATTTTCCAATACATCTTCAACCTCCATCATATAAAAGTGTTGAACTATTCTATCTCCAAATTGTGCAGCAAATATTTCTCTTAAGGCAGGTTCTGTTACAACATAACAGTTAGAATGTTTTGGTTTATATGTACGATTATTTAGCTCATCTAATAATAGGATTAAATTCATACAAAGTTCCTCATTAGTAAAGTTGTATGTACCAATCTTCTTCTTTTTGTTTTTTAGGCATAATTCATATGCCTTGTATAATTCTTCAAATTCTATTTTATCTTCCATTTTTCCTCCGTTATATTTACAATAACATCTTTCCAAAAAGGAAAGATGTTATGTATTTATTATAATGAAACTCCTAGCCAGACGCACAGGATATTGGTTGTTGTTGTTGTCGTTGTCGATTTTGCCAGTACTAAAACTAACGTAATAGCCGTTGTTGTTGTTGTTGGCAGAGGACGACCAATCAAATACTCACAAACGTCGTCAAAGCATTTTTATTGCTCAACTTTTGACAATACCACATATATGGTGGAGCAATCACTTTCATTATATTAAATATCTTTTATTTACTTTATCTTGACTTATCAATGCTTTTATTGTTTGTTTTTCTACTTCAAGAATACTTTTATTAAAGGTTTCTCCCATATTTTCTCTTCCTATTTTACAATTTTCAAACCAAGAACTTCTTACGAAGTTTTATCTTGGTTTGAATCTATGCGTTATTTACATAACGCATTTTTCTTATTTCTAATTTTTTACAAAATTAGAAAGTCCTAGCCAGACGCAAAGGATATAGGTAGTAGCTGTTGCCGTTGACGAAAGTGCCAGTACTAAAACCAACGCAATAGCCGCCGCTGTTGATGTAGGCAGAGGACGACCAATATGTTGCTTTTAATCCATATCCACTATAGTTCGAAGTTGTTATGCCTAATTCTCCTCCAAATGCTGCCCATTCAATTTTGGTTGGAACTCTCCATTCTCCTGATGTAATCGATTTTGCATTTGTAAATGTATATGTTGCACTATTATTATAATCACTCAATGCCATTACATTAAATCTTGCATTTCCACTTCCTCTTGCAGATAAAACATTTTTTGTTCCAAATGGTCCTTTATAGTTGGTTTGACTTATATAATACTCTTTTAAACCCGTTACTGTTGATACTGTATATGAAGTACCACCCCACGAACCACTTCCTCCTTTTTTGAAGTCCTCAAATATTATTCCATCTGGAGTTCCATCTCCATCTGTATCTGCATAATAACCTACTCCCGAATCTCCTGTAAATGTCGGATTTTTTACGGTTACTGTATATGTTGCTGTTTTTTCATTATAGTTTGTGTTAGATGCACTCTTCACAGTTATTGTTGCACTTCCTACTCCAATTGATTTTACTGTTACTGTATTACCACTTACACTAACCGTAGCTACTCCTGTATTTGACGACCATGCACTTATACTTCCAGTACCACTTGCTGTAAATGAAGTGCTATTTGGATATGTTATTGTACTACTATAAGATGATAAACTTAAGCTTCCATTTGCTTTATTTACTTTTACTGTTTGTGTTGTGCTTTGCGTTTTATATCCTGCTTTGCTTGCTCTTACTGTTACCGTAAATGACGAGGTGTTTGTTATTGTTGGCATTGTCGTACTATACGTGCCTCCATTTATTGAATACTCTAATTTTGCATCACTTGGATTTACACTTACATTTGTTAATGCTTTATGCGCTTTTCCATCATATGTTCCTGTGTATGGCGTTGCACTTAAGCTTATTGTTCCATTATTTACTGTTGCTTCATACGTTGCAGATTTTGCTGTATAATTGCTTGCTTCTGCACTTGTTACTGTTATTGTTGCCTTTCCTGCTGTTGTTCCTGATTTTACTGCTACAGTATTTCCACTTACACTTGCTGTTGCTATATTGTTATTGTTTGAAGAAACACTCAATGTTCCTGTATTTTCACTTACCGTAAATGCCGTGTTATTTGGATATGTTATTGTTCCACTCGTCTCAGATAATTTTAATTTTCCTTCTGCCTTATTTACTACTGCTGTTTTAGTTACTGTCTCTGTTTTATATCCAATTCTACTTGCTTTCACAATTACAGAAACCGATGAAGCATTTATTATTTGTGGTATATTTTCTATATACGTTTTTCCATTATCTATTGAATATTCTACTTTTGAATCACTTGGTAACACATTTACGCTTGTTAACATATCATGTGGTTGTCCATCATATGTTCCAACATATGGTACCACATCCAATGTTAATGTTTGGCTTTCTGCTTTAACTTCTTCTACTTCAATTTCATACCCATTCTTTTTTACAATTAAAGTATTATCATTTTTTCTAGTTACTCCATCTATTCTCGATGGAACTTTAGATGTTAAAAATTCTTCTAATGTTTCATCTTTCTTTGTTAGCTTATGCTCTAGTACTAATTGATTTACTTCTTCACTTGCAATTTGATAATATGTATCATTTTGTATTTTTTTTGCATTATCTACAACACCATTTTCTCCTACCAGTGTACTAATACTCACTCCTGCTAATATTAATAAAACTACTATTGTAACAGCTAGTGCTACCATAGTTATTCCACTCGCCCTTTTGTTTCTCTCGTCCATGAATTTTTTCCTCCCGTTTTATTGTTTACAAACATTTGCAATGTTATTCAATTCGCATATTCGGTTGTTTCCGAATATATATATATTTTATCTTTGCGTTTTATAATTGTCAATATAGTATTTGGATTTTTCCGAATAATATTTTTCTTTTATTTGTTATACTTTAGAAAATGTTTATTTAGGAGGCTTACAAGAATGTTATCGTCTGAAGCAATTAATCTTAGAATTACAGAATTATTAAAAGAACGCAATATGTCAGTTTATAAATTATCGTATTTAGCTGGCATTTCTAATTCAATTATTAGTGATTTTAGACGTGGTAAAGTAAAAGAACCTTCCATAAGCTCATTAATTCACATATGCGAAGGTTTTGATATTAGTCTCAAAGATTTTTTTGATTCACCATATTTTACCGATGTTGAAGCAGTTGACAGAATAGAGAAATCTAACAATAATAAAGTAGTTTAGTCTATTATTAATAATCTTTATAAAAAGTTCTTAGTAACTTTTGAAATATTGTCGTCAATTTTTTACCTATAAGTTCTAGTTATTAAAATAATAAATACCGGATTTTTATTCCGGCATTATTTTTTTTCTTCATTTTTTTCTATTTTAACATATTTAATATGTTCCACATTATTATTTTTGCTTCTCTCCACCATTTTTTCATATACTCTATCTCGCAAATCTTGTTGTCTTTCTTTTAATGTTAATTCCTCATTTGGATAAAATGGTCCATCTACATATGAAACGAGTTGTATTTTATTATTGTGTCTGCCGTAGCTTTGATATGTATTTGTTATACAATATGCAGGCGCATTTAATTTTACTGGATACTTGAATGACACTGCTTTGAATGGTCTTATTTTTGTATAGTATGGCCAAATATGGGCCTCTGGATATATTGTTATTGAATTTTTGTTTTTTATTTTTTCTTCTATTGTTGCTAAAAAGTTTTTCATTGCTTTTATGTCTGATGGAATTGGAATTGCACCAAGCATTTCGACTAATGTTCCTGTTCCTTTTAGTGAAATGTTTACTGGATTTACTATTAAAAAATTCCTTTTGGGATAATCTGCAACACTTGGTATAAATGTGTCTGCAAATGGTTGTGTGTGATTTGCATACATGAAATAACCTTGATTTTTACATTCTTTTAGCTTTTCTTTTCCAATAAATTTATGTCTAAATTTTATTCTTAGATAGCCCCATTTTATTGGCATACTTAGTACATTCTGAATAAATAATGAACATGCATTCCAAATTAAACCTTTTTTATATTTAAACTTTTCGTCTATTACTCTTGATTGTATAGTTGCTGGAGCAAGTTCATCATTTAATTCATCACTATAATATAGAACTTTTTGTTCCATTATTTCCTCCACACGTATATTCCAATGGAATTCCATAAAATTTTTCATATACATTTTTCCAGGTTTCAAAGTTTTTCTGTTTCATTATTTCTGTATTTTCTTTTTCGGTTAGTTTTTCGTCTGGATATATTGGTTCTTCCACGTTTATTGTATATTCTTGTATGTTGAATCCATCTTCACCAATAAGTTTACTGTCTTCCATTGTTATAAATATTGGTATTACTGGTACATTATTTCTTGCAGCCAGCTTAAATGCTCCATTTTTTAGTGGCTTTGGTTTTCTGTAATTCCACCACATACTTTGCTCTGGATAGATTAATATATAATCTCCTTTTTGTAATATTGTGTCTACTGCTTTCATAAAGTTTACCATTGTTCTCTTGTTTGAGCTTAATGGTAATGTGTCGCAATTTCTAAAGAAGAAGCCATATAAACCCGGGAAATTTGTGTAATTTCCTTCTCTTATTACTTTGTATAGCCTTTTATCTTTTTCATTTTCAGACATTCTAAACACTTTTTCTACAGTAAAACAGTCAAATGGATTAAAGTGGTTACATGTTATTAATGCTCCCGTTTTTACTTTGTTTAAATTTTCTATTCCATTTACTTGTTTTATTATTAATTTGTTGTTTTTTAGTAAGTTATCTAGAAATCTTTCTCCCATTTCGTTGGCAAATATTCTTTTTATTTTGCTAGACATTTTTTCTCTAAGATAGTCTATGTTTTCTGGTGTTAGTACTATTGTAGGAGGGTCTTCTTCAACATCTACATCAAATTTTCCTTCTCTCTCAAACTCTTCTATCTTCTTTAAAACTTCCAACCTATCTTGTGCTTTCTCTATTTGCCCATCATTTCCTTCTGATGCACTTCCTGGTTCTTGCTTTTCTCTTACTTTTATTGGTTGATTTTTTAGCATTTCTTCAACTATTTCTTCTTCATTTTCTACTGCTTGTAATTTTTCTTGTCTTCTCTTTTCTTTCTCTTGTTTTCTTTCTTGTCTAGCTTTTTTCGAAATTGCTAACAATTTTTTTGTATCCATTAAAACTATCTCCTATTTTCTTCTATCATCGCCAACACAATCAGCTTCCAATTTAGCTAATTCTATAAGTTTTGAGCTATTTGCATCATCTTTTTCTTTGTCTGCATCTGTGTATTTACTCTTCATAGCTCTTATTTCATCATAAAATTCTGTCTTTTTTGCATATTTCCAGAAATATTCTTGATATAATACATCATCAAAGTACCATGGCTTACAACCTAAATTATAATGTACTAAATTAATAGTTCCTTCACGTTTTCCCATTGCTGGCATTCTGTTCCACTCAAACCCTAATAGCTTTACTCTGCCTTTGCACAATCTATTCATGTAATCTTGATCTTGTGCAACTTCAAATTTAATTTTTCCTAACATATATAAGAATTTTTCTTGGAACTTGTATTCTCTTAAAGCTTTTAAATTCATTACAATAATTCCTGCATTGAAATAATTGTTATAATCTATTACTCCAACAACTTTTTCAACATATTCTTGGAATACAGGTATTGCTTGTACTGCACCGTCTGGAATTCCAGCAATTAAATTATCTCCCATATCTGTGTTATATAAATCTGCAATGTCTGCTAAAGTCACAGTATCGCTATCTATGTAAACTACTTTATCATATTCTGGATAAAGTTCTGGTATAAACAATCTAAAATATGTTGTATTTGAAAAATAGTTACGTGTATATAATTTATCTTCAATTTCATGTAGCTTGCTACTCAAATCTACAAATTCTATACTAACATTTTCTGTTTCATATGCTTTTATTTTGTTTTTATTTTCTTCCGATACCTTTGTATATAATATTTTTATCTCGTATTTATTTCCTTTTGATGAGTTTTCTATAACAGATTTTAGTGCTACTCCTAGAAAAGGAATGTATCCATCATCTACTGCCATGAAAACTGGTACTATATTTTTGCTCATTTTAAAATTTTCCTCCTATAAAACTTGTTTTCAACTTTCTCCATTTTTCAGATAATATTTAATTCTATATTTCATTTTTATAAATATTTTTTACTTCTATAATTTACTTTTTCTCAATCATTTCAAATTTGCAACCTCTTTGTTCAAATTCTTTTTTCCATTCCAGATATTCATTTAGGTCATCATCAAATCTAAAGCATTTTAATTCTTTATGAATTCCATCAATTTGCCATTGTTTAAAGTTTTCTGTGTGCGGATATGGTTTATACATAAGCCTTTTGCAGAAATGGCAAATTACCGTATCTTGTCTTCTAAAGCTTGCCTGCTCATTGAATTTTCTTGGTAATAAAAGTTTGCTAGTAGTACTCCAGAAAATAGCATCTTGGTCTGCAAATGGTAATTTTCTCTTTTTTATTAAAGCTCTTGCCTTTTCTAGTAAGCTCGTTTCTTTAATTTTATTTAAATTTAGCAATAACATTCCAGCATTAATGTAATCTGGTCTGATTATTTTAGAACCATACTTTTCCTTAACAGCTGCATACTCATATTCTTCAATATTTGTGTTGTATAATTCGGATATGTCTTTTGCAGCCATCATATCTATATCTAAATATAAAAGCTTTTCTGGCATGTTTGGTACAATATCTGCAAACAACCTTAACAAAGTATAAGGAGTACAATATGCATTTTCATTTTTTCCATGGCCAAATTCTTTCTCATATATCTCTGTAACATCTATTTTGGTAACTTTGTTCTCTGAATTCTTTGATTTAATTACTTTATTTAAAAAATCAATTTGTTCATCACTCATCGAAATAAAATCCGGATTAATTCTAGAAACATCCATTGTGTATATATAACAATTTACCGCTTCGCTTGTTTTATTTGTAATAGATATAAGCTCTGTTAATGCTCCATCAAATACTTTATAATTACCACAAAAAAGTATATTTATCATAATCTTCCCCTGTTATTTTTCTTTATATACTAAATACTTTGCAAACCGTTTTAATATCTTTAAATGTGTCGTTTACTATTATACTTCATTATTCAAATTTTTTCAACTTTTTTCGTCATCTAATTTTGTAAAAGCAAATGGCAGGGAAAATTTCCCTGCCATTGCGATATACTATGTTTTTATACAGCTACAGTCTGCTTGCGTTCATGGTGCTCGATTATGGAATCAAGCTCTTTTCCGCTCAGCATTCCTTTTTTGGTAAGCTCATTAACCAGCTCCTCTACCACTTCTTGGTGTTCGTCCAAGACCAGTGTTGCCTTTTTAGCCGCTTCTTCCAAAATTTTCTGGACTTCTCGGTTCACAATTTCGGTAACTGCCGGAGTCTGCATCTGATAATCCTTGTCGTTCAAATAGATTTGGTTTTCCCCAAGCCTACTGGCCATACCATATTTGGTTACCATTTTAAACGCAATTTTCGTTGCTTTCTCCAAGTCACTCTCAGCCCCTGCATTATTTTCAGACTTCATAAAAAGCTTTTCAGCAATTCGGCCAGCCAACAAATCTGCAATCAAATCCGTAAAATACGATTTATCCTTATTTACAGTTTTATCAGTCGCGTCAGTCACTGTCAAGCCAAGATAGCCTTCAGCAGGAACAATAGAAATAGCAATTGCCTTCCGGTCAATCAGCTTATCAGAAAAACGCTGGACAATAAAATGTCCAACTTCATGGTAAGCTGTGCTTCTTACCATTCCTTCAGACATATTACGAAATTCTTCGAAGTTTGCCCCAAAGTTTTTCATAATAGATTCACGGTCAACGCGATTTTTACCACTCATACGTGCAGTAACCATAGACACATCAATCAAGTCCTTCGTGCGGTCTGGATTGCTTGTGTTGTAGTTGAAGCACGAAGAATAGAAAATAATCATTTCGACCATCTTCTTAGAAATGCGAACTCCATGGAATTCTTCCAACTGCCTAATAGCTTCCTTCAGCATGTCGTAGACTTCCGTGGTACGAGGTTCTCTTACTGTGATTGTCTTAAATCTGCGCCTCAAAGCTCCTTCCCTGCCAAATGTTTGTGCATATTCTTCATCAGTCGTTGCACCAATGACAATTGCATCATCGCCAGACAGAATAGGCTTAAGTGCATTAGACAAATCTTGCTTTTCATCCTTAGAGGTAGCACCAGCGCCAACAATCATGTGAATCTCATCGATAAACAGGATAACATTGTTATGTTTTTTCATCAATTCAATGAGGTCCTGGAACCGTTCTTCTGCCTGTCCTCTCAAAGTAGTGCCAGAAATGATGTTATTCACGTCCAAAGAAAGAACGATAAAATCATTAAACATTTCAGGGCATCTCTGATTAACAATGTCAGAAGTCAGCTTATACACAATGGAAGATTTACCAACGCCAGGTTTTCCCACAAGGATTACATTGCGTTTTGTTTTCTTCATCATGTTGCGCCAAATTTCTTCACATTCAGCATCCCGTCCAAGAATTTCACAATTCGGATTATCAATAAATTTATTGTTCAAAATTGTTACACATCCTGTAAGAGACGTCGGAATATAAAATTCCTGTTCCATGTTGGAAGTCGCTTCATTGTAGTTCTTTTGGAATTCCGAAATATCAGTATCCCATTCTCCCAAAAGTTCCATCATAGCTTTAGATAAGTTTTCGGAAAAAGAAATAGCAATGTCTTTAAAGGTTACCCCTTCACGTTTTTCTTCTGTCACAATCTGAATTGCATAGGTAAAAACATCTGCCAGATCCTGTGAAAAATCAACACCTCCACAATTTGTTCCACATGCTTCAACAATGCACGAGGTAAAGATATGAACGTCATCTTTCTGGTATGCTTTACTTTCAATAAAGCATTCCGTAGTCTTTGTTTCATGTTCCGAAGAAAATACAGCCTCAGTGCTATTTTTTTCTGTCTTGTTTTCCTCCTCATTTGCATCTTCGCAGTAGCCGTTTCTAAGAATCCGTTGCACATCATCAGAAATTAACTCCAGCTTACAGCTCGAAGATACTTCCATTGAAGTGGCAAAAAGCCGATTCAAAAGAAGTGCATCAAACAGTACTAGTGTGTTCATCATCCCAAGTTCAAATTCTTTAGTAATTGCTATCATCTGATGGATGACTTCTTTCACTTCTGTAGTCAGCTTGATACCCATAGTACATACTCCTTTCTACTATGATACGCTTTTCATTATAACATCATATTTTGCACTTTTCAAGCTTACATCTCCAATAATTCGACATTATTTGACTTTTTTCTGAGTTTAAAATGACTATTTACTTTTTCTAAAATATTTTACTCTTTCAATTCTTTTGCTAATTTTCCAATTGCTTTTGTTTCAATTCTTGAAACATAACTTCTAGATATCCCCATCATCTTCGCAATTTGCTTCTGTGTTTTTGGCTTATCTCCATTTAAGCCAAAACGCAACTCAATTATAGTTTTCTCCCTGTCTTTTAAAATTTCTCTAATCTTTTCATATAATCTTTTTATTTTAAATTTTAAATCTACTTCATCTTCAATATTTCTTTCATTGTTCTCTAAAACCTCTTTTAACGTTACAGTATTATCATCTTTATCTTTTCCAATAGTGTCCTCTAAATAAACTTCTGCTCCGAGTTTTTTCGTGCTTCTCAGATACATGAGTATTTCATTATCTATGCATCTAGACACATATGTAGAAAGCCTTGCCCCTTTCTCAATTTTAAAACTATTTATTCCCTTTATCAAACCAATAGTACCAATGGAAATTAAGTCTTCTTGGTCAACGTTTGTAGATGCATATTTTTTGCATACATGTGCCACCAACCTTAAATTTCTTTCTATTAATATGTTCCTCGCTTCTTCATCGCCTTCAGACATTCTTACTAAATAAATTTTTTCTTCTTCTGATGAAAGTGGTTCTGGAAATAAATTATTGTTTGAAATATAACCTACAACAAACACTGCTGTTTGTAAAAATTTTAAAAAGCCCATTAAAGAAATGGTTAGCATACACGCACCTCCATTTTTCATCATACTTTAAATATATGAAAAAAATTCGATAACGTGCATGACCACTTTAAATTATAACTGTGCATTTATTTCTGCAATTTTTTTGTTTATTTGTTCAATATTACAACCTTTTGCTGGTTCATCTGTTATGTTGTATTTTTCTTTAAGTTTAATTATTTTTTCCACACTTTTATCTATTTCATTTATGTCTATTTTTTTATTCTTAACATTCTTTTCTATTTTATGTATTGCGTGAATTACTGTGTTGTGAGGCGCTCCTATCATTATTATATCTGCTCCTGCTTTGCATGCTTTCATCGTGGCTTTTACATATCCATATCTTAAGCTTATTGCCCTCATCTTTAAATCGTCTGTCATTACTAGACCTTTGTATTGGTATTTGTTTCTTAAATAATCATTAATTACCGTTTTTGATAGAGATGCAGGATTTTTCTTATCTACGTCTTTTACAACTAAATGCCCTACCATTATAACTTCAGCATTTTGCCCAATTGCTCTTTTAAAAGGTAATACATCTTCTTTTTCTAAATCTTCAATTTTAGCGTCTATCACTGGCAAGAAAAAATGAGAATCTTTTTTTGTAAGTCCATGACCGGGAAAATGTTTTATAACTGGAATCACTCCTCCATTAGCTAATTCTTTCATTATTTGTATTCCATTTTTGCTTACTTCCTCTGCATTTTTACCATAGCACCTGTCTCCAATAGCATGCCCATCCTCAAATCTCTGTATATCTAGCACAGGTGCATAATCCATATTAAAACCAGATTCTTTTAACATTTGTGCAGTTACCATTCCAGCCTGCTCTATTATTTCTATATTATCCTTTGCAACCAGCTTTCCAGCACTCTTTATGTTCTTTAACTCTCGAGGCATTCTGTTTACCCTTCCGCCTTCTTGATCTATACTTATAAATAGCGGAATATTACCACTTTCGTGGTTTATCTTCTTAATCTCATTTATTAAATTTATCATCTCTTCATATGTGTCATAGTTTTTCCTATAAAGAATTATTCCTCCAACTTTATATTCTTCAATCATTCTCTTTGTTTCATTTGTTATTTCTTTTCCCTGTATTTTTATAATCAACATTTGACCGATTTTTTCTCTTAATGTTAAATTTTTCATACTATCATCTCTTTTCTAATAAATTGTTCCTATATTGCATATATTATATCATCTGGAGGTAATTTATGAAATACTTTTACAATTTTTTAATTGGTATATTGATGGGATTCGGTGCTATTCTGCCTGGTGTCAGCAGTGGAGTATTTTGCGTTATATTTGGCATTTATGAAAAACTTGTTAATAGCATAATAAATTTTTTTAAGGATTTTAAGACAAATTTTCTTTTCTTATTTCCAATCGGACTCGGCGGAATAGTTGGCGTAGTATTGTTTGGAAATGTTATAAAATACTTCTTTTCCTTATATAAATTTCAATCTTGCTATGCTTTTATTGGGCTCATTTTAGGAACCATTCCCTCTCTTTTTAAACAAGCCTCTACTAATAAATATGTTGAAATAAAAAATATAATTCCAATGATTATTTCTTTTTTATTTGGAATTGCTCTAATATTTATAGAAAAATCTTTAAGTTTAGGCACTACAAATTCCGCTTCGTCAAGTTATTTATATTTAATACTTTCTGGTTTTTTAATGTCTGTTGGAATTGTAGTACCAGGAATTAGCAATACTGTAGTTTTAATGTGTTTAGGAGTTTACACAACGTACATAGATGCAGTTGCAACCATCAATTTCCACATTTTAGTTCCAATGGGAATCGGGCTTTTCTTTGGTTGTTTACTGTGGATACGAATTATAAAATATTTATTTGATAAATATCATCAGGCAACTTCATTATGTATTATCGGATTCACTATCGGTTCTGTTTTCGTGCTATTTCCAGGTTTTGCGCATGGCATTGTTGGATTAATTTGCTATCCTATATTTTTTGTTAGTTTAATATTATCATATAAATTAGCTAATTTAGAAAATACAGTAAGTACTTAAACTATAAAAAGGCATAAAACATTAAAATTTTATGCCTTTTTTATTATTTTTTTCTTCTTAATATCCACCCTTTTTTCACTTCAAAAGGAATTTCTAATATTACTGTTTGTCCTTGTTTTCCTGGATTTACTGTGCTTATTTCTTCTCTAGTTTCGCTATCATATAATTTTTCTATTGTAAATGCCTGTGGTTTTATTTCATTCGGAATTATCAATTCCAATGTGTCTCCAACACTTAATTTGTTCTTTATTTCTATTAGTACTCTTGAATCTGCTGATTTATCTTCAAGAATTTTGCCTCCAAATTCATAATCTGGATTATATTGTTTTCCTTCATATTCTTGGAAATCTTTATTATTTCTGTCATTAAAATAGAAAGTTGTAAGTCCTCTAGTCTTTACTTTTTCAAGTTCTTTCAAATATTTTGTATAGTCATATCCTTCTGGATTTGCCATGTAATCGTCTATTGCGTTTCTATATACATTTACAACAGATGCTAAATAATATTCTGTTTTAAGTCTTCCTTCAATCTTTAAGCTATCAACGCCCATTTCTATTATTTGTGGAATCTCCTTTATCAAGCACAAATCTTTTGATGATAATATGTATGTTCCATTTTCATCTGTTTCAACTGGCATTAAATTTCCCGGTTTATTCTTTTCTTCTAAATACATATTATATGCCCATCTACAGCTTTGTGAACAATCACCTAAGTTTGCTGACCTGCAAGATAAATATTCGCTTAAGAAACATCTTCCAGAATATGCCCAGCACAAAGCGCCGTGTATAAACATTTCAACTTCTAAATCTTCTGGCTTATTCTTCATTATCTCTTGAATTTGGTCTTTGCTTGTTTCTCTGCCTAGAATTACTCTTTTAGCTCCGTTATCATACCAAAACTTTGCAGCATGATAGCTTACAACATTTGCCTGAGTACTTACATGTATTTCTATGTTTGGAGCAATCTCTCTAATCTTTTGAATAACTCCACCATCAGAGGCAATTATTGCATCAACATGTACTTCATCTAGCATTTTTACTTGTTTTTCTATTTCTTCATAATTTGTGTCCCATGCATAAATATTTAGTGCTGCATACACTTTTTTTCCAATGCTGTGTGCATATTTTATTGTTTTTTCCAAGTCACTATCGTCAACTTCTGCTCTACTTCTAAGTGAAAGTGAAGCAGTTCCGCAATATACTGCATCGGCTCCATACATAAATGCAACCTTAGCTTTTTCAAAAGACCCTGCTGGGGCCAATAATTCTGGTTTTTTCATTTCATAATCTCCTATTATTATTTCTTTATTCTATCATACTTGAGCTGTAACTATTTTTCAATTCTTTTCTTTGTAATTGCCAGTCCATCTCCAACTTCCAATATTTCAGTTTCAAGTTCTGGATTTTCAGTAGTTTCCTTAATATACTGTCTTAAATGAGTAACAGCTGTACGTTGTTTGTGCTTATTGTAATCACTCATTACATAGCCTTTATACAAAACGTTATCTGCAAAAATAATTCCATCATCTTTTAACATTCTCAATGCATGCTCCAAGAAAAATGGATATTTTCCCTTAGCAGCATCTATAAAAACAACATCATATTTATCATTCATAGTTGGAAGAATTGCAACAGCGTCTCCTTCATAGATGTTTATCTTTTCTTCTACTCCAACCTTTTTTATATTTTCTTTAGCTTCTGCAATTCTTTCTTCATCTCTTTCAATAGTGTCAATCTTTCCACCATCTCTTAAATATTCAGAAAAACACATTGCAGAATATCCAACAGCTGTACCAATTTCGAGTATTTTTTCTGGTCTCTTCTCTGTTAAATATTTATCTATAACTTCTAATGTGTCATCCATTATTATTGGAATATGCCTTTCAAGTGCATATTCTTTTATTTTTAGTAGTTCATCTTTGTTCATTTTACTTTTTCCTCTTATATATTATCTCAATTCTTATAAACTCGACATTAATTATAACACTAAATGCACCATTTTAGCAAGTTTTATAAAAAAATCAAACTTTTTATGTAAAACCGCATGTTTTGACAAACTTTGCAATTTCTTTATTATATAGTACTAAATGGTGGACATGTCCCCTGAGAGGAGGTGAGATTATGTCTTGCGACGAACAGAAGAGAAATTGTACTGACAAAATCGTAAAGTTGCTAAAAAACTTACATAAGATTTTAAAGCAGGCCTTAGCGGTTGTGGAAGTACTAAAATCTATTATTGATTTATTTCAGTAATAGAAAAACAGGCATTCACGAGATGCCTGTTTTTTTTGCAATTTTCATTGCGGTGGTTTCACCCTTTAATTTGGTGTCACTTTATGTCTTGCGATTGTTACAATAATATTATACTACATTTTCATTTTTTTGCAATAAAGTTTATATATTTTCCAAAAGAATCGTTCGACAAAATTTTCGCCCAATAGGGACGCCCCTTTTGGGGCGAAAAAGAATTGATTCTTCGAGCGAAGTTGTTTTCTCTCAAAGAATCAATTTTTCTATCTTCTTGCAGCTTTTTCTCTGTCTTTGTTGTTTAATATTACTTTTCTTAGTCTAATATTTTTTGGTGTTACTTCAACAAGTTCGTCTTCTGCAATGAATTCTATTGCTTTTTCTAGTGATAATTGAATTGGTGGAACTAATCTTAATGCATCATCAGATCCAGAAGCTCTTGTGTTTGTAAGGTGTTTTTCTTTACAAACGTTTATAGAAATGTCTTCATTTCTAGAGTTTATACCAACTATCATTCCTTCATAAACTTCCACACCAGGTCCTATGAATAATTCTCCTCTTAATTGAGCATTGTATAATCCATAAGTGATTGATGTTCCTTGTTCGAATGCAACTAAAACTCCTCTTGTTCTTGCTTGAATGTCTCCCTTGTATGGCTCATAGCAATCGAATATTGAATTCATTGTTCCAGTTCCCTTTGTATCTGTTAAGAATTCTGTTCTATAACCAATTAGTCCACGTGCTGGAATCTTAAATTCTATTTTTGTATGTCCGGCTTCTGCTGGTTCCATATTCTTCATTTCAGCTTTACGTCTTCCTAATTTTTCTATAACTGTTCCAATTGCATCGTCTGGTACGTTTACAACTAAGTCCTCTATTGGCTCACATTTTACACCATCAATCTCTTTGTAAATAACCTTTGGACGAGATACTAGAAGTTCGTATCCTTCTCTTCTCATTTCTTCTATTAATACAGATAAGTGTAATTCACCACGTCCGCAAACTTCGAAGCTATCTGGAGAAGCAGTTTCCTTAACACGTAAACTTACGTTTCTTTCTAGCTCTTTGAATAATCTGTCTCTGATGTGTCTTGATGTAACAAATTCTCCTTCTTGTCCTGCAAAAGGTCCATTGTTTACACTAAATGTCATAGAAACTGTTGGTTCATCTATGTTTACAAATGGTATTTTTTCTGGGTTTGCTAAATCACAAATTGTATCTCCGATGCTGATATCTGGAATACCTGATATAGCAACTATATCACCGGCGTCAACTTCATCAACTTCAACTCTTTTTAATCCCATGTATGTGAACAATTTAGCAATTTTTCCTTGTGTATTTTTTTCTTGTTTACAAATTGAAACTGGCATTCCATTCTTTATTTTACCACGTTCGATTCTTCCTATTGCAATTCTTCCTAAATAATCATCATAATCTATGTTAGATACTAACATTTGCATTGTTCCATCCATATCACATGTTGGAGGTTCAATCTTGTCAATTATTGTATCGAATATGCAAGTAATGTTATCAGAATCATCTGATAAGTTCATTTTTGCAATTCCATTTTTAGCTGATGCATAAATAACTGGGAAATCTAATTGTTCATCAGAAGCATTTAATTCTATGAATAATTCTATAACCTTGTCTAATGCTTTTTCAGGTTCTGCACCTGGTCTATCTATTTTATTTATTACAACTATTGGTTTTAGGTTAAGTGCTAAAGCTTTCTTTAAAACTTCCCTTGTTTGAGGCATTGGGCCTTCAAAAGCATCTACTAATAATAAAACACCATCAACAGTCTTTAATACACGCTCAACTTCTCCACCGAAATCAGCATGTCCAGGAGTATCAACTATATTAATTTTTACTCCATTATACATAACAGATGTATTTTTAGAAAGAATTGTAATTCCTCTTTCCTTCTCGATATCTCCAGAGTCCATTACTCTTTCTGCTACTTGTTCATTCTCTCTGAAAACATGGCTCTGTTTTAAAAGTGCATCAACCAATGTAGTTTTACCATGGTCAACGTGTGCAATTATTGCAATATTTCTAATATTTTTGTTATTCATTTTTCCCCCTCTTCGCCCAATGGGGACGTCCCTTTTTGGGCGATTTTAATTTAAATTTAATTATTTTAATTTTTACAATTTTAATTATCTCTCATATAAATATAATTCTATCCATTAACTTTGACATCACAAAAACTCTATAAAGTTCACGTTTTAAAAAGCTTTTATTTTATCATATATTTAACAATATCCAAGGTTTTCGCCCAAAAAGGTGCGTCCCCTCTGGGCGAAATTTTATTATGCATTCTCTTTATATTCTTGTGATGTTCCTTCTAATTCTCTTATCGATAGTTCTATTTTTTTGTTTTCAAAATCTATGTTTATTATTTTTGCATTTACTTTTTGTCCAACTTGAAGTTCTTCTTCAGGCTTTGCTATTTTTCTTTCACAGATTTGTGAAATATGAATTAGTCCCTCTATTCCTTTTTCTAATTCTGCAAATGCTCCAAAAGGCATTATTTTAGAAATTTTTACTTTTACCACATCTCCAACATGGTATTTTTCTTCTACTTTATTCCAAGGATTTGGGCCTTTTTTCTCATAAGATAATTTGAATCTCTTATTTTCTTTATCAAGCTCTTTTACACTTACTTCAATACTTTGTCCAACTTCCAATATATCTCTTGGGTTTTGATTTCTTCCCCAAGTCATTTCCGATATGTGTAACAAACCTTGTGCACCACCAATATCAACAAATGCTCCATAATCGCTTATTGCTGTTACAGTACCTGTATATTTCTTTCCAACTTCTATGTTGTTCCAAAATTCTTCTTCTTTTGCTTTCTTTTCTTCCTCAACTAAATCTTTTACAGAACCGATAATTTTCTTTGCTCTTTCATCGTTTTCTATAACTCTAAATCTAATTATTTTTCCTTTATAAGAGCTTACATCTTCGTCTCTTCCAACTTCTGATAATGAAATTGGTATAAATACTCTAATTAAATTCTTGTATAATACGACTAATCCATTTTTATTAGTCTGCTTAACTTCTTCTTCAAATACTTCTTTATTGTCTACTTTTTCTTTGAATTCTTTTCTTATTTCTTTTATTTTTGCGTGTTTACAAGACATTAATACATTGCCTTGTCCGTCATTTAATTTCAATACATCTGCTTTTATCTTATCTCCAACCTTATATTCATCAGCTGGTTCTAGTCCTTTTTCACTAAAATATTCGTTTCTCGTTATAATTCCATCTGCTTTATAACCGATATCTACAAATATTTCGCCTTTTCCATTAATTTCAACTATTGTACCTGTTATAGTACTTCCAACTTTTACTTTTTTTAAAGTTTGATTTATTATATCTTCAAATGTTAAATTATCTTCAAATTTTTCCATAAAAATCCTTCATTTCTATATAGTTTTGAGTCTATTTTGACTGTGTTTTTCGAAGTTTTAGTATTTTTATAACAATTCCAAAACTGAAATGCTATAAACCAATAACTTTTTCGCCCAAAAAGGGGCGTCCCTATTGGGCGATTTTCTGTTGTCAATTATACATTATTTTGCTTGATTTGTCAACATAATTATGCTGTCCATAATTTCTTTTGTTGCCTTTTCTATATCTTCTTTTTCTGGATTTTTTGGTTCGTAATTTGTATAATCTAGTGGCTTGCCATAGTTTAATTTTACCTTAGTAAATGGTTTGAATGTTCCTTGTATTCCAACTGGTACTACTTTTGTTTTGGTTTTTAAAGCCATATATGCTGCTCCATTTTGTACTTTTGCACCTTTTGCTAAGCCTTTTCTTGTTCCTTCCGGAAATAAACCTAGTGCTTCACCGTTTTTTAATGCAGTAAGGTTCATTTTCATTGCCTCTATATCTCTCATTCCTCTCTTTACAGGAATTACATCAAATACATGTGCAAACCAGTTTAGAAATTTGTTGTGAAATAATTCTTCTTTAGCAATAAATCTTATTCTTCTCTTGCTTGCAGTTACTAAGCCTATTGCATCCCAGGTATTTAAGTGATTAGCACAAACAATTACAGGTCCCTCCATAGGAAGGTTTTCTTCATTTATTTTTTCTATTCTAAACACAACCTTGTAAAAAGCATGTAAAATTGCTTTTATAGTCGCTCTTTCTATTTTCTTCCATGTTGTTTCTGGTCTTACCCAATATATTTTTTCTTGTTCTTTTTTTTCCTTTAATTTTTTATCTATTACATTGCTTATGGCTTTTTCTACTTCTTTTATAGTCATTTCTGAGCCATCTATAACCACTGCATCTTCTGCCACTTTTAAGGCTCCCATCTCTTTTTCCATGTCATTTTTATCACGTTTCTTTATATTTTCTAAAACCTCTTCATATGACATTTCGATGCCTTTTTCTTCGTTTTGTTTAACTCTTCTTTTAGCTCTTACTTCTACATTTGCATCAAGATATATTTTTACGTCCGCATTGGGAAATATTACAGTTCCAATGTCTCTTCCTTCCATTATTACATCTTTTCCTTGAGCCATTTTTCTTTGAAGTCCGCCCATCGCAAGTCTTACTTGCTTTATACTTGAAACAGGTGATACATTTGCAGATACTTCCTTGCTTCTTATTTTATCAGTTACATCTTGACCATTCAAAAATACTTTTTGTTTTCCTTTTTCAGTGCTTAATTCTATTTGAATGCTCTTTAACATTTCTGCAATTTTTTCTTCTTCATCCATTCCAATATTTTGGTTCATCATTTCTAGTGTAACACATCTATAAGTTGCACCAGTATCTATATTTACTAGATTATATTTTTTTGACAATCTGCTTGCCATAGTTCCTTTGCCTGTTCCTGCAGGTCCATCTATTGCTACTATAAAAGACATTTTCTTCTCCGTCCTCAAAATGTACTTTCCATACACTTTGCATATTTTTTATTCTTCATTCATATGAATTCCCTTTGCAACTAAATCAATTTTTATTATATTCATCGCAGTTTGTTTTTCTATTTCTTTTTTTATCCTTGCTTTATAATTCTGTAATACCTCTATAATATTATTTCCATAATTTATAATTACCTCTAAGTATATTGATATTCCATCTCCATAGTTTTGAGTCCTTATTCTGGAAACATCATATATTTCTGGCATTTTCTTGGCTACTCTTTCGGCAATTTGTCTAAACACACTGTCCGATATAGTAAAATTTCCAAGATAACTAAAAGTAGGCCTTATTATTGATTTTTCTGATATATAAGGGGTTCCACCTTTTGATTTAAATATTTGTAGTGGATCTAGAATATATCCAGAAAAATCCTTTTTTATTTCAAATGTTGGTACTGGTATTACGTGTTTTCCTTGTGTAACACGTATATTACGAGCCTTTTCCATCTCTTCTTCTGTTGCAACTTCGTTTATATAAATTGTTTTCTCAAGAGGTGGTAAATCCAAGCTTTCTATTATTTTCTGTATCATTTTGTCTGATGTTCCCAAAATCAATAAACTATCTGGTTTGTATTTTTTGAAAGCTTTCTTCATATCAGCTTGTTCTTTTTCTTCTATAAAAAGTGCATGTTTTACAGTCTCTATTTTAGTTGGAGCCTTTTTTGCTGATGTACCTGCTAATACTTCATTTTCATTTATTAACAGACCATCATCTATTATGTAATGAATGTTATTTTCTCTTGCAACTAATTGTGCTCTGTAACTCTTGCCAGTTCCAGATGGTCCAACAAAAGCCAAGACTCTCATTTTTTGTTTTTCCACTTTTATCTACCACACCTTTCTTTTTAATTTATTTTACATACATTAAGATTTATATAATTTTACTTTATTTTTCACTTCACAAATTTGACACCTTCAATTTAATAATAACATTTACACATGGAAAACAATATTTAAAAGGCAAGGTCACATACGTGGTGTATGTAACCGTGTTTTAAATATTATTTATCACTGCAAAAAGTCTAATTATTTTTCGATTAGTTCAAAAGTATATCTATAATCCTTATACTTATTTATAAATTGCTTTTCTTCAAGCTTCTTCACATCATATTTTTCTGCTATTTCATCACATAACTGATGCGTATTTTCATTTTCTACAATCCAAATTCTTCCCGTATAATTATCTAAAATTTTTGATAAATCTTCTTCTATTACCATGTATGGTGCAAAAGCTTTGTATGCATCATGTACTCCCCAATGTTCTTTATTGTAGAAATATGATGTATTATCATGATTTTGTGACACTTCTGTTGTTATAACAGCTCCATTTATAGCTCCAGAGTATATAATTATATCTCCATCTTCAATGTTTTCATCTAAGTATGTTTTAAAATCTCTATTATTTTCAGCATAGTTTTCTCTTATAGTTTTACAGTTACTAAATGCTGACAAGGTCAATATTATAAGGCATATTGTAATCATACGTACCTTGTTTGTATCTTTTGCCATAAAATATGCAATAGAAAACATGAATGCACCATTCAATATTAATAAATATCTACTTAGTAAAATTACACTATGTAACATGGCACAAATTACTAGCACTAGAAGAATTATTCCTATATAGATGATGAATCCCCAAGTACCAGGTTTTCTTTCTTTTTTTGGCGTGCTTGCTACCATATAAATTAAATATGCATAAAATGCTGTTGATAGTATTATTGGCTGGAATGTCAAATTTCCTTTATATTGAACTGTTAATATTTCATATATTGAACCTGGAAAAGTTAATGTAATCCAGAAACTTGTTCCTTTTAAATGGCTTGCAAACACTATAAGCCATGGCAAATATGCTACAACTTGTAGCACTGCCGTTATTGTAAATTTTATTAAATCTTGTTTTCTTTCTTTTCTATTCTTGATTAGATATATGAATAAAGCCAAGTTTATAACGCCTGCTAATAGTACTCCATAATAATGAGTGTATGCCAATGCTAAGCTACTTAGTCCGAAAAATACATATGTTAATTTATGAATGTCTTTCTTATAAATTCTATAAGCATATATACACATAATAGTTCCCAAAAGCATTCCTAAAGAATACATTCTTATTTCTCCAGCGTATTGTGCAGATACAGGTAACATTAGTGTTAAGAAAGAAAACCAAAAACCAACTTTTTCTCCGAAGTCTTTACGAATGTGTGTATATCCAAGTATTGCAGTTAATGCAATCGTGATTGCTGAAAACAATCTATAAACAATAATATTCTCTCCAAATATTAAATTTAAAATATGCAAACAGAAATAATAAAATGGTGGATGTACATCATAGCTTGTTATATTCCATATTTCTGAAAAAGAATGCCTTACAATTCCTATTGTGTAACTCTCATCAAACCACATATTCGTGTGAAATATTGATAGACTCATGAATATTATTCCTAATATAATTACAACTATATGAATGTATTTTGGTTTAAAAATTTTTTGTATTTTCTCCATTTTACCCGTATTCCCCTTCAAAACAAATTTATTTAAAACAATTGACATATTTATTCTACTTGATGTATAATAAACGTAGAAAGTAAGCAATTACAGAAATGTAGTTGCCAAATATATTGCAAACTGCACACTGCTCTGTAATCGAAATATAAAAAGCAATGTGTAATTTTTTTATTTGCTTATTTTCCATATAATTTTACATTATTTTTATAGAAAAGTCTATATATTTTCATAAATATTCAAAAATTAAAGAGATGCTTTATTTGCACCTCTTTTTACTGTTATGCTACATCTTTTATTTTTATATCTCTTACGTGGTCTATCTTTTCCCACTTTGTATCACGTATGAATAAGCACTTGAAGTTTATTAATAACCATGAGCCTAAGAATAAGGGGTATAAAGCGAGTCCCTTTAGCATTGGTCTTATTGGTTTTCTTTCAATTATCATTATTACTATTCCAACAAATATTGGCAAGAAAAATGTTGGTAATATATATCTTAAGCAGTTTATTAATAAATCCATTGGTGTCATTCCACCAAATATGAACATTACAAAGTTTATTAACAATAACACAATAGTCATTATAAACATTGGAATACTTCCCATCATGTATAAAAGTCCATCAAAATTCATCAATGTTTTATTTTTCTTCACAGCTCCAGCTAATGGTTTTGTGTATTCTTGTAAACATTGAATATGTCCTATTGTCCATCTTGACCTTTGTGACCATGATTGTTTAAATCCTACTGGTTGTTCATCATATACTATTGCATCTGTTGCCCAGCCAACTCTTTTACCTTGTATTATACGTTTCAAAGAGAATTCTATATCCTCTGTTAGCGTATCTGTGTTCCAACCTGTTGGTTTTATTATATCAAATTTAACCATAAATCCAGTTCCATTCAAAAGAGCTGATAATCCTAAATTATATCTAGCTAAATGATAGAATCTGTGCATTGTCCAATAGAATATTGCATATCCTGCAGAAACCCAGCTATCTGTTGGATTTTTTATATCTCTATACCCTTGAACAACTTCTTCGCCTTGGCAAAGTTTTTTGTTCATTGCAGTAAAGAATCCCTTATCTACGATGTTATCTGCATCAAATACGCAGAATGCATCATAATCTGCATTTTCTTCTATTTTTTGTTTTAAAAACCATTGAAGAGCAGCCCCTTTTGTTCTTTTTTTAGGGTCATCTTCTTTTCTCTCTAAAACAATTGCTCCAGCTTCTTTTGCAATCTTAACCGTATTATCCGTACAATTATCTGCAATTACATAAATATCTATTAAATTGGCAGGATAATCTTGTTTTTTCAAGCTTTCTATTAGGTTTCCTATAACATTTTCCTCATTATGAGCTGGCAAAATCGCCATAAACTTATGGTCCTTTTCCTCAACCAATGGTTTATCTTTTAATTTTACAAGTGAACATAAACTTACTATCAACTGATATACCCAATATATAGTTAAAATCCAAACCATTGCTTGTTGTATTATATATAAATACTTCATTTTATCAATCCTTCAATTATTATAATGTTGGGGAATTTTCATTCCCCACATCTATATTATACTACTTATTCATATATTTGCAACTATTGTCGAATTTTGATATTTATTGCTACTTTTACGTGTTGCATTTATTATTCTTCTACGTGTTCTTCTTTGTTTTCTTTATTTTCTTCTAAGTCTTTCATTGTTAGGTTAATTCTGTCTTGATTGTCTATTTCATAAACTTTTACTTTAATTTCATCGCCTACTGCTAAAACATCTTCAACTTTTTCAACTCTCTTGTTTGATATTTTAGAAATATGAAGTAATCCTTCTCTTCCTCCACCAATATCAACAAAAGCTCCAAAGTTCATTATTCTTGTAACTTTTCCGTCATAAACTTTTCCAACTTCGATATCTTTTGCAATATCTTCAATCATTTTCAAAGCTTTCTTTCCGTTTTCAGCATCGTCTGTGTAAATGCAAACTCTTCCGTCTTCTTCGATGTCTACTTTAACACCTGTTGCATCTATAATCTTGTTTATCATTTTTCCACCAGGTCCTATTACATCTTTAATCTTGTCTACATTGATTGTTGTTGTAATTATTCTTGGTGCGTATTTAGATAATTCAGCTCTTGGCTCTGCTATTTGTGGTTTCATTATTTCGTCTAATATATAATCACGAGCAACTTTTGTTCTTTCGAAAGCTTCTTTGATTATATCATATGTTAGTCCATCGTTTTTAATGTCAACTTGGATAGCTGTTATACCATCTTTTGTTCCACCAACTTTGAAGTCCATGTCTCCGAAGAAATCTTCTATTCCTTGAATATCTGTAAGCATTACATATTCATCTGGGTTTTCTTTTGATGTAACAAGTCCTGTTGATATTCCTGCTACTGGTTTCTTTATTGGAACACCTGCATCCATAAGTGCTAAAGTGCTTCCACAAATACTTGCTTGTGATGTTGAACCATTTGAAGATAATACTTCTGATACAACTCTTATTGTATAAGGAAATTCATCTTCTGATGGAATTACTGGAACTAGAGCTTTTTCAGCTAATGCACCGTGTCCAATTTCTCTTCTTCCTGGTCCACGTGATGGTCTTGCCTCTCCAACTGAATATGATGGGAAGTTATATTGGTGCATATATCTCTTTGATTCTTCTTCGTCTAATCCATCTAATTCTTGTTCTTCAGATTTCGTTCCAAGTGTTACTACTGATAATACTTGTGTTTGACCTCTTGTAAATATTGCGCTTCCGTGTACTCTTGGTAATACTCCAACTTCACAAGATAGTGGTCTTATTTCATCTATTCTTCTTCCATCTGGACGTTTGTGCTCTTTGAAAATCATCTCTCTTACACATTCTTTTTCTAGGTCGTGTATGCTGTTTGCAATTTCTGTGCTCTTTGCTTCTGTCTCTTCTTCTCCGTATTTTTCAACAAAATATGCTTGGATATCTTCTGCTAATTTATCCATATTAGCATCTCTAACTTCTTTATCCACTGCTTGTACATCTTGATACATTCTCTCTTTGAAGTTTTCTTTAATTTCAGCATATACGTCTTTGTCTGTTGCAAAAGAAACATATTCAAATTTTGGCTTTCCAACTTCTTCTTTTATTCCTTCTATGAATTTGCAAAGCTTTTTAATTTCTTCATGTCCTGCTTTTATACAATCAAGCATTGTATCATTTGGTATTTCATCTGCTCCTGCCTCAATCATTGTAACCTTTTCCATAGTTCCAGCAACAGTTAATTTTAATCTGCTATGCTCTCTTTGAGCAACTGTTGGATTTATAACAATTTGTCCATCAACATATCCAACATTTACAGCTGCTGTTGGTCCACCAAATGGTATATCAGAAATTGATAGTGCAACTGATGCACCAATCATAGCACAAACTTCTGGGCTATTATCTTGTTCAACAGATAAAACTGTTGCAACAACACATACATCATTTCTAAAATCCTTTGGGAATAAAGGTCTGATAGGTCTATCTATAGCTCTTGATGTTAAAATAGCCTTGTCTGCTGGCTTTCCTTCTCTTTTTTGGAAGCTTCCTGGAATTTTTCCAACTGCATATAGTTTCTCTTCGTAATCAACTGATAGTGGGAAGAAATCAATTCCTTCTCTTGGTTCTTTAGCTGCTGTAACATTTACCATTACAACTGTGTCTCCATAGTGAATAATTGCATCACCATTTGCAAGTTCTGCAACTCTTCCTGTTTCAACTGTTAGCTTTCTTCCAGCTAACTCTGTTTCAAATTTTCTGTACATAATATCTCTCCTTTTAATTTATTTATAAGCAATACTTGTACTTAGATTGTAACCTCTATAAAATGTTACCATTATAGCATTTTATACAAGCTACCTCTAATTTTACAAGTATGGTTATACAACTTTAATGTGACTTTAAAATGACTTTTTTATTATTTTATGCTTTTTTAAATCAAAATAGCAAAAATTTTTTCTGTAAATTTGTAAAAATGGGCGCTTTATCATTTGTAAAACGCCCTATGTCTTTATTATTTTCTTAGTCCTAATTTTTCTACGATGTCTCTGTATCTTTGAACATCTTCTTTAGCTAAATAGTTTAATAAGCTTCTTCTAGCTCCAACCATTTGTAATAATCCTCTTCTTGAGTGATTATCTTTTTGATGTGTTTTTAAATGTTCTGTTAAATTATTGATTCTTTCTGTTAAAAGAGCTATTTGAACTTCTGGAGAACCAGTATCCTTTTCATCTCTTCTGTAAATAGCAATAATTTCTTGTTTTCTTTCCTTTGTCATTTTCATTTCCTCCTAATTTTTATTTGCCTTATTCTTAGATTTAGTGGAGTTTTATCCTAAAACCATGAGTAAGGTATGTTTTACGGTATCTATGATACCACAGATTGATAGAAAAAACAATAGTTTTGGTTTAAAACAGTCAAATTTTATTATTTTGTCGTTTTTCATTTACCTTTTCTATTACCACTAAATTATAAAAATCGAAGAACTACTCTTATAGTAATTTTTCGATTTTTCATTTTAGTTTTAATATAAAATCATTCTCGAACCTATATTTTCCAATTTTTCTCCTGTATATGTTGGTTTAAATGAAAATCTTGCAGAAACAGGATAAGACTCTCCATCATAAGAGCAATCTCCACCTCTTACAGTTCTTGAATTTGTAAAATTAGCTTCCATCGTCCATTCCCAAACATTCCCTGCTAAATCATATATGTTCTTTATCATCGCACCGCCAACTTCACCAGATTTAAACCTGAAAGCTTCTCCCGCTCTCTTTGTTTGATCTTCAGAAATTTTTATCTCTGTGTTCAAATAGTTTCCCATATTACTGCTATTTATAATAAAATAACGTGAACCTTGAACAACATTGTTGTTTCTAATGTCCTTCATCCAAATCATAATTTGATCCCATTGGCATCCCCAAATCATATGACTCGTTGTAGTACCTTTAGTTAAGCTTTTTTGTGTTGTATATAAATTATACCAAGATGTATTAGTTAGAACTTTTTGATTTTGCTTACTTTGAGCAACATTGTTTGAATCTACACTAGTTTCAAATCTTGCAACCCAGAATCCACCATCATTTTTAACTCTTTTCACTAAAGCATTAAACTCTTCTTGATAAGAAGTTTGAGTCCAACCAGCAACATTAGCTCCATTATCGTCTATATTAGCTGGTTCTCTTTCATTGTTTCCTTCACTGTATGCTATGAAATTAACTTTAGTTGCAGTATCTTCATTAATAGATTCAAATCTGTAAAGAACTCCTTTGTAATTTCCATCAGCAAGTTTTAAAGCCATTGGATATTTTTTATTTGATACACTCTCTGAAATAGCATCATTTATATCAATTTCATTATCTAATTTGCTTACATCTAAAACCGGTGTTTCAACAGGAATCCATACAAACTGATTTCCCTCTTTCGAATTATCTAAATCATCATCTGCGACATTTGAAATTACCATTCCATCATTAGTATTTGGAGAATCCTTAATAATAGCATATCCTGCTGGTACTGTTACAGTTTTAAAATTTTCATCTGTATACACAGACCTTACCTTTGCAATTTCACCTTTATTTTTCAAAGTTGGTAAATTTTCTGGTTGCTCAACAATTTCATTTTTTATAGTATTTTCAACTGTTACATTAGCTTCTACATTTTCTTCATTGTGCATTGGAAGGGTCTTTGGAGTATGATTGCTAAACGTCATAACTGCAATAACAACCGTAACCACCAATATTAAAGCAATAATTACCATTAACACAATATTCATCGTTTTACTATTCATAAAATTTTCCTCTCTTTTTCTTAAGATTTTTACAATAAAAATAATATCTTTTTTCACTATATTTTTATAATATATATTGTAACAATTAAAAAAATAAATTTCAATAATTTGCAGAAAAAATTATAGACAAGTAAAAAAAAATGTGATATAGTATGAAAGTAAATTTCACATATGCCACTGTGGCGGAATTGGTAGACGCACTGGATTCAAAATCCAGCGGGAAACCATATGGGTTCGAGTCCCATCAGTGGTACCAGAATGAACAGAAAACTTAGAAAGTTTTCTGTTTTTTAATTTATATAAAACTTCAAGATGGGACTCGAAAAGAGCGTTAAGGCAAATGTCCAGTGGACATTTGGTAGCCCGCGGGTAGAGTCTCCCATCAGTGGTACCAAAATGAACAGAAAACTTAGAAAGTTCTCTGTTTTTTAATTTATATAAAACTTCAAGATGGGACTCGAAAATGGCGTTAAGGCAAATGTCCTATTGCTTTTTATGTAAATTTATGTTATACTTCTATTCAGGAAATGTGTTTTATTCCTTCCGTTACTAATTAGTTGGAGGGAAACCTCCTACTTTTTAGTTATATCAATTTTATAATTTAGTTGGAGGTGTCAATTCGTATGTTGCATTTTTTGCTATCATCACTCGGCTATAAAATTCAGTATATCTGCACTTTTTTTGCTTTAGATGCAGACACTGGCAAGATTCTAATGTTTCTTCCATTTAATATACCGGGATTTTTATTGCTAATGTACTATACTAGCAAAATTCCTAGCAGAATATGGGTTCACATGTTCATTGGTTTTCTAACTTCAAATGTAATATTTGGAGTTCTTCTCGAAGAAACCACCCTTTTTGAAACATTTCCATTTTTAATGGATTGTTTTTTAATTCCTTATGTGCTTGTTGTATTTTATTTGCATAGCACATCGTTTTACACCTTACAGAAGAGGTTAGAAGAAGAAGAAGAAAATGAATGGTTGGATCTTTTAGATCTATAAAACCGAGTAGCACCGTAGCATTTCATTTTTTGGAATGCCACGGTGCCTTTATTTTTATTAGCTTTAATTATCAAATTTCACAAATTCTACCTTATTTTCTTTCCCATCACATGTTATTTTTATTGTTCCACTTTCATCTGTTCTATATATTTTAATTCCCATTTTGTTTAGTCTATCTAATATTACTTGTTTTGGATGCCCATACTTATTTCCTTTTCCAACTGATATTACAGCTATTTGTGGCTTTACTTGGTTTATAAAACTCTGTGACGAACTCGTATTTGAGCCATGATGACCAACTTTTAGTACATTTGTCTGTGGCCAGCTTCTTGCTTCTTCATTTTTTGTTTCAGCATCTCCCATAAATAAGAAACTCTGCTCTCCATATGTCATTCTTATTACTATTGAAGATAAATTTAAATTGCTTTTTTCTTCACATGTACCTGTTCCACAATTCATTACTTCACATACCGCATTTCCAACATTGAATTTATACCCCACCTCTGGCGATGTTATCTTCAATCCTTTTTCATTTATTGCATCTAATACATCTTCAAATGTTTTAGTATTTGTCTGTACTTTTGGCATATATATTGTTCCTATGTCAAAGTTTTTTATTACATCATCAAGCCCTCCAATATGGTCTTCATGAGGATGGGTTCCAATTAATACGTCAATCTTTTTTATTCCTAAGGCTTGTAAGTCTTTTACAACTGTCTTTCCCATATCATTAGTTCCAGCATCAATTAACATATTCATTCCATTACTTTGCACTAAAATAGAATCAGCCTGCCCCACATCCAGATAATAAACATCTACATTTTCTCCATCTATTACTTCATTCAAATCCTCAGAAACTTGGTTAGCTACTACATTATTTGTACTAACTTCTTCAACTAAATTATTAATATTATCTAGCTTTATTTTATCTCCTAAAATTGTAATTATAGCAATTATAATTACTGCAACTAAGCCTTTTAATGCCTGTTGATTTTTCTTACTCTTACGTTTTGCCATTTATTTTCCCCCATAACAAAAATCTATTTTCTGATGTTTTAATTAATTATTCCACAAATTATCCATCTTTTGTTTAATTCTTTCTGATACTTCTTGTTCTTGCTTGCTGTCTATTTCAAATTTTCCATTAGAATATTTTAAAATGCTTCCTTCTTTTGCATTTTGCGGTAAATCATCTCTTTTAAAATCTACCATCTCTCCCGTATCACGGTCTTCACAAACAGCAAAATTTCCTTCAAATCTGTCTATTGTATATTCTTTTATCTCATTATTCATATTTCTTAGTCCCTTCTCTAGCTCCTTTAAAAATTCACTTATAAAACCTTGACGGCTTTCTTCTCTTGTAAACATTCCAAAGTCTATGTTCATGTATTCCTTTCCGGGTCTCTTTTGCTATTATTTTGCAACTCGATTATATATGTTTTTTGCCAATTTATCAAGTAATTTTTCATTTTCTCAAATGATTTATTAAGACATTATCACAAATGAATTATAAATTTTAATTTTCTACTTTATGTAACCATTGACGTTTTTACCTATTTATGGTATAATTGAGGAGTTAGAGATACACTGAAACTATATGTATCTTAATGTTAATTGTTTTTTAAAGGAGATTAAATATGAAAAAATTATATGTTTTTGGACACACAAAACCAGATACAGACTCAATTGCATCAGCTATTGTTTTTGCAAAATTACAAAAAGCTTTAGGAATTGATGCTGTAGCTTACAAATTAGGTGAAGTTAATAAAGAAACAAAATATGCTTTAAAAACATTTGAAGTTGAAGAACCACAAACTTTAACAAGTGTTGATGAAAATTGTGATGTTGCTTTAGTTGATAACAACGAATTTTCTCAAAGCGTTTCTGGAATTGAAAAAGCTCATGTAAAAATGGTTGTAGACCATCACAAAATAAAATTAGAAACAGTAGAACCAATCTACTTTATAACAGAACCTCTTGGATGTACTTGTACAATATTATACAAATTATACAAACAAAATGAAGTTGATATAGATTCGCAAACAGCAGGTTTAATGTTGAGTGCTATAATTTCAGACACTTTATTATTCAAATCACCTACTTGCACAGAACAAGATAAAGAAATTGCTAAAAAGTTAGCAAAAATTGCTGGTGTTGATATTGAATCTTATGGAAAAGAAATGTTAAAAGCTGGAACAGATATTAGTGATTTCACTCCATTCCAAGTTATAAACATAGATTCAAAAGAATTTAACGATAAAAATGCAAAATTCGAAATATCACAAGTAAACGCAGTTGATTTAGATTCTGTATTTAGCAGACAATCCGAATTAGAAGATGCTATAAACAAAGAAATTAAAGAAAAGAACTTAGATTTCTACATGTTTGCTGCAACAGACATTTTAAATGCTAATTCAAAAATAATTGCTATTGGAAATAAGGCCGACACAGTAGAAAAAGCATTCGGAGTTAACCTTGAAAACAACACAGCAATGTTAAACAATGTAGTATCAAGAAAGAAACAAATGTTACCAAACATTTTAAATAACTTAAATTAGTTTAAAAGGCCATGAAAACATGGTCTTTTATTATTGTGTTTTTACATTTGGAATTAACACAAAATTTGTTAAAACACTAGTAATTTTGCTCATTTTGTGGTATAATAGAAATGTAGTTGGTTATTGAAAGGAGATATAAAAATGGTTCCTGAAAATACAAAAATTAACATTATAAATAATATAAAAACTTCTATGGAAATGGAAAATCAAAATTTATCTGCAAATGATATTTCATTGTTAAACGACTTTGCAGACAATAAAATATCAATGGAAGATGCAATGCAATCTATAAAACAATTTTATAAAATATAAATGGTATATAACTTTATATATCATTTTTCATTTTATAAAGAAAGGATTTTGTTATGTACGAATCTAAAAATTCCGTTTATTGCTATAAAGGCACAAATGTGTTAGTTAATAAAATGAATATTAAAGACCCTATTGCACTTAAAAATTATGAAACCAGTGTTATTGGGCTAAAACTTATGGCTCTTAGTAAACAAGGCATTACAGGAAAATTTGATGTATCACACTTTGTGAGTATTCACAAGTTTTTATTTGAAGATATTTACCCTTTTGCAGGATTGTTTAGAACCGAAAATATTGCAAAAGATTATTTTCAATTTGCCGAATGGGAATATATTGAGAGTGAACTTACAAGATTGCTTTCAGAATTAAAAAGTGAAAATTTCTTAGCCAATTTAACAAAAGAAAAATTTGCGGAAAGACTAGCATATTACTGGGCAGAATTAAATGTTTTGCATCCTTTCAGAGAAGGAAACGGCAGAACAACAAGAGAATTTTTAAGACAACTTTCTCAAAAAAATGGCTATATTTTAAATCTCCATAAAGTATCTCCAAAAGCTCTTTTTAATGCTAGTATAAAATCAATAATAGATACTTCAGATTTAGAAAAATATTTATATGAATGCCTTGAAAAATAAAAAAGAACATATTATTAAAAAAATAATGTGGTTCTTTTTTTATTTTTCTGTGTTTACATAAACCGTTTTTTCATATTGTCAAAGAGTTCTCTACAAAAATAGTATTCCCCTTTCTAACTCTAGCTTTTACCTCACTATTTGGACTAACCGTTATTTTATTTGTGTAGGTACTGTAATTTTTCCCACCATCCACACTTATTTCTTTTATATACTCATTTGAATACTGTGGATAAATAGCTTCTACTATAATATCAGTACTATTTGCGTCGCTTTTATTAGGAATTAATACAATTGAATCTTTCTTTATACTCCTTACCTTTACCTCTTGCACTGTTTGTTTTCCTTTTGCATCAGTAATTTTAAATGTATATGTGCCAGTTTCTAGTATTTCATATGTTACTGTTGCCATTAAATTATTATTGCATTGTATTGTTGTATTATCTGGTAACACTATAGCTTTAATTCCATCCTTTAACTGTACCGCAGTAAATGTTAATGTTGAATATGGTGTAGTATTTTTTTTAGTTACTTTATATCCATCAACTATATTAGCTTGTTCACCTTTTTTCACTACCATTACTTCTAAATTACATACCACTAATTTACTACTACTTTCTGGAATAACACCAATTATTCCATTATCTTTTACTGTATAAGATTCAATAATTTTATCCTGCACCATTTTTTCAGCCAAATCATTATAATTTATATTAGCTTCATTCTCTTCACTTGCTTTCATTAATAAAACTTGTGCTTGTGCAGCAACACTATCATTTTTTATTCTTTCTTTTTGTTCTTCGGCTGACGTAATTAAACCGTTGTCTCCAATTGTTGCATCAATAGTTATTCCAGCCAAAATCAACATAACCACAATTGTTACAACAAGCGAAATTAATGTTATTCCATTCTCTCTTTTCATATTATTATACCTTCCATATACATCTTTTGCCTATCCTATACTTAAATTATACTAATAATTATACATTTTTCAACTATTTTTTTATAGTATTTTCTATTTTTTTCTTATGTATCAACATTTTCTGCACTTTATTACATTTTTATTACATTTAATAGTTTTTAATCATTATTAAGTATAATTAAAGCTTATATATTATCTAAAATTATAGTATACTGTACTTGTTTGCAATGTTTTTTCTTTATATTTCGCCATTTCCGAAACAGTTACTAATTGATATCCTTTTGACAACAGTTGTGGCACAAGTTCTTCAACAGCTTCTGCAGTTGAATTATAAATAGAATGCATTAAAATAATTCTTCCATCAAAATTTGATATTTTATTCACTTCTTCAAGTATTTTTTTCTTATCTCTAGTTTTCCAATCCAAAGAGTCTACATCCCATCCTATTAATGGATATTTCAAAGTTCTTCTAACAATTACATTTGCATTTCCATATGGCGGTCTAACTAAGTACAGTGTATGACCTAATGTTTTCTCGTAGATCCTAGACGCATTTGAAATATCATCTTGTATTTCTTCTCCAGATAGTTTATTTAAATTTTGATGTGAATATGTATGGCTTCCAACTTCACAACCAATTTGTTCTTCCCTTTTTGTAATATTGGGGTAATTTTCCATACAAGTTCCTAAGTCAAAAAATGTAGCAACTACATTATACTTCTCAAGTATATCTAAAATTTTAGGAGTAGCAGTTCCATTCGGTCCATCATCAAAAGTTAGTGCAACCATTGGTTTTAATGGGTCTATATTTCTATTTTTTATAGGCACCTTCACTGGTATTTTTTCTGGTGGTTTTTCAGTAGTTAGATAATTAGATGCTACATATGTTACTTCCCCATTAAATATTACCCTACTCCAACCATTATTTCCAATTCCAGTTCTCGTAATTGATTTATCACTTTGTAATAGACCTTTTTTATCACAAGAAGCATTATCAAATGCTCTAATATTTACATTTGTAGTAGCATATACAGTTTCATTTACATCTATATAATTCCCTAACACTACATTATAATCAGGTTCTGTCTCTTTCTGTTCTGTATTTTTTTCTTCATTTGTTGTCTGATTATTATTTGATTGTTCTTCATTAATCTTTTCCTCATTCACTGTTTCTTTATTTTGCATTTCTATATTTTCTTTTTGATTTTTCTCTGCACTATTAGAATCTTCTTTATTAATTAGTAAATTTTCAATTTTATTTACTTTATTATTAGCATTATCTCCATCATTATTCTTGCTACCACATGTAATATTTTCAATATTATTACTAATTATAGGCACACTGCTTGCTTTTATAGAATCGTTAATAACAATATACATTAACATTGCCATGGCAAAAATAAGCATAATTAAAACAACAATTATTACTTCTTTGAATTTCATTTGTATTGTATCCCCTTTTATTACGTTTTTTCTTCGTTATCTAGTATAACACTAATTAGTAAAAAAAGCTATCAAATAAAAAAGAACCCTCTCTCGAGGGAAAGATTTTTCTTTTAGTTTGGGTTAATCGTCCTTTTTTGCAATTTTACGCTTCTGATGAACTATCGTTTCTCATGTTGCAACATCCATTATTCATGTTATTTGTACTATTGTTTCCACAGCAATTACTCATATTTGAGTTCATGTTATTATTCCATTTCATGTTATTCATGTAAAATTTCTTTTCTGCCATCTTGTCTTGTACATCTCTTAAAGCCTCTCCAAATCTCTGGAAGTGAACTACTTCTCTTTGTCTTAAATATCTTAATACATCTACAACGTCTTTGTCATCAGCACATAAGTCTATTAATTTTTCATACGTAGCACGTGCTTTTTGTTCTGAGTAGTATTCAATAGTGCAACTATTTTTTAGTAAAAATGATAGGTGCAATATCTACACCTTCAATATAATATTAACTTCTTCATTTTTTCCAATTTCTATTTTTTCTACTAACTTTTTTAAAATTTTATTATCAAACTTTTTCGTTTCAGAAAACTCTATAATTAGCTTCTCAACATCATTTTTAGAATTATAACTTTTTTTACTTTCCTCTAACCTATCTAGTTTATCTTTTAATTCTTTAGTTTTTTGTTTATATAAATTATATTCTCTAATAAATTCATCTTCTGAAATAATTTCTTCAACCTTTTTAGAATACAATATCTTAAAATCAGCTTCTCTTCTATTTATTTCGTTTTTTATTTTCTTGTACTCACTTGCTTCTGGATTCATTATTTCTTTATATGCTTTAACATCATTAGCATATTTAATAAGTTGCAATTTTTTTAATCTATTAGATATTTGTTTTAAAACAATTTCTTCTAAAGTATTTTCTTTTATTTTAATCCATTCATTGCAAACATCTTTATGCCTATAATGTTCAGCACATATAAAATATCCCAGCTCATTTTTTATTCCAGTTATTTTACCATTTTTATCAATTCTAATTGGGTTGCTATTCTTATATACCATTTTTCTACCACAATTTTTACAATAAACTAAATCTCTTAATAAAAACACATACTCTTTTTGATTATCTTTTGTTGTTCCTTTTTTCATTTCTTGAACTTTATCAAAAATTCCAGGAGCAATTATAGGTTGATGAGTATTAGAAATATATTCATAATTGCCTTTTCTATTGGCAATTATTTTTTTTAATTTAAAATCACTATAGTATTTATTAATAACAAGTCTACCACAATATATTGGATTATCTAATATTCTTGCAATCATCGACTTAGTCCAATATTTTGCCTGATGTTTTAAATTCAAATATTGAGATGGTGTTTCTATATTCCTTTTGTTAAGTCTATTAGCAATTTCAACTGGTCCTATACCATCTAAATATAAATTAAATATTTCTATTATATTAGAAGAAACTTTTTCATCAATGACTATTTTCCTTTTATCTAAACTATCTTTTTTATAGCCATAAGCAACACTTGATTCAATAAACTTTCCTTGCTTTTTCAAATTTGTTTTTACTGCTTTGATTTTTTTAGATATATCTTCCAAATAACTTTGATTAACAATTCCTCTTAAAGCAACTGCATCATCAATTTCATATCTTTCCCCTGTATCTACATATTCTGTAACTGAAATTAATCTAACATCATTATCTGGGAAAAATATGTCTGTAAAGTACGAAGTTAAGTTTTTATCTCTTGTTAATCTACTCATATCTTTAACTATAAGCATATTTATTTTTCCAAGTGTTATATCTCTAATCATTTTATCAAGTTCTGGTCTAGAGTTTAATATTCCAGAGTATCCGTTATCAACATATTCATTTACTATTTTGTAATTATGATCCTTTGCATACTTTGTAGTTATTTCTCGTTGCATATCAATACTATTGTTTTTTTCAATATCTTCTTTTGATAATCTTAAATATATTGCTGCTTTATATTCTTTCATTATGCCATCTCCATAACAGCATATTTATAATTAATATAAATATTATCATCATTATCTACTTGAACATTATCAATAATATCTGCAATTTGTTCTTTAGACCACTTTTTAACATCTGATACTTTTTTCACAACTCTTTTATATTCAGCTTCTGAAATGATAGTTTGATTATTTATTTTGTTATTTAGCTTTTTTATTTCTTCATTAAGCCTATCTCTTTTTTCTATTTCTTGATTATACATAGAATTAAAATCATATTCTTGGATAATTCCGTTTTTGTAATCAGAATATAAAGATGTTATCATTTTATTAATTTTAGCTAATTTCTTTTGCTTTAAATCTAGTTCATTTTTTATTCCTTGTACATCTCTATTTTTATATGACTTTTCTAGTAATTTCGTAACATCCTCGCAATTTATTAGATTGTTTACTTTTTTATTTAGGTTTGCCACAACTATTTGTGTCACAGATTGTAATTCAATACCTTTATATTTACGTATACAATATCCTTTTTTGTGTAAACTACTTGAGCAATATAATCTCATAAAAGAAATAGTTGTTCCATCTTTTCTGTATTTTACTTTTAATTGCATTGGTTCTCCACATTCTTTGCAATATATAATTCCGTTTAATATCCAAGTATGTGTATGAGATTTTGCCTTTTGATTCAACTTCATTCTTTTTTGCACACTCTCAAATAATTCTTTTGATATTATCGCCTTGTGAGTATTTTCATACTTTTTCCATTCATTACGTGGTATTTGTTTTACCTTTTTTGATTTATAACTTAGATTTATTCCTTTACCATATACAGTATTTCCTAAATACATCTCATTCTTTAACATTTTTGAAATTGTAGAACGTTCCCAGCCATATTCTCCATTTTTATTTTTTTGGAATCCGTTATAACTTGGGCAATATGCTTTATCATTTCGTAGCTTTTCTGCAATTTCACCCATTGAGCTTCCACTATTGTACATTTGAAATATCTTCTTTACTATTGGTGCTTCTTCTGGATTTATAATCAAATGGTTTTTGTTTTTTTCATCTTTCATATATCCATAAGGTGCTTTTGCTGCAACATATAAACCTTGCTCTTTTCTTGCCCATACACCACTCTTTACTTTACGAGATATATCTTTACTATACCAATCATTAATAAGTGTTTTAAATTGAATCATATCATTATTAGAATTTTTTAAATATGTATCAACATTGTCTAATATTGCAATATATCTTATTTCTCTTTCTAAAAAATATAATTCAATATAATAATTAGCTTCAAAATTATTTCTACTTAATCTTGATAAGTCTTTAGTTATTACACAATTAACTTTCTTCTTTTCTATATCATCCAACATTCTTTGAAAATTTGGTCTATTTGTATTTAATCCTGTATATCCATCATCAATATAAAAATCTACTAATTCAAACTTATCTCCAAGATTTTTTATTTTATCTTCTATAATATTTTTTTGACTTATTATACTATCGCTGACTTCTTTATCACCATCCTCTACAGATAGTCTTAAATAACCAGCAACTTTAAATTTATTGTTTTTCACAATTAATACGCCTCCACTTCGTATAATTGTTTATATTGAAAAACAATGCTACATGTGTATATATTATATCGCTCACAAATAGCATTGTCCATATATCTTAATCATTTTCCTGCAATTCTCTCATTGCATAATTGCAAATTAATTTCTTTAAACTTTCTTTGCTTAAACAGTTCTCTGAAATTCTTGTTATTACAGTATATTTTTTACTATCTACTTCATATATTTCCTTTTCTTCTAATTTTGAATTTTCCATCATCATAGCCTCCATATTAAAGAATATGTAGATAATTTTAAAAAATTCTATAATTATTCTATTTCACAGACATATTCGTTCTCATTTTCTTTATGTTCTTTGTCAATTACCATTTTTTCGTTTTTTAATACTTTTGTGTATTCTGGATATCTAATTTGTACTGCTTCCCAAAAATAAGGAGCATACGAACAACAAAATATTTCACTAGGTGCATAACAACATGAAATTTTATCATTTGCAAAATCTTCTTCACTGTCAAACATAATAGAATGATTCCATAAATTAAAAGCCATTCTAGTTACTTTCTCTGACGTTCCTGTCTGCCATCCTGCTTTAATTGCATCTAGATTAATTTCTCCTTTTTCTATATTAAAAATACTTGAAAAATGTTCTCTTGTTGTTTCACAGATGCTTAATGTATATACTAATGATAAATAATATACATCTGTCTTTCTTAGTGATTGTAATTTATCTAGTTTTGAATAGAAAAAGTTTTTATGATCTTTATCTATAAAATTAATCATTTGCATTATCCCTTTCTAATAAAATATTCGCTATTCTTATAACATCTTTTTTCTTATATATCTTTTCTAATGGTTCCATAAACAAATTACAAAAGTCTTTAATGTTTATATTGTCTTTATTTCCAGAGTTCAAATAATGTTCCAGTCCAATTACTGCATAAGCAATAACTTGTTTATAATTATATTGTTCTTCCATTTCTACACCTCAATTTTAATATATTTTGGCACATCATTACTTCTTCCAAGCTCTTCTTTAAATTCATATCTTCTTTTAGCTTCATTATATGAATATGCTGATGTATTCCAATTTCTGTATGCCAGATTACTTAATCTCTTTCCTTTTGATAATTCTTGGCTAGCTTGATTGTGCATTCTTTTTAATATTAAATCTTCTGATCTATTTTTAAATTGTTTAATTTCTCTTGTTTTTTTAATAATTTCTTTAGTTTTTTCATTGTGTCTTATCTTATTTTGTTTTTTTCTTACTTCTTTTTCTTTTTTATATCTATCATCTTTTTGTAAAACCTGTGTTACTGCACTTTTTGAAATATTTAATTTCTTTGCAATAGTAGCTGGATTTTCTCTATCTACAAAGTACAGTTTTGTTATCTCATCTTTTTTGCTCATCCTTTGCATTTCTCCTTTACTTAACTTTTTGCTAACACTTTAAGGAATCGGCAAACCTAATGAGCTTTTTCGTTTCATCTCATTTTTTTCTTTTTGTAATTTTAGAATTTTCTTTTTAAAACCTATAACACGTTTTTTTACAATAAGTTGTCTCTTCTTCTCTTTTAAATATAGTTTTAATTTTTTTAACATTGTTTTTCCTCCCTTCTCACCTATTAGGAACGAATTGAATAATAGTAAAAGGGACAAACTCTAAAATTTTTTTATTTTTCTCTATTTTTTGTTAATATTTTATATATTTTTTCAATTATTTCTCCCTTTAAATCTTCATCTATTGGACCACCTGGATATAGTCTACTATATTTATTTATTAGGTTTTCATACTTATTTAGAATTCCAATAACATCATCATCAGTCAAATTATAATTATTAAACATTAAATTTTTCTCCTTTTTTCAAATTTTTTTCTCATTTTCTCTAATGCTCTATTTCGTTTCTTAGTAACACCTGACTTAGTTATGAATAATATTTTTGAGATTTCTTCATCTGATTTATTTTCAATATAATATAAAGAAAGCACTAACTTTTCATTATAAGTCAGCGTTCCTGCTATTTCTGACAAAATTTCATCACGAAAAATACATTCAAACTTTTCGGCTTGAAATTCTTGATCCATTTTTATTTCTAAATTTTCTTCCATTTTATCTTGTGAATATAAAATTTCTTCTTCAAGGCTTAATTCTTTAAAAACATTTTTATTTTTTCTAAAATAATCAACTCTTGTATTTTTTACAATTACCTTTAACATTGCCTCCTCTTTATTGCTTAATATATACAAAATACTCCCTCATTCTAGGAACTTATTATTTATATCAATAAGTTCAAAAGGAGTATTAATTGTTTTTAATATCCGTTATCATCTATTTTATCTTCACATTTTTTCGTCTCCCCCTTATATCAAAATTTAAAAGTTTCTTACTTATTTGCTTTTGTATTTATTCAATCTGCTTTTGTAGCTCCTTTTAAACTTTAATATAAAGTTCCCGAGCTCATACTACTATGGTTTTAGGAGTATTTGTTAAAAACGGTGTAATGAGGTGTAAAAGGGTGTGTTTTTGCATTGAATTGTCGATATTTGTCGAATTTTTTTCCTGTTTTTTACATTTATTTTATTGTGTTTACATAATTTTTGTGATATACTATTGTTGTATTTTAATAATTACATTTGTTGGGGGTTGTTTAAATGGTTAAAATCCTTATTGCAGATACTGATATACAACGTAATTCAGCAAGCTGCCAATTTCTTGCAAATGAGAAAGGGTTTGAAATTGAAAGCACCAATGATGGCAGTTCTACGATAAAAAAATATTTGGAAATTGAGCCAAACATTTTTATTTTAGATTCAAATTTCACAGATATAAAAACTCTTGAAATAATTGATAGGCTATCTATTTCTCCTATCGAGAAAAGAAAAAAGAATACAATTTTAACTATAAGCGAGCCATACAAGCCATTCCTTATAGAAAATGTATCAAAAGTTTATCAGTTTCTTTATAGGCCCTTTGACAACGAAAAATTGCTTAACACAATCAACCAAATGAAATTAGAATTTAAGGTAACGGACTTAACAGAAGAAGAATTAAATATGTATCTATTGCCATTGGATTTCAATGTAAATTCAAATGGTTGCCATTATCTAAAGTCAGCAATATTTCAATATTACTACTATCCACATAAGTTTAATTCATTAGATGATTTGTTTTTAAATGTTGCTTTAGAATATGGTATTAGTCCTCGTGAAATACGAGATGGAATAAGGAGTTCTTTAATTCCTTTTAACAGATATAAAAACTATAATGCTTCCAAACCTATAATGAAGTTCTTTGATTTAACCAAAGATCCGATAACACCTAAATATTTTATATCAACATTTGTTACATATTTAAGATTAAAAAAAATGAGAAATAAGTAAATTGTTTATACTAACAAATAAAACTTATTTCTCATTTTTTTATTTTTTATATTTGTATTCTTTATAATCTTTTATAATATCTTCTACTCTATTCTCATAAGGTTCTTGTATAAGGGCATTTAATTTATTTCCTATAACATTTATAGTTTTTTGTAGTTCTTGTTCTGGAATGTCATTTTTATCATTAAAAATATTAAAAATTGGTGTTTCAATATTTTTATTTTCTTTTGTTTTTATTGCAATTTCTAGACCATTGATATCTGGCATATTATATCCAGCAAATACCATTTCTGGTTTCAAATCAATAATTTTGTTATACGCATCATTTCCATTAGTTGCAACACCTACTAAATCAACATATTCTAATCCTTTTATTAAATTGATAATATTTTCTCTAACACTTTCATCATTGTATGCAACTAAGGTTCTAATCTTTCCGTTTGAAAATATTTTATCAAAATCTATTATTTCTTCTTTCAAAGCATTTCCAAAATAATGATCTTTTCCATTTTGTGTTTGCAATATATCTCCATTAGGAATTATCACAATACTCTTTTCAAACTCACTTTGTTTTTTATATTCAACTTTTTTTATGTTTTTAAATACTTTTAGATTTTTTATACTATTTTCTAATATGCTTTCATCAACTTCAAATTCTTTCTCATTCTTCTCTGCTCTTTCTCTAATTGGCATAAATTTTAAAAATTTCCATTTTTCAATTTGATAGTTATCTAGAAATTCTCCTAATTCCTCTAATTTATCTACATTAAGTTTACTAACAACAGTATTTATTCCAACCTTGATGTTTTTGTTTTTTGTTTTTTCTAATAAATTCTTTATTATTTCTAAATGATTATTTTCTTTTCCTAATGCTACATTTATATCATTTTCTATTGAATCTATAGACAAATTAATTTCATCCAAAGTATTTAAAATATCTTCTACATATTCGTTATCGTTCTTTGATAAGTAAATTCCGTTCGTTACTAATTTATTATATAATCCTCTTTCTTTTGATTCTCTCATTAATTCATTTACTCTTGGATATAATACTGCTTCTCCTCCAGTCCAAGTAATATGGTTTATCCCACTAACAATTAAATGATTTAATACTCTTTCATTTTCTTCAAAAGGTAGATTTGGTATATTATTAAATCCAAAACAATATTTGCATCCTTGATTACATTTAGTTGTAATTTTCCAACAAACCTTTTTCTTCATTATAAATCCTCTTTTCTTATATAATATCTCTTTTTATACACTAATATTATACATTGTTTTTATAATGAAGACTATTTCTAAATTTTTAACATCATTTAATTTTTATTTAACATAAAATGGAAAATACCCTAGAAATAGGGTATTTATAATTTTATTATTTCAAATATTCTTTTATAAACTTCTTGTCTATTTTAGTAAGCTCTCCACTTAAATAAATTAAATTTAATTTTATATTTGGCAATTTTATTGGTAATTCAACTTCATATAGTTCCTTATTATTTAGTTCTTTTTTTACAGCCTCTTTTATAACGTATGCTATTCCCATATTTCTTTTTACTGCTTCAACTCTTATTTCTGTTGCATCACACATCATATCTGCATGTATAGAAATATTACTTTTTTTCAGTATTTCTTTTAACTGTTGCGTAGCTTTTGTATTTTCTAGGTTTAAAATACAATTCAAATTTTCCAATTCTTTTACATCAGAAATTTTTAGTGGTGCTTTTGAAACAAATATATTATTTATTGTTAATAACTCTTTTACTTCTACATTACTGCTATTTATTTCTGTATCTGTTATTGCAAAATCAATTTTATGATTGTGTAATAGTTCCAACATTTTATTTGTATCTACTTCACATATTATTTCTACATTAAGTTTTGGAAAATCTTTTTTTACTTTTTCTACCTTTTCCATCAAAAAATAGCTTGTAAAATGAGATGGGCATCCTATTTTTATACATCCACATTCCATATCATTCTTATCTTTTGCCATTTTTTCGGCAAAATCAAAACTAGATATTGATTTATTTACTATATCATAAAGTTCTTGTCCATCTACTGTTAATGTTACTCCTTTACTTTCTCTATTGAAAAGTTTTAAATTTAATTGTTCCTCAAGGTTTGATATTTGTGTACTAACATTTGGAACTGATAATCCTAGTTTTTCTGCTGCCTCTGAATAACTTTTGGACTGTGCAACTTTACAAAATATTCTATATAAATTCAAATTTATATTTGACATACAACCACGCTCCTATAAAATCTTTCTTAATTCTATTTCAGCTTTTTTAATAAAATAATCATTACAATCAATTGGAATATCTAATTTTTCCAATTCACATTTTATTTTATCTATTGTATCTAATTGTTCATTTTCTTCAATCTCAATTAGCTTATCACCATTTAGTACATCTTTTATACATATTTGTAATTCGTTTTTCTTATAAAGATAATCAATTTCCTTAATTTGCATAATTGCTTTATAATCAATTGCTTCTAAAAATTTTTTTCCGTCATTTGAATCTATAATTTTACAATCAACTTTACTTTGTTTTACTATATTTCCTTCTTGATCAATTTCCTTTTTCTTATATGTTAGTTTACTTTCCCTATATTTGTTTGGAATGTATCCTTCAACATTTCGTAAAATTATTGCTTTACTTAATATATCTCGTTCTGACATATTCTTTATATTAATTGTATTCGGTATATAATAAATATCGTCCAGTAAATATCTTTCTACAAATTGAAATCCTTTGCTTTCTAATATTTTGCATATTTCTTCTACAGTACATTTTAATTTGACTGTTATTTCATTACTCAACTTCATATATCTCCTTTACAGTATCACTCTTAAATTATAACATATTATGTAAATTTTGTAAAGTTTTAACCAGTCTATTTTTCTCCTTTATCCCTTAATATATTGCTTTTTATAAAACAAAAAAGATTAGCACTACGCTAACCTACTCTTCCTCTTTTAAAAAGTCATCTAATTTTTTATCAAATAAAATACTAAATTTAATCAACAATTTTAATGAGCATGTTTTTACTTCATCATTTAGTGATTCAATTCTTCTTAAATAATCGTGGGACATATCCAATATTTCGGCTACTTCCATTAATGACATTCCACTTTCTTTTCTATACTTTTTTATATTTTTGTATATAATAGGCATATAATCTTTTGATAATAATGCCTTTAAATTTTCGTTATTCTCCATTTAAAACACCTCTTAACAAACTTATTTTTCCATAAATTAGATAAAAAATATGTAACTTATTTGTCCCATTTAGTGTTTTTATGGTATAATACTGAATAGTAATAAAAAAGTGGCGATTTTTGACAAGTTTTGTCGATTGTATTGATTATTTGTAAAAAAGTATTACTATATACTTATAGCAATTACTTTTTTCGATGAATATCGACTCTTGGCTCTAGTTTATTTGCTTTTGGATTGGCAATAAAAAGCAAATAAGGATCTACATCAAGTGCTTTTGCTATATTTTCAATAGTAGGAATTGATGGACTGTATTTTCCTTGTTCAATATCTGATATATAATGTGTACTTAAGCCAGACAACTCCCCTAATCTTTCTTGAGAATAGTTTTGCATAAATCTATAATATTTTACATTTTTGCGAAAAATATCTATTAACTTCATTATATATCACCACACTTTCTAATACCATTCTTTTTAGTATGGTATAATTTTGTAGCAATATTCACAATGAAGTATATAGCCCAAACATTTTTCTATTATAATGAAATACTTTAAAAATCCCAGTATTTTTATTAAAATTTATAGAAAGGAATTCATGAAAAATGTTGTATTTTTTTATTGGTCTTAGCATTGTATTTTTTGTTCTTATAATCATATTATTTTATAAGATAAATACCTATAATAATAAATTAGCTAAACTAAATAACACTATTTCACAAAAAGAAAGTAAAATTTCTTTTCTTAATAATGAAATTACAAGGCTAAAAAATTCGGCACGAATATTAGAAGAAAAAGAATTTGAATCTTTAAAACTACATCCTTTTAAATTTTCTGAAATTCCAGAAAAATATAATGGAAAATTTGAAGGTAAAAAAGCTTTAATTGGTAATTATGATAGTTTTTCTTCAAAACTAACTCGCACAATGTTAATGAATTTTGGAATTTCAGCAGATATTGTTACTACAGGTATTGATGTCTATGATAGAATAAAAAATGGTTGTAAATATGATATTATTTTTACAAACAATATTTATCTAAAAAGTTATGGTGGTCCAGAATTATTGCAGAATTTAAGAGCTCTTAATAATTTTAACACTCCTGTAGTTATACATACAATTACTAAAAATGCTAGAAAACATTTTGTTGATGATTTAGGTTTTGATGATTATTTAGAAAAACCTATAAAATATTCTGAACTTGAAAAAGTTTTAGATAAGTTTTTAAAAAATTAGTTCTTGTAAAAAAGACTTGCTCTGTTTCAATCAGAGCAAGTTTTTTTATAATATTAATAAATTCTTTTTACTTATAAAAATTTTTCTTGATAGCATTGTTTTATTATTTCATTCTTTTCTTCCTCAGTTAATTCTCTCTTAAATTCTTTTATTTTTAAATTTATTTTATCAACAACATTTTCCATTGTTTTATCTAATTTAGGAGTTGAATATATTTGTTGATCTAACACAATCCTCTTCTCTATCTTTTCTTCCCTATTCATAAAATAATAAACTGCTAAACTAATTCCTAATACTATACCTAATGCAAAATATGTGTATTGATTCATTTCATTTTCCTCTCATTCTTTAAAAGCTATCATATATTCATTAATTTCTACTTTTCTTTTGGCATTTTGATATTCAAATTCTGCATTTGTAAAATAAACTTTATATCCTTTGTTTTCAAAATAATCTCTACTTATTCTTAATACCTCATCAATTTCTCCTTCTGACAAGTTGTCTTTTACTTTTAGCTCATAATATGAATATCTTATATAATCTTCGTTTTCTTTTTCTTTGCTTTTAATTAGACTAATAGTAAATCTTTTTAATTCTGTTTCTGTCATTTGTTTCACTTCCTAAAATTTGTTTTCTATTGATTTTACCACACTTTTTGAAAAATTACATTAGTTTTTAGAAATTTTTATTCTAATAAAGAGTCTACATTTTCATATAGACTCTCGAAAATAAAAGGGGATGTGTGCTAATTGTAGTTAAACAATTAGCACTATAATTATTGCTCCAATATTTTATCTGCCTCACTTTGTGTAAGATATTTATATTCTATCATTTTATTTATTACCTGTTTCTGTCTTTGTTTTGCAAGTTCTGGATTCTTGGTTAGAGAATATACTGATGGTGCATTAGGTATTCCTGCAAGCATAATTGCTTCATAATCTGTCATTTTTTTGGGTTCTTTTCCAAAATATTTTCTACTTGCTTCTTTTACTGTATAACACCCCTCTCCAAAATAGCTTGTATTCAAATATAATTCCAGTATTTCATCTTTATTATAGTTCTTTTCTATTTCAAAAGACATAAATACTTCAGCAATTTTTCTTGTTATTTTCTTTTCTTGTGTAAAATAGATATTTTTTGATAATTGTTGTGTAATAGTACTTCCACCTTCTACAAAGCTCATTGCTTTTATATCATTTATAGTGGCTCTACCAATTGCTATTATATCTATTCCGTTATGTTTATAAAATCTATGATCTTCAACCGAAATTACTGCTTTTATATATATTTCTGGTACTTCTTCAATTTTAGTATAGTTTTCTTTTTCTTTAATAGTTTCTACTTTTTCTGTAAGAGGTATTTTAGAAATTGCATCCTTATACATGACTATCTAATTTTTGTCAAGACTTTTTTTATAAATTTATTATATTATTTTTTTGTATGGCAAACAAGCGAAACGATATGTTTTTTAAAAAATTGTATCTTTTTCACTTTTTTTATGATAAAATTCAATTATGATTAATTTTCTAAGAATTGTTTATTATTTTTACACATTGAATATAACATTCTTAGAATTTTTGTAGAACAAGCAGTTAGGCTTTCGTAGTAGTGTTTGCCTTCTGCTTTTTTATTTTGGTAATAAATATATACTGGATGCTCTGGATAATTTGAAGCACCTAGTTTTACTACCATTTGACTACAATTAAATAATATATATCGTTCATATTTGTTTTCTCTTTTTGATATTGCTCCTTTCACATTTATACTTTTTCCAGACTGCTTTATTGTTGGATCAAGTCCACAAAAAGCTATTATTTCTTTCGGACTATCGAATCTTGTTATATCTCCTAATTCTCCAAGTATTTCTGCTGTTAGTGTATCTCCAATTCCATAAAATGAATTTATTATTTTGTAATATGGAAATTGTTTTGCTGTTTCTATCATTTTTTCTCTTAATTCATTTATGATATTGTTATTATTCTGTACTATTTTAGCCATATATGAAAGATTTTTTACATCTTCGTGTTCTTTATCAACTCCAGGATAAGAATTGATTGAAGCTGTCTTTATTGTTGTAGCTAGCTTTTTATAAAAGTTTAAATTTCTTCCATTAGTCTTGTATAAATTATTATACAGTGCATCAATTCGCTTCTCTTTTACTATCTCTGCATGTGGAAATTCTTTAATAAAGTTTAATGCTGTATCATCATAAATTCTTGTTGATTTAAAGATTTTCTCTAGCTCTGGAAAACATATATTTATTAATCTTTTATATCTATTTTTACAACTTACATTGTTTTGTAATAGATAAAAATATTGTCTTGTCATTGCTTTTAAATTAGCATATAAATCCTTTTTAGATAAATCGTGATATTCTACTTCATTTACAAAAAACAACTTTGCTAATCTATAACAATCCTTTTTATCCGTTTTAGTTTTTCTAATAGTATCATAATTGTTTTTAGTAGTTAAACTATTAATAACTAAGGTGTTAAATCCATTTTCTTTAAAATATCTTTCTACTGGTAAATGATATGTACCTGTTGATTCCATAAATACTGTTAGATTTTGTGGATTAATTTCTTTTATTTCTTCTTTTACTTTTTCAAAATCCTCTAAATTATGATTTATTTCTTTCGTATCAATAAATATCTCTCCATCACTATTCATAAGCATTATCATACTTTTATTTTTAGCAACATCTACACTTAATACTGTTTTCAAAATTATTCACCTACTTTCTTTTTGAACTTAAGTCTTTTACCTCTACTATTATTTCATCATGCTTGTTATATAGAGTCTATTGCCCTCACTATCTAAAACTAAATTAATAATAGGAATAAAAGTCGAACCGTCAAGTTGTTAGATTCAAAGACCTCTGTAATTTGATGTTCTAACTTAAATTCTTTGTAAATAATTTTACAACCAAAAAAATTAGATGTAAACTCATTTATTTACATCTAACAGTATACATGTAATTTTAATTACAGTTTTTTAAACTTAAAACCTTTTATATTGTTTTTGCTACAACATTTTTAAATTCTTCTATAATATACTATATTCCTTTTTAAAATTCTGGAATTTTAAAAATAGCTGTATTCTTTTTTATAATTATTCTTCTAAAAAACATTAATGAAAATTTCTATTTTTTCTTTGTAATAAAAATGGGAATGCAATTAATACATTCCCACCTACAGAGGAATTGCTAACTATTCAGTTCTTAATACTTTGTTTTTGGATTAAACAATGTAATCATTCCCAGCGAGCATAGACATTTACAGGTGCTGTTGTTCCTTGTGCTACAAATCGTACCCTCCATGTGCCAGATGATGGAAGAAATACACTCCATTTAACTATTTCATTAACACCCATTGTCCAGTCTTTTGATTGGATATTACCGTTTGGCTTGTACAAGTACACAAATAATGCCCCTGATGTGCTGTCCGAAGTTGCATTAACTACAAAATTCTTATTAAACCCTATATAACTTTCTAATGTAGGATTTAAGTCAATGTAGCCATTACTTGGAACAATTCCACGAACAGGCGAATTGCTGAACGGAACAATTTTCTTATCTTCTGCAGCTAAGGTTATCTCTCCTGTGTCGCTTACATTGAGAATATACTCGGAAACTTCCGTGTATTCTTCATTAGCTAAATCTGTTGATAGGTTTTCTTGCGCAAAAGCTGTACATGTGGTCGTTGCTACCATAATTAGCATAAGTAAAAAACTTATACTCCGTTTAAAAAGGTTAATTGCCATATTCATACCTCCATTTAGCTGTTAGCAATCCTCTGTATAATACAATATTTACTGGAAATATTGTATTATATATATTACTTTGTTTTCCTAATTTTGTCAATAGATTTTATAGTGTTATGTGATTTTAGATTTAATAATTACTACTAACAATAAAGTAAATTTGTCACCATTTAGCACTTATTTGAGTTTTAACTTAAAATATCGTAATTTCCTATTATATAAAAAAAGAACATTACAAAATTGTAATGTCCTTTTTAACTATATATTTTTAGCTAAGGCTTCTAATAATGTCTATCATCTCTTGTGTTATTCTTACACCTGTAGGAGTGTTCCAAACTAAACCAAAGTGAATTCCAACAATATAATTGTCTGATGTACGAGCGATAGGACCACCACTAAATCCACCAAAAGTCCATCCAGAATATCTAAAATATCTATCACCAACTGAAGTAATTTTTTCTCCAGTTGTATATTGATATCTAGCATCACTAGGGAATCCATAATTAGTATCTCCTGGATAACCATAAACTCTAACATTTACATTTTTTAATTCTGAATTAGAGCCATAAGACTGAACACCAAACCAACCTAATTGCTTACCAACATCTGATTGCAATACACAAATAGCCCAATCATATTGGTCACTATGAGTTTCCATCCACTTGCTTGAATAATATACTTTATCCCAACCACATGGTGTACCATAATAGGTTCCATTATTATATCCTGGATATATAGTCCAATTTTTGTATGCTGCATTGCCATTGTCTTTATTAAATACACAATGTGCAGCTGTTAAACCTACATTTGGTCCAACTATTGCACAAGTTCCATAGATTTCTTGAGATTCTATTCTGCAAGTTACTCTATTAGGAAAATTGTAAGTATTAGTTACTCTTTCAGCAGAATCAGCAGCAAGTGGTGTAGCTTCATTTTGTCTCATATTTGAGTTTGCATATGGATCATATGGAGCAATGCTATCAAAACTACCTCCTCTTGCTTTATTTTGTGATGATAATACTTGTCTTAACTCTTCGACATCAACTTCTTTTGTTTCGTCAGTTTTGGCATCATACATCATAATTTTTTCTTCTGTTTCTAAAATCTCATTTAGGTTTGGACCTGTTGTTTTGGGGGTCATAGCTTGAACATTGCTAGTCATGATAAGCATAGAAAATATAATACTTATCAATACTACTGCAAAAAGTTTTCTGAATAATTGTCTTTTCATACGCTTTCTCCTTTCTTTATTTTTAGAAGTCAAATTAAGGCTTCTTTTATGATTAGACTATATCACAATTTTACAATAAATGTCAATAAAAAATGCAATAAATATAACTATATTTTATTGCATTTTTCGACATTTTTCGACATTTTTTCTATTAAAATTTTCTTCATTTCTACTTTTAATTTGTTTTCAATAATTTTATTGATTTGATACGATGTAAGGGTTCTACTCTATATGCCAAATCTACTTTTATTCTTTCTTTTTCCTTAGTAATACAGATTACATCTCCAACCTTTAATTCAGTTTTATCGATTTTCTTTCCTTCTTCATTTTTAACTGAAACATTCTCTATTGAAAATGTATACTGCTTTTTAGTTAGTAAATCTGAATCATTAATAGTTTCATTATTTTGTGCTTCTAATAATTCAGCAATAATGTCATTACCATTTATACTTTTAATTGTGCAAATATATTTTTCAGTTGAAAATAATACTAGATATATAACTACACTTAAAATAAATAAAGCCAATATTATACTCAAAAAAATTATAACTTTTGTTTTATTTCTCATAAATCCTCCTTTATTATTAATGATATATTTATAATACCATATAACTTTTAAATTTACAATATTTTATAATATTTCCCTTACATAAATTTTAATTATTATTTTTTGAAAGATAATCTCTTATTTGACCAATTGCTACAAGTTTCCCTTTGGTACTTTTTTCATTAGTTCATCATAATAAATTGGTGGTGCAAAAAACATTTTAGTTCCACCATATTTTTTTATTGTTTTCTCATCTTTAATAACTTGTATTTTAGGCATATCCTTATTATTATTCATCATAACATTAAAATCTTTTTTATTCTCATTACCCATATTCTTCATCTCACTTTCAAATTACTATTTGTATTTAACTTTACTTTGTCAATTGATAACTTTGTTCTATCAATTCTTTTACTAAATTATTGTTCACTTTTTCATCTACAATAATTGTATTCCAATGTTCCTTATTCATGTGATAAGCAGGTATTATATAATCATAAGTATTTCTCAATATATCAGAATAATTTGGATCTGTCTTAACATTAAGGTATAACTTATTATTTACATTCATAATTAAAGCAAACCACTTTTTATTTTTCAAATGTTTCATTGTTACAGATTCAAAATCATCAGGAAAAGGGCAATCCTTATATGTATTTTCTAATGTTAAACAATATTTAATGACATCTCGTTTATTCATATATATCAATCCTATTTTAATATAATATACTGCTAAATTTATTATTATATTTATTTATGTCTTTTGTACTTTGGCTCATAATAAAATCAGTTACTTTCATTTTTAGATTTTCTACTTCCTCTGTTGTATAATTTTTATCCTCTACACTTATTCCCGCTTCATTAAATAATTCTATATCTTTATTTGAAAATTTCATTGTTACATCCTCTTTTCCATTTTATTGTTTCATTAAAATTATACCTTTTGTTATTGGATGCAAAAGTCTTACAAAATCAATTGCCTCTTGCTCTGTTCCTACCACACTTCCATAATGTGTTGGTACTGCTATTTTAGGTTTTATTTCATTTATTAAATATGCTGCTTCTTTAAAGTCCATTGTATAAGTTCCTCCAACTGGAATAAAAGCCACATCACATTTAGCTTTTTTGTTTTCTTCAGTAATATCTGTATCTCCTGCTATATAATATCTAATTCCTTTTATTTCAATGATGTAACCAACCCATTCATTTTCTTTTGGATGGAATTGTTTATTTGTGTTATATGCTGGTATAGTTTCAAATTTAATCCCTTCTGTCATATACTCTTTGTTTGGCTCTACTGTAATTATATAGTCTTGCCTAATTCCTTTTCTTAATAGTTTTGTTAATAATTCTTCTGGTGCTATAATTACAGTATCTTCTTTTTTAACTTTGTCAATATCTTCTTCTGAATAATGGTCATAGTGATCGTGTGTTACGAATATTAAATCTGCATCATTGTAATCTTTTTCTATTTTATATGGATCTATATAAATTATTTTTTCTTTATTTATTCTAATGCTACTATGACATAATAGCTCTATATTTTCTAACATATCTAATAGCCTCCTCATTTTTTTGTTTCCCATAGGCATTATAGCACATAAAATAAAAAAAGCACAAAAAAATCCAAAACAATTTATATTTTTTTATAAATCATTTTAGCTCTTTATTTCTTAACTATTTATAAAACTTATTGTTTTAATAATTTTTGAAAAATTGACTCTAGCACATTAACAACAATACTATTTCCAGCTTGTCTATATAATTGAGTGTCAGATATTCCTACAGATTTAGCATTATAGAAATCATCATCATCAAATCCCATAAGTCGCCAACATTCAAGAGGTGTTAGTTTTCTTATTTTCATAAAATGATTTCCATCTTCTGAAATTAATACCGCTGCACTAGAAGTAGTTATTCCACAAGCTGCTGTTTGAGTAGGTGCAATATCTTTTATTTCCTTTTGATTATATAGATTAAACATTTTTCTTTCTGCAATACTTGGTCTAAATTGACTAGCCGTAACAGCTGTAGCAATTCCTTCGGAATCGTAAATTCTATCTTGAACACTAGGTTGCTTATATAAATTATTTAAGCATATTGGTTTAGGTGATTCAATAACTGTTGCCATATTAGGTGAAGTTAAGATTGTTTGTGATACTTCTTTTCCAACCCTACCTCTTTTTGTTACACTATTAGGATATGAAACATTGATAGAATCTCCTTCCATCGCTTCTGTATATCCCTTTTTAGTGGCTTCTCTAACAAGAATATAAGGTTGCTTATGACCTCCATTATCCATAGATGTTAATGTAGGTGATAATCCATTTGGATTATATACACTTCCTGCTTGATGTTTTGACTTATCTGTATCAAATAATCCTGCAACTCTTTTAACATTATTTGATTCTGCTATGTATTGATTTTGATTTCCACTCATTTTGTGATAACCAGCAATAAGGCAAGAACTTATATTAGGATTTTCACAATCTTTTAAAAGTTTATTATTTTTCTTAATTAACCTTCCTATTCCATTTTCTGTTAAATAGAATCTATCCTCAACTTTATCTTCTAAAATATCTTTTAGCTTTAATTTCAATTCTACTGGAGATGGAAAAACAAATTTGTTTCTATCAATATCATTGCGAATAGAAACAATAAAAACTCTTTCTCTATTTTGTGGAACACCATAATCCTTTGCATTTAAAACTTGCCAATAGTTAGTATATCCTAATTCTTGTATATCATTTAATATAGAATCAAATTGACTTTTAAATCTTTGGCTTGTCAAATTTTTAACATTTTCGATTATACTATATTTAGGCATTTTTTCTTTAAGTATTTTATAACCCTCATAATATAATCCGCTTCTCGTTCCTTCTTTAATTCCTTCCATTCTACCAGCGATTGAAATATCTTGACACGGAAATCCCCAAGTCAAAAGATTAAAGTCTGGTATTTTATCAATTTCTATCTTTGATACATCTCCTAAATTTTTGTATTCTGGTACATTATGAATAGTACAATAACTTTTTATAGCAAATTTATCTATTTCAGAAAAACCCACTAATTCATAATCTATATTTAATCTTTCTAATGCTTTCTCAAAAGCTCCAATTCCTGTAAATAGGCTTAATAATTTTAACATAATATAAATTTCCTCCTTTGCATCAAAAAAACGCCCCAGAATTTAATCTGGAGCGAATATTTTTTTATTTATTTGCTATATAACGAATCAATCTCTTTTTTCTTGTCTAAAACAAATTTTTCTAAATCTGTTCCTGTGATATTTCCAATTTTTTCATTGTTTTCATCATATATTTCATATTCTTTATCATCTACCAAGTATAATGTATAAAATTGATGTTTTTCATTATACGCAGTAAATTTTTTATCTATATGTATTTTATAATTTGAATATGGTAAATTTACACAAAACTCTTTATCATTTGAATTTTTATAGTCAATTCTATTTCCACCGAAATTTAATATTGTGAATATATAAATTACTACTAGATAATTTTTCTTCTTTTATAGTTTCTAAATGATTAAGTTCCCTTTGAAGTTCCAATACTTCTTTTCTTTGTCTGTTTATCTCAATTCTTTCTGATCTTGAATTTTTTATTAACTCTTTTGCTTCATCAATAGAAGTTATATTCAATTCTTTTTGTATATTTAAAAATATTTCTGCCTCTTTAGGTAAAACATAATCCTCATCTTGCTCTTTATATGACATTGCATATTCATAAACTGTATAAAGTCTAATATAATCATTAGCCATTTCTGTAATTTTAAGAACTTTCTCAAATTTTTCTTGATTTTTCTTCATCTTAACATTCTTACTTTTTATTTGACCTCTTTTAAGTGCAATTTGTGATTCAATATCATCAAAATCACTAATATTATATTTATCTAAATATTCCAACTGTTGTTTTAATTGATAATACCTTTTTATTTCTTGATATTTTGTTTTTTGATATTCACTATAGACTTTGCCTTTTGCACCTAACTGACTTTTTTCAATAGCAATTTTAGATTCATTTGCTTTCTGAAATATTATAGAATTGAATTCATTTTGTTCTGTTTTAATGGCTAATAGTTTTACATTGTCTTTTTCTCTGTATAGTTTATATAAATTGCTAGTAGAATACTTTAAATTTATTGTATCTATTCTTGCATATCTTTGCATACCAAGACATCTAACTGCAATATGTTTGCCTCTCCTTATTTCATAGCCTAAAATAGATAATTCATCTAATAGTTCATCAACGCTATTACACTTTGGAATAAGTTTTTCTAAATGTTCTTCTATCTGTTCTTTCCAAGATTGTCTTTTATATTGATAATAATCATCTTGACTATTTTTAGATTTCAAATATGTTTTTCGAGGCATTATAAAGCATCCATACTCTGCTGCTATTCGATCACTTGTATCACTAACTCCATAAAGGCCCTCTTTTTCATTTGCAAGTCTATCTTCTAGTTTTCTTCCTTCTAAATTTATTGCATTTACGCATATATGATTATGTATGTGTCCTTTATCAATATGAGTTGATACAATACATTGAAAAGTAGGATATAATTCTTTACACATTCTTAAGCCAATTTCATTTGCTTGTTCTACAGTTATTTTATCTTTTGGAGAAAAACTTTGGATAATATGATATGCACCTCTAGTTCCACCCATTTTATATTTCTTTTGAATATCCCTAAATTCATAAAGAGCAGTTTCAACATTACAATTTATAGAACTGGTACATCCAACTTTTTCTCCATCATTTTTCTCATCAAGTATATATTCAATTAAATTTTGGGGAGAGCCTAAATGTGGTAATCTTTTTGTTACTGGCATTATTTTTCCTCCACTTCTTCAATCTTGTTATGATTGATTTCTTTCCATACATCTAAATCCAACTTTTCATCAATAAGTTTTATCATTGTTTTTTGATTTCTTAATACTGCATACATAACATCTAAAATATCTTTTTTTGTTTCATCTGTTAATCTAGTAGCATATTTACTTATATGTCTGATCTCTTTAGTAATTTTCTTTAATTCTTTTGTATTTTCAGCATACGCAACATACAATTCTTCCTTATTTTTCAAATCAACATAAGTTACTTTTTCATATATTGCTGCATCACGAATATATTTTGCAAGTCGTTTATATCCATAAAATTCTGCCTTTGATTCAACTAAAATTCTTTCTTCATCTGATAGCCAGACCTTTATACTTTTTCTTCTTTGTTTAGAATTAAATTCCATTTGTAATCATCCTTTCTATAATAAAATAATAAGCAAGAAAAATGTTCTTACTTCATTTCATTTAATTTTTATGAAAAAAATTATCATACGGATAACCTGCTGCTATATATTTTTCAGTTAACTCCATTTTATAATCTTCTAATATCTCCAGGTATTTTTGCTTAAAATATTCTTTGCATAATAACTCTATACCTTTGCTATAAACATACATTCTATTGTTTTCTTTAAATCTTAAATTAACACTATATTTATTTTCTAAATTTCTTATTGCTCTTTTTATTGTATATAATTTTCTATCAAAAAACAGTTCTATCTGTGAATATGGAATATTATCATTGAATAGTTCCTTTGGTTTTAGTCCTAATAGTTCTTCATACAATCCTATTCTCATTTTAAAAAAATCTATATCAGCATCAATAAAATCTTTTTCATTTTGAAAAAATACTTTTACTAACCAATAATATCCTTCTATTAAAATATAATATTTTTTACTGTTAACTTTATTGCTTCGCCATCTACAAGTAGGATGTTTTTCTTGCATGACCGATATAGCTTTTCTCAAATCTTTATGTGTTATTTCTTTTCCGTTTTTAGTTTTATATCCCTTTATATTCAATCTTGTTAAAATCTTATTATATGATAAAAATATTTTATCTAATTCAGTTTCACTATCTCTCATAATATCCACCCTCTTTTTATGTTTTAGACAATATTTGTACTAGCAAAGCGAAGTACAAAAAATCCAGAGCAATTTATTTGCTCCGAATAGTGTGGCATTTTAAGTGCCCAATATTCGCCAGCGTGGTGTTTTGACACCTTTTTCGCTGTTTAGGGCAAAAGCCCTAAAACCCATTTTGCCCTCTGGGAGATATTTTTTTGTTTCAAATTTTAAAAAAAGTGGAGCATTTTTTACTCCACTTTCACCATTTTTTTTAATTAAAATCATACTCAAATTCGTTTTCATTTTTTACCTCATTTTGTTTTGATTTTTCTTTTAAATTTTCGTAAGTTTCATAGATAGATTCCATATTTTCTGTTACAACTTTTATTCCATTCCAAGCACTTGTATCTACTTCTATTGAAGAATCATTTTCAAAAGTAATTGTTGTCATATATTTTCCATCTGATACATCTTCTGTATAAACATTTAAATATTTTATTCCTAACTTATCCATTATTTCTTGATACATAGAAGATAAATGATTCAATCCTTCATCTCTATCACTTCCATAATCCATTAAATTACTTATGGCATTTTCTCTAAAATATTCAATGACCTTATCTAATGATAAATCATAATATTGTTGAGAATTTATTTTATAATCTTGTAATAAATCATAATAACTTATCATTCCTTCCGATAAAGCAATAATATCATTGTTAAAATATTTATTAGATTTTGAATATAACTCTCCCCACTTATTAGTATCAATATCATCAGTTTCATAATATAAATGTAGTGATTCTTCAAATTCATTTAATTGTTCTAAAGAAAAATATGTATAGAAATCTTCTTCATTTTCTATTATATATTTTTCTAGTAATGGATAATTATATTGCACTTTATATCCGTATTCTAGTCTTTTTAATTCCTCAAATGTAATATAGAAATTCCATTGATTATTATCATCAAATAGCCCTAAATCTTCTATGTCATTAAGTATTTCATCTTCTATAGTTGCTTTATATAGTTCTTGATAAGAATCATATTCATATACATTGAAATCTCCGTCTAAATAATTTTTGTAATTTTGAATATTTATACTTCCTTTTTCTTTCAATTCTATATATTCATCCTCAATAAAAATATGTAATATCTTTTTATTATCAGCTTCTAATAGCATTTCTTTTGACATTGTATCTATATATTTTTTGCAAATGCTTTTAAAAAATTCTTCATCATTTTCTTTAATCATTATCCAATCTACCTCCTTATATATCCTAAATATTATTACTAATCTCAATAGTTTCTTTATATTCTTTTTCTTCAATATCTTTTGTTAATTCCTTAAACCATTTACCATAAAAACTATTATCATTATCATCCAATAGCTTTAAATTTTTACCAACTTTCATATAACTTTCATATACTTTTTTTACATAATTAAATTCTCCATCACGAATAAGATTTTCAACTTCTCCTTCATCTATGAAATAATCAAACATTCTAAAATAAACTCTATCAAGAACAGTATCAAATGTAGTATTTTCTTCAAAATCAAATGTATTACATTGTTCATCTTTTATGTTATATTTTCCATCTGGATATTTAACAATAGACCATTCATAAAATGCCAAAAAGTCATCTAATTCAGTTGCACTTTCTTTATCTTCTAACTCATTTAGAAAGCTAGTTTTTTCATAATTCATATTAAATAGTTTCTCTTTTCTACAAACTTTTATAAGTTCATCAACATTTAATATTTTCATATCTTTATCATAATCTAAATAATCTTTTCTGTTTCCCCAAGTAAAACCTTTGCTCCATTGAAATTCAATACAAGTATCTCTAGTATTTCCATTATTTAGTTTGACATAGTACCAAAATCTATCTTCCGAAAATTCATTAAATTCTTTATCAAAGCAACAATTTTTCTCAAAAGATTCTGCATATTCTCTTAAAAATCCAATACTTTTCATAAGTTCAATAAATTTATAAAGATCATCATCATATTCTTTTCTAATCTTTACAACTGCACCAAAGGTTAAAAATTCTTCCATTTCATTCATTCTAATTGTTTCTCCTTTCCAAATAAAAAAGACTAGGCATAATTTACATCCAAGTCATCAGATTTATCATTTTGAATCTCGACTTGATTTGTAATTTGTCTAGTATTTTCATTTTCTAATTTTCTTGCCATTTGTAAATCTAAATTAAGTAAGTTTTCTGCCAAGTCTTTTAATGTACTATAACGATTGCTGCCACCAGTCCAATCTTTATCGTGTTCCATTGTCCTATATAAAATATTATTGGCCCATTCATTCTTCCAACACCTAACATCAGATATTGAAATATAATAAAATTGATTTGTTTTATTACTTTTCACAACTGCCGAAAAATCATAGTGATTTTTGTTAAATGAATGTAATTCCATTCCTATATCTTTGCAAAAATCTTTAATAACACTTCTATAATTTGTTTGAAAATTTCTATATTCTGGTGAAGTTTCTCCTCCCCAATCTTCAATTTCTTTATCATACCATTTCTCTAAAAACTTATCTACTGTCATATTACTGCACCTCCTAATAAATTATATTTTTATAAAAATTGGTTAATCAAACATTTCATCTACAATATCCTTTTCATTATCAAGTTTCTTATTCCAAATTTCCATAGCAAATTCTTCACCAAGATTACTTGAAATAGTAGCCAGTCCATCTTGATATATTATTTTTCCATTATTATCGCCATAAACATCTTCATCAGCAAATTCTATTTCTATAAAATCATTTGGAAATTCCTCTGATAATTTTTTAAAAATTGGCTCTGGAATGGACCAAGCTGTTTCAAAAATCATTGTTCTCTCATTGCATTTAAAGTCCTCATAAACATCCCATTTTGTTCCCCAATTATTTATACTCCACTCATACCAAGTTACATATCCATATTGTTTTATATTATTTATGTAGGCATCACCTAGTTCTTCCAAATTATGTATGTCTAATTCTTTTTCCACATCACTCACTTTGTAATTTTTTGCATATTTGTTAATGTCTTTAAAATGACCTCTTTTCTGACATTCTTTAATTTTCTCCCAATAATTCGGATAAAAATCAACCTTATAATTTTTTAATATCTTACATATATTTTGTTTCTCAATTTCACTTTTTTTCGACCAAGAATAAAAAATAGAAGCATCTGTTATACTTCCATCTACTAAATTTAATCTTTTTGGCATTGGAATAATTTTATCAAATGATAAAATCCCTCCTTTAAAATATTTTTCTTTAATTTTATTCATTGTTTCTTCTGATACAGTAACAATATTTTTAACATAGTTTGGCATAATAATTCCTCCTTATAAATTTAATAATCATAATCCATATTGTCATTGTTTTGTTCTTTTTCATAATCTTCTAGCATATAAGATGGTGGTGTAATTCCTGTTGTTTTCATTGCTTGAATAAGATCACAATCCTTTGGCATATATAAATCTCTTTCAACTTTTAATCCAAATGGTAATTTTAAATTTTCCAATTCAGATAACATTACATATCCAAATTCAGCCATTTCATCATCCCCAAGATGACAATATCCAAACATTTCGTAATCACCATTTTCAAGTTTATTTCCTTCTGTTATTATCCAAGTTCCTACTCCAGTTGGATTAAAAAATTTTGCTATAACTTTTGCTTTTCCACCTAATCCATCTTGACTTCCTATAGGATATTTTTCAAATAATTTTTCTAATTCCTTTGTTATAAGTTTCATAATTGCATCTCCTCCTTTTGTAATTCATTATTCATAAATTTTTGATAAATTAATTCGTGATATTTAGTGGTAAAATTGTTTGCTAAATCTTCTAATCTCTTTTGATATTCAGTAAAATCTTCTAATGACTGACTAATTGTAAAATTACTTTTATAATTTGCATCTTGTCTATACATATCGATTTCATCATCTATCGAGAAATTATCAAATAATTCTTGTAGTTGCTTATTTACATTTTCTTTATCATATAGTTCTTGATAATCATCACAAAAATAAAAGGTATGTATCATATCCACTCCACCATTTGTCCAAGTTTCAATTTCCATACCACTAATCATCCCATTTTCATATATAGGACTAACACTATAATTAAAAGATTCTATTGTTTTTATAATATTATCCAGTATAATCTCCTGCTTTCTAGTAGGAATATACTCTTTCGTACTTAATTCATCAACTTCTATTTTTTCATCTATTTTTTCTCCAAATGTCATTCTAGTATTATTTACACATTCGTTATAATCTGTAATTAAAATTTGATTTGGTTTCAAAACATAATTTCCATTACTACATACAACTGTTATATCTTCATCTGACATATTTTTAATATAGTTACTATCACTTGTATAGATATATTCTCCATTATCATCTTTGAAAAACTTAAATTGATTTTCTGTTTGAGAATATTCAAAATACTCATTACCTTCTTTATCAATATATGGATTATGTTGTTCATCTGGAAAATAAGTCATAACTTCATCACCATATTTGAAATATCTTTCATCAAAATCTCTAATCATAGCATCAAACAATAAAGGCTCTTTGAAATTTTTAAGCATATCATAAATTGCTCCACCTAGATTTTCTATTCCCATTCCACCATTAAATTCAGTTGATTTTTGTATTTCAAACTTATTATCTTTATCCTTTGTTATAATAAAAACTGTTCCTCTGTGCATTTTATACACCTCCTAAATATCAATATCATTTTCAATTTCTTGTTCTGTTTTTTCAAATTCAACTCTTAAATTTGTATATTCTTCTATTAACTTTTCTTGCTCTTTAGAATATGGAGAATGTTCTATTTTTCCATCCAGATTTCCTGCTTTTCTTTGTTCATTTCTAACTGCAATTCCAGCTAAATATGTACCTGCAAATGTTATGTTTGAAAATCTATTATCTTTATCAAAAAATTGAAGAAGTTTTGGATCTTCTTTTGTTATTTCTTTAAATCTTAATTGAAATTCTTTCATTTTATCTAATATGTCTTGTTGTCTTATAATCATTGACTTTGTTATATCTTTTTCAAGTTCTGTAATGTTTAATTGATATTGTAGATAATCAATTATTTCTTCAATCGAATACCCTGTATCTTCATCCAAATAACCAGATAGCCATATAAAAACAGTATGGTCTTGTAATTTTCCTTCTTTAACTGTTCCAAATAATCCATCTGTAAGTGTATTTAAAGAACATTCTGGTTGCCAGTCATCTCTTAACTCAATTATTTCATCTGCTTTTTCATTTATTCCTATAGCAACACAAGCTGTATCCATTCCAATTTCAGTTTCTTTTAGTTCAATTCCACTTAAATATCTAATTGCTCCATTTTCTCTTAATTCACTTAATCTTCTATCTTTTGACAAAAATAAAAAGAACTCTGTACCTTTTATGGTTAAGTCCTCTATTTCATCGACAGTTGGCTTTATATCAATATCTACATACCAGTCTTTTTCTTTTAAGTTATTATTTTCATATCTACAAGTTACACTTTCATCATAACTCGGATCAGAAATAATAATATGATTTAATTCTCTAATTTTCCCTTTATATCTCAATTTCACTCACCTCTTGTTCCTTTAATTTTTCATTTAAAATTTCATTCACCTTTTCTTGTATTTCTTCTTTTGAGTAACAATCCAAATCTATATCGTAATTTGGAATAAAATATCCATTACTTAATAATTCATAATCATATCCAAAACTTTCTCCATATTTTTCAAAATCAAAATAGTCTATTATTCCATGCTTTTGAAGTTGAATATATATTCCATTTTCTTCTGCCATTGTATATCCCATTTTCAATTCTGGAGAGCAATCTTGATTATACTCTAATCCTTCAAAACTGTATCTACAGTAATTTATATTATCAGCTTGTAAGCATATATTTACTAATTGACTTATAGAATAATGTTCCTCTCCAGAATAAACTAAATATGCTTGGATAGCTTCTCTTTGACATTCATCCAATTTACTAAATATAATTGCCAATTCATTTAATTCTTTTACACTAGACCATTGAATTGAAGCATAAGGAAACGGACTTATGTTGTCATCAATATCTGCTATTTCATATTCTTCGTGTTCATCATCCACTTTTACAACTTCTTTTAAATATTTATCTATAACTTCTGGAGATTGTGGTAAATCTAGCCATCCTCCTTCAATACTTCCTTCGTTATAATAAGCTAAATTTTGAGCAAAAATACTAAATACTTTCTGCATAATAATCACTTCCAATCTTTTATATTTCTATTTCATCTTCCCACTTGATTGAATTATAAGTAACACCCTCGCCATCTTCATAAACATTATGAAGAACAATTGCCTTATCAAAATCAATCTTTTGTTCATTATATATTTCAATCACTCTTTCTCTGCCTAAATCTTGAATATATGGTTCACTATAACGAGATTCTAAAAAGTTACTACCATAACATAAACAACTATTTATCATTTCTCTGCAATCTAATTCTCTATGCAGTTGTTTTTGTTCTGCTGTTAAATTACAAGCAACTCCATTTCTGAATCGTGGTATTTCTGTTCTAATCTTCTTAATTTCTTTTCCTGTCATAAAGATTCTCCTTTCTAACAAAAAAGAAGCTCATCTTTCGATTTGCTTCTAATTCATTTATATTTAATTAAGATATAAAATTGTAATTTGTCTCTCACTTACTTTACCAAATTTATAATTTTTGTTGCCACTTTTTCAATAAATTTCTCATCATGTTCTACAAAAATAATGGTAGGATTATAATTTAGAATAGCATCTTCTATTTGTTCTCTTGTCAATATATCAATATAGTTTAAAGGTTCATCCCATATATAAATATTAGCCTGTTCTGAAATACTTTTTGCAATTAGAACCTTCTTCTTTTGACCTTCACTCATATCTTGAATATTAGTATCAAAATCAAATTGTGATAATCCCATTTTTACTAACATTGCTTTAAAAATACTTTCATTTATTTTATTATCGTAAGCAAAAGTTCTCAAATTTCCTTTTAAATCTTCTGTACTCTGAGAAACATAAGATATTTTTAAATCATTTGCAACCATAAACTCTCCATTATACTGTAATTCTTCTCCTAAAATAAGTTTTAATATACTTGATTTACCAATGCCATTTTTTCCAATTAGTGCAACCCTATCGCCATTATTAACTTCAAAAGTAATAGGGTTAAATATCGTTTCTTTACTATATTTTATCTGCAAGTTATGTGCAAAAATTAATGGATTCTTATTACTTTTTAGAGGAATAATTTTTAATGTATCATTTACCTCTATATTTTTTAACAAATTAGTCTTTTCATTTATTGCTTTTTCTATTCTTTGTTCCATAACTTTTGATTTTTTCATCATTTTATCTGCTTTATGTCCTATATATCCTTTATCTATTGTAGTTTCTGAATTATATTTTTTATTTTTTGTTTTTTCAGCCTCATTTGACCATTTTGCACAATTTTTAGAAGCTATTTCAAGTCTATTTATATCTTTCTGCAATCTTTCATTTTGTATTTTTTCAAAATTATCTTGCCTATTTTTATTTTCTTTCCAAGATGAAAAATTACCTTGTTGTATTTCTATATTAGTATTATTTATAGAAATTATATGATTTACAACTTTATCTAAAAAATTTCTATCGTGAGATACTAATATAAATCCTTTTTTCTTTTCTAAATAATTTACTAAATTATTTCGTGTTTCAATATCCAAATGATTTGTAGGCTCATCTATAAGTAAAAAGTTATTACCTTTTAAAAATAAACTTATTAAAAGTATCTTTATTTGTTCGCCACCACTTAATAAGTTAAAACTTCTATATAATACTTCAGTATCTGTATTAAGTAAATTTAATTCTCTTATAATTTCCCAATCTTCAACATTCGGAGCAATCTCATTTACTATTTCTATTGCCATTCTTTCTTTGTTTTTTACTTCAAAAGGGAAGTAATCAAACTCAACATTTTTTGATATTGCACCTTGATATTCATATTTTCCTAATAATAACTTTAAAAATGTAGTTTTACCTTTACCGTTTCTTCCAATTAATCCTAATTTCCAATCAGTATCTATATTAAATGATACATTTTCAAATATATTTTTTAGGCTTCCATCATATCCAAAAGTTAAATTGTTTACACTTATTAAAGACATCTATTCCTCCTACAAATTATTATTTTGCGAACTACTAAATTGTAATTTATAATTTGCTTATTACTTTTTTCTGTCAACTTCTTTGTTTACACTATTGCTAATAATATAGAAATTGGAAATATAGCTACTGGATAAAATTCTTATTTTCAATTTTTCAATTTAAAAATTTTCTTTTGGCGCTTAGTTTCAAATTTCCAATAACCATGATTACGATTTCGATGTTTTTTTTGAATCTTGTTTTGATTGTTTTTCATGGCTTGTTCAGCATTTAATATAATAGCTTTTTTTTCGTTGGAAACAAATTTAAGAAAAACATCATATAGGTATAGCCATCCATCGTATGAGATCTCAGTAAGCGTTGACTCTAATTTGATTTTTAAAAACTTGCAAATGCGTTTTTGTTGCTCATAAGTAAACAATTTTTTTGTTTTATCTTTGAAAGTATTTCCAGACGCTAAAAATATATATGATAAAAAATTTCTATAGTCTGTCGCATCCTCAACATCTGCTGATGTTTTTCTTTGAAAGTGAGCAAAACATATTCGTGCATTTGGCACAGGATAAAAATCTGATGGTTTAAACTCATAAATCAATTCAGCGGAAAACCAAGGTTTGTATAAAAGAGACCTCAAACTTTCGTTATAAAAAGGCTGTCCAGAATACCTTATAAAAGCTTCATACTGCATTATGAAATATATATCTTCAGGAGGATTATCATCTTCAAATACTTTTTTCATAATATCAGCAGTTATGTTAAATGGAATATTTGCACATACTTTATATGGTTCTTTTACTGATATTTTATATTTTAAAAAATCCATCTCTATTATTTGAACTTTTTTAGATTCTTTATACCTTTCAGATAAAGTTTTCGCTAATTTTGCATCAAACTCTATTGCTATAACTTTCTTGCTTTTTTTTGCAAGTTCATTGGTAATAATTCCTTTTCCAGGACCTATCTCAATTACAATATCGTCGTTACAAATATTACTCTTTGATAACAAGGTCGCTACAAGTTGTTTACTATGTAAATAATTTTGCGAATGTTCTATTCCCATAAATACCTCCTTTACAAATTACTATTCTTCGAGAACATTATACCATAACAACTTTTATATATCAATTAGTATTCATAGTCGATTTCTTGAAATTTCACATCTAAATTACTTTCAATATTATCTTTCATTTTTTCAAACATTTCATTATTTTTTTCAATAGCAATACCATTTCTTTTTTTGTTATAACAAGCAATTACAAAATTACCACTTCCTGCATACTGATCTAAAAGAGTTTCATAAGGTTTTGAGATATATTCAATTATCTCTTCAATTAGTTCTACTGGCTTTTCTGCTTCCATTACCTTATCTTTTATATTTTTAGGTTGATAATCAAAAGCAGTTGGTAGCATCCCATTTGTGCCTTTCATATAATAAACATCAAGATTATTTTCTTGTAACATATCTCTAACTTCATAAGATGATTTGCCTTTTATATCTAAATTATTTTCATTTGCTATTGCTAGATTTTTCTTTGCATCTAGTTTTAAACTTCTAGGCTCTCCGTTGCTAAAAATCATAACATCTTCAATATTCTTGCTTTTTCTTCCAGTATTAGATATAAAATTTCCTTTCTTCCATGCAACTTTCGCAAAATATTTGAATCCATTTTCTTGTGCCATTTTCTTAATTTCATATAGATAATCAAAATTAACTTCTGATTCTTCTGGTAGAAATTCAACTAAAAATGCCCCCTCTTTTAATACTCTTTGTTTTTCTTTAAAGTCTTTACTTTCATATCTAAATAATTCAAATGTAGCAAACTTTCTGTTTCCCCCAGTTAATGCTTTTTGTAAATCGTATGGATGGTCTGTTATAATTCCATCAATAGATTTATCTTTTATAATTGATAAATCTCTCCCATCTCCGTTTATCAATAAGCAAGTATTTTCTTTTCCTTCAATTTGACTTGTTACTTTGTAAACACCTCTTGATATTTTAGTAAAAATTCCTTTTTCAACACCTTCATATATTCTTGCTCTTATAGATTCATTATTTACTTGCATATTTTTAATATTCTTCACAAGATTTGTAGCATCTTGTATAGAAAATTTTTCTTCATCTATAAAATATTCAAAGAGATTCATTTGTATTGTATTATCCATAAAGCTATCCCTCCATTTCTATTTCATCTACAGATAAAGATTCATATATTGTAGGAGGAGCATCAATAGACATTGTAGGAGGATTTTTAGAAACAACTTGAATAATATAATCCATTTCTTCATCTTTTAATGCTAGATTTGAAAAGACTTCCCATTTATAACTTGCATCTATATCATTGTACTTTTTTTCTAATGTTGCATATTCTTTTTTGCCGTTCAATGATAGCTCTACATTATAAACTGTAGTGTCATTATAATTTCCAACATATTCAGCAGAGATAACTTGTAAAGAATTATTCTTTCCTATTTCTTTTTGTAATTCATTTATTTTTTGTTTTAGTCTTTCATTTTCTTCTATTAACATTCCTTTTTGCAAAGTATTTATAGACTTTATATTTCTTTCTTTGCCTATTTTCTGTATTTTATTCATACTAATAAAATCTTTTTCTGTTACAATAATATGATCTTGAAGTTGAATATTAAAAACTTTAAGCATTTCATTTGTTACATCTGTTAAATGTAAATCATCTTTACTTGGCTCTAGATTATTTGAAGGATGATTATGTACTAAAATAACTTTATTACTTGCAGAATAAAGAGCAGTTCTTATTATTTCTTTTGAATCTATTACTACATTGCAAGAAGTTCCTATTCCTAATAATGTAATATTTCTAATATTATTTCTGTTGTCTAATCCAATAAATAAAAGATGTTCTCTGATTGCATTTCTAATCTCTTGAACATCTTTTAAATTTACAATATCTGTAGAAGAACCTACTTTTATATCTTCACTAATATTTTTTTTAGGTTTTTCAATAATATCAACATTCATTATACATCACCCCCATTAAATATCTGTATAATCATTATCCATTTCTAATAAAATTTCATCTTTATCTGTTTCAAATACATCAATTATTAATTGATTAAACTTTTCTTTTAACTCTATACTCGTGAAAGTTTTACACAATTTGTCTATATAATCTAATGCAAGTGGTTTAACATTTCCTACCCCATATTTTTTAACAATATTTTTTATATTATCTCTTTCCTCTCCTATTTCACTAAATTCTGTACCATCTTTTGCATAGCAAGTATATTTGTATGTAACTTTGCTCTTATCTTTTATATCTGGATCTAGATATTTTATTGATAATATTTCGTAATTATGTTTTAATCTATCATCATATAACTCATAAAATCCATTTTCTTCACAATATTTATCTATATAGTATTCATTTACAAGTTCTATTCCATCAATATCATTATTGAGTTTCTTTAAAAATTCTATAATACCTTTTTCTGTATAAGGAATTTCAAAAAAATTTGCTCTAATATATTTGCTATATTCTTTTGTTGAGTTCTTATATCTATCTTCTGGAATATCCACCCTATAACACGAATCTATCGAAACATATTGTGGATTAGGATATTTTATATTGTATTCTTTTTGAGTTAATGATGTATGCCTAATGTCAGGACTATATGCACATCCAATTTCTACAGATAGATGCTTATTATCTGATGTAACAACAATCCCTCTTAATCTGCAATTTATAGGAGTTGTATAATCACTCCCCATTTTTACCATTTTGATTTTCATTGTAATCGCCTCCAAATTTCATAATTATAAAAAAAGAGAATGAGTACATAAAAAATACAATACTCATTCTAACTTTAAAATCTTCAAAGCACATTGTTATAGATAGCAAAAATGCTAAAAATATGCTTAATAAAAACACTCTTATTATCTTTTTCATAATGCAACTTACCTCTATTGTTTCAATCTACCAAATCCATAGAAATGCTCACCATTCCACCAGCCATTGTTATATTTTCTAATTCTAACCCCAGATGGATTTCCTCCAGTATCTATAACATATTCATCAGTATCTCCATCTATTGTAAGAGTTCCCATATAAATTCCTATATGTGATATACTTCCAGGCTCTCCAGTATCGTAAGTATCTTTTAAGAAGATTAAATCTCCTGCATTTCTATCATTTACATTTACTGGATAGCAATATCCGTTATATATTCCCTGTGCTCCAGTATTTGGTATTGTTATAATTCCAGTATGTGCAAGACAATGTATAACCCAAGAAGAGCAATCATAGTAATCCATACATTCATCATATTTTAGATTACTGTGATCCATTAAATATCTTGTACCAACATTTTTCAAAAATTCATCATATATAGCTCTTAATTGTTCATCTCCAATGTTTACATTTAAGTAAGCATAAGTTGATTTAAAATCAGAACTAAATAATTCAAAAAATGAATTAGAGTTATATAACAATCTTATTTGTTCTACTTCATCATCTGTAAATGCCTTTTGATTCCAATTTACATTTAATCCTTTTGCAGCTTTATATTGGTTTATAACACTAAAGTTTTTATTACACCAAGATATATAGTCATCTAAAGAAGGATTTTTAACTACTTTCTTTGTGTCAGTAACAGTTTCTTTAATCTTGTTGCCATTTCCATCTACTGCATCTGTTTCTTTCTCATAAGTATAAGTAACATCACTTATTTTTTCATATAATTCTGCTTTTCTAAATTGTTCTAATATTGTTAATTCTGCAAAATCATAAGTCAGATCACCATTCAACATTTGAAGTATTGAAAGTGGAGCTCTCCAGTTTATCATTCCTTTACCTTCGATTGTACCTTCAACTACTTTACCAGAATTGTAATATTCTACAGTAGTTTTGTTATATTCATTTTGCATATTTATCATATAAGTTTCATAATTTTTCTTCGTCTCTTCACTCATTCCAATACCGAAAAAACTACAAAAAGCAGCTATAACAACTATAATAATGATAACCGGTGCAATTTGTGGAAGCATTGAAATAATCATTTCTACTACTTTAGCCATCAATTTTACGAGTAATCTCATAAGTTTTATCATTACATTGGTTGTTTTAGATATTACTTTTTGTCCTAGTTTTTCACTAATCTTTTTACTTATTTTTGTTCCGATTTTCTTTGTAAATTTCTTTGTGTATTTAACAGTTTCTTTTGTAACTTTAATAGATGCTTTCTTTATAGGTTTTGTCATTATTCTAGTCGAAGAACTTTTAAAAGCAGTAGTACCATTTTCATTTAATCCTGCACTTATATCTTTTCCAGTTCTAATTATCCTTTGAGCAGAATTGTTTACAATTTTTGCTCCTTTTATTCCTGTAGATATTCTTTTAGAAGTCTTTAATTTACCATCATTCTTCTCGAGTATTGTTCCATTATTATTGCCTTCTGTTAACTCTGTATTATTATCATTTTCTGATGCAGTTTGTATCTTGTTTGACTTTATTATATTAACTTTGTTATTGCCTTTATTAGTTTGTATTTCATTGTATTGTTTTACTTTTGTAGATATTTCTTTTTCATTTTTGTTAGCAATATCATTTGCTTCTATAGAATTATCTACTCCAGTTTCGATTCTGGAAGTATCAACATCACTTTCAGTTATTTTATTTAATTGTTCTGCATACCACTTATTTATATTTTCTGCACTATCTAATACAAGATTCGTACCTTTATGTGCATAATCTGTATATTTATTAAGTGAATTTGCTATATCTTTACTATTATCATTAGCCATAGTCTATCCTCTATTTACTTGCATATTTGAAGTTTGATTTAGTTCATAAATATAAGAATCTTTTGATACTTGATTTCTAAAGATAACTTTGTCATCTCCATAAACGATAATACCTTGCCCAGATGGTGAATCTGTTACATATCTTGATTCTTCATCACTTATGTCAAAAATCTTACAAATTGGTGGTAAATCTAAAGGTTTTTGTTTTAATATCATAGCAAATTCAGAGTTAGATAATATCTTGCATCCATCCTCATTTTTAATTACATCTGCAATATTTTGTGTAATAATAGTAGGTATTGCGTTCTCTTTTCTTCCAGTCTTATATATTTTTGCAATATATTCACTAGAAAACTTATTTGCAAGTAATATATGAAACTCATCAATAAATATCCAGGTATGTTTTCCTAATGTTTTATTTCTATGAAGTCTATTCATAATATGGTCTAATACAACTAAATATCCTGTTGTTTGTATGCTTGGTGGTAGTTCTGATATATCAAAAGTAATAAAACGATTTTTTATTTCTATATTTGTTTTCTTTGCAAATATATCCATATTTCCTTTGACATATCTCTCAATAATAAGTGCAAGATTTTTTGCTTCGCTTTCTGGCTGTCTTAATAATTCATTGTAGAATTTTTTGAAATCTGGCTCATATTCTTTATTATAATTATGAAGTTTATAATCCTCATAAATATTATTCGTACAACGGTCTGTAAGAGTTTTTTGTTCTCCAGATAATCCATTTACTATTGATTCTATAAAAGCAAGTATAAATTCAGATTTTTCTTTTATTGCTTCTTTATCGTTCTTCGCATATTGTAACGAACTGTCAAATGGATTTATATGTGTATCAGTATTTGTGCTTATATTTAATGCCTGTCCTCCAAATGCTTTAATTAAAGGATAATACTCACCGTTGTGGATCAATTACGCAAATTTCATCCTCTGGATAACGCAATAATACTTGCTCTATAAGTAATTTTATGGAGAATGATTTTCCTGCTCCAGATGTTGCTAAAACACAACCATTTCCATTTAGTAGTTTCTTTCTGTCGCAAAATACTGGATTCTTTGAAACAAGATTTATTCCATAAAAAATAGAATCCTCGTGCATCAAGTCCTTTGTATTGAAAGGAACATTGGTAGCAGTAGATTCCGAAGTTAATGACCTTTGTATTTGTAGTGTGTTCCAACCAAATGGAAGGCAATTTTGCACTCCTTCAAGTTGTTGCCAATCTAAATTATATAGAGAAATTAGATATTCATTTCCAATACTCTTTACTAATTTTGTTGCTTTATTTAGTTCATCAAGTGAACTAGCTTGAATACATATTAAAACATTGTTAGTAAATAACTTTTGTTTTTTCTTTTGAAGTGCATCTCTTAATTCTTGTGCATCACTTATAGCATCTTCTAATTTTTCATCAAGTACAGCTTCATAACTGTAGTTATTTTTATTGGCTTTTTTAATTTTCTCCAATCTTTCTGTTTTCATTCCAGATATTTTCTTATTCACCATTTTGATTACTTTAGCTGGATCTGTAGGTGTAATATTCAAAGTTGTAATAATATTATAGTTAGTTATTGTTGTTATTCTATTATAAAATCTTGGTGTTATAGATTTAGGCAGTTTACTAACATATAGAACACGAATAAATTTATCTTCGCCAATCTTTATATAATTCTTTTCTCTAAAAGATACATCTTGCTTTGGTGCTAAAACATCGTAAATACTCAATTTATTGTCTATTGCATATTTAATAAAATTATCAATTCCATTTTCCTCTGCAAGTTCATTATGAAATATATTATATAAAGAGCCTAATCTTTCTATTATATTTACTCTTTTTATTTTAGACTTTAATTCCTTAAACTTTTCTTCTGCCCTCAACTGATATTGAAGAAATATATCTTGTGCTTCTTTCATACTTTCAGCTTTCGTAGTAATGACTACTTGTCTTTTCTCACATAATATTTCTTCTTTATCACCGATTGCAAGTTCTATAAGAGTATTAAACTCATTTGCAACTTTAGATTCATTTTCATTTAGGTTGTTTTCATTATATATAAATTTTTGCTTATAATCATTAGTCTTTACTGGTGTACCAAAACAAACTACTTGAATATGATCATTATAGTTAAAGGAATGTAAAAATTCAACCCATTTAAGAAAAATATTCTCTTGTTCCTCATAGTTTGCTTTTGCAAAAGAAATGTCTTGGTATTCAAAGCAAACAGAATAATGTGTATCATCTAATTGTATAATTGAATTTTTTTCATTAAAGTCTTTAAAAAATGTATGAATAATTTGTGATGTAGTTTTAGGCTTTGCAACTTTATGTGCTTTTATTTTCTTTGAAAATTCATTAAATATAGTAAATAAAAAAAATTCTTTCTTTTCTTTATTTTTCTTATTTTCTTTTACCTTTTTCAATGTTGTTCCTCCTTATAACTGTCAAGAAGATTGGGAATAAAATACCAATCTCCTTCAACTAATTTTTTAAACATTCCTGTATAGGTTAATTCGCCACAATATGGCTGCTTTTTTATCTTTCTTTTGAATATTGTATAAAACACAACTCTTGTTTCTAAAATAGGATGCTTGTTGTTATAAACTCGCATCCATTTAGCATTATGATTGTTTAGATAATATTCCAATAATGACTTTTCCCATTGACTTAAATTCATCTTATATTACCTCTCTAACAGTTTTAAAAGAGCCTCTTGTTGCTCTTTTGATAGTTTTGATAACTTCTCTGATAGTTCATCTTTTCTTGAATTATTAGATTCATTAATTTCATTTACTTTAATTTCTTTTTCTTCTTTTATAGTTTCTATTTTAGAATATTCTGGATTTATTCCATATTTTTTTCTAGCCTTTTCCAATATCTTGGCTTGTTTTTGTTTTTTCTTCATTTCTCTAATTTCAGCTTTTGTAGTTTTAGAATTATCTGTTTTTGTTGATTTTGTTTTGTGCTTATTTTTCTTTTGATGTTGAAGTTCATACTCACTATCTGTCATATAATGTATTGGCTTTGCAAAAAGAAGATAATGCCTAAACCAAAAAGGCATTATCTTCTCTGCTGGTAGTTCGTGTATTTTGACAAATCCTATAAATCCTAGAACTCCTGCTATTGCAATTACTATATAACTTGTTGCTTCTTCACCAATCTTTTCTTTTAAGATCAGATAAGTGGGAATAACTGCAATTATTATTAGAATTGCAAATATCCATTGTCTAAAATTAAAGAAATATATTTTTTCTTTATAATCCTTTATCTCATCAAATACTGTAATTTCTATATTATCCATTATCAATGACCTCCTGTAAGTTTTTCTGCAAATTGACTTGCGTACTGTATTACTGCCAAATACATTCCGTTAAGGAATAACATTGCAACTATTGTTGATATTGCATTTGTTGAGCCTACTGTACTACTCAATCCTGCAAGTCCAATAGAATAGATATTTGTTGCTAAATATATTATTACTGCTTCTAATCCAACACTTGCTGAAAAAAGGAAGTATTGAATTGCTTTTCCTCTACCTTCATCATCAGCAGCAAGAGCGATTGGTATTGGAGCAAAAGCAAAACATAGTATTAGTTTTACAACTCTCAAAAATATCTGTGTTAGAATCTGTACGATTGTTGTCATAAACGGAATGAATAGTATTAAATACAATCCGATATGTCATAATACTATCTACAAATCCATCTGGTACTGCATCAATTAAAGTGTCTGCAATATTAATTGAAGAATTACTATTACCTATGGCATGTGTAATACTAACAAAAATGTCATTTGTTATATTCATAATACTAGATAAGAAATCGTATCCGTGTTGAATAAAGTATTTAAGTAATAAGAATGAAACAAAAGCCATTACTACTCTTTCCCAACTTATTCTCTCTACTTCCATTGATTTCTTTATCAAGTTAATCATAAAGAAAAGGATTAAAAGACTTAACGCTATTGGAACTATTACATCATTTACTGTTTTTCCAATAGACCAAATATTGATACCTTTTACACTAGAGAAATTCGTTAATTTTTCTATCGTACCTATTAAATTACCACTATCTATATCAATACCGAAAACTGTAAATTTGAAACTATAAAGAAGTCTTATAATTCCATCCAATTATTTGTCCTCCTTCTCTTATAATCCAAATAAATTCTTTGATTGTGCGATTGCAACAAGCATAAATCCTGCCATAAGTGTCATTAAACCTCTTGATTTACCTTCAGCATCTTCTCTTTGCCAACCAAGTGCAAACATAACGCCACCAACAAGAGCAATAACTCCACCAATTTTAGTTAGCCAATCACAAGCAAAATTTATAAATGAATCAATAGATTCTGTGTTTGAAGCTGCAAATACTCTTGTTTCTGCAAGAATCAATGTGCCCATTGCAGTTGTTCCTATAACTGCTACTTTATCTCTTAATTTTCTAAATAAATTTTTAATCTTTTTCATATTTACCTCCAATTAAAAAGAGATAAACCCCTCTTTAATTAGCTAATAATCTAATTTCAAGATTTATCTCTTTTCTTATTTAATTATTTTTTTATTACTAAATCCTCAAATTGGATTACTCCAGTTCGTTTAAGGTCTTTTAAGTCATCCTTATCAACCTCTCTTATTTCTGGCTTTTCAATAGGAATTGCAAATGATAAGCCAGAATCGCATAACATTCTATAGTCTGCGTTTTCACCATATTGCAATTCTTTCTTGTGATTATAGAGTTTTTGAGAATTATTATCTCGTGGCTCATATAATTCAGAATAGTTAGGATGTTCTTTTAAGTTATATAGTTTAGAGTAAAAAGCTCCTATTCCTGCTATAAAAAGTACACAATTACCACTTGGCATCTTTGATAACTCATCTAAAGTTGCTAGTTCTCTACCAACTACATCCCAGTTAGTTGAAGATGATCCCTGTCTAGCATAAGTCCTTCCAGATGACTTTTTATACCAAGTTTTCTTGCCAAGTAGAGCCACTAAATATTCCAAAGTTTCTTTACTCATTCCTCCCATAAAAAGAGTACTGTCACAGCAATCTAAAACAGATTCCCAACTATCTTTATATTTTTGTTTTAATTGACTTAATGATTGCAATCCTACAGTAATTCCAACATTTAATCCTCTCAAATAAGCAAGTTCTTCAACAAATCTTGGAATTTCTCCTAATTGTGCCCACTCGTCCATATAGATTTCTACTGGAGTTGCTAAACTTCCACCACATAATTTTGCATTTTCATCAATAATCTCAAATATTTGTGTGTAAAAAATACTCGCTAAATAGTTAAAAGTATTATTGCTTGGTTTTGTTATTACAAAATAGGCAACTTTACCATTTCCAATAGTTTTATTCGATTCACTATTTATCTGTTTCAATAATGGAGAATTGTCATCCAAAGGCATCCCTATTCTGTTAAGTTCCATAGTATCTGTATCAGTCATATTTGCAATTTCTTTAATATTGAATGAAGCTAATCTTGCAGTTGCAACCATAATAATTGTACTCATCATTTTTGGTGCAGATGCTGCAACTTTAAAATGCTTATATTGTTTTACCCCTATTGCCTCTGGCTCATCTTTTGCCCAAGCATCAAACAACCTATCTAAATTTGATACACCTGTAGAATCTGGATTCGATAAACGAATTAGATTTAAAACTGTTGTAAAATTCTGATGTGCCTTATCATAATGTCTTAATGTATAGTAAAATAAGGCTTGAAGATATATCATTTCTGCTTTTTATAGCAATAGGTAATCCTTTGATATTATCTCCAGATTTTCCC
>ULRK01039460.1_pt1 | contig 114432 bp, 111 predicted proteins | sample 1955341 | NCBI WGS metagenome assembly ULRK01 (sample SAMEA4835680, study PRJEB28245) | human gut metagenome | biome: gut microbiome; material: fecal sample | place: Denmark | collected 2008
TTATTTAAAAGAATTTGTGACAAATGATTGACTAACATACAATCTTTTTTATAGAATTTATGCATATTATTTGATTTTTTTACCTTTTAGGTATATAATTGATTTAATTTACTGCTTTAATGTAAATAATATATTTAAGGGGGTATCTTCTCAATGTCAGCAAGATCTATTAATATCTATAATATGTTACCAGGTGACGATTTAATTAATGAGATTAATAAATCATTTTCAGGTCCTGCTCGTGAACAAAAGCTAGAAATTGCACGTCAACTCGAATTATATAACACTATGTTTGATGATAACTTGACATTTGGAGAATACGAAAGAGCTTATGTTTGCCCTAAAAAAACAAATGAATATGTTGAAGAGCTCGAATAATACGAGCTCTCTATTTTTCTACATTCTATTTTTTGCATTTTTTATTAATCCAACAAATAATGGCTGTGGTCTATCTGGTCTTGATTTAAATTCCGGATGAAATTGTGCTGCTATAAAGTATGGGTGTTCTTTTATCTCTACTATTTCTACTAGGTTACCATCTGGAGATGTTCCTGAGAATATCATGCCTTTTTGTTCCATTTCTTTTTTATAAGCATTATTAAATTCATATCTATGTCTATGTCTCTCAGATATTTCTTTTGAACCATACAAATCACTTGCAAGTGTTCCTTTTGCAAGTATGCAAGGGTATGCTCCAAGTCTCATAGTTCCACCTTTTTTTGTTATGTTCTTTTGGTCTTCCATTATATGTATTACTGGATTTTTTGTGTCTGGATTAAATTCTACCGAGTCTGCATCTTTTAATTCTAGAACATCTCTTGCAAATTCTATTACTGCCATTTGCATTCCCAAACAAATTCCTAAAAATGGAATATTATTTTCTCTAGCATATTTTACGGTTTGAATTTTTCCTTCAATCCCTCTGTTTCCAAATCCACCTGGGACTATAATTCCGTCAAATTTTCCAAGTTTATCTTTAGCGTTTTCTGCATTTATTGTTTCTGAATCTACAAAGCCAATTTCCACATCAACCTCATTTGCATAACCAGCATGTTTTATACTTTCTACAACTGACAAATAAGAATCTTCTAATTTTATATATTTTCCTACTATTGCAATTTTAACTTTTTCGTTTTTCTCATTTTTATATTTTTTATCTACATTCTTAAAATGTTCTATCATCTTTTCCCATTCATCATTTTTAGGTTCTATTTTTTCTAATCTCAAATGTTTACATATACTTGTTGCCAACCCTTCTTTTTCTAACATAAGAGGAACTTCATATAAATTTGATGCCGTCATATTGGCAATTACATTTTCTGGCCTAACATTGCAGAATAAAGCTATTTTGTTTCTAATATTTTCCGTTATTGGAAGTTCTGTTCTACACACTAGTATGTCTGGTTTTATTCCTAAAGATTGAAGTTCTTTTACAGAATGCTGAGTTGGTTTAGATTTTAGTTCATTCGACCCTGTTATGTATGGCAATAGCGTTACATGTATATACACAACATCCTCTGGATTATTTTCTATCCCAACTTGTCTAATAGCCTCTAAAAATGGTAAGCTTTCTATATCTCCAACTGTTCCGCCAATTTCAGTTATTACAACATCTGCGCCTTCTTTTCCAAGTGAATATACTTTTTCTTTTATTTCATTTGTTATGTGTGGAATTACTTGAACTGTCTTTCCTAAATAATCTCCTCTTCTTTCTTTTTCTATTACACGTTGATAAATTCTGCCTGTTGTTATACTCGAATTTTTTGTTAAATTTTCATCTGTAAATCTTTCATAATGTCCTAAATCCAAGTCTGTTTCAGCTCCATCATCTGTTACAAAAACTTCTCCATGTTCATATGGACTCATTGTTCCTGGATCAACATTTATATATGGGTCAAACTTTTGGTTTGCTACTTTGTATCCTCTGTTTTTTAATAACCTTCCAAGAGATGCTGCTGTAATTCCCTTCCCTAAACCTGATACAACTCCACCTGTTACAAATACATATTTTGTGCTCATTTTTTCCTCCTTTTACTACTTCAATAAACAAAAAAATAGGCTAAAAATTCCTAAAAAGGTGTTTTTTTTTAGCCTATTTTTATTACGCTTTAAACTGATTATTATTTTAGCAAATATTTTTAATTTTTGCAACACATTTTATTTATTCCATTTAAAACTATTTACAACTTCTTTTGTATATTCTTCTAAACTGTCATATAAATTTTCATCATTACTAGCAGTGCTTGCAGAAATAAAAGCAATTTTATCTCCATTTAACAGGTAATAACAAAATTCCATACTGTCTTCATATCCAATTAACATTTCAAGCGCATCATAACCATTATCTGTTGTTAATACTTCTACTTGATAATTACTAAATTTCATATATTCATAGAAATAGCCTTCAAGTAAATTTCTTAAATCATTTATTTTCATTTCTTCCCCAAAACTGTTATCTCCATAAGATACGGTTATAATTTCTGGGTAGCTATGTTCTTCATTTTCTACAGCTGTATTCATATATTTATAATACATCCATGTTTGTTCTGATGTTATTCCATCTTCTTCATCAGTACTAGCTTTATTTACCTTATACTCATTCCAGCTATTATCTATTGTAAAACTAACATCATTGTTGTAAACTTTTTTCTTTGACTGGCTGATCAATCCAAATGATAAAAGTATTCCTACAATTAAAATTATTGTTATAGCAACAGCTATAGCCCCTTTCCAATACTCACGGTGTAGCTTTATGTTGCTTTCAGCTTCTTCACAATAGTAATACTTTCCTTTATATTTTTTTACTATACGTAGACTATATAAATAACTAATATACATTTTTGCATTTTCATTGTTAATCTGTTCAAGTAATTCTTCTTTTTTTACAGCTTTTTCTTTTTCAACAGCGTTTAATCTTTTAAATATATCTTTAACAACATTTATAGCTTCTTCTTTTAGTTCTTGCTTTTCTTTGTTATCAGATGAAAACAGCTTTATCTTATTTACACGTAACATTATTTTTCTTTTTACTACTGTTCCTAAAGCATATGAACCAAATAATGCAAACACTAACGATAACAAGAAATCTTGTAATATGTTAAGGGAAATACTAAATTGTGAATATAACCCACCAATTTCTTTAAAGCCAATTTGTATATTAGATTTAACTAATAATGCTGTTGGTATAAATAAAAATGCCATTATGATAACATTTATTGAAGATAAAATTGCAATTATCCATGGTAATTTTTTGTCAATTTTTCCTCTTAATAATTTATAACCCAAATATTCAAAAACACCTAAAAATACTATCATTCCTAATAGTGCAATAAAATCAGTAAATATATATAAACTTACAATTAATGCACAGAATAACAGTCCTAGAATTAATCCCCCAATTATTCCTAAAAAATACTTTTTTTCTTTTTTCTTAGTTTCCATACTAAATTCCCTTTCCTTATTTTTTTCCTATAATATAACATACATATATTTTAATTTACAAGATATAATTTTAATAACAAATTATGCAGGTGGATTTATTACTGCCTGTATTTCTTCATCTTGTCTTAATTCTGGTACTATAAAATCATAAGCTCTTTTGTCATTTTTTATTGCCTCTATTGCTATTGTCTTGTCTGAACGCAGACGCTTGCTAGCATATTTTACAATTAAACCTTTATTTTTTACTGTTTCTAGCACAACATCATAATCATCTCTTAGTTCTTTGCTTACATAATATAAAATTTGTCCATCTGTTTTTGCAGCTTTGAGTGCTAGTTCTTTATCTGCTTTCAATTCATCTGAGGCATAACATAAAACCCAGCCTTTTTTCTCAACTGCCTGCATCAATATTTCTCTGTCTGCCTTCAACCTTTTTGAGGCAAATTCCAATGCTCCACCATCTTTTGTAACAGCTTTCATTACTAGTTCTTTGTCGTCTTGCAATTCAGGAGATGCTGCATCTAATAAAAGTCCATCTTCTTCTATTGCTTTTTCTACATATTCTCTGTCATTGCTATGTTCTTTTACATCGTCATAAGTGTACATTTTTCAAGCCTCCCTCGCATTCCACCTATAGTGCACTTGTTTTATATTCTATGTTTTCCATGTATGGATATATTTCTTTTAATCTTTTGTGTGTTATTATTGTTAAACGTGGTAATGGATTTTTTAAATTTTCTGTTAGTAACTGCTGTGTATAGCAATTTTCTGATGTCTTAAATAATTGGTATCTGTTTCTAACATATGTGTAAAAAATTATATACCCATTATCTAATTCGTTTTCCATGCGTTCAAATGAATATTTGCCTTCCATATGTTTATTTGTCCTTTCCCTGGTGAAAAATAATTATAATTTTGACTACGTCAAATTTCATTCAAAACGCAGTTACATACAAAAAGTATGCGTCCTTGCCTTTTGAATTTATTTTCCTTGCTAAAATTTAATTCTTTTCCACCTTCTCTTTTTTGAATTTTCAACTTTACTATATTTGTAATTATTTTTCAATCATATTTTTAAAATCTTGCTCTGAAATAATTGCAACTCCCAATTCTTGTGCTTTTGTTAATTTTGAACCCGCTTCTTCCCCGGCTAGTACGTAGCTTGTTTTTTTAGAAACTGAACCTGATACTTTGCCACCAAAGCTTTCTATTATATCACTAGCTTCTTGCCTTGTATATTTTTCTAGACTTCCTGTTAATACGAATGTTTTTCCTGCAAATCTGTCATCTGTATTAGTATTTTCATTTTGTATTACCTCAGTATTTACTCCCGCTTCTTTTAGCCTATTTATTAAATCAACAGTTTGTGGTTGTCTGAAAAATTCGTAAATACTTTGTGCTGTAATTTCTCCAACATCATCTATCATGCTTAATTCTTCGAAACTTGCTTCTGCAATTTTGTCTATTGATTTGTATTTTTTGCACAATCCTTTTGCAGATTTTGTTCCTATATGTCTTATTCCAAGTGCTGTTAGTAGCTTAAATAAATCATTGTTTTTGCTTGCATTTATTGAATCTATTAGATTTTGAGCAAATTTCTTTCCATTCTTTTTAAGTGATGCAATTTCTTCTGCTGTTAATGTGTAAATGTCAGCAATATTTTTTATTAAACCTTTATCTACTAATTGTTCTAATATTTTTATTCCAAGCCCATCTATATCCATTCCTTCTTTTGAGACGAAATGTGCAAGATTTCTTAATATTTTTGCATTACATTCTATTCCTATACAACGTGCAACAGCCTCACCTTCTTCTCTTACTACTGGTGCTCCGCAGACTGGACATACTGTTGGCATAACAAATTCTCTTTCAGTACCATCTCTCTTCGATTTTATAACATCAACAACTTCTGGAATTACGTCTCCTTGTTTTTGAATTACGACTGTATCACCTATTTTTAGGTCTTTTTCTTTTATAAAATCTTCATTGTGAAGTGTTGTTTTTGAAATAGTTGAGCCTGCAACCTTAACTGGCTCTAATATTGCAGTCGGTGTAAGTGCTCCTGTTCTTCCGACTTGACATACGATATCTAAAAGTTTTGTCTCTTTTTTCTCTGGTGGGTATTTATATGCAATAGCCCACTTTGGAACTTTATAAGTGGTTCCTAATATCTCTCTTAGACGTAAATTATCAACCTTTATGACTGCACCATCTATTCCAAATGATAGATTTTCTCTGTCTTCTCCAATCTTTTTGATTGCTTCTATTGCTTCATCTATTGTACTACACAATGTTCTTACCGGCACTACATTAAATCCTAATTTTTGTAGCTTGTCTAATTCTGTAAAATGTGAATTTTCAGAATCAAATGTATCTTCATCATATTTTTGCACATTAAATATAAAAATATCTAGCGGTCTTGTTGCAGTTACCTTTGAGTCCAATTGGCGAAGAGAACCTGCCGCTGCATTTCTTGCATTTGCAAATAGGCTTTCATCTAATATTTCTCTTTCTTCGTTCATTTTTTCGAACTCTTTTGTTCCGATAAATACCTCTCCACGAACCGTAATATCTATTTTTTCTTTTAGTTCTTTTGGAATATGTGAAATTGTTTTTAAGTTATCTGTTACATCTTCTCCAATTAAGCCATTTCCACGTGTTGCACCTTGTACAAAAACACCATTTTCATACTTAAGTGCTGTAGATAGACCGTCAATCTTTGTTTCTACAACATATTTTAATTCTTCATTATTTTCCTCTGCAACTTTTCTAACTCTTGTGTCAAAGTCTCTCAATTCCTCAAAAGAAAATATATCTTGAAGGCTTTGAAGTGGTACTTCATGCACCACTTGTTTGAACCCTTCTTTAACATGCCCTCCAACTTTTTGAGTTAATGAATCACGAGTAATAAGCTCTGGAAATTCTTTTTCCAAAGCTTTTAATCTGTTCATCATCATATCATACTCGTAATCAGTTATTGCAGGGCTATCCATATCGTAATATAATTTTGCATAATACTCTAATTTTTCTCTAAGTTCTTTAACCTCTGTTTTCGCTTGCTCTAACTCCATTATTATATAAGTTCCTCCTACAAAACTTTATAATTGTTCTCCACAATTATTGCAGAATTTGTTACCTGCATCATTTGGCATTTTGCACTTTGGGCAAACCTTTTTTGATGTTTTTGCCTTACCACATTCACTACAGAATTTACCATCTGCTGGATTTACATGACCACATTCACAAGTCCAGCCTTCAGCTGTTGTATCATCAGCTTTAGCCTCTTCTTGTTTACTTAAATCCATTCTGCTCGCATCATTGTTTTGATTCCATGGTCCGTTTGCAGCATTTTGCATCATTCCATTTGTTGACATGTTCATCATTCCTATTCCCATGAATCCATTTGCTGCTCCATTTTCATTTTTTGCTGCATTTTCAACAGCGTTTGAATATGCTCCAACCATTCTTCCTTGTTGCAGGTAAGAGTTTGAACTTAATTCGTAATCATCAATCTTCTTTGCAGAATCATCTGTTAATGTTACAGATTCAACAGCAAAGCAAACTATTTCTATTCCTCTTTCTCTTATTTTTGCATCAAATACCTTTTCGTCCATCATTTCTCTTATTTCATCTGTTTGGCTTGGCATTTCTAAAACAGGAACTTTGTATTTAGCTGTTCCAAGTTCGTTAGCCACATTTTGAAATACTGCCATAACTTCTGTTCTTAATTGTTCTACTAACTCATCCTTTTTATAAATATCAGCAGTTCCTGCTAATTTACTCATAAACAAAGCTGGGTCTGAAATTCTAAAAGTATATTTACCAAAACATTTTACTTCTACTCTTAGTGGTGTTAAAGTATTTGTCATTTGGTTTGGAATTGGGTGTGACCAATCTTGGAATGGAATTGGTGCCGCTGTTCCAAATTTATTATCTATTATTTCCTTTGTGTTGAAGAAAAATACTGCCTGTTGTTTAGCACTTGCTCCATTGTATGTAAAACGTTGCCACATCTCTTTAAATACTGCTCCAAATTGTCCTGCAAAGAATGAAGGTGTAGAAGAACTATCAAAAGTATATACTCCTTCTTCTGCTGTTGCATCAATTACTCTACCATTATCAAATATAATTGCACATTGACCCGGTGCTACTATAATTGTGCTTTTGTTTGATATAACTCCATTTGGAGTAGTTTTCTTAACCATAAGAACCTCATTTGTCATGTTCTCGCATCTTATTGCTTCCTTCCATTGATCATGCATTGTACTTCCTATTGCACTTGCTGCTGCTTTAATTAATCCCATAATTTTTTCCTCCTAAAATTAATTTTTACTTTTGGTCTTTAAATAATTTATTCTGCGCAGGCCTTAATTTACAAGGCCCGCACAAACTTTACCCTATTTTTTCTAAGTTTGATAATGCCCAGCTATGTTCACCCGTTGTTATTACACTTCCACAATACTCGCATTTACCTGATGAAGTTATTTGTGTTGGTGCTCCACAGTTTGGACAATTTGTTGTATTTATTTCAATAGAACCTGGTTTTGTCTTTTCGCCTGTTGTTCTAATAAAATCAAGTTTATATGTGCTATATCTATCAGTAGTTTTATCACCTTTTAATATTCTTCCAGTTGTTTCATCTATTATATAATCATTCATTCTAGATTTCAATACAACAGTTAAAACATCTTTATTTCCAGTCTGTTTGAAGTCTGCTAACTTAACTGATAATACACAAATTCTTTCCATTACATTTATTTGTTTTCTGTCTATATAACCTTGTAATTGTTTTTGATGTTGCTCGAATAATTCATTTGTTTCAAATACTCTAATAGTGCTCCAATCTCTTGCGGTCCACGCTTCTTGCAATTTTACGAATAAACTTCTAGTCCAAGATAAGAACTCTTCTTTATTAAACATTTCATCAACAGCTTTAACTTTTCTTTCAACATTTTCTTCAGAATCAAAATTAGATGCTGGTTGATACGTTTGAACTGGTCTAATTGGAGTGTGTTTATTCTTTGAGGAAATAGCATAAGCTATAGCAATTATAATAATAAAAGTTATTATTGTTCCCCACGAAGAACCTCCGCCACTACTATGGCTTGTTCCTCCATAACTAGAACTGTAATCATCGTCGTCCCAACTGCTCCATGAGCTTCCGCTATCCCACGAACTGTCGCTATCCCATGAGCTACCACTGTCGTAATCTTCAAAACTTCCCACATCTGCAATTGATGTTTTATAATCAATCGTAACTGTTGAAATAAACGTTATTAAAAGCAATGCAATGAATATTTTCTTTAACTTTTTCATATTTTATCCCCTTTATCTCTTATGTATATTATTGTTCTCTATTCAAAATTGACAATATTGTATTATTTTTTCGTATTAACAATCTTTTAGTAAATCTTTTCCACCTTTTAAATACTCATATCCAGAGAAAATCGTTGCAATAACAGAAACCGTCATAAATATGCTTGCTAAGATATTCATTACAAAATCACCTGTTGTCATATATGTAAGCGCACTATTTACGAGTGCATCTTGCTCTGTCTTTGCTCTAAGTACAAATGCAAAATAAGGTTGTGTTGTTAAGAACATTAAAATTATCGCAATCATTTGTGTAACAGTTTTTAATTTTCCCCAAATATTTGCGGCAATTACCTTGCCACTGTTTTGTACAGCAATTAATCTATATCCCGAAACAGCAAATTCACGGAATATTACTATAATTGGAATCCATGCTGGTAATCTTCCCATTTCTACAAATAAAATCATGGCAGCAACTACTAAAATTTTGTCTGCAATTGGATCTAAAAATTTTCCGAAGTTTGTTACTTGATTATTTTTTCTTGCCAAATATCCATCTAGTTTATCTGTTATTGATGCAATTATAAATATTAATTCCATTATCCACATTGTTGTAGATATGCCTAAAAAACTTCCCGGTATATCAAAAAAAGATACTATAACCATTATTGGAACTAGTATTATTCTAAATAGTGTTAATTTGTTTGGTAAATTCATTTTTGTTGTGTTCCTTTCTTGAGGGTAAAATTTGATTGAAGGTTTGTAATTTTTATTCAATCATCTCCTCTTTGCTCTCTATAATTATATACAATAGCTTGTTAAAAATAAAGAGAAAATATAAAATTTTTAATTTTTTTCAAAATAAGACCTTTTTTCGCAATAATAGGAAGATAGCCTACTCTCTTTAGAGTAAGCTATTCAATCTTTATTCGTAATCGACTATGTTTATCCATTGATCCAGCATTTCTTGTTCTTCTACTTTTCCTTTTGTCTTTCTTATTGCTGCAACTATTGGAATCCATCTTTGTACTTCTTTCTTGTCCGTTCCTGTCTTCTCGCAGTATAAATTTACGTATTTTTCTGCTAATTCTTTTTGATTTCTCATAGAGAATATTAAGTATGTGTTTGCTACGTCTGCTGAGCCATTTCCTTGTGTTGCGTGTGACCAGTCAATTATCGCATATTCGCCATTTTCTTTTACAATTATGTTACTTGGAACGAAGTCTCCATGGCATAGCTTGTCATGGTTTTTCATTCCTTCTAGTCTTTGTAGCAACTCATATTTTGTCGTGTCATCTATGTTTGTAGCATCTGTTATTTTTCTTCTATATTTGTCTTTTATTCTATTTAATAGAGGTACTCTTTTTGATAGAATTTCTAATTGAATTCCTACGAAAAAGTTTAAATATTCGTTTTGTTTTTCCGGATGTCCTATCATTAAAACATCTAGTGGTGTTCCCTCTACATATTCTGTAATTAGAGCCCATCTCTCGTTTATTTTTGTAACTTCTTGTAATCTAGATATTTTTAAATCTGTGTTTTCTTCTACTCTTGATTGAATTAGAGCTTCGTTTAATATGTCTGCCTTTGAGTAATTTTCTACGAATAATTTTATTGTCTTATCTCCGTCTCTGTAAACAGTTTTTGTTTTTCTTTCAGCTATTGGATTTATCAAATTAAATTCCATTATCTTTCACCTCCATAATATGTTTTTAAATAAATTTCTTTTATCTCACTTATTAATGGGTATCTTGGATTTGCACCTGTACATTGGTCGTCAAATGCTTTTTCGCTCATCTCATCCAATGTTGATAAGAAATCTTCTTCTGAAATTCCATAGTCTTTTATTGTTTTTTTGAAGCCGACTCTCTCTTTTAATTCGTCTATTTTATTTATCAATCTTTCTAGTTTTTCTTGGTCTGTGTTCCCGCCTAAGTTTAAGCTATCTGCTATTTCTGCATATCTTCTTAAAGCATGTGGATACTCGTATTGTGGGAATGTTCCCATTTTTGTTGGAACTTCTTCTGCATTAAATCTCATTACTTCGTCTAATACCAATCCAACTGTAACTCCATGTGGTAGATGATGGTAAGCACCTAATTTATGTCCCATTGAATGGCATATTCCTAAGAAAGCATTTGCAAATGCCATACCTGCCATCGTTGCTGCGTTTGCCATTTTTTCTCTTGCAATAGGGTCGTTTGCTCCTTCTTCATAAGCTCTTGGCAAATATTCGAATATTGTCTTGATTGCTTCTATTGCAAGGCCGTCTGTAAATTCAGTTGCCATCATAGAAACATATGCTTCTATTGAATGAACTAAGGCATCAATTCCAGATGCTGATGTTAGCCCTTTTGGAGCATTCATCATCATATCTGCGTCTACTATTGCCATCTTAGGAAGCAATTCGTAGTCTGCAAGTGGATATTTTTGGCCTGTTGTTTCGTCTGTTATTACCGCAAATGGTGTTACCTCTGAACCTGTTCCTGCTGATGTTGGAACTGCTATAAAGTAAGCTTTTTCGCCCATTTTAGGGAAGGTATAAACTCTTTTTCTAATATCCATGAATCTCATTGCCATGTCTAAGAAGTCTACTTCTGGGTGCTCGTATAGAACCCACATTATTTTTGCAGCGTCCATTGCAGAACCACCGCCTATTGCTATAATGCAATCTGGTTTGAAGGCATCTATCAATTTTGCACCTTCTTTTGCACAAGCAAGAGTTGGGTCTGGAGCAACATTGAAGAATGTTTCGTGAACTATTCCCATCTCATCTAATTTGTCTGTTACAACTTTTGTGTAACCATTTTCATATAAGAATGTATCTGTTACTATAAATACTCTCTTCTTATTCATTACGTTTTTAAGTTCTTCTAAGGCTACAGGCAAGCAACCTCTCTTCATATAAACCTTTTCAGGTGCTCTAAACCAAAGCATATTTTCTCTCCTTTCGGCTACTGTTTTTATATTTAATAGATGTTTAATTCCAACATTTTCTGAAACCGAGTTTCCACCCCAAGTTCCACATCCAAGTGTTAAAGATGGGGCAAGTTTAAAATTATACAAATCTCCAATTCCACCTTGTGATGATGGTGTGTTTACTAAAACTCTACAAGTTTTCATTTTGCTATAAAATTTTTCTATTTTTTCTTTTTCTGTAACAGTATTTACATATAAAGATGAGGTGTGTCCTAGTCCGCCATCTTCTATCAATCTATATGCCTTTTCAATAGCATCGTCAAAACTGCTTGCTTTATACATTGCAAGTACAGGAGACAATTTTTCGTGAGCAAATTCTTCAGATAAATCTACGCTTTCAACCTCTCCGATTAAAATTTTAGTATTTTCTGGAACACTAACTCCGGCAAGTTCTGCGATTGTGTGTGCCTTTTGACCAACTATTTTAGCATTCAAGGCTCCGTTTATAATTATAGTCTTACGAACCTTTTCCGTCTCTTCAGGATTTAATATGTAGCATCCTCTTTTAACAAATTCGTCTTTTACTTTATCATAAATCTTGTCGCTTACTATTACAGATTGCTCAGAAGCACAAATCATTCCATTATCAAATGTTTTAGAATGTATAATAGAGTTTACTGCCAAAATCACATTAGCACTCTCGTCAATAACCGCAGGAGTATTTCCCGCACCAACGCCTAGAGCTGGCTTTCCACTAGAATAAGCAGACTTAACCATTCCAGGTCCACCAGTTGCAAGTATAATATCTGCAGACTGCATTAACATATTAGTAAGCTCAAGAGATGGAACATCAATCCATGCAATAATGCCTTCTGGAGCACCAGCCTTTACTGCTGCTTCCAAAACAATTTTTGCAGCCTCTATAGTAGACTTTTTAGCTCTTGGATGAGGGCTAATTATAATTCCATTTCTAGTTTTTAGTGCAATTAAAGTTTTAAAAATTGCTGTAGAAGTTGGATTAGTTGTAGGAATAACAGCAGCTACAATGCCAACTGGCTCAGCTATCTTCTTAATTCCATAACTATCATCTTGATAAATTACTCCACAAGTTTTTTCATTTTTGTATTTATTATATATATATTCTGCCGCATAATGGTTCTTAATTACTTTATCTTCTACTATTCCCATTCCAGTCTCTTCTACTGCCATTTTAGCAAGTGTAATTCTAGCTTCATTCGCAGCAATAGCCGCTGCCTGAAATATTTTATCTACCTGCTCTTGTGAATATTTCGAAAATTCCTTTTGTGCATTCTTAACTCTCTCTAGTGTCTTTGTCAAAGTTTCAACGCTGTCAACACATTCGTATTCACTCATTAAAAAATCCTCCTTATGTTTATTTAATGTACAACGAAGCATTCCTAAGCATTCCGGGGACGGAGAAAAAAATGTACAAGTTTTATATTAATTTCTAATATTTTTTAAACACCTATTTCTCTATTTATTGTACAATTTTTTCTCCGTCCCCAAACTGTACATTTAAATTTACGCCTATCATATCAAAAAACTAATAGTTTTACAACTATTAGTTTACTTTTTTGTTCTTATTTTTTATTTTGAAATTTCATAATCATATAAATTTATATAGTCATCTGCTATATTTGCTGTTGCACTTATCGACTCACCTGGCTTAAGCTCTGAAACTAATAAATAAATTTCTCCAATCGAATTTCCATTTACATCTAAGCATGTTACTTTTACATATTGTTCTTCTGTTTTTTCTTTTCCTATATTTGTAACTCTTAGTCTAAAATTGCTTTCTTCATTCTTAGAATCCATCGAAAATTCTGAGTATTTAAGATTTTCTACTATCTTTTCTTCTTGAGCTTTTGGAGAATTGTTTACTTTCATTCCATTTTCAATTTTGGCATTTTCTAGATTTTTCACATCAATTTTGCTGCCTTCTTGTAATTCTATTTGCATATTATTCTGATTTTCTTTATTTGTTTTGTCTTTTGCATTATCTTTTTGACTTACTCCAAATGCGATAATTATTGATAATATTGCTACTAAACAAATAATACATAAAATTATTTTTTTATCTTTCATTTCTTCTCCTCACTCTTAATCAATATCAACTGGTTTTAAATTTTCTACTTTTATTTTTCTCATTTCTCTTGTTCCAGATAAGCATCCATTTGCTATATAGTTATGGTTATGGTTCATTAATGTGTAATGACGTATTGGCTCTTGTATTTGCTCATGTTTTATTAAACTTGGCGTTGTTCCATCTTCTTTGTATATTTTATCTCCCATATTCCATTCATCAATATACATTAGTTTTTCCTGACTCACATTGTAGAATTCATGCTTCTTTACCGTTGTTATTTGAGTACCATCAGAGAAAGTCCATATATCATAGCTTAGCTCAAATTTAACTTCGTGCATATCGTCATTTAGTACTTCATCTATTTCCCATTTTTTCGTTTCTGTATTAAATGAAATTACTTTATCCCCGACTTTTAAGTCTTTTAATTTTTTCTTTCTTCTCTTTTTCTTTTCTTCATCATATATATCAATTTCAGTCTCACCTGATAAACACTCATATAACCATACAGATTCTGACCAGTTACTATCTTCATAATTTATGCCATCACCAACAGCTTTGATTCTTACAAAGGCATTAAACGAATTTCCTTCTTTATCAATGAAACTTTTAAGCATTTTTAAAGCATCATAAGATGTTTTATCTTTTTCAACTTCAACTGTTTCTATTATACTTTGCACAACATATTTTGTTGCATTTTCAACTCTATTCCAAGTCAATTTTGAATAACCATCTGCAGTCAATCTTGGTGTAGCTAGTTTAGGCAACTGTTTTGTAATATTATAGGTTCTTGTCGCCGTATTTTCTGCATTATCCACTGTTGTTACTATTGCCACTGTAGTGCCCTTATTTGTAATTATTGAAGTTTCTGTTAAATTTTCACTTTCAGTTACTCCCTTTAATTTATATACGTTACTCCTCTGTCCACTTGTAGAATCACTTCCATTGTTTAATTTTATATATATATTGTTATTCGTTGCTCCACTAGTATATTCTTCTCCAGTACTACTGTTTAGTTTCATTGCAAGTGTTCCAGGAGTCGGAGATGTTTTATCTATTTTTACATTATAATTATTACTATAAACTGTATTTGTGCCATCAGTAGTTTTAACTCTTAATGTTGTTGTACCTTCTCTTTGTATTTCACTTGTATTTGTTGTTCCTGCTGTCACATTCTGTGCAGAGTCAGCAATACTCTCATAGCTTGTACTTATTCCACTTCCTGTTGTTCCGCTCACAAGAGTTGCATATACATTTTGCGAACTCCATTCACCATTCGTGTAAGCTTGTACAGTAGTTTCTTCATTGGTTGCTTCAACTATTTTATATTTTGCCTTTCCATCACTGTCCATTCCATCAGTTTGTAATCTAACATTAGTGTTTAAACATACTACTGGTCTAAATCCTAATGTATTTTCTCCATAACGACTATAGAACATGCTACTTTTTCCTTCTTCCGTTATTGAAACTTTCCAATTGGTGGGTTCTAACGATGCACCCTTAGCCGGCCATATTAACCAATAACCATAACAGCTGTTCCTTACACCATCAGTCGCACTTAAAAAATACATTGTGTTATATCCTGCAGTATCTACCGTACTACTTCCATTTATAGTACAACCATAATTATCATAGCCATAGCTTAATCTCTTATATTGAGAATTGCAATTCCAACTCTTTACATACATTTCGCCAGTTGGTGATGCAATCGCATATTCTGCATATTTGCTTCCGTATAATTTTGACCATCTCTCAGTGTCAATCATATACTTTATTGCAGAATCATCGTTATCTATTTCAATCCAATTTTTAGCCAAACTGTTTTCTCTTGAATATTGTGAACTTTCATTTTCTATAGACAAAAGTGTTGCACATTTTGGAGCATCATTAAATATATCTACCTGATTTCCATTTGCTGATACTGGTGTATTATATTCCCCTGCTGAATTCTTTATGTCTATACAATCATCTGCTATTAAATATATATGGTCATTCTCTGATGAATCTCCCGCATCTGATTTACCTGCATAAAATATTTTCCATCCAACATTTTTATCTCCTCCATTAGGAGTATAATTTGTTACTGTACTGCCTATATATGAGCCAATATTATTTGCTACATCACTTGCATCAGATGTTTGTATCATTGCCTTAGATAATTTTAAACTTCCAGCTTTTAATTCCGGTGTTTTTAAACTATATTGTGATGTATTTCCTGCTTCATCTTTTATCCATACATAATATGTAGTATTGTGTGCCAATTTTGATATACTATTTTCAAAACTTTTTGTATTTGTGACTCCTGTAAAGTTTTCTGGTTTCGTAGAACTTGTTGTTACTGCATAACCTATTATTCCACTTTCACTATCTGACGCACTTATTTTTATGCTATTAGTATTTATCGCTGTTGCAAATACTTTCGGAGTACTTTTGTCAATATTATTTACTTCATATTGCAACTCTGAAACAGATTCACTTCCATTCCACAGTCTTGCATACATAATTCCATTAGTAGAAAAAGCTTGTTCATTTGAATCATTCCAATTTTTACCGTCTTTACTTGTTTGCAATGTATACTCTTGAATAGTTGTCTTTACATTAACTATTACATTACCATTCGTCCAACCACTTGGGCTTGATGAAAATGTTGTATTATTGTTATTCAATTCGTAATCCGAATTTTTCTTTGTTATTCCACTTTTTATAGTATATTTTCTTCCACTCTTTTTGCAAGTTACTTCATACTCTTCAGCATCACTATCAGGTTCTAGTGTGTAATCTTCATTAAAGAACTTTTTCAACTCTTTGTCAAAGTCATTTCTTCTTATAACAGCCTCTTCATTATTAGCTTGTGCTGCTAATGCTGATAATTTTATTTTTTCCTTTTCATCTGCAATCTCAGTTTCCTTTTTTGCAACTTCTGCTTTTGAAATTATTCCATTTCTGTTTATTATTAAGCTTATGCTTACTCCTGCTAATATTAACAAAACTACAATAGTAACAATAAGTGCAATAATAGTAATTCCATTTTCTTTTTTGGTCATTTTGAGTATTTTCCCCCTATGTATAATTTTTTAAAATAAGTCTTTTTAACGTCAAAAAGATAGAAATAGTTTTTACTCCATTTCTATCTTTTTTATTTTATATTTTTGAGTACAACAAACAAGCCTTAGCAAATTTTACTAAAGTTTGCATTTGGTAAAATGCATGGTGTGTGTGTGTGTGTGTGTACAGCCACAACAGTTTGCTGGTTTATTCATTCTACTTTACTCCTCTTTTCTCTTGTTTTGCATTTCAAATGCCTTTGTTTACAAATTTATAATAACATAATATATTTGTATTTTCAACTTGTTCCTCCTGTTTTCAATTTTAAGGTTTATAGAAAACTTTTTACCAAGTTTTTGTCTACTTTTAGTCTATTGATGCATTGTATATTTTTACTATTGCATTGTTTAATGCTGTATCAAATTCTTCTTGTGTTTGATGTGCATTTAAGTCTTGTAATAATGCTCTTGAGAAGCTTGCTATCATTCTGTTATTTTTAGCAAGTAATTCACATGCTTCATCTATCTCATATCCGCCAGATAAAGCAACAATTCTTACAACACAGTCATAATCATATAAATCTAAGTAATGGTTTGCAACTGTTGGTATTGTAAATTTGAACATTATTTTGTCTGCTGGATTCCATTCATTTAGTTTTCTTATTATTTCGTCTTTTAATATTTTTTCGCAAAGTTCTTTTTGCTCTGAATGTATGTCTACTTCTGGCTCAATTATTGGAACTAATCCACCGTCACATATTGTTTTTGCAAATTTGAATTGTTGATTTACAATATCTCTTATGCCTTCTTCGTTTGCTTCATATATTACAGATCTCATCTTTGTTCCGAATACATGCTTTTTGCTTGCTTCTTCTATTTCTTCCTTTAAGTTTGGAATTTCTTTCATTAATTTTACGCCATTCTTTTCTTCGGCTAATCCCTTATCAACTTTTAAGAAAGAAACTATTCCCTTTTCGTCCCATAAATAATCTGCTGTAAATTTTCCATTTACTTCTGACATCATTGTTTTTTCAAAAAGAATTGTTCCTAAAATGTGCTCATTTGTGAACACTTCGCTTGTCATAACTCTTTTTCTCATCTCATGGATTAAATTAAACATTTCCTCTTCTGAGCTATATTCACTTTCATCTATTCCATAATTTTTTAGAGTTTTTGCACTACTTCCACCACTTTGGTCAAGTGCTGCAATAAATCCTCTTCCATCTCTCATAATTTCATACATTTTCTCATTCATTTGTATTACCTCCATATATATAGTTTTTATCATAATTAAAAATATATGCTTAAATCATACGATTTTCACTTAGATTATACTTATTAAAATTGTAAAAGTCAACTATTTTATCGTTTTCAATGCCTCACTCGTTATTTTTTCTTTATCAAATTTCTGATATATGAATATTAAAACTGCAACTGCCACCACAATTACTCCATATAATAAAATTCCCAATTTCCAGTCACCCACTGCAATATTCGCACCAGCTAATGTTGATGATATTACTGATGGAAACCTTGCAAGTGTGGATATTACTATAAACCTTGTTGGCTTTATTGGTAACAGTCCTGCAATGTATACTAATAAATCTTTTGGCGTTCCAGGCAATAAAAATAGTATTAACATTATCATTTCTATTTTTTTAGGATTTTGAAAAAGTTTGCTGTTTTCTATTTTCTTTACTTTATTTTCATCACAAAATTTATATACAAATTTCTTTCCTAATTTTCTAACCAAGAAAAATATCACGGTAGAAATAATTCCTGCTGAAGCCATAATAAAGACTGTTCCCCATAAGGCTCCGTAGCACATTCCTGCTAAAATTTCAATCGGTTCGCCTGGTATTAAAAATAAAAATATTTGTGCAACCTCAAGAGCAAACAGTGAAATTAGCCCTAGCACACCAGAGTTTTCCACTTTTTGCTTAAATGCAACTTGTCCTTCCACAGTTGATAAGTTTCTCATTACTGGAAGCAAATATATTGTTGCTCCAATACATATTACAAGTGCTACTACAAACATCACTAACTTTAATATTTTTGTTTTACTCATTATTTTATCACATTCCTTTTGTCATGCATTATTACAGCTATTTCAAATTTATAATTACATATTTGGCATATGTTTATCTCATAAATTTGCCACATTCAAAGTTGGCAGTTCTTCAACTTTATATTGTTTCAGTGCTCCCTTATATTCTAATCTTATATTCTCTAAGTTTAAGAAATCCTCTGGTTTTACTATATCTGGCAAATTATTCTTAATTTGAGCCTTTTTCATAGCATACTTCACAAATTCTGCACAGTAAAAAGCCCTTCTTCTCTGAATTTTCATATGTAAAGCAACTGCAACAAGTCCAATAAAATTAAATTTATATTCTTGAGAAGTTGCCTCAACCTTATGTACTATCTGATTTAATCTATTATACTGCTCATCCGAAATCATTATAGAATAAACTGCTGTCTGAGTATTTTTAAATCTTTTAAATGTTCCAATGTTTATTCCCTCATGTACAAATCCACCTATAAATGGATTATATGGATTCAGTCTTCCAAAGCTATACATTTTCGTTAAGTTTTCGTCTAATCCAATAGACACATGCGAATATTCGGCTCCTGTGTATGCTTTTACAATCCTTGAAAGTACTGTACCACTGTATGTTAAAATTATATAAATGCGTTTCAAATTTTCCTCCTTAAAAGAAACTATTTAATTTCTTCTTAATCTTATGCTATTTGCAAATGGATTATAGCATAAGAGCAAGTAATTTACAATAATTACTTGCCCTTGTAATACATTTATTTAACTACAATATTCAATTTTTGCTCTTTATAGTTAAATTCTAACTTTGCCCCTATTATTTGTTTTAAAGTTTGTACTTCTACATAAGTCGGAATAGTACTATTTTCTAAATCCACGGTTGAACCACCTATTTTATATGTTTTATCTTTAAATGTAAGTTCAAGTGGCGTGCTATATTTGTCATACGTTATCTGAACGCCTTCAATATCTTCAAGTGCAGATATTGGCATTGTATAATCTTCTTCTGAATAGCTGTATAATGCAGTTTGTTGCACCTGCTGATTCATTATTGTAATATAAACTTCCTTACCATTAATAAATACTTTTAATGAATATGGCTTGTAATACCTTGTTATTTCTTCAGCTGTAAATTTGGTGTTATCTCCTCCATCTATCTTTGATACTACATATTCACATTTTATTCTTCTATTTATAGATTCTTCATCTTCGTTTGAACCCATAGACCATATTTTTTCAGTCATTCCGTCAAAATTTATATTTACATTCCAATCATATCCAAAATGTTTTCCTGCATTATCTCTCATTTGAACATATTTATGTACTATATTATCTATGTCAGATAAACTTGATGCATTGGAATTTAAATTATACTTGAACTCTCCATTTACATTGTACTCTTCATGCGGTTCAAAAGTTTTCTTAATTTCATCACTAGATTTTTCATATTCTTCTTTTAGAGTACGGTCAAAATAGTCAAACGTATAGCTTCCAAATTCTTTTATTACAATAAATTCAATAGGCTTTTTTTCTTTTGACTTAAGCACATATTTTCCATTTCCAGATTTATCTATATCTTTTTCTATTACTTTTGCATTAATTCCATAACAATCTTTTAAATCTGCTATAAAATCTATGTTTACTCGATTTTTGATATTATTTAAATACATTATATATATGTATTCCAAATATTATTAATAGTATTAAAAATATAACATACCAAATAAGCAACGCTCTTACCAATTTATCTGCCTTAGCATTTATTTTCTTAATTTTATGAATTGTTTTTCTGTTTTCTTTGCTAATTTTTACAATATCAATTCCTTTATATTGGTCTTTTATTCCTTGTTCATAATTTAACTGTGCTTTCTCAATTTCTTTCCAGTCCTGTTTTCTCCCCATTTATTTCTCCTACGTTATATATTTTTCAACTATTTTTTCTCTTTGTTACGCTTATCCTGTATTATCTTCATCTCTTTTTTCGGTAATTAATGTTACATTATTCTCTTTTGAAATTATATTTGTTTATAAATATTTTAAAACCTTTTTTCAAATATATAGTATCAAAAAGGTCGAAAATTTTCAACTGGATTTTTACAATTATTCTGGATTAATACAGTTTTTTCTTTCTAATTAATCATAGCAAAATCACTCCTTCCGAAAAAACTACTAATACTATATCATGAATATTTATAAAATATTCAAGAATTTCTTGAATATCTTATAATCGAATTTATTTTTTAATTCAATTTGACAAATTATAAATAATATGTTATTATTTGTGTATACAAAATGTATCCTTATTCAGGTTGTGGATATCATTTACTTGTATGTGTATCGTAACTACACATACTTTTTTTATTTTCAAAAAAACAAAGCAGGACCGTAACACCCCACTTTGTCGACTATGTATGACACATCTAGTCTTTATCCTTGTTGTTTTCTTCAGTCTTTAGTTGACTGTTTTTTTCTTTTTCTGCCATTAGCATTTCAACTAATCGCAAAATAAGTTCAGGTTGTGTCATTTCATTTACCTCCCTTCCGCCTTTAAGTAAAGACTACTCTCTGACTTAGAAGAGTAAATATATACTACAACATTTCTTTTCTAAAAACAAGCGAACAAATTGAAATTTAATAATTTTATTTAATCTTCAATGTATATCAATTTTTATTGTTGTTGGTCTACCGTGTGGGCATGTATATGGATTTTTTAATTCCAACAAACTGCTTATTAAGTTTTCTACTTCTTGTCTACTTAAATCCATTCCAGCTTTTACAGCAGCTTTACATGCAACTGTTGCTACAAACCTTTCCTCTATGTCTTTTAGAGAACTTCTCTCGTTTGTTAGCATTTCATCTAATACATCTAAGAATACGTGGCTTCTGTCCACTTTATATTCTAGGTCTGGTATTCCGCTTATTTTTATTGTATTATCCCCAAAAAATTCGATATCAAAACCTGTATTTTTGAACAATTCCATATTTTCTTTTACAAATCTTGCTTCTTTATATGAAAGCGTAAATACCTCTGGTATTAACATCATTTGTACATTGTTTTGTATATGGTTTTTGTAGTTTTCTTTTATTTGCTCATATAGCACTCTTTCGTGTGCAGCGTGTTGATCTATTAGATATATTTCATTTTCTATTTCTACTATTATGTAGGTTTTGAATGCTATTCCTATGTATTTATAGTTTATTTTTCGTTTTTCTTCACGTGTTATCAGGCTTTCTTTTGGAGCTTCTGGCTCTTCTTCGTTTTCTGTTTCTGAATCTAAATTTGATTCATTTTCTATTTCTGATTTATTTTCTTGCGCCTCATCTTTTTTTAGTTCTAATTTAGCTTCTGCTTGCTCCACTTGCTGTTCATCTTCATTTTCTTGTAAATTTGCTTCAAATGGCAACTTGTTCTTTGCTTGTGCCTTTTTCAATCCACTCAAGAAGCTATTTTCTTTCATATCAAAGTGATTTGTTACAAATTCTAGTTCATTTTCTATATAGTCTTCTTTATTGTTTTCTGTTTCGTTGTTTCCTAAAAAATCTTTGCTAAGAATTGCATTTTTTATAGCATGATACATCGCCTTGTATATTTTATCTTCATCTCTAAACCTTACTTCTTTTTTGGTTGGATGCACATTTACATCATAGTAATCGGCTGGCATTTGTAAATTTAGTATAAAGAACCCATATTTTCCAATTCCAGTAGAACCTTTAAAGGCTTGGTCAGCACTGTTTGTAAGTATCTTGTCTTGTATGTTTCTACTATTTAAAAATAAAATTTGATTCTTTCTATTCTCTTCAGCTATAAAGGTGTTTCCGACTACTCCAGTTATTTTTATGTCTCCATCTTGATAGTTTACATCTACAAGGTTGTCTTTTATTTCTTTTCCATATAGTAAATATACAACATCTTTAATTTCACCATTCCCAGATGTTTTAAGTATTTGTTTTCCATTGTTTATTAGCTCTATCGATTTATCTGGTTCGGCTAATGCTACTTTTTGCAAGAATTCCTTTATATATCTAAACTCTGTGGCATCATTTTTTAAAAATTTGTATCTAACTGGAGTATTATAAAATAATTTTTCAACTTTAATAGTAGTTCCTGTTGATGTTCCAATTTCGTCCTTTTCTAGTATATTTCCACCTCTTGAAAATAACTTGTAGCCCACCATTTCATCAGCTGTTTTTGATATCATAGTAAGTTCTGAAATTGATGATATACTTGCAAGAGCCTCGCCCCTAAACCCAAAGCTGTATGTATTTTCTAGATCTTCTATTTTAGAAATCTTACTCGTTGCGTGCCTCTCTAGTGCTATATCCATATTATTAATGTCTATTCCAAAACCATTGTCTGTAACTTGTATAAGTGTTTTACCACCAGCTTTTATTGTTACAACCACCTTTGTGGCACCAGCATCAATAGAGTTTTCCACCAGCTCTTTTACAACGTTCATAGGGCGTTCAATTACTTCGCCCGCAGCTATTTGGTTAATCGTTAAATCATCTAATAATACAATATTTCCCATTATTATTCCTTCTTGTTTTCCATTTAATTTTCGATTATATGTAGATTATTAGCATATTTTAAGTTGAAAAAGAATTAAATTTTGGCAAGCAAGAATGGATTTACAAGGCAAGGGCACATACTCGCTATATGTAACCGCGTTGTAAATGAAATTTGACGTAACCAAAATTATAATTATTTTTCAACGCTATTCATTTGCCTTCAAACTACTAACCATATCATTTACTGCAATCGTTGACTCCATCTTGTTTTCAATATCTGCTTTAGTTTCGCATAATTTACTCGCATCGTCTACATCAATAATAATCGAATTAAAAATATAATTTTCAGAAATTATATCATAAATTTGACATTCTTCAATAGATAAATAAACATAACCAAAATTTTTATGTTTTGGAAAAGCAAGACAACTATCAAGTCAAACTCTTTTTTATCCTTATCGAAGTCTTCTCCGTCCATAACATACATCAATGAAATTGGATAACCAATTCAAAAGCATTCTATAGAGAAAAAATAATAAATATAAAAGGCGAAGTATAATCTCCGCCTTTTAATTTTATAAAATTTAAATTACATGTCATCATCATTATTATCTTTTTCTTCACTGTCAGTATCGCTATCTTCTTCATCACTACCACATTCGTCATGATGTCCGCATCCACAGCATCCACCTGAACAGCAATCATCGTCTTCTCCATCCCAGTCTAGTTCTATTTTATTATGACATTCTGGGCATTCGATTTCTTCTTTTAATTCATCTTCTATGTCTGCAACAAATTCATGATTGCAATATGGGCAAACTATTTCAAAATCATAGTCTTCATCTTCATAAATATCTTTTTTTATTAAGTCCACTGTTTCTTTTATTTTGCCTATTTTTTCGTCTAATTTATCTTGATATTTTTCAATATTGTCCATTCTCTCTGAATTAACATTTGAAATTCTATCAATTACATCCATATACATGAATGAAAGTTCAGAAACTTTTTGCAAAACAATTTCTCTTTCTTTCTCATCAGAGATACTTTTTTCTATATCCTTTATTATTTTAGAATATTTTTCACTAAATTCTGCCATATAATTTATCCTTCCTTTAAATTAATATTTTTATACTAATTTAAATTTTTAATGTTTTTAGTTCAACCAAAATTAAACTCTTTCCATGTATTCTCCAGTTCTTGTGTCTATTTTTATAACATCACCGATGTTAACAAACATTGGAACTGTAAGTTCATATCCATTTTCTAATGTTGCAGGTTTTCCAGATGTTGTTGTTGTGTTTCCAGCAAATCCTGGTTCTGTATATTTAACTTCTAACTCAACAAACATTGGTGGTTCTACTGCAAATACGCTTCCTTTATATGAAAGCATTGTTACACTCATGTTTTCCTTTATGAATTTTAATGCATCTCCTATTTGTTCTTTGTTTAAAGGTATTTGCTCATATGTATCATTATCCATGAAGTAGTATAAATCTTCATCATTGTATAAATATTGCATTTCTTTTTTCTCTATTTGAGCTGCTGGATATTTTTCTGATGGGTTAAATGTTTTTTCTATAACTGCTCCTGATATTACATTTTTTAATTTTGTTCTTACGAATGCTGATCCCTTTCCTGGTTTTACATGTTGAAATTCTACTACTCTGAATACATTTCCATCCATTTCAAATGTTGTTCCGTTTCTAAAATCGCCTGCTGAATATACGCTTGCCATTATTATTACCCCTTTCTAGTTTTTTATTATATTTTTTAATTTTTCATCTCATTAAAACGCGACTATGTAATCATACCATATTTTAGGCGAAAAATCAAGTGTTGTGGCGTTTTTTGTTTTCAAATTTTTTTACATATTTATATATTTTTTCATAAGATATATTAACTTTTTACGAAATTTCAACATGTCGTGCTTGGTCGGAGCTCCTTCGGACTCCTCAAAAGGCGCACTTCCAGTTGAATTTCTAAAAAGTGAATATATCCCTTTAAATAAATGTATCTGATTTTTATCGCACATTCTTATATCTCATTGTACTAATTCTATGCATCTACAATCACATAATCTTTTTCTGACTTTGTTAAACTTGTACTCATTCCCCTGTTTACAAGCACTGTGTCTTCTATTCTTACACCAAATTGATTTGGTATATATATTCCTGGTTCATCTGTTACTATCATATTATTTTTTAATACAAAGTCAACTCTAGTACTTGCATATGGGAATTCGTGTATCTGTAATCCTACTCCATGTCCTAACGCATGTATTAAATCATATCCGTGTAATTTAAAATCGTTTTCAACCATTCTACTTACAAGCTTTAGGTTTACTCCTTCTTTCATTTCGTTAATTACCTGTCTCTGATTTTTTAAAACTAGTTCATATACTGGTTTTACTTCTTCTGGTACATATCCTGCAAATATCGTTCTTGTCATATCTGAACAATATCCTTTGTATTTACACCCCATATCTATTGTTATTGGGTCTCCTGCCTCTATTTTTTTATTTGTTGGTACTGCATGTGGCATAGATGAATTTTTACCAGACGCAACAATTGTACTAAAAGCAACGTCTTCTGCACCATTGTCTATGAAAAAATCGTCAATTTCTTTTGCAATTTGTTTTTCAGTTAATCCAATTTTTATAAAATTCTTTAAATGATTAAAGCAATCGTCCGTAATTTTACAAGCTTTTTCTATAAGCTCTATTTCTTCTGGATCTTTAATCATTCTTTGTTTTTCGATTATTCCCTCTGTTTCTTCCAAATTGTTTATTTTATATCTGTGCATAAAGTCTTTATATTTTGCATATGTAACATATTCCTCTTCAAAGCCAACATTTTCACAAAACAAGAAGAAATTTTCATAGTCATCTCTTGATATGTCTTGCATATCATACACAACTATTTCATCATTTAATGTTAAAGTATTATTTACAGCTTCTACATATCTTCCATCTGTTATGTAAATATTTTCTTTAGGCGTAATTAAAAACACACCATCTGCTTCGATTCCAGTTAAGTATTTTATATTTATCGGATTAGAAATTATTATGCCTTGCATATCTAACATTTTTATTTTATCTCTTAGCCAGCGAATATTATTGTTCATTTTTTACTGCATCCCCTTCTATTATACGAGTTTTAGGTTGTTAAAGAATTAAATTTTGACAACGGAAATGAAATTCATTGGCACATACTTTGTATATGTAACCGTGTTTGAGATAATATTTGATACAGTCAAAATTATAATTATTTAACCTCCTACTATATTAATTGTGCCTTATACGTTCCTAGTGTAAATATCTTAATTAATACAAAGAATAATACATTAAATGGTACAAATATTGCAATTATTGTTGCTATTACTATAAATGGACCAAATGGAATATACTCATCTCCTGTTTTTCTCTTACAAATTATTAATACTACTCCAATTATTGCTCCTAATAAGAAGGCAATAAGTGAAATTATAATTATTGTTCTCCAGCCGAAGAATAAACCAAGTGCTCCCATTAGTTTTACATCTCCGAAGCCCATTGCTTCTTTCCCTGCAATTAAGCCTCCTACTAATGTTATAAATAAGAAAATTCCAGCTCCAGCAACCATTCCAAGTAGCATGTCTATGGCTATATTTATGTTTACAATTCCTTCTACGAATGTGTAAACTAGTCCAACTTCAAAAATTGTTAAGTTCAATCTGTTAGGAATTATTTTCAGTCTATAATCTATTGCTAAGGCACTAATTAACATTGGTATTAAGGCTAGATACGCTAATGTTTTTATTTGAAATCCATACAAATACAAAACTCCAACATACAGTAGTGCCATCGCCACCATGTATATGTATTTAGGCTTTTCATTTTTTAAATAAATTGTAAAAAATTCTCTTACGAAAACTTTTTTATAATCTGGAAGTCTTACTGTACTCCATGCCACAAATTGACCAATTCCAAGCCCAATAATTCCTAAAAATAAATAATATAATATGTTTATATTGTTAATGTACATTTAAATACCTCTTTTACTTTTGTTTATATTTTTTTAAAATTTGTCTTTCTATTAATCTATTAAATCTTGTTACAAAAATGTCTTTTTCTGCAAGTGGCTCAACTAAAATAGAGTACATATGGCTCCTGTTTGCTCCAAGCACATCTGTTAGTATTTGGTCTCCAATTACAGCTATATTTTCGCTATTTTCTTGTACTATTTTCTTTGCCCTATTAAAGCCAAATTTAAATGGTTTTTTAGCAAAATAAATATACGGAACCTCCAACTTTTTTGACATTTTTTCTGCTTTTTTCTTTTTATTTGTATTAGATAGAATACAGAATTTTATACCATGTTTTTTTGCTTCTTCAACCCAATCTTCAAGTCCTTCCAAAATGTTATTATCTGTGTCTATCATGGTGTTGTCTATGTCCAATAGAATAGCCTTTATATTATTTTTTTCTATAAAGTTCATATCTATTTCTAATATGTTTTTAAAGTAACTTTTAGGGTAAAAAATCATTGTATCCTCCTAATATTTCTGCTACTTTATATTATCAATATGTTGGAGGTTTGTCAAGCATTTATTGCTATTTACAAAATCTATGTTTTCCTATTGTAACAACATGCGGTCTTGACCAAATCCATGCATTTGTTGCAGTGCTTGGATTGAAGTAGTATATTGAGCCATATGATGGATCCCAACCATTTAGTGCATCTCTTGCAGCATTGTATGCTGTTTGGTTTGGTGTTAAATTAATCTGACCATCTGATACAGCCGTGAATGCACCTTTTTGATATATTACTCCTGCTATTGTGTTTGGAAACGAACTGCTTTTTACTCTATTTAGTACAACAGCTGCAACGGCAACCTGCCCGGCATATGGTTCTCCCCTTGCCTCACTATACACAGCTCTTGCAAGCAGATTTAAATTGCTGCTACTCGTGCTGTTGCTAGAGTTGGAATTACCGCTAGAATTAAATATTCCCATTGCCTCTAGTGTCTTTTTCCCGGCAATTCCGTCAACTGTTAATCCGTTTTTTCTTTGAAAATACTTAACAGCTGCTAACGTTTCAGAGCCATAAATTCCATCAATACTTCCAGAATAATATCCCCATCTTTTTAACTTGGTTTGAATTTGTGTAACTTCCGAACCTCTCGAGCCATATTTTGATAGTGCTAATATATTATTATTTGTAAAAAATATGTTATATAACAAAAATATTATTAATAATACTGAAATAATTGCGATTGCTTTTTTATTTTTTAACATAAAAATTCCACCTTTCAAGTTTATTATTCCTTGATTTGGTGGATTTATACTAAAATATTCCTATTATATTTCCGTTTTTATCAATATCTATTTTTTCGGCAGCTGGAACTCTTGGAAGCCCTGGCATTGTCATTATTTTTCCAGTGATTACAACTATAAACTCCGCTCCGGTTTTTAATGCAATGTCATTTACATGTAATTCATACGGTTCATTACATTCTAGATTTTTTGGATCATCCGAGAATGAATACTGTGTTTTAGCAATACATACTGGATAATGCGAATATCCCATTTTCTCAATTTTTTCAATCTCTTGCAATGCTTTTTCCGAATACTCTACACCTGTTGCACCATAAATATTTTTTGCAACTTTTTCTATTTTTTCTTTTACACTATCTGAATTATTGTAAGCAAATTGCATGTTTTCTTCTTCATCTGCAATTCTTAAAATTTTCTCGGCTAAATCGATTGCCCCTTCGCTTCCTTTTTCATGGCTTTCAACAAGACTCATTTCAATGTTTTGCTCTCTTAGTGCATTACTTAAAAGTTCAATCTCTGCAGCCGTATCTGTGTCAAATTTATTTATTGCCACAATAACGTTTAATCCAAATACATTTTTTAAATTATCTAAATGTTTGTTTAAATTTTTTATCCCTTTTTGTAATGCTTCAAGATTTTCTGTTTTTATTTCTTCCTTTGCTTGTCCTCCATGATACTTTAATGCTCTAATTGTAGCAACACAAACGACTGCGTCTGGCTTTATGCCTGCATTTCTACATTTAATATCTATAAATTTCTCTGCACCTAAGTCTGATCCAAAACCAGCTTCTGTTATTGTGTAGTCAGCTAACTTCATGGCAGTTTTAGTAGCAATAATACTGTTACACCCATGAGCAATATTTGCAAAAGGTCCTCCATGAATTATTGCTGGAGTATGTTCTAAAGTCTGAACCAAGTTTGGCTTTATTGCATCTTTTAGTAAAACAGTTAACGCTCCATCTGCATGTAAATCTCTTACAGTAATTGGTTTCTCTTCTTTATTATAACCAACTGTAATATTTCCAATTCTTCTTTTCAAATCTTCGATATCAGTTGCCAAACATAAAATAGCCATTATTTCAGATGCAACAGTAATATCAAATCCATCTTCTCTTGTAACTATGTTTTTCTCACCAGATAGTCCTGTTTCTACTTTTCTTAACTGTCTATCATTAAGGTCAACACATCTTTTCCATGTAACTTTTTCAAATCCTAATTCATTTCCATAATAAATATGATTATCAATAAGAGCAGAAAGTAAATCATTTGCAGAAGTAATTGCATGAATATCTCCTGTAAAATGCAAATTTATATCTTCCATTGGAGCTACCTGAGCATATCCTCCGCCAGTGGCACCGCCTTTAATACCAAAAACAGGTCCTAAAGAAGGTTCTCTTAGAGCAATAATTGCACTTTTTCCGATTCGTGTTAATCCATCTGCAAGGCCAATAGCCATAGTAGTTTTACCTTCTCCTAATGGAGTTGGATTAATTGAAGTAACTAAAATAAGCTTTCCATTTTTTCTATCTTTCAATCTATTAAGCAATTTTTTGCTATCAATCTTAGCCTTAAAATTCCCATACTGTTCAAGTTCATCATCAGCAATTCCAGCCTTTGCGGCAATAGTCTTAATATTATCTAACCTAGTATTCCTAGCAATTTCAATATCTTCCATAATGGCCTCCTCTTATAATTTCATCATGATGCTTTAAATAATTTATTTCTAATATTATTGCATCTCCTGCTACATTAAAATATTAGTCCCACAATCAAGCCTACTATCGCACCCACAAATACCTGAAATGGCGTGTGTCCTACTAGTTCTTCTAGCTTTACATTGAATGTCATTTTTGAGAGTTCAGAATCTGGATTTGTCATTATCTCGTTTAGTACATGAGCTTGTTTTCCAGTTTCATATCTTACACCACATGCATCATACAGAACTACCATTGAAAATACGAATGATAAAGCAAATAACGGAGATGAAAAACCTTGGCTACGCGCTATCATTGTTGTTATTGAAACAACAACTGCTGAATGAGCACTTGGCATACCTCCAGCTCCCCAAAGTCTTCTAATATTCAATCTTTTTGTTTCTGCATATTCCCATATTATTTTAAATAATTGTATTCCAGTCCATGTAAAAAATGGCACAACTAAATATCTATAATCATTATAAAAATTCACTAAATTACTCACTCTTGTTGTGTTCCTTTCTCTTTGCACTAATTCTAGTTATAATATAGTTACAATTAGTCTTCCTTTGGTACAAAATTATCTTCTTTAATTTCTCCACCATCGTTAATCAACATTGTAATCTTCTTTTCTGCTGAATTTAAAAAGTCATTACATTTTTTAGACAAATTCATGCCCTCTTCGAATTTTTTCACGGATTCGTCTAATGTTAAATTTCCTTTTTCAAGTTCATTTGCAATACTTTCTAATTGTTTCATCGCATCTTCAAAATTTATATCTTCATTCATATTAAATAGTATTCCTTTCTCACAGTACTAATTCCTTTTTATAACTAATCTATTGTTGCTGTTTTTTGTCCATCAGATAGTCTTAAATTTACTTTTTCTCCTGAATTTAAATCATCTACAGATTTTATCACTTTACCACTTTCTTGCTTTGTTACAATGCTGTAACCTCTTGTTAAAGTTTTTAATGGACTTAAAGAATCTAGTTTAGCAGTCTCTTTTACAAAGCTTGTCTTTGCTTCTTTCAATTTTAACATCATGCTATTTTGCAAAGCCTTCACTTTCATATCAATTACCATATATTGCTCATTTATTTTCTGTGTTGGGTTTTTGTATGCAGGTCTTGCCATACATTTTTCATATGATAATCTCATTAATTCTATTTTCTTTTTTAGAGCAACTTTATATCTGTTATTATATAATTTTAAAGTTTCTCTTACATCTTCTATGTTAGCAACAGCTAGTTCTGCAGCAGCCGATGGAGTTGGTGCTCTTAAATCTGCCACGAAGTCTGCAATAGTAAAATCTGTTTCATGTCCAACTGCAGAAATTATTGGTAGTTCAGAATCATAAATTGCTCTTGCCACAATTTCTTCATTAAATGGCCATAGGTCTTCGAGCGAACCCCCACCTCTACCTATTATAAGAACATCAGCAAGTTTATTTTCGTTCATAAACTTAATGCCTTCTGCAATTTTTTCTGCAGCTCCGGGTCCTTGCACTGGAACAGGGTATAATCTAATATGCACTCCTGGGTTTCTTCTTGTACTTACATTAATAATATCTCTTATTACAGCACCTGTATTAGAAGTTAAAACTCCTATTGTTTTAGGCATAAATGGAATTTTCTTTTTATGTGACTCTGCAAATAATCCTTCTTGTTCTAGTTTTTTCTTTAATTCTTCATATGCAGTGTACAAACTTCCTAGTCCATCTTCCTTCATGGCTTTTGCATAAATTTGATAGATTCCATCTCTTTCAAACACAGCAACACTGCCTAAGACCATTACCTTCATTCCATCCTTAGGCATAAAAGATAAATGTGTAGTGTAGCTTTTGAACATTACACATTTTATTAATGAATTTTCATCTTTTAAAGTAAAATACATATGTCCAGTATAATGGTTTTTAAAGTTTGATATTTCTCCCTTTACCAAAACATTATTTAGCATTTCATCGCCATCAATTTTGTTCTTTATGTATTTGTTTAAATCTGTTACCGTAATTGGATTATATTCCATTTTTTCTCCTACTGTTCGTTGCTTTCATCAGCAACCTCTTTACTATTTGAATTATTTTCTTCAACTATTTTTGCAAGAACACCATTAATAAACGCTGGCGAAGAGTCTTCTCCATATTTTTTCGCCATGTTTACAACTTCATTTATTATTATTTTGAAAGGTGTTTGCATATAATTCATTTCATATATAGCAAGTTTTAATAAAGAAACATCTACTTTAGATATTCTCTCTATAGTCCAGCCAGTTTTTAAGTTTTTCGCTATTTTTTCTGTTATTTCTTCGCCATGTTCCTTTATTCCACTAGCAACATTTTTCACATATTCTCTAGTTCTTCCATCTTCTACTTCTGTACTATCTAAAAATAATTTTACCTGAGCTTTGCTATTTTCTTTTTGAATCTCTTGGCTATAAATATAGCAAAAAGCAAGCTCTCTTCTAGTCATTTCTTCCATTAAAATCCCCTTACTACAATCTATCTATAAAATTTTTTAATTTATCTTTTACTTCTGTTTTATTGTGTTGCACGTAATTTCCTATGTATATTCCTAAACATATAAAAACTATCCAAATAATTAATTCATATAAACGAGTACATAATATTAATATTGCAATTAAGGCTCCGATGATTGCTCCACCATATGTTCTAAGAAACTTTTTTATATCGTTCATAATTTTTTCCATTCCTTTCACTATTTACTAAAATACAACCTAAGTATTTTTAATTTTCTATGCTTCTTTTGTATCCTTTACTGGTGTTACCATATCTTTTACTTTAATGTCTAGACTCTTTACTTCAACATCTAAAGATTTTTTTATTGCATCTTTTACACGCACTTGAATGTTATTGCTTAAATCTTTTATAACAGCTTGGTCTGATACAGCTATTGTTAGTAAAATTGATAAATCGTTATTCTCATCTAATGTTATTTTTGATTGTTGGTCTTTTACACCTTCAAATCCTGCAACAACTGAATTTACAATGCTTGTTATTGTTTCCTTTGTTACCAATAATTTTCCATCATCATTTTCAAGCATTATGCCATTTCCTACACTTTTTTCTTCATCTGTCGAAGATTCAAAAAATATTCCTTTTATTGCAAATAAAATAAGAACTACATTTAATCCTAATAAAATATTGCAAGTAGTTTGGTCTGCTAATGCCTTTGTTACAAATACATATAACCCTGTAGCATCAATCCATCCAAATATGCAAGCACTTGAAATTACTGCCATTAATAGTATTAAAACTGAAAATATACATAGTATCATTTTGTCTAAAAATTTCATTTTATTTTCCTCCATATACTTATTTAAAGGCACGATTAAAAACGTGCCTTATATAAGTTTAATTATTCTTTAACTTCGTTTTCTGTATTGTCTTCTTTTTCTTCTGTTGCTGCTTCTGTGTTTACACCTTGTACATGTACATTAACAGCTACAACTTTTAATCCTGTCATTCCTTCTACTGCAGTCTTTACTCTGTTTTGAATATCGAATGCAACATCTGGAATTCTTGAACCATATTCAACTATAATGTTTACATCTATTTTTGTTTCTTTTTCTCCAACATCAACTTTTATTCCTTTTGATAAGTTCTTTTTACCACTTAAAACTTCTGAAATTCCTCCAGCAAATCCACCAGCCATTGCATATACTCCAGGTGCATCTGATACAGCTTTTCCTGCGATTATTGCAACAACGTCATCAGCTATTTGAATATTGCTTGTTTCTCCTTCTGTATTTTCAATTGTTATTTCACTTTCATTTATTTGCTCGTTTTCCTTTACATTTTCATCTTTTTCCATAATGGTACCTCCATATATTTTATTTTTTATTAAATAGTTTTCTATTTAACTGTTCTTCTATAGTATACCAATTAATTCGATTTTTTACAAGAGTTTTTCCTTATTAAGTCTAAAATTTTCAAATATTGCCTTGTTGTCATTCCACCCATTCCGTGTTATAATTATACAAGTTTTATTTAGGAGTTTTATGATGATAGAAAAATATTTAAATAAATTGGAATATAATAAAATTTTAGATTTAGTGTCTAATTATTGCTCTACATATATTGGAAAAGACTTTGTTTCTAAGCTGATGCCATTAAATAATAAAGATTTAGTAAAACTGAAGCTTGAAGAAACCAGTACGGCTCAGACTTTGCTTTATAGAAAAGGAGAACCACCCATTTCAAATATTACAAATATTGATATTTGGATAAAAAATTTAGAAAGCTATAATTCATTGTCTGCTAAGGCTTTGTTAGATGTAGCTCATGTATTACAGACATCTAGATTTTTGCATGACTATTTTTTTTCTGATGATTCTTTTGATTTGTCTGATTTTTCACTTTTAGAAGATTATTTTTCTATGCTTTATTATAATGAAACAATAGAAAAAAATATTCTAAATTCCATAATCGATGAATATACAATCGCAGATGATGCGTCAAAAACATTGTCTGCTTTACGTAGAAATAAGCGTAAATTAGAGCAAGATGTACGTGATAAATTGTCTAATTTTATCCATTCGTCTTCATATTCTAAATATTTAATGGATTCGATTATTACTATTAGAAATGATAGATTCGTTATTCCAGTTAAAGAAGAATATAAAGATAGCATTTCTGGTGCAATTTTAGATATTTCAGCTAGTGGCTCTACTGTTTATATTGAGCCTTCTTCAATATTTGAGCTTAATAATAAAATTAATGGAATTAAAGCAGAGGAATCAATCGAAATTGAGAAAATTCTAAAAAATTTATCATTATCATTGTTCCCTATTGCAAGTAAAATAAAGACAACATTAGGAGCAATTGGTCAAATTGATTTTATATTTGCTAAGGCAAAATATTCAAAGAAAATCAATGGAATTTGTCCGCTGATAAATGATAAGAAAGAAATTAATTTATATGGTGCTAGACATCCTCTAATAAGTCCAGAAGTAGTTGTACCTATTGATGTTTCGTTAGGTAACAATTATACTTCATTGTTGATTACAGGACCAAATACTGGCGGAAAAACTGTAACTCTAAAAACTGTTGGCTTGTTCTGCCTGATGGCTTGCAGTGGAATTCTTATTCCTGCAAGAGAAAACAGCAGTGTATTCGTATTTGATAAGATTTTTGCAGATATTGGCGATGAGCAGAGTATTCAAGAATCTTTGAGTACATTCTCATCACACATGGTAAATATAATAGAAATTTTAAAGGAAGCAACTTCATCAAGCTTAGTTTTATTAGATGAACTTGGTTCTGGTACAGACCCAGTTGAAGGAGCAAGCTTAGCTATAAGCATCTTAGAGAATTTGCATACTCTTGGAGCCTTAACTATTTGCACAACTCACTATCCAGAGCTAAAAAAATATGCCTTAACACATGAAGGATTCGAAAATGCAAGTTCTGATTTTGATGTAGAACATCTTCGCCCTACTTACAAGTTATTGATTGGTATTCCCGGAAAGAGTAACGCTTTTGCAATTAGCAAAAAATTAGGCTTGTCTGACGAAATATTAGACAGGGCAAAATCTTTTCAGAAAGATGATGATATCAATATAGAAACATTGCTGAAAAATATTTATGATGATAAATTGGCTATTGAAGAAGAAAAAGAAAAAATTAGAAAAAATTCTAGTCAAGTAGAACTTTTAAGAAAATCGTTAGAAAGAGACAATTCAAAATTAACACAAGAGGCAGAAAGTATTGTATCTGATGCAAAGCAAAAGGCACGAGAAATTTTGCTAGATGCTAAAGACGAGGCAAATGAAATAATACGTGAATTAAATAAAGAATCTACCAACACTAAAAGTGCAAATGCCTTAAGAAACAAATTGAACTCATCAATAGATACACTTTCGCATATTGAAGCCGATAATTCAGTAAGCAATTCTAAGCCTTTGTCATCGGAAGATATTACAGTCGGTATGGAGGTAATGTGCAAAAACTTCAATGCGAAAGGAACAGTTCTTTCACTTCCGAACAGATCGAATGAAGTACGTGTTCAGATTGGAGCCTTAACAACAAATGTTAAACTTTCAGATTTATTATTGTTGAATACTTCAAAAAAATCTAGTACAAAACAATCTGGTAGTACACATAAAAATAGTAATGTTACATTTTCAAATAATAAAGCTCAAAATGTAGCTTCAGAAATTAATGTCATCGGATTAACAGTTGACCAAGCACTTCCTATTGTGGATAAATATTTAGACGATTGCTACATGGCAAATTTAGAAACTGCCAGAATAGTACATGGAAAAGGAACAGGCCGTTTACGTGATGGAATTCATAGTTTTCTAAAGAAGAACCCTCATGTAAAAAGTTACAGAATAGGAACCTATGGAGAAGGTGAAATGGGCGTAACAGTTGTAAGTTTTAAATAAACAAAAATAAGAGGAATTTTAAAATTTTCCTCTTATTTTTTTAACCTTGGTTGGAAAATAATTTATTCAAACATATTTCCAACACCAACAGGATTTCCTCTTAAGAAGTCTCCTACCGCCATTCTTTTAGAGTTTTCTCCTTGTATTTCAAGTACTTGTAATATTCCACCATTTGCTTTTATAAATAGGCCTTTCTTATCATCTGAAAATAATACAGTTCCAGCTTGCATTTTGTTTAAATGGTATTTGTATTCTTTTAATTCTTGAAATTTTTCTAATAGTTCATTTTCTGTTAATGTTTGTACTTTCCAGAATTTTATCTTTTTGCCATCTAGGAATGTGTATGCTCCCATTATTGGATTTAGTCCTCTTACGAGATTTTTTATCTCTTGAGCAGTCTTGTTTTCCCAGTCTATTTTTGCCATTTCCTTGGATAACATTGGTGCCATTGTCCCTTCTTCTGGTTGTTTGGTTCTTGTGGCAGTTCCATCTTCAATCTCCTTTACTGTTTTTATTAATAGATTTGCTCCTATCATTTTTAATCTATCCCACAATTCGCCAGTCGTTTCGTCATCTCCGATTTCAACTTCTTCTTTTAATATCATGTCTCCAGTATCCATTCCAGCATTCATAAACATAGTGGTTACACCCGTTTTCTTATCTCCGTTTAGTACAGCCCACTGGATTGGTGCAGCGCCTCTATATTCTGGCAATAAAGATCCATGAACGTTTACACATCCATATTTAGGAATATCTAATAATTCCTGTGGCAAGATTTTTCCGTAAGCCACAACACAAATTAAATCTGGATTTAATTTCTTTACCTCCTCCAAAAATTCTGGATTATTTCTAACTTTTACAGGTTGATAAACTTGCAATTTTTTCTCTATTGCATATTCTTTTACAGGAGAAGCTACCATCTTCATGCCTCTTCCTTTTGGTTTATCTACATTTGTAACAACCCCAATTATATCATATTTTGCTTCATATAATGCTTTAAGCGACTCTAACGCAAAATCCGGTGTTCCCATAAATAAAATTCTCATACTCTATTTTTCCTTTCATAACATTCTGATTTTTTGTTTTCCAAATATTTTTGAGTAAAATTTACACTTTCATTAAACAAAATGGTATTTTCTAAAATTTATCATAATCAAAATTAACTTTTTAATTATTAAGCTACTAACTTGTTTTATACAAAATTAGTAGCATTATTCTAGTCAAACTATATTCTATTTTTCATCCTCTGGACTAATATATTCTAAAGTTCCTGGAATCATGTTGTCAATAAACAAAACCCCATTTAAATGATCTATTTCATGAGCTAAAGCTTGAGCTAATAAATCTTTTCCAACAATTTTAACTTTCTTTCCTTCTTCATTTAAAGCTTCAACAACAACCTCTTTAGGTCTTATTACTTTAGCATACTCGTTTGGAAAGCTTAAGCATCCCTCATCAACTTCTTGTTCTCCCTTTGCCTTAATAATTTTAGGGTTTACAAGTTTTAGTGGTTCTTCTCCGTCATATAAGTCTATAACTATCACTCTTTTAAGCACTCCAACTTGTGGGCCAGCTAGTCCAACTCCATTATATTTATGCATGGTTTCAACCATATCATCTAACAATTCTCTTATTCTATCATCAACAGTTTCAACCTCTCTTGAAGTCTTTCTTAGAATTTCATCATTTGATAATCTTATCTCTCTTATTGCCATTCTATTTGCTCCTTTCTCTCATTATAAATATTGATACTTATATATTTCTTTCCATAGCATTCCATTTTATATTTTATTTTGTACATTTCACTAGTCATATTTCAAACAGCTTTTACAACATATTACTTGGATTTACATCTACGACTACTCTAGTATCATTTTTTGTATTTTTATTTCCGGCATTTTTTACAGTATCATCTATCGCATTTATTATTTGCTCACCTATAATACATTTTACTATTATTCTCCACCTGAATTTATTTTTTATTCTATCAATTGGAGCTGGAACAGGCTTGTACAATAATATTTGCAATTTTTCCGTATGTATTTTTGCCTTCAAACTTTCATATATTTTATTCGAAGTTTCTTCCAATTCTTTATACGATTTACTAGAAACTCCAATTAGTATTATATCACAGAAAGGCGGATATCTCAACTGTTTTCTTAGGTGTATTTCTGTATCATAAAATAATTTGTAATCTTGTTTTTGTGAATATTGAATACAAAATGCATCTGGATTGTAAGTTTGGATTATTACTCTTCCTTTGTCTTTTCCTCTTCCAGCACGACCGGCAACTTGAGTAAGAGTTTGAAAAGTACGTTCGTGAGCCCTATAATCGTCTATATTCAAACTACTATCTGCCGCAATTACCCCAACAAGAGTAACATTTGGAAAATCGTGTCCCTTTACCACCATTTGAGTTCCAATAAGTATATCTATTCCATCTTTTTTGAAACTATTTAAAATATCTTCGTGTGAATTTTTCTTTGTTACTGTATCTATATCCATTCTGATTGTTGTTGCATCTGGAAACATTGTTTTTATCTGCTCTTCTAGTTTCTGTGTTCCAGTTCCGAAATACCTAATATTCTTGCCTCCACATTCTGGGCATACTGTAAGTGCCTTTGTCTCGTAACCACAATAGTGGCACTTTAATTTATTTTCCTTCAAATGATATGTAAGAGTTATATCACAATTCTTACATTTAGCAGTATATCCACAATCTCTACACATTATGAAAGTAGCAAATCCTCTTCTATTTAAGAATAAAATTGTCTGCTTCTTATTTTTTAAATTTTCTTCAATCTCGTCATGTAATTTTTGACTAACCATTGTTTTATTTCCACTTGCAAGTTCATGGCGTAAATCTACAATTTCTATATCTGGAAGGCTTGCATTATTAGCCCTTTTGGTTAATTCCAGCAATTCTTTTTTTCCATTTATAGCATCGTTATATGTTGTCATATCTGGAGTAGCACTTCCAAGAACCACTGGTACATTATGCTGTTTTCCTAAGTAACTTGCAATCTCTTTTGCACTGTAGCGAGGACTCATTTCAGACTTATATGAATCGTCATGCTCCTCATCAATTATGATTAACCCTAAATTTTGGACCGGTGCAAAAATTGCAGACCTTGCTCCTATTACAATTTTGGCATCTCCACGCTCAATCTTTTTCCATTGGTCATATCTTTCACCAACTGATAATTTGCTATGTAAAACCGCTATTTTTTCTTCACCAAATCTACTCAAAAATCTATCCACAGTCTGTGGAGTAAGAGAAATTTCCGGAACTAGCATAATGCTGTCTTTCCCAAGTTTCAACGCCTCTTCTATTAGTCTAATATAAATTTCTGTTTTTCCAGAACCAGTAACACCAAATAGTAAAAATTCATCATATTCATTAAATTGCAAAGAAGCATTTATTTTATCAAAAGCATCTTGTTGTTCCGAATTTAATACCAAATCCTGACTCTTTTCTATAACTTTATGTATAAATGGATTTCTCTCCACTTCTTTTTCTACAATTTCAATATAACCATTCTTTTCAAGAGTTTTTAAAACAGCATTCGTTACATCTGCAAACATCTGCAAATCTGTACTTAATATTTCATTTTCAACATTTTCAATTAAAAATTTTAAAGCTCTAATCTGTTTCTCAGATTTCAACTTTTTACTCTCTATATCTGCCTCAATTTCATCTGCTTCTTTTGTTAAATATACAAAATTTTGTGTCTTATCATTTACTCTATTAGACATGACCTTTGCAGTTGTTCCAGGTGGCAACATTAGCTTCATACAATCTGATATATTGCAGAAATATCTATGAGCCATCCACTTTGCAAGCTCAATTTTCTCATCACTTAAATGCAACTTGCTCTCAATTTGAGCAATACTCTTTAATTTATCTAAATACTCAGAAGTCTCTTTAATTCCAACAATGTATCCTTCTTCAAGCTCCTTCTTATTTCCAAAGGGCAGCAAAACTCTAGCTCCCACAATAGCCTGTGCTTCAAGCTCTTCCGGGATAATATAGTCAAATTTTCTATTCAAATTCTTAACATTGCTGTTTATAATAACTTCTGCTATCATGATTGCTCCTTTTCTTATGGTATGATTATATAATTTTTTTATAAGATTAGCAATAATTTATTCAAAGATTGATTAAAACCCGGTATGCTGTAACATACCGGGTTTTTTAGATAATCTTTGATTATCCGTATCTTTTCAAAATTCAGTTCTTGCTCTTAAGCATTAAAATTCTACATTTTTTACTTTACTTTCATTTTCTATTATTGCTGTTATTATTTGTATTGTTTTTTCTAAGTTATTGTTTTTTAATACATAATCATATACACCAATTTTAGATTCTTCATAATCAAATCTATTTAAACGCAAGGTTATCTCTTTTGGATCTGCATCTGGTGTTCTTTGCAATAATCTTCTATGCAATTCTTCCTTTGGAACACGTAAGAATATTGTTACTATTCTTGTATCTTTTCCTAGTAGTTTTACTAAATTTTCTGTTCCATTTACATCGATATCTTTTACTATTATTTTTCCACTTTCTAAGCGTTCATTTAATAAATGCTTTGATGTTCCATAATAATGGTCGTGGTGTACGTCATACTCGTATAAGTCCCCGTTTTTTATTAATTCTTCGAATTCTTGTGTAGAAATAAAGTTATATATTTCCCCATTTACTTCGCCTTCTCTTGGTTCTCTATCTGTATAAGATGGTAAAGATGTAATATTTTTATTTCTTTTTATTAATTCTCTTTTTATTGTGTCTTTACCAGCACCAGAAACTCCTGATAATAATACTAGCATACCTTCACCTTTCCAGCATCAATCTCGTCTGCTGCTATAGAATCTGGAGCTACATCATCTGTTTTTACTAATGGTTCTGCTCCTTGTGCAATTTGTCTAGCCCTTTTTGATGTTGCAATTACTAATTCATATCTGTTATCTACCTTCTCTAATAATTCTGCAACGCTTGGTTTTATCATCATAATTCAATTACCTTCTTTCCAATTTTCTACTATTATACCACGTTTTAGTGGCTTTGTCACTTTAAAATACTAAATTTATTCTATATTTTGTATTTGCTCTCTTATGTCCTCTAGCTCAACCTTTAAATCAATTACTGCTTTTGTTATTTCTCCACTTCCTGCTTTCGAACCTATTGTGTTAGTTTCTCTATTCATTTCCTGTATCATGAAATCTAGTTTCTTTCCAACCGGTCCATCACTATTTACTAATTCTTTAAATTGGACTATATGGCTATTCAAACGAGTTAATTCTTCTTCAATTGATGTTTTGTCTGCATATATTACTGCTTCTTGTGCAATTCTATTTTCATCAACAACATCAGTTTTTAGAATTTCTTTTACTCTTTTCTCTAATTTACTTACATATTCTTCGACTATGCCTTTAGAATTTTCGGCTATTTTATCAACTAAATTCTGTACTCTTTCTATTCTCACAAGTAAATCTTGTTTTATATTTTCGCCTTCTGCTTTTCTCATTTCTATTAAGCTATCCAATGCCATATTTAAACATTGTAAAGCCTCACTTGCAATTTCTTCATCATTGTCAGAATCTATCGAATTTAATATATCTGGAAGTTTTGCTATTTCAACAACACTAATATTTTCAGATAAATTGTTTTCATCGGCAATCTCTCTTAACTGCTTTATGTATTCTTTTGCAATTTTCTTGTTTAAAACAACATTCTTAGATTTATTACTAAAGTCGAAAAAGCTAACTAATACTTCAACTTTTCCTCTAGTAATTCTATTGGCAATTTGTTTTCTTATTTTATCTTCCATAAAACTTAGTCTCTTTGGAGATTTTACTGTTATATCACTATATTTATTATTTACAGTTTTTATTTCTATTATGTAGTTTTTACCGTTACTTTCTAAACTAGCTCTTCCAAAGCCTGTCATGCTTTTCATTGTTTGCAACATTCCTCCTTCAACATATAATTTCGAGTTGTAATTATGTTTAATATTTACTATTCTTCTGCGACAATCTCTTTAACATCACTTATTGTCTTTTTCCATTTTAATTTTTCACGTATATATATCGATATTGATTTTACAAGATAATACAATACGCCTATGCAAGCTACAATATTTGCTACTGCTATAAATTTGTCTTTATGTAATATGCATGTATATAATAATACCAAAGACATTATTGCTACAAATAACATTTCCACTCCATATAATGCTGTTTTATCATCATCTTTTCCATATGCAAACTCAAATAATATAATTGCAATTGCCAAAATTGATAAGCTGAATACCTTCAAATCTGTTATAAATGTTGGACCATCAATATTTAAAAAACCTATTCCAATTCCAATAAAATATAATGTTACAACGATTCCTAGAATAATATTTGAAAATACCTTTTTATATATTTTTTTCTTTTCATCTTTTGGCATTTTTTTAGCGGTTTCAATTTGTTCTTCTATTTGTTTTTCATCAATTTTTTTCTTATCTTTTTTCTTTTTAGCCGGAACTTCTTTTACTTCCTCGAATTTATCAACATTATTTAGTTGTTCATTTATTATTTGCTTTATTCTGTCATCTGTCTTTTTTGATTTCTTTGTAGTTTTAGATTTATTAATTTTATTTGCATTACTTGTTTTGGTTGTATTACCCTTCTTCGTTATAGAATTAGCTGTTCCATCTTTTTTTGTACTTGATTTTGTGCCACTTTTTTTTGCAGTGCTTTTATTTGTCGATTTTGCCTTATATGAAGTTCCTGTTGTTTTTTTTGGTGAATCATCATTTGCCATTGGTTCTTTAGCACTATCTTCTTTTTTTATTTTATTACTTGAAGTTTTAGTACTCTTTTTAGTTGTTGAGTTTGCTGTTGTTTTGCTAGTTTTAGCTTTTGACGTTGTAACTTTTAAAGTATTTTTTTCAGCTGAATTTGATGTTGTTGTAGAGCTCTTTTTAGTAGTACTTTTTCGAGTTGTAGTTTTTGTCGTCTTAGTTTTTTCTTGTTTTTTTAATTTATTCTCCCCAGAATTTTCCTGGCTTATTTTATCTATATTACTAATTTTTTCTATATCATTTTCTGCCATTATCTAAAATCCTCCACATAACAATTATACCAAATTTGGTATTTATATTTCAAGGTTAAAAGTTTTTATTTTAATATTATTTTATACATACTTTTAATAGACCTTGCAAAGCAAAGTCTACCATTTTTTATACTTTGTTTAAATTTATTCTTCTAGTTCATATAATACGTTTCCAGCCATAACCAAACCTGCTGTTTCTGTTCTTAAAATTCTTTTTCCTAATGAAACAAATCTTGCATTTTTTTCTGCTAGCATTTCTATCTCTTTTTCAGCTATTCCGCCTTCCGGACCAATTACAATTGCTATATTATATTGCAAAGTGTCCTCTGTATTATCTTTAGAACTATTATTACTACTATTACTTTTTAATTTCTGTTTCAATTTCTGTAATTCATCTTTTAGTTTATTGTGTTCCTCATTCTCATATGCAACAAGTACAGCATCAAAATTCGTTATATCTGTATCTTTTAATTTTATTATGTTATCTATCTTTGGTATAATATCTCTCATTGATTGTTTAGCTGCAATCTCTGCTATTTTTTGCCATCTTTCTAGCTTTTTACTTGCAACCTTTTCATCTATTTTTACAACTGTTCTTTCCATAATCACTGGAACAATTTTACTAACACCAACTTCTGTGTTTTTTTGAATTATAAGTTCCATCTTTTCAAATTTTGGAAGACCTTGAAATAGCGTAATATGTACATTAGATTCTGTGGTTTTATTTATTTTTTCTATAATTTCACAATCAACTTCATCTTTTGTATACTGCGTAATTTGTGCATTGTAGTTATCTCCAGTCTCCTGATTGCAAATTTGCAATTCATCGCCTTTCTTCATTCTTAACACATTTATTATATGATTTACATCATCACCATTTATAATTATATTATTATTTTTTATTTGTTCTGTTTTCACAAAAAATTTAGACATACCACACCTCTTATTCTAATTTTATGTTTACATTATAGCAAAAACATTCTAAACTATCAAGTATGAGATGTTTTTCAAATTTTAACACTATAGTTTCGAAAGCGTGCAAATATTACTCAAGAATCACTTTCTAAGCTAAAAATAAACGAAGAAAATGTATTATTTACTTCGTTTATTTGTTTTTCCTATATATTATTTTATCCAAATATTCCTCTCTTTTTTACTGGAGGTTGTTCATTCATAGTTTTTGCAAGTTCTACAAGTAGGTCTCTTTGTTCTTTAGACAAACGTTTTGGAACTTGTACCTGCACTGTGAATATTAGATTTCCTCTATAACCAGAATTGATATGCACAAATCCTTTATCTTTTATTGTGAATTTTGTACCTGTTTGTGTTCCTTCTGGTATTTTATATGTTGTTTTTGTTCCATCTACTAGTGGAATTTCCAGCTCTGCGCCAAGTGTTGCTTGTGTAAAGGTGATTGGAATATCACAATATACATTATCATCTTTTCTAGTAAATATGCTGTGTCTCTTCAAATTTACTGTTACATATATATCTCCATTTGGTCCACCATTAGTTCCTGGTTCACCTTCGCCTCTTAATACTACTGTTTGACCATCGTCAATTCCTGCAGGTATTTTTAGATTTATTTTAGCCTGTTTTCTAACTGTTCCCTTTCCAAGACATGTATCACAAACATCTTTTATTACTTTACCAGTTCCATGGCAATTCGAACATGTTGTTTGAACTCTCATTTGTCCTAATAGAGTAGTCTGCATCTTTGTAACAGTACCTTTTCCTCCACATATAGAGCATGTTTCCGGATGTGTTCCAGGTTTTGCACCTGTACCAGAACATGTAGGACATTTTTCATTTCTAGTTATATTTATTTCTTTATTTACTCCACTATATGCTTCTTCAAAAGTAAGGTTTACACTATATTTCAAATCTGCACCTTTGCTTGGAGCATTTGGATTTCTAGCTGATGATCTTCCAGTTCCGAATCCAAATAAATCACCTAAGTCTCCGAAAATATCACTAAATCCATCAAAGCCAGATGTAGAATACGTATATGTTCCACCACCAAATGGACCTCCAGCACCGCCAAACCCTTGGCTTGGATCTGCTGTTCCAAATTGGTCGTACATTTTTCTCTTTTGCGGATTAGACAAAACTTCATATGCTTCATTTACTTCTTTGAATTTTGCTTCTGCTTCTTCTTTATTATCTGGATTAGCATCAGGGTGATATTTCTTTGCAAGACGTCTATATGCTTTTTTTAGTTCGTCATCTGTTGCTGTTTTTCCAACACCTAAGACTTCATAATAATCCTTCTTTTCAGCCATTGCTTTCTCCTTTTCTACAATTATCCTTTTCTAAATTTTACGTCTAGATTGCATTAATCAGTAACGAAATCTATTAACGAAAAATATTTAGAAAATCGCCCCAAAAGGGGCGTCCCTATTGGGCGATTTTTATTATTTGTTTTCGTCTTTTTTGTCGTCTTCTACTTTGTAATCTGCATTGTATACATTTCCATTTGCGTCTGTTTGTGGTCCAGCACCTGCTCCTGCATTTGCTCCGGCACCTGCAGCTCCGTTTGGATTTGCTTGTGCATATAGTTTTTCAGACATTGCATAGAAAGCTTGTTTTAATTTCTCTGTTGCTTCTTTTATTTTATCAATATCAGAACCTTCAAGAGCTTTCTTTACATTCTCTATTTCTGCTGTAGCTTTTGCTTTTTCTTCTCCGCTTATCTTGTCACCTAATTCATCTACTGTCTTTTGGCAGTTGTACATTAGGCTTTCAGCTTCGTTTCTAGCTTCTATTTCGTCTTTCTTCTTCTTATCTTCTGCAGCATGTGCTTCTGCGTCTTTAACAGCTTTGTCTATATCTTCATCTGTTAAGTTTGTCGAAGCTGTAATAGAAACTTTTTGCTCGTTTCCTGTTGCCATATCTTTTGCAGATACGTGAACTATACCGTTAGCATCTATATCAAATGTAACTTCAATTTGTGGAACTCCTCTTGGTGCTGCTGGAATTCCTGTTAATTGGAATCTTCCTAATGTTTTGTTGTATGCAGCCATTTCACGTTCACCTTGTAATACGTGTACTTCAACTGATGTTTGACCATCTGCTGCTGTTGAGAATATTTGTGATTTCTTTGTTGGTATTGTTGTATTTCTTTCGATTAATTTTGTGAATACACCACCATATGTTTCAATACCTAATGATAATGGTGTTACATCTAGTAATACTAAGTCTTTAACATCTCCTGATAATACACCACCTTGAATTGATGCACCAATTGCAACACATTCATCTGGGTTTATTCCTTTATCTGGCTCTTTTCCTGTTATTTTCTTAACTTCTTCTTGTACACAAGGTACTCTTGTTGAACCACCAACTAATAATACTTTATGAATATCTGCAGATGTAACTCCTGCATCTTTCATAGCTTGCTCTACTGGTACTCTTGTAGCATCAACTAAATCTCTAATTAATTCTTCGAATTTAGCTCTTGTTAATGTTACATCTAAGTGTTTTGGTCCTTGAGCATCTGCTGTAATGAATGGCAAATTGATTTGTGTTTGTTGCATTCCAGAAAGCTCTATTTTAGCTTTTTCAGCAGCTTCTTTTAAACGTTGCATAGCCATTTTATCTGTTGATAAATCTATTCCATTTGATTTCTTGAATTCTGATATTAAGTAATCTATAATTCTTTGATCGAAGTCATCTCCACCTAAGTGTGTGTTACCATTTGTAGCAAGAACTTCGAATACACCATCACCGATATCAAGTATAGAAACATCGAATGTTCCACCACCTAAATCGTATACCATTATTTTTTGGTCTTGATCTTCTTTATCCATACCAAATGCTAAAGCTGCAGCTGTTGGCTCGTTTATGATTCTTAATACTTCAAGTCCTGCAATTTTACCTGCATCTTTTGTAGCTTGTCTTTGACTATCTGAGAAGTATGCTGGAACTGTTATAACAGCTTGTGTAACTTTTTGTCCTAAATAATTTTCTGCATCTGTCTTTAATTTTTGTAATATCATAGCAGAAATCTCTTGTGGAGAGAATTCTTCTCCTTCTATTTTAACTTTTTCAGCTGTACCCATTTTTCTTTTTATTGATATAACTGTGTTATCTGGATTTGTAACAGCTTGACGTTTTGCTATTTGTCCTACTAATCTTTCTCCATTTTTTGAAAATGCAACTACTGATGGAGTTGTTCTGTTTCCTTCTGCATTAGGAATAACAACTGGCTCTCCACCTTCCATAACTGCAACACATGAATTTGTTGTACCTAAATCAATACCTATAATCTTTCCCATAATAAATTTCCTCCCTATTTTACTATACTAAAGTTATTTTTCTATATTAAATTTTCTTAAGTTCTATCTATATAAATTTTTAAAATTAATAACATATAAAATTGTTAAATTAATTAAAAACAAGTATTACAAGGCAAATTTGTCTTAATAACCGGAGGCGTACTTTATGTACGTCGAGGATTATTAATGGCAAATTTAACAACGCAAGACGAAGCTTTTTATTAATTTTAGTTTGCTACAACAACCATAGAATGACGAATAACTTTGTTGCCTATCATGTAGCCTTTTCTATATTCTTGTGCAACTATTTTTTCTCCAAGTTTTTCATCTTGTATCATGCTTACTGCCTCATGTAATTCTGGATCAAAAGGTTGTCCTACTGCCTCTATTTCTTTTACTCCATTTGCTGTAAGCACATCTTTAAATTGCTTTAATACAAGTTCGATTCCTTTTTTATATTCTTCATCTTTTGTCTCGGCTTCTGTTGCTTTTTCTAAGTTATCAATTACTGGTAATAATGATGATATTATATCCCCTATTATCGAATTGTATAACCCTTCTCTTTCTTTTGCACTTCTTTTCTTTAAATTGTCGAATTCTGCAATAAGCCTTGTGTGTCTATCTTTTACATCTGCCAATTCGTCTTTTAATTTTGATATTTGCTCATTTAATTCTTTTTCTTTATTTTCTGTTTTTTCTTCTTTTTTTACTTCTTGCTTTTCCTCTTTTTCTCCTTGTACTTTTTTCTCTTTATCCATTATCATCATCCTTTCTCTCTTTAGAATTTGGATTGTCTAGTTTTGGTGTTTCACTATTTTCGCCTAACTTTTTACTAATATATTTCATTGCTGATATTACTTTTGAATAGTCCATTCTGGTAGGTCCAATTATAGCAATCGTTCCTAAATCTTTTCCTTCTTCTTTATGTTTAAATGTTATTATGCTAAAGTCTTTTAGAGCTTCATCCACATTTTCATCACCAATGTAAACATTTATTTCATCTTGATTATCATCACTATTCAAAACATCTATCATCTGTTTAGTTTTGTCTGTATCTAATATATTTACGAAATTTTTGGCTATATCTAAGCTCTTGAATTCTGGCAAATCAAACGATTTATTGGCTCCCTCCATATAAATCGGTGTGTCTTCGTTTATTGCTTTATTTAACTGCTCTAATACAGGTTTTACCACATTTAATACACTACTCATTTCTGAATGCATGTATTCTTCCATCGGTTTATCTATTTGAGTAAGTGGTTTTCCTTTTAGCTTGTTGTTAAACAAATACGTTATTGTATCAACTTGTTCCTGTGTTACATCTTCATCAAACTTAATTATTGTTTCTTTTATAAGTCCACTCTCTGTTAGAATTATTGCCATTAAAAGCCTGCTACCTAACAATACAAATTTAACTTCTTCTATATTTTGGCTCGCAACTCGTGGTCCTATTCCAACTGATGTGTAATGAGTTATTTCTGATAATGTTGACGTTGCAATTTTTGTTAAATCTTCTATTTGATTAACCTTAGTTGCAAGTTGTGTCTGTATATATTTTATCTCTTGCATACTAATATCATTATAGTTCAAAAGTTCATCAACATAGTATCTATAACCTTGTGCTGACGGAATACGTCCAGCTGATGTATGTGGTTTATCAAGCAAACCAATCTTTTCAAGCTCAGCCATATCGTTTCTAATCGTGGCACTGCTGTAATCAATTCCATGTTTTTCTACAATAGACTTCGAGCTTACAGGCTCAGCTGTTTCAATATATTCTTCTACAATAGCTTGTAATATTTTTTTCTTTCTATTGTCTAGCATTTTTTCACCTCTTTTTAGCACTATACTACCTTGAGTGCTAAACTGTGTATATAATACATCGTAAGTTAGCAAAAGTCAATAGAGATTGCTAATTTTATTGTGAAAGTTTTGTGAATTTCATAACTTAGTGTCTGTAATTTAATGTAACCCAATAGCATACTATGCAATTTTTTATTCCATACAATATAAAACCTCACGACAGTTTATATAACCTATCGCGAGGTCAAAAGCTATCTGATAGATAACTCTTTTAGTTATTAAAAAATCATATGATAAATTTCAAAATCTTATACATTTTCTTATTTTTGTCAGCACATCAAAATTATTTAGTATTATAAACAATTTCATTATCTTTATATCTCACATCTTGTTCCATTTTTCCAATATTAGAAAATAGTGAGTACTTAGAAACAAAATCGGAAAATCTATTTTTTTCAATAATAATATTATAATTTTCTATGTTTTTTGATATTGTAAAAGCTAAATTACATAAATTATTAGCAAAAAATTCGTTGCCGTCAATCTTCACATTACATCCCTCATTAGGGCAATCAAGGATATAATTACCATAAATACTTCCATCTACCGCATTGCTAAGCCACTCTACTTTATTATTCAAGAATTCAATCTTACTGTTTTTATCATTACAGTTTAAGAGTCTAAAATTTTTTCCAACACTATTTAATTTAAACGATGAGTTTTCACATATAATGCTTCCTTTTTTAGGACATAACACCCAATAGCTAGAAAGATTATCAAGAGTAGAAGTATTAATATTGTTATTTTCTATTTTTAAGAAGTCCTTTCCATCTATGCTACTTATATTTTGAAATGATGCTCCTTTGCAATTAATATAACTATCCTTAATTGTTGTGTTCGAATCATAATTATATATTATCATGTTATAACTTGTAGTAGGATCTTCAATTTTTAATTTTTTTACTATTAAATTTTCACAATGTCCTGTATCTATCAATGCATAGTATGTTTTATTTTCTCTATTTATAACATTTAACACATTAAATTCAATATTATATAATTGCGTATTTTCATAAGCTGTTGCGATATTTATTGCTCCATTATAATTTGCTATACTATTATCTATTCCTCCATCTATAGTCGTATTACTCCATACCATGTTGTCGCAATTTTTCGAAATATATATATGATGGTCTAACTTACTTATATCTTCATATTCCGTTGTTTGATTAACATATATATTTAACGCTGTCAAATTTCTAATTGAGTCCATATATATTGGAGCAACACAGTTTTTTACTACAATAGAGTCTAATACAATGTTATATAATGGAAAGTGGTCTAGATATGAATTAAATTTTATCCCTCCTCTTCCATCACTAAATGTACAATTTCTTATAACAACATTATCACATTTGGCATTCGGTGTTTCCATTATAAAAATATCCTGTTGAAATTTTTTGTTATCATTTTGTATAAAGTTTATAGACTTAATTTCTATATTTTCTACATCTTGTAATTTAAACCCATCATTCACTACTAATGTGGTATTGTTATCTCCCATTATTTTTACATTATTTATTCCGGCGAGTATTATCGCATCTAATATATTATATGTTCCATTTGGTATATATAAGATCTTATTGTTAGCCTCTGCAATTGCTTTTTTTATTGCACTTGAATCATTGGTAATTCCATCTCCTTTGGCATCATAATCTTTCACATTAATAACTTCAATTTCATTTTCACATACACTACATTTTGTAACCTTTTCTTTTCCATCTACATCGTAGTCACATATGTGATATATTCCTAAATCTTTACTTATACAATATATAATAATTCTATCGTCTTTCTTAACTTTTACAATACTCGTTCCATTAATATTAATAGCTATTTCAGTTACATTTATATTTTTACTTTCTAAAACTTGTGAAAAATTTTCTTCGAAATATTCTTGTTCTTCTTGACCACTTTCATTACTCATTATTATACATTCATTCCAAGCATTTAGTATATTCTCTATTAATTTTGAACTATTTGATTTTTTCTTTGCTAGATTTGCTTTGTTTATTAATCCATTATCTCCTAATGTTAAGTTAATGCTCACTCCTGCAAGGATTAACAATATAACTATTGTAACAACCAGTGCAATAAGTGTAATTCCTTTTTTTGTTTTTTAACATAATTTTTCCTCCTTAGTTTTATTTTTTCACATAAAAATCCTATTTATGCAGTTTATTCTATCATAACACCTTTGGTTTTGCAATATATTTTATCTTGCATTTTTATAATATATTATTTTTTGTATTATCATTGTATAATTTTGTCGAAGGAGGTAGATTATGGGATTTCAAGTAAAACCTCAATCAAGTAAGTCAGAACCAAGTTTAAATAAAACATTCCGTTTAAAAGAAACTATGATTAATGAATTACAAGATTTAGCAAATAAAAATGATGTATCTTTTAATTACCTAGTATGTCAAATGCTACAATATTGTTTAGATAACTTAGATGATGAAAAAAAGGACAATGCTTCATAAACATTGCCTTTTTATATTTATACATTAAATTTAAATAATACTATATCTCCATCTTGCATTATGTATTCTTTACCTTCTGAACGAACTAAACCTTTTTCTTTTGCAGCTGTCATTGAGCCTTCTCTCATCAAATCATCATAAGAAACTATTTCTGCTCTAATGAAACCTCTCTCTATATCTGAGTGAATTTTTCCTGCAGCCTGTGGAGCTTTTGTTCCTTTCTTTATTGTCCAAGCTCTTACTTCTGGCTCTCCAGCTGTTAAGAATGACATTAATCCAAGTAAATCATAACTTGCTTTTATTACTTTATCTAATCCAGACTCTTCTAGACCTAATGCTTCTAGCATTTCCTTTTTGTCATTACCATCTAAACTTGATAATTCTTCTTCTATTTTTACGCAAAGCTTTATTACTTCTGCCTTGTCTTGTTTTGCATATTCCTTTACGCTATTTACATTTGCATCATTTTCATCTAATAATTGATCTTCTGAAACGTTTGCAACATATAAAATTGGTTTCATTGTTAGTAAGAATCCATCTCTTACTATTTCTAGTTCTTCATCTGTATATTCCAAGCTTCTTGCTGGCTTGCCATTTTGTAAAGCATCTCTTACTTTCTTCCATGTATCAAATTCTAATTGATATTTTTTATCACCTTTTATTAATTTACTTGCTCTATCAATTCTTTTTTCAACAGTCTCTAAATCTGCAAATACAAGTTCTAAATTAATAGTTTCTATATCTCTTACAGGGTTAATGCTTCCATCAACATGTATTATGTTTGAATCTTCAAAACATCTTACAACTTGGCAAATTGCATCTGTTTCTCTTATATGAGATAAAAATTTATTTCCTAATCCTTCGCCTTTGCTTGCTCCTTTTACCAAACCTGCTATATCAACAAATTCAATTACAGCATGTGTAACCTTTTGAGGATTGTACATCTTTGCTAGGTTGTCCAATCTTTCATCTGGCACTGGAACTACACCAACATTTGGTTCTATTGTACAGAATGGGTAGTTTGCACATTCTGCTCCTGCGTTTGTTATTGCATTAAATAAAGTACTCTTTCCTACATTTGGAAGTCCTACAATTCCTATTTTCATACTATATCCTTCTTTCTATATTTGCTTGAATAAAACCTTGACTGCTCAAGGTTTTTATCTTTAATTCCATTTATTCATAATATTTTCTTGATATTCCCTATACTTGCACATGAATTTCTTTTTTAATTCATCTGTTAAATCTCCTATTTTGCATCCTAACTTCTGTCTTGAGCCTGTATATATTTTAGTAGTTTTTATTACAGACGGTCTTTTTAGTCCAATGTATTTGGCAGTTTCTTCATTTATTTCAACATCATATTTTCCACACGAAGCTGATGAAGAAATTATAACATAATTAATATCAACAAATTCTAGACCGTTGTCTCCGTCATCTCCAATGACAAGCACCGGTCTAATCTTTTCTAAATTATCACTTGGCTTTGTCGCCTTATATGTCCAGATTTCTCCTATCACTAATCCCATTCCTCCATTTCTGGCTGGAATACTTCATTTATGAAATAGTTTGAAATACTTTCCTTTGATATGGTTTTATCGCTTCTTTCATCTGGATCTAAGCCGCTTCTAGCCATTATCCAAGGCTCTTGTTCGTGACTTAATTTTTCTAAATATTTTGAATCATATTTTGCAAAGTTATTTATTACGTAGTTTAGTACATCTTCTGCTTCTTTATCTAGTTCTTCTACTTCATAATTAATATCTATGCAATTATATTGATAAGAGCTAAACATGTTATATACATTTCTTACAACTGGGCCATGAACCCATCCTTCTATTTCTTCCTTAAATAAAGGTCTATCATAAAAGGCATATGAATATCCTTGTGCTAAATATAATAATTTTTGAAGTTTTAAAGGTTCTGGGTGTATCTTATTTATAATCCATTTTGCAATTGTTAATGCGTCGTAGACTTTTTTCATACTACTACCTCCCTTTTTATTATATGTAACCTTTTAGAATTATATCATATTTTTATGTAAATTTCAATTCTAATTACACATCGTATCCTACCAACACAATTCTATCATAATCAATTGTTTTGTCAAGTGAAAATATTGATTTTCTAGCTTTCAACGTATAAAAATTAAGAACTCAAACGTGAAATTTAAGTTCTTATTTTTTTTATTTGAATAATTTATTAAACGTATTCTTTCCAACTATTCCATCTTGTGATAATCCATTTCTTTTTTGAAATTCTCGTATCGCACTTTCTGTTGCAGGTCCGAATATTCCATCTGCATTAATGTTAAATAATTTGCAAATAAGCATTGATTGAATTAACCATGTGATGTTTCCTTCTGCTCCTCTTCGAACATTTATGCAGGCATTGTAAGTGTTAGTTCCAAATATTCCATCGACTGCTAGTTTACTTCCATACTGTTTATTTAATTCTGTTTGTAATCCCTTCACCAATGCCTTCTTCGTCTCGTTTCCATAAATATTATCTACTGAAATATTTAAGCCATATTTTTCATTTAAAGAAGTTTGTATTGTAGCTATTTTTCCCTTTTCTTGGCTTGGTTTTGATACGCCTGTTTCATTTGAATTTGCTATTTGATCAAATGGAAAATTGTCACCCGGGCAATTTGTTGCATTTACATTTTTATGAACTTGTACTGTGCTTATTCCATATTTATTTTTTAAAAAATTTACAAGTTCTCTTCCAGCCTTAATCTCTTCCTCTTGCATTATTTCTTCCTTATAATCTCCTTCAAAGCAAATTCCCAATGAATCATAATTTGCACCATAGGCATGAGCTCCAACTTTATCCTCTGGACGAAGTCTATATATTGTACCATCTTTTCTTACTAGAAAATGATATCCAGCTCCACTCCATCCATTGTTTAAATGCCATCTATGAATGTCCTCAGCAGAACACTTTTTGGCCGCAGCATGATGTAAAATTATTCTTTGAGTAGAACTACGTGTATCCATTTGTTTAAAATTTAAATTTGTATTAATTATATTCATATTTATTTCTTCTCCCTATTACTAATAGCCTTCTGTCCTAATAAATACGTACTTATTACACCTTGAACAACAGCTATTACTTGTACTATTTGAATCGCATATGGTATTGTTATTCCTTCTACAGCATTAATTCCAGTAACTAGAGCACTAATAATTGCCAAAACATTTATTGTATATTTTGCTATTGTCTTAATCTTTTCCATATTAAATCCTCCTAATATATTGTATTCGAGGAATTTTTTATTGAGACTATTTATACAAATTTAGACAAAAATTTATTTTTTCAAAATTCCAGTTGGAAATATTTGACTTTTTCTGTAAAACATTGTATAATTTTACCAGTAACATATTTTGATATGTGTTGCCTTCGAATATAAACAGAGTTCGGAGGCACAATCCTCCGAACAATCACAAGGAGGAAGTTTTAATGAAAGTATCGATGAACGACATGATCAAAATCAAGCCTAACAAGATCGGCGATGAATTGCTTCAAAAAGTTTTTGGAAATTCTCAGGAGCTTCCTAAAAAAGATCCTGATGGTTACACCGAAATGAAGTTTCTCTATCTCCTTAAGATGTTCGAGGATTTCGAATATCTGGGTGAGGTCAACAAGCCGTTTGACGGCGATGTTATCGTAATCGCATAATTTCATTTCATGGTACATGCCTTATCACATGTACCACAACCACCAGTAGAGTTGCTCATTTCAGAGCAACTCTGCTGGTGGTTTATTTTTTATATAACTAGATTAAATTTATAACAAAAATCGTTGTCAAAAAATTGACAAACAGATAATTAATGTATATAATAAATATAGGAAATGAAAAACCACAATCGTGGTTGCCACATATTATTGTAACAACACATCTGCTGGCCAAAGCAAAGATGTGTTGTTTTATTTATTCCTTATTTGACAAAATTATGTATATAATTGCTAATAAGGCTACGTTTATAGTAAGGGAAAATCCCCATGCATATATTAAAAATAATATAATCCCCATAAACACCACCTCACTTTCCCATAGTATATACTATGAAGTAAAGTGGCAACACACTTGCTTATCTCATTTCCTATATCAATTACTATACTATATATATTAATAAAAAACAAGCGAACACTAAAAATATATGCATATTTTTTTATGTTAGATAAAATAAAAAAAATTAAAGTTATATAAAACTCTAATTTTTTCATTCTGGAGCTAACAACGGGAATCTACCCGCGTCGGGAAAATTGTCCACTGGACAATTTTCTGTTCCTCCTTTTCAATTCCCATTTTAAAATAAAAAATACTAGAATTCTCTCAAAATTCTAGTTTTCTATAAATTCTGGAGCTAACAACGGGAATCGAACCCGTGACCTCAGCCTTACCAAGGCTGCGCTCTACCTACTGAGCTATGATAGCATATGTTGCTTCTGGTTTGCATCAGAAGCTTTTATATATTGCTTTCTGCTTGTATATTTTTTGCAGTTTTCTTTCTAATTCTTTGTATCGCATTGTCCACAGATTTTACTGGAGCATCTAACCTTTCTGCAATTTTTACATAAGATTCACCTTGTACATATCTATTAAGTACTTTCTTTTCAAAGTCACTTAAAGATGAGTCTATCACATTTTCTACACTTGAAAAGTATTCTTTTTTTGTGATTGTATCTAGTGGATCTTCTATTACTGTGTTTTCAAGCACGTCCACTATTTGTGTATCATTATTTCCATCTTCGTTTTCAAAAGCTGTCATATTCAATGATAAATACGAATTTAATGGCATATGTTTCTGTCTATTAGAGGATTTTATTGCTGTTATTAATTGTCTTTCTATACATAAATTTGCAAATGATTTAAATGAGTTCTGCTTGTCCGGCTTATAATCTTTAATTGCTTTATATAACCCAATCAAACCTTCTTGTACTATATCTTCTTTTTCGGCACCAATTATAAAATATTTATTCACTTTTGAATTGACTAGGTCTTTATATTTGCATATTAAAAAATCTAGTGCATCTGTATCTTTTTTATTTATCAATTCCAGTAGTTCATCATCAGACATATTATTATAATTGTTGTTCATCTTTTAGCAAGTTCCTCCTAATAGTGCCTCATTGGTTTGTATTATATGCTAAAAAAGCTTGAAATGTCAATATTTTTTGCAAATTATTTTGATTTTCTGTTTTAATTTTTTCATATTTCATTAGTTTAGTATATAACCTATTGTACTGCTACTTTTATAAGATTTTTTATTGATAAACAGTCTTTTTTGCGGTATAATCATTCTATTAAAATTTAAGGAGATTTTTGCAATGGCTTTTGATGGTATTGTAACTAAAGCAGTAGTTTCAGAATTAAACACATGCCTTATTAATGGAAAAATAAATAAAATTTTTGAGCCTAATAAAAACGAGATTTTATTGGGTATTTATTCTGGCGGAAAAAATTATTGTTTGAATATTTCTATAGATTCAGTAAATTATAGAATTAATTTAACCACTAATTCTAAGCCTAACCCTCAAAATGTTTTGAATTTTTGTATGGTTCTTAGAAAACATTTGACTGGTGGAACTATAAGAAGAATTTATTCTACTGGCTTAGAACGTATTGTTTTTATTGATGTTGATGTATACAACGAGCTTAATGATTTAATTACAAAAACTCTTGTTGTTGAACTTATGGGAAAACACAGCAATATTATATTGCTAAATTCGGAGCATACAGTTATCGATAGCTTACGTCATCTAAATAAGTTTGATAACTCAAATAGAGACATCTTCCCTGGTTCGAAATATTTGAATATTGAAAGTGCTAAAAAGGACTTTCTTGCAGTTAAAACTTTCGATGAGTTTTATAGAGATGTCTCAATTGATGCCGAAAATTTGCCATCAACACTATCTAAAGTTTACAATGGATTTGGAAAGAAAAATATATCATATTTATTAGAAACATTGAATATTCCAACAGCTGTTTCTACTAATAATTTGAAAGAAGTTTACTCATATTTAAAAGATTTATTTGCAAACATGCCTGATAACGTTGTTTTAAAAGAATATTCTTCTGTTAAGAAAGATTACTTTGCTTATAAATCAACAAACGATGGACTTGCTGTGAACTTCTATTTAGATGATTTCTATACTTCAAAAGAACAGTCTGAGCAATTCAAGCAGTACAGAGATACAGTATTAAAGCTTGTTTTAAATCATGTTGGAAAGATAAAAGAAAGAATTAGCACAATAGATTCAAAAATTGCCGATTGCACAAATGCTGAAAAATACAGATTATATGGTGAATTAATAACTTCAAATTTATACAGAATACCAGATTATCCACAGGCTGAAGTTACTTTGGAAAACTATTATGATAACAATAATTTAATTACTATACCATTAGATGAGAAATTTAGTCCATCTAAAAATGCCAAGAACTTTTTCAAAAAATACAGAAAGCTTCAAAATACAATAGCTATTATAGAAAAGCAAAAAGAATTGTCAGGGGCTGAGTTATCATACTTAGAAAGTATTGTATACGAGTTAGAGGAAGTTTCCACAATTGAAGATATAGACAATATTTATTCTGAAATTTGTGATAATTTAATTTTCGGAAAAAATGCAAATACAGTAAATAATCATGTTTATACTAGCACTAATAAAGTTGCTAATTTAAATAATTCAAATTATTTGAATCATTCAAAAAATGGCAACCTAAAAAAAGAAAATTCAAGCAATATGCCAGAAAAACGTAATATTGATGGCTATACCGTTTATATTGGAAAAAATAATAAACAAAATGATTATTTAACTTGCAGACTTGCACAAAATTCTGATATTTGGTTTCACACAAAAGATATTCATGGAAGTCATGTTGTCTTAAAAAATGATAGTTTACATTCCAGCTCACAAAATTCTAGTGCATCTTGTACTTTCAATATTCCAGATTCAGTTTTATATAAATGTGCATCTATTGCAGCATATTATAGCAAGGCTAGAATGTCTCAAAATGTGCCTGTAGATTATACTTTAATAAAATATGTAAAAAAGCCTAATGGAGCAAAACCTGGAATGGTAATATACACAAATAATAAGACTATATATGCAAATCCTCAAAAATAAGAGCTAAATAAAGCGCTTATCCTTCTAATGTCAATTTTTTTGCAATATCATTAATTATATGTCTTAATATATAAAGATAAAGATAAAAATAGTGAGCAGTAATAACTCTTCAAATTACGCTCACTATTTTTTATTGTTTTTTTATTTTTGGTTTTGCAATTAAAGATGCCAAATATCCGAAGAATATTGCTGCAGCTATTCCTCCAGCGTTTGCTTTTACTCCACCGATAAACGCTCCTAACAAACCTAATTCTTTAACAGACTCTAAGGCTCCTTTTGCTAGGTTTGCCCCAAAACCTGTAAGTGGAACTGTTGCACCGGCTCCAGCAAAGTCTATTAAATATTTATATAATCCTAGTCCTCCTAATATTGCACCAACTGTAACAAATATTACGAGTATCCTAGCAGGTGTTAATTTAGTTTTATCCAATAAAATTTGACCTATTATACATATTCCTCCACCTGTAACAAAACATCTTAGTAATTGCATCCAATCTATACTTTGAATAAATTCCATAAGTCATCCTTTCTACATTTCAATGGAAATTGCATGTGCTATTCCTGGTATTGTTTCTCCCTGTTGCATACTAGTCGAGTTCATCAGTGCACCTGTTGCAATTAAAAGAATTCGTTTTAATTTTCCTTCTTTTAATTGCTTAAAGAAATATCCAGAAAATAATGTTGCAATGCATGCACATCCGCTTCCTCCTGAATGCGTATCTTGTTTTTCTTTGTCAAACATTAGCACTCCACAATCATTATAGTTAGCCTTTATATTATAGCCTTTACTCTGAGCCATTTCTTGCACTATTTCTTTTCCAATATAGCCTAAGTCTCCTGAAATTATCGCATCATAATAGCTTGGCTTTCTTCCTGTATCTTGAAAATGAACCATTAGTGTATCTAGTGCAGCAGGTGCCATCGCAGCTCCCATATTATTTGCATCTTTTATTCCCATATCTACTATCTTTCCAGGCGTAATGTTTGTTATACGAGGTCCTTCTCCGCTATTGCTTAATATTGCAGCTCCCGCTCCAGTTACAGTCCATTGTGCTGTTGGTGGTCTTTGAGTTCCAAGTTCTAGTGGAAATCTAAATTGTTTTTCTGCACTACAAAAGTGGCTCGAAGTCGCACATATTACATTGTTTGCAGCTCCGCCTTCTATAAATACAGAGCCCAAGCACATGCTTTCCACAAAAGTCGAACATGCTCCAAACACTCCAAAGAAAGGTACATTTGTGTCTCTTAATCCAAAGTCCGAAGAGATACATTGGTTTAGTAAATCTCCAGCAAAACAATAGTCTATATCTGTATTTGCTAAACCAGATTTTGAAACTGCCAAATTTACAGTTTCTTTTATTATTTTACTTTCTGCTTTTTCCCATGACTTTTCTCCCCAAAACTCGTCTTCCAAACACTTATCAAAATAGCTTGCCATTGGACCATTAGCTTCTTTTGGTCCAACAATCGAAGCAGTTTGTAATATTATTGGCGGATTATCGAAACATACAGTTTGTTTTCCAATTTTATGCATATAAAAATCTCCTTTACTTATAAAACTTCTCTTTAATTGAACATAAAAAATCCATTAGATAAATATTGCTGCTATAATTCCAATTATTACTGAAGTTGATATACCAAATACTAAAACCGGTCCTGCAACAGTAAACATTTTGCCACCAACTCCCATAACATATCCTTCAGATTTGTATTCTATAGAAGGAGAAACGATTGAGTTAGCAAACCCTGTTATTGGTACTAATGAACCAGCACCAGCAAATTTTCCAATTCTATTAAACACATTCAATGCTGTTAAAATAGCAGAAATTGCGATTAACGAAATCGATACTACAGTCGATGCCATAGTATTATCCATTCCTTTAAACATGCAAAAGTCCAATATAATTTGACCAATTGAGCAAATTAATCCTCCAACCCAAAAAGCATTAAAACAATCCTTCAATATTGGTGAATTAGGCGACTTTTGTTTTACATACTCATTGTATTTTTTATTTGTATTTATCTGTTCCATTCTAATTTCCTCCTTTCGATTGAAAATAATTACAATTTTTTATTTTCTATCCCTATCAATCATAAACGTTAAATCAATATCCACATAATATTCAGTTATTTTATCACCATTAATCTTTGCTTTTTGATTTACGACAGTAACACCTGTTAAATAATCTATAGTCTTAGATGCTTCTGCTATTGTTTGCACAATTGCATCTTTCCATGAAACTTTAGATCTTCCAGTTACCATAATATGTTTTTCCATAAGTTTTCCTCCAATTTTTTATTCATACTCTAGCTTTTCCAGAAACAAAAAAATTATGCAAAAATAATGACAATTTTCACATAATTTAAAATTAATATTTGAATTATACACCAAAAAACAAGCATAATCATGTATCAAATTACGACACATTTTTGCTTGTTTGTATTGATTTTATTTCAATATTCTCAATGAATTTAATACTGTTATTAGTGTCGCCCCAACGTCAGCAAATACTGCTTCCCACATGTTTGCAACTCCGAATACGCTTAGTATTAATACTACTATTTTTACTCCTATAGAGAATATTAAGTTTTGTTTTATTATTTTACTTGTTTTCTTTGAAATATCTATTGCACAGTCAATTCTGTCTATTGAATCTGTCATTACAACAATGTCTGATGCTTCTATTGCAGAACCAGAGCCAACTCCTCCCATTGATATTCCAACATCTGCTCTTGCAAGTACTGGTGAATCGTTTATTCCGTCCCCAACAAATGCTACTTTGCCGTTTGTACCTTTATATTTTTCTAATTCTTTTTCAAGTTCAGAATATTTTTGGTCTGGCAACATTTCTGCTTCAAATTTACTTATTCCAAGTTCTGCGGCAATTTGTTTTGCTGCTTTTTTGTTGTCTCCAGTAAACATTTTAGTAACTATTCCTCTAGAATTTAGAGCTTGTATTGCCTCTTTTGTACCATGCTTTGCTTCGTCTTTTAGTAGAATTGCACCTACTAATTCATCATCAATTTTTAAATAAATTTTTGTACTTCCTGCAACTTCATCTTCTTTTCCAACTAAAGATGAATTCCCTGCTAAAACTGTTTTTCCATCAATGTTGTATTTTATTCCCTTACCAGTTATCTCTTCATAATTTTCTACTTTTTTAGTTTCAACATTTTTTGCATTTCTTACTATCGATTTTGCAATTGGATGGTTCGAATAGCTTTCGCCCCATACAACATATTTTAGTACATCGTTTTCCATATATTTATCACTGTAAACTTCAATTTTAGAAATTCCAAATTGACCTTTTGTAAGTGTTCCGGTCTTATCAAAAACAATTTCTTTTACGTCTTTTAATTCGTCTAAGTAGTCGCTTCCTTTTATCAAAATTCCTTCCTTAGATGATTTACCAATTCCAGAGAAATAGCATAATGGAACAGATATCGCAATCGCACATGGGCAAGATATTACCAAGAAAATTAATGCCCTATATATTGAACCATTTTCTCCACCATATGTTACATTAGATATTAATGGCAAGAATATTCCCACTAATATTGCAATCCCAATAACGATTGGTGTATAAATTTTAGCTGCTTTATTAACAAAAGTTTCTGTCTTTGCCTTTTTATCAGTAGCATTCTCAACAAGCTCTAAAATCTTGCTAACAGTACTGTTTTCATACTTTTCTGTAACTTTTATTTCTAATAAACCTTCTAATACAATACTTCCTGACAAAACAATATCATTTTCATCAACATCTTGTGGTTTAGATTCACCAGTCAAAGAAGCTGTATTTAAACTTGCAGTACCTTTTACAACAACACCATCCAGTGGGATTTTTTCTCCTTGTTTTGCAACAACAATATCGCCAACTTTTACTTCTGATGGCTCGACTATTTCAATTTCGTCACCTTTTTTTAGATTAGCATATTCTGGCTTGATATCCATTAAATCTGATATAGATTTTCTTGTTTTATTGATAGCCTTCTCTTCTAGAATTTTACCAATTTCATAAAGAATAATAACCATTAATCCTTCAGAAGATTTTCCTACCAGATATGCTCCTATACACGAGATTGTGATAAGCAAATTCTCGTTAATTGTCTTACTCTTAAATAATAACTTCACTGCATTTTTTACTGTTTTAAATAACAAAACAGCATAACCTAAAACTATAAATATAGTAGATGCTATTTGAGGCATTGGAATATATAATCCAACCCCAGCAACAATTGCGCCAATTACAAGTCTTAAAATATGAAGCCATAACTTCTTTCTATTTTCTTTTTGAGCCTTCTCATTTTTTAAATCTTTACTTTTACTATTAACCTCAAGTAGTTCAACCTCTGGCTCAATACTCTGTACAATCTTCTCAATTTCTTCCTTAGAAAGAGTATCTGTTTCATATGTTAATTTCATCTTTGCAAAATTTACATTTGCATTTTTTATTTCAGGATTTTTGTTTAATCCTGCTTGTATTTCATTTGCACAAGCTGCACAATCAAGCCCTGCAATTTCATACTCATATTTTTTCATACTGTCTCCTTTCGCCCGTTAGGGACGCCCCTTTGGGGGTGATTAACTTTCTTCTATGTGTTCTTTTCCAATCTCATAAATTTTTCTAACATGATCATCGTCCAAACTATAATAAACCGCTTTCCCGTCTTTTCTTCCCTTAACAAGTTTTGCTTGTTTCAAAACTCTTAACTGATGTGAAATAGCCGATGGTGTAGAATTTGTAATTGCAGCAATCTCTGATACATTAAGCTCTTCTTCTAATAATGCTGCAATTATCTTCATTCTTGTAGAATCCCCAAAAACCTTAAAATTCTCCGCTATATCAAATAATAAATCTTCATCTGGAAAATTACTTTTTATTTTATTTACCTTTTCAACATTGATGCTAATTTGTTCAACATTTTCTTCCATAGAACTTCCTTTCTTGCGTTTTGTACTCTTGTATAAAGCATATAAATTTTTCATGTTTCATTTGAATGTTTGTTCATATATTCATTATATGTATAAGAGTATAAAATGTCAATATAAATTACATAAAATTTTATAAAAACTTTTTTGTTGTAATATTGCAATTTTGCTAACTATTTTAATTATGTATATGTACTTCATATTTTGTACATATTATATTATGTATAGGAGTTCTTTTATATTTTTTTCTGTTAAAATATGGATAGAAAATAAAGATTTAAAATTGAAAGGACTCATTAACTGTGCAGTTTAAAAGAATTAAAGATTTACGTGAAGATAATGATTTACTCCAAAAAGATATAGCTGGTATACTTGGTATTTCACAACAATATTATTCTGAATATGAAAATGGAAAAAGGACTATTACTATATCTCATTTAATTACACTTGCCAAATATTATGATGTTTCTATCGATTATCTAGTTGGCCTTTCTAATTTTAAAGATGAAAATAAAAAAACGAATAAACTTGCATAAGCGCACAAGATTATTCGTTTTTATTTTATTATATTTTGCTTTTCCAATAAAAAAATAACCGTCATATTTCTATAGCGGTTATTGTATTTAACTATTTCTTTTCTTCTTTTTTTGAAGACTTTGGCAATTCAATTTCATTTGTTATTATGTTTGCTTTGCCTAAAACCATTACTAATCCAATGAATAGTAGGATTATTCCAACAACTATTAACATTACAGATGTTGTAATATTGTTTCCTTGTACACTGTTTTGTATTCCAGCAAATAGCAAGCTAACACCAATTATTGCTAACATTATCCAAAACACCCATACTATTGTTTTTACTTCTTCGTTTTTCTTAGCCATGTTTATTCCTCCTTCGTTAATTCTTTCTACATTATATTTAATAAATTTACAAAAGTCAATATTTTATGCTATACTTCTCTACATTTTATTATTAGTCTTTGCGTTCCGTAATTTTTACATGTGATTAATGTCATTTCTCTTTTTCCATTTGTTAACTGGCTTGTGCAACTAACATCTGTTGGTTCCACTATGTACTTATTATATGCCTCATATGTTACTGTTTTTCCTGTTGCTAAATCTTTTAATGTTGCTATATCTCCTATTTCCATTTGATTTAACTTTCCAAATAATTTTCCATTTGCATAATTATGGCCTACTATACAATAGTTTCCTATTTTGTTTGGGCCATTGCCCCAGTATTTGTTTAATGATATTTTTAATAATTCATCTGATGTTTCTGAAAGTACTGGATAACTTATTCCTATACAAGGAATAGATAAAATGGATTCTGTCATATCTGCATATGGATCTTCTTTGGAATCCTTATTGTCTGAAGATTGATTCTGGTTTGGTGTATCATGAATTTCTCCATCCGCATCATTTGATTCTTGTTCATCTAGCGCTATTACTAATACATCATTCACTATGTTTTTTGTTGTATTATCATTAGCAATTGTATTGTTAGTATTTTCTATTTGACTTAATATTGCATGCGCCACTTCTTCGCTCTTATTTCTATCATTTTCTGCATATATATAATATGAAAATAAAATACAAATTAAGAAAACGGATAAAAAGAATCTTATTTTATACATTCTTTTTTTACGTTTTATTTCTGGTGTTATGTATAACTTTTCAGTGACTAAAATTTGATTCATTTTGTACCGCATTCCTCCCTTTTTTTATTTTTCAAAATTTACATATCTATTATGATTATAACATTTTTTGTTTTATTTTTAAAGGCCTTTTTTTATTTTTGGCATTACCTCCAAAATTACTAGTTTTACCTCCTCACAATATTATTTTCATAATAACATGTTTTTTCATTTTTTTAATTTTTAGTAATATAACTAAATATTTATGTTTTATTTTTTCTCACTAATATAATCTGCAATTTTCCCAAATTGTTCTAATGTTAAACTCTCTCCTCTTACATTTTCATCAATTTTAAGCTCTTTCCACATATTTTTTACATCTTCTTTACTATGCATTATATTGTTATTTATTAGCACATTTGATAGTGTTTTTCTGCGTTGCATAAAACTTTTTGATATAATATTGAATAGTAATTTCTCATCTTTTACTTGAATTTTTTTATCTTTTCTAACTTTTAATTTAATTACTTCAGACTCTACTTTTGGACTTGGCACAAATGATTCTTTTGAAACTTTTATAATACCTGTTGCATCTGAATAGTATTCAACAGCATATGTTATTGCTCCTGCAAGCCTTGTTCCCGTTTTTGCGGTTAATCTTTCTGCAACTTCCTTTTGTACCATTACTATTATTTCATCTATATCTAGTCTATTTTCTAATAGTTTCATTATAATTGGAGTACTAATATAATATGGCAAATTTGCAACTATTTTTACATTTTTTATTTCTGTTTGTTTTCTTTTTTCTGCAATTATTTCATTCAAATTTATTTTTAATACGTCTTCATTTATTATTTCTAATTTACTTTCAGCTTGACCGTTTATATTTATAATAAATCTGTCTTGCAATATATTTACCATTCTTTTATCAAGCTCTACTGCAATAATATTATTTGCCTCTTGTAATAGTCTATTAGTTAAAACACCAAGCCCTGGCCCAATTTCTATTATTAAATCTTGCTTATTTATATTAGAGCTACGTATTATTTCATCTATAACATTATCATCTACCAAAAAGTTTTGCCCCAAACTTTTATTAGCCTGTATTTTATATTTATGTAATATTAGTTGTGTTTCTTCATATACATTCATTTTTCGCATTCCTCTCTTCTATTTTCAGTTTTAGTTAAAAAATAAGTGTTGCACCTACTATACCTGCATCATTCCCTGCTTGAGCTGTTAATATTTTAGGTGGATTTTCTTTATTAAATAAATATTCTCCACTATAAATTTTTTCTTTCAATCTGCTAAATATTAATTTTTCATAATGTGACATGCTTCCACCTATGCTTATTGCTTCTGGCTCTAATATATTTATTATATTTGCTATTCCTAATGCTAAATTATCAACATATTCTTCTAGCAAATTTTTTACATCACTATTGCCCATATTTTCTTCTATTTCTTTTGTTAAATCTGCAGCTCCAATATATTCTGTAATTCCTAGTATTTTTTGCATTTGCTCTTTGAATTTTTTCTTTGAGCAATATGCTTCAAAACAACCTTTATTACCACAGTTGCACTGTTCTCCATTTTTATTTATTACCATGTGTCCAAATTCGAATCCAGCATTGCGAATAGGTTTTATAAATTTGCCGTCAAAGAAAACTGCTCCGCCTATTCCTGTACCTATACACAAGAAAACACAATCATTATAGTCTTTAAGTGAACCTTTGTATTTTTCTGCTAATGCTGCACATTTTCCATCATTTTGTAAATTTATTTTTAGTTCTTTACTTCCAAATGCTTCTCTTAATTTTTGAGTAATATTAAACTCTTTTATTCCTAAATTCACAACATTTTTTATATATCCATCTTTGGGATTTCCAGGTGTTGCAATTCCAATACTCTCAATCTGACATAAGTTATATCTTGTACTCTGTAATATTTCATTAATTCCGTGAACAATTGAACTTACTATATAATCTTCTAAACTTACATTTCTTCTATCATTCATGTAATAAGTTCTTTTTTCTATTATTTCGCTATTTTCATCTACCAAGCCAATTGCAACATGGCTTCCACCTAAATCTATTCCAAATTTCATAAATAGTCTCCTTTGAATTTCACAATACAATATTAACATATAATTTTAAAAAATGCAAAAAAAATTCGCCCCAAATGGGGCGTCCCCATTGGGCGAAGGTTTTATACTCCTGCTGCTGAAAACATGAATGTTCCCATGTATACTTGAATACAAGGTACAAGTACAACTACAACAACAAATATTAATAGAACACCAACTATCGAATATACTAATTGTGGCAATACAGCCATAATTTTATCCATTGTATTTTTTATATCAACATCCATATATTCTAATAATTTTTCCATCATTGCAGATAAGTCTGTTTGCATACCTACCTTTAACATCTCGGTTATCATTGTTGAACCAAGGCCTGCTTTTTCGAATGGTTCTATCCATGATGTTCCGACTAAAATATTGTTTATAGATGTTTCTACCATGGCTCTCATAACAAAGTTACTTACTACATTTTTACTAACATCCAAAGCATCTTGAATTCTCATTCCATTCTCTAGGTTTAGTAACATTGCTCTCATAAGCCTCGAGTAATCCATAGTATAGTTTAACTTTCCAAATATAGGCATTGTATATTTAAAGTAGTCGAAATTATATTTTCCTTTTGGTGTATTAATATATGCAAATATAATTCCTACAATTACTGCAATTATTCCAGTCGGTACATACCAGTGTGCAGCAATCCATTCTATTACATGTGAGAACGCTATTGTTATTGCAGGTAGTGTATCTTTTGTTCCAACTTCATTATATACATTTTGTATTGTAGGTATTGTATATAAACTTCCTACAAATAATAACGCTATTAATGCTACCAATTGTATTACATTGGGAATTATTATTTTCTTTAACTTCTTGCTTGTATCTGTACTAGTGTCTAGGTATTTTACAGCCTGTTGAAGTGATTGTGTTAAAGAGCCCGAAAGTTCTCCAACTTTTATCATATTTATATATATATATGGAAATATGTTTTCGTAATATTCCATGGTTGTGTACATATATTCACCGGCTTCTAGTCCAGCTAATATATCTTCAAGCACACCTCTAAAAGTAAGGTTTTCTGTACTTTCTATTATTGTGCTTAATGCATGTATATTATTGAAATCTGCCTTTTTTAATAGGTAAAAGTTTTGGGTAAATACCATTATGTCTCTTGTTGTTACTTTTTCTTGTTTAGAAATAGCAAGGTTTACTTTTTCAATAACTGATTGCTTTTTTCTTCCTCTTCCTTGTATTACACTTGAAGAGTTTGCTGTTTTCATTATTTCATCTATATCTGTGACATTTCTCTTTTTTACATTTACTTTTTTTCTTCCATAACCAATTTGAACAACATCTATAGGTGTTAAATTACCTTCTTTTAGTCTTTTTACTAGAGTCTGTTTGTTTCCACTTTCAACTCTGTTTTTTACTATTACTCCTTCTTTAGTAATAGCTCTGTATACATACTCTGGCATTTTTTCGCATACCTCCTTCTCTATTCAAACTTAGTTTAAAAATTAATGTTTTGATATTTAATTAATACCCAATATGGTTTCCGTTATTTCCTCTTTTTATTTTTAATTGCATTATTGTTCTGTTTAGTATTTCTATATTCTTTTCTTCTATTTGAGCCTTTGCTTGGTCTAATGTTATTCTATCATCAACAAATAGTTCAGCAATTGAATTTATTAAACCTATGCTTCCATTTGCCGAGCCGCTTTGTATTGCATCTTCTATTTCTGAAACACTAAGTTTCTCTTTTCTTATTATACCAGAAATAATATTATCTACAACCATAACTTCTGGAACTAATACTAACTTTCCATCTTTTCCACGAATTAATCTTTGTGAAGTAACTAATTTTAATAGTGAAGCTATCATATATTTTATACTTTGTTGGTCAGATATTTCATAGAAGTTTATCATTCTATCTATTGTTTCTGCACAAGATTTTGTGTGTAATGTTCCTATTACCAAGTGTCCTGCTTCTGCTGTTTCAATTGCAGCATCCATTGTTTCTCTATCACGAATCTCACCAATTACTAGAATATCGCAGTCCTCTCTTAAACAGTTTTTAACACCATCTTTATATGTTAAAACATCTTGTCCATAGCCAACTTCCTTTTGTACTATTACAGATTGTTTACATTTATGCTTGAATTCTACTGGACTTTCAAGTGTAAGTATTTTTTTATTTTGCGTTTCATTTATTTCGTTTATCAATGCGTTTAAAGTTGTTGTTTTACCAGAGTTTGTCTTACCAGTTACAAGAACTAAGCCTTGTGGTTGGTACATCATTCTTCTTACTATGTCTGGAACACCAAGTTCATCAAATGTTGGTAATTCATTTTTTATAAGTCTTAATGTAAATACTGGAACATCTCCAGATAAAGATATGTTCACTCTGAAACGAAGTCCGTTAAACTCAAATGATGAATCTAGTTTTTTTGTTTGTGTAAAAACTGCATCTTTATCTATGTTACCTCTTATGAAATAATCATAAATATCTGCCATATCTTCTGGCGTAAGATTATCACATCCTTCGTATGGAGTTAAATGTCTTGCAATTCTTAGCATTGGTCTAATTCCACTTATTAAATGCACATCTGATGCATCTTTTTCTATCGCTGTTCTTAAAATATCATCTACATCTACCATGTTACTCTCCTTTTGGTATATTACCTTTATTTTAATATATAACTAGTTTAGAATTTAATTCTTTTAACGTTGTATATCCATTTAAAATTTTATTAAATCCATCTATTACTAAAGGTTTGTACCCTTCTTCCATTGCTTTTTTTCTAATTTCCAAACTAGATTCGCCTTTTATTACTAGTTCTTTTACATCTTCTGTCATATTTAATATTTCGAATATACCAATTCTTCCATAAAAACCACTATTGTTACAATATTGGCATCCAACAGTATCATATGTGTATTTTCCTGTGAAATCATATTCTACTCCATATTTTTTTGCAATACCATTTATTATATTTTTTTCTTCCTCTGTATATTCTCTCTTTACTGCACATTTAGGGCATACTCTTCTTACCAATCTTTGAGATAATGAAGTCGCAAGTGTACTTGCAATATCATAATCAGATACACCAATTTTTCTTAGTCTTGTTATAACCTCTATACTATCTATTGTGTGTATTGTTGATAAAACATAGTGTCCAGTTTGTCCTGCTTGCATAGCTATTTCAGCAGTTTCTCTATCACGAATTTCTCCAACTAGAATTATATCTGGGTCTTGTCTTAAAACAGTTCTTAAAGAATCTGAGAATGTAGCCCTTGCATCAACTTCTATTTGGTTTAGTCCTGGAATTCTTATTTCAACTGGATCTTCAATTGTTGTAACATTTATTTCAGGTTTATTCAAGAAGTCTATAATACTGTATAATGTTGTTGTTTTACCTTCTCCTGTTGGAGCAGCTATTAAAACAATACTATTCTTTTTGTTGAAGCATTTCTTTACAAGCTCTGGATCATTTGGAAATCCTAATTCAAATATTTGCTGAACATCTGCATTTTTCTTTAAAAGTCTTAAAACAAATTTTTCACCATAAACATTTTTCTGTGAAGACACACGGATATTATAATCACTATATAATAAAATTCTACCATCCTGAGATTCTTGTTTTTCTTGGTGCATATTAGAAATTGCTTTTAATCTTCCTATTAACTGAGCTTGTTTATCTTTTTCTATTGTTGCAGCTGTAACTAGTTCACCATCAATTCTATATCTTACTCTTATAGAATTTTCTTCTGGCTCTATATGAATATCACTTGCTCTTTTTTCCATACCATTTTTTATTATAGAATTTACAAGTTCAGATATATCAGCATTTACATCAATAGTTTCTGTTGAAGCTATTTCCATTGAAGTTAAAATTTCATCAATAATACTATCAAAAGTAATATATCTTTCCATTATTAAGCCTTTGTTTAAAAACAAAAGCCTCATATTTTCTAGCATTCTCTGGTTAGCCGTATTTGAGAAACATACCTTTATTTTTCCAGCTCCAGTTTCAAAAGGTATTGCTTTATTTTTTCTTGCAATATCAAGTGGTAAATAATCTGCTATGTTTATTTTTATATCTGCAGAACCTAATAGCATTGGTTTTTCGCCTAGAATGTCTGCTATTGCAGCAATTAAAGCATTGGGGTTTCCTATATGCAATTCATATAATATATCTCCAACTTTTTTTGAAGGATGCTCCTTTTGGTAATCTAATGCTTTGTTTATATCTTCCTCTTTAACAATTCCTCTTTTTACAAGTTCAATTCCAATTGGTTGTGTTCTTCTGTTATCCATACTTAAATATTCCTTTCTTAAAGTTCAAACTCAGCTAAAATTTATTTTTTAGCGTTTTCCTTATAAAAAATTTACCAATATTTTAGTGTATAATCTATTGTTTGGTTTATTAAATTTTGTGTTGAATCTCCTATAATAATTTTAATTGTAAGTATCTCTTTTTCAACATTATCTACTGTTTTTGTTGAACTAGTTACATTAAAATATTTTACATGTGATGCAACTTTAAATTCACCTCTATATATAGTTTCTTCTTCTTCATTATATGTGTATGTTGCATCATCACCAAATACAATAGTTTTAGTACTTTCGTCTACCCTAACTGATGTATTTGCTTTAGCATCAATAATTAGACTACTATTAAGAGTGTCAAAGTCTCCAGCATTTTCTACTGTATCTTGCAAAGTATATACATTATTATAAAATAAATTACTTAATACTGTCATCATACCTAATACAGCTGTTAAAACTATCATATATATAGTAAGTGCTAATAAGGTTACTCCTTTTTCTGATTTAAAACTTTTATTAACCATTATTTTATAATTCCTTTATTTTTAATTTATTTATAGTTATTTCTTTTTGTTCACCATTTACATCATAGCTTACTGTTATTATTGCCTTTTTGAATAAATCCTCTTCTAATACCTCTGTGTTAAACGTAATTGTATAATCTTCGTCTATATCAACTTCACCCAGGTTTTCTAAATATGCAACAAAGCCATCATTAACATAATCGAAACTTTTTTCATCAACCTTTTCTAGTATAATTGTTGCATAAGCCATAGCATTCGCGCTTTTCTTTATTTCAACAGCTGTACGATACGCATTCAACATAAGTGAAACTATAACCCCAGTAAATAGACTTAATACTATAATACCAATTGTTAGGTCAATTCCTGTTATTCCCTTATTATTTGATATAATTCTTTTCATATTTTTTGTTTTCCTTTCTCAAGGTACATCTTCTAAAAGTTTGTTATTTTCAAAACTTATCCTCTATAGAAAATTATAAAGTTTGTAGCCAAAAGAGTAATTATATTCGTAACACATAGAAAAAAACCTATTGGTAATTTTTTATTTGTTTTACTATAGTTTGCCCCTTTTTTATTAATTTTATCAATTAAAACTTTTATAGACATTGCTAAAAGTGTAAATATTACAGTTAATATAGAACAACATTCGTATGTGAATATTAACATTATATTAAGTAAAATTAAACAATCCAATGTATAATTATTTTTTACCTTCTTCTTATAATAAATGGTATTTGCCATGGTTAATATTACTAATGTTAATAAGTATATGACATATCTATAAATACTAGCAGAGTCTACTACACATAGATATATTATATACACTGCTTCTACTATTGTAAGATATAATGTTACTTCATTTTGGATGTTTATTTTTTCTTTATCAATTCCAGATATGATAAATAGACCAGCTATATATAGCAAGCCAAAGATAAAATATACAATTGTTTGTGCTGTTAAAGTATATATGTTAAGTTTTATTGATAATGCAAATAATATAAATACTAGTCCTGAGCAAAATTCTAATATAAAATATCTAGGACGTATTTTTTCTTTACAATACCTGCACTTTGCTCCTAAGAATATATAACTAAATAATGGTATCATATCCCAGAATGATAATTTATGGTTGCATTTTGGGCAATATGACCTTGTATGTGTTATATCTTCCCCTCTTGGTATTCTATAAACAGCGAGTGTAAAAAAACTTCCAAAAGTTATTCCTATAAGAAATATGTAAATATATAATAGTAGGTTCATGTTTCTCCTTTTTATTTTAGGATTTCTTATTTTGTTTTATTGTTTGTACTTCATTAATGTTAGTACTTAAATTCTATTATGTAAAAAAGGTTACCTAAAAAGGTTTTTTCAAATGTTTTAGGTAACCTTATTTTATAAATATTAATAGTTTGTATATTTATTTTATATAAAATAAATTATTATACTAATATTAATTATTTAGCTTCAGTAACATTAGTAACTGTATATCCAGTGTTTTTATCAGACATATCTACAGTAACTGTGTATGCTTTACCATCTTTTGATGTATATTTTACAGTATTTGCAACTGTTCCAGCCACAAAATTGCTATCACCAATTGCTGTAACAACATCATCAACACCAGCTGTAGTCTTAACACCTGTTAATACATCAATTTGTACTGATTTAAGACCTGATTCAACAACTTCTTTAGCATAAGCTTTATCTTGAGCTGCTTGAGATGCTTGAGCCTTTGTTACTATACCATTGTTTCCTAATACCATGCTAATTGAAACACCTGCTAATATTAAAAGAACAACTATAGTTACAACTAATGCTACTAATGTGATACCTCTTTCTTTCTTAAACATACTTAATTCCTCCTTTGATAAATTTTTGTATATATTTATAAAAAATATAACCGAATTTAATTATTTTCCACTAATATTATTAAAATAGTGGTCTGTTGAGTCTGGATTTTTGTTTGTGTTATTGTTTCCAGACGGTGTAGTTGTATTTTCTGTAGTATTACCCGATGCAGAACTTGTAGTGCTTGAAAATGGGTTTGCTTTCCCAGATTCATAGCTTTTGTCTTGTTTTTTTATTGTTAAGTCTGAATCTGTTATTTCAAGTGTTATATTCTGTTTTGGATAATCTACTATTTCTTGACTTATTTCATCCTTTATTGTATTGGATGTTTTATATGCTTCTACTGTACTTGGAACCACTTTGTTGTTTGGTATATAGTCGTAAAAAATAACTCCAAAAACTAAACATACTGCTATGCATAAAAGCAATATTATAAATATTTCTTTTACTATTGACTTCATTTTTTACTCCTTCCTTACTGTACTGTAGTATTTGTATTTGCTTGTTCATTTGTATCATTTGAGCTTTTTGAACTACTTGAATTTGAGCTTGCGCTTGAAATTGTTTCAGCCTTTATTGCTACATTGTTTACTGTAAATGTTGCTGTTACATTTTCGCCACTAGCAGTCATTTTGAAGTTTTCTATTCTAAATGCCAATTCAGAATCATTTTCTAATGCATATATATAGTTTATAACTCCAATATAACTTCCTGTAGTTGTAAAGTTCAATGTATATTTGTTATTTACTCCTGTAGATGATACATCCCATTTTAGTGTAACACCTTCTCTTGTTGCATATGAACCAATTTTATTCCATAAGAATTCCATTGCATATGTTTGTTCAAGATTAGCATCTTGTATTTCCTTATCTGTACTTACACTTGCTAAATCTAAATATTTTTGTTTAGCTGTTGTAAGGCTTTTAGTTGCAGTTTGTAAATCATCAATTTTCTTTTTATAAGTTACATTTTTAAGATTGTTTAACTCATCTATTTCACTATCCAAGTTTAAACTTTCTTTTTTTATATCATTAATACTTAATATGTGAAAATTTCCAACTGTAAGTCCTTTTGCCATACATATAATTATAACTGCTGTTAAAAGTACAGAAATTACTGTAATTAAAATGTCTTTCATGGCAACTCTCCTTCTATTACAATTTTTACAGTGCTACCTTCTTTTGTTGCTTCTGAAGATACTACAGATGAAGGCTCTAATACTCCTTTTGATTTTAACAATGCTTTAAAATATGCTAATTGCTCATATTTTTCTGATTGTGCATTTATTACAATCTTTCTAGCACTAGGGTTTTCTATTGATGTAAGCACAACTTCTTTTGGAATAACATACATTATTTCACTTAAAAATGTAGTAATTACATTTTTATATGCATTTTTTGTATTTGCAGCATCTGATGCATTTTGTAAATTTGTTGTAAGTGTTGTATATTCAGATGTTTTTGAATTTATTTTTTCTTTATCCCTGTCAATTAATGTTATCTGAGTGTTTATATCTGCTTTTGTATTGCTAATTTCTTTTTCTTTATCTTGTATTCCATAATTTATATATGTTGCAAGTCCTCCATAAACTACTAACAATACTAATACTCCGAAGAGATCACGCATAACCCATTGTTTTACTTTTGGTGAATTTAAGTTAATATTAATTTTCTTTTTACCATTGTCTTTTCCTTTTTTTCCACCAATTGTAATATCTGAGCCTAATGCTTCTTTAAGTTGTTCCCAAGTATTCTTTTTATTGAAGTTCATATTAGCAAGTCCATATTCAAGCCCTTGTAATGCAAGTGAAATTGCAGAGTTTACTTCAATATAATCCTTTATATTAATTTTTGGACTATCCTCAATGAAAAATGGTTTTAATATTTCACATTTAATTCCATCTAATAGTTCTTCAAAGTACAAATCTATATTGTTTATTACAGAAGCTGTTCCTGTAATATATACTTTGTTTATCTTTATTAATGATGCCCCTATTACATCTTTTACTTGGTTTGCTATTGTAAATAAATTTGGTACAATATATCCCAAATAATCATTTTCTTGTTGCTGTAGTCCTTGTCCTTCCATAGTATAAATAGTTGTATTTTTGCATATTTCATATGCTTTTAAATACGAATTTTCTTTTGCATTTATTTCATCTAAAATCTGTTGTGCTCCAACATCAAGGTTTTGAACATCGTATATTTTGCTTCCAACAAGTGTTGTAATACTTGTTTTATCCTCAATATTTACTATTAATGCATTTTCTTTTTCATTTGTCTGTGCAATATTTGGAATTGTTAATGCAATAGGAGTAATATTTTGAAGTCTCTTTCCATCAAAATTTTGTAAAATTTGATTTATTTTCATCTTGTTTTCAGCAACGTGTATTACTTTTATTTTCGTCTTATCATTTTGGTCATTAACAATAGCATACCTTGACTCTAAAGCATTAGGATTGTATTGTTTCTCTACACATAAAGATTCAAATTCAGTTTCAATAGCTTTAGCTAAATCTTTTTTACTTAACAAATCTGACATGTAGAGATAATCATACATTTCATCTGTTATATTTACACTTATTTGATCTTTAAAGCTAAAGGTTTCAGATACTATTTGGTCAATTGTTTGTAGTAAATCAGAATAAATCTTTATTCCAAAAGCGTCGACCTTTAAGTCATCTTTTTCTTTAGTTATTTTCGCATATTTTATTATATTGCTATCTATATATATTCCTAAACAACTAGCCATCCCGATTCCTTTCACTTATTTTTTCTATATTTATGTTTTACAATTTTCATCAAAAAAATACAATAAAATATAAATTATAATCCATTCATTAATATTTTATCTTTTTTTAAGAAAAAGTCAACATGTATGAGTGAATAGTAATTAAAATGTAATATTGTAATATTTCTGAAATTTTTAACAAAATAATAACATGTATTTTTAATCCAGCCATAAAAAATAATACTTTATTTTTCAAGTTTTAAATTTTTAATTAGACTTTCATGTTATTTTCTAATCAAATTTTTTAGCTTTTGAAAAAGTAAAGTACTATCTTCTATTATAATTATTTATGCTACTAATGTTTTTATTATTGCTACTACTATTATTAAAATTCCAAATATAACTCTATATACTGCAAATATTTTGAAACTTCCTTTTTTTATATACTTTAGTAAGAATTTTATTACTAGTAAACCTACCAAAAAGCTTGCTAATACACCTATTATAAATGGTACGCTAAATACAAAATCTTTAAATTTCAACATTGTTGCTGCAAATACTATTGGTGTTGATAATAAAAATGAGTATTTTGTTGCAGCCTCTCTAGTTACACCCATGGCTCTTGCCGTTGTAATGGTAACACCAGAACGAGATACTCCCGGTATAAAAGCAAGTGCTTGTGATAACCCAATTAAAAATGTTTGTTTTAGCGTCATTTCTTCATATTTTACTCTATTCTTAGAATTTTTATCTACAAAGTACAATACAACACCCATAACCATTAATGCTATTGCAATTATTATTGGTCTATTTAACATGTCTTGACAAAAATGATCTAATAAAAATCCAATTATTCCTCCTGGTATTGTTGCTAAAACTATGTACCAAAACATTCTTCCTTGTACTGTTTTTTCTTTTTTAACAGCATATTTAAAGCCGCCTTTTATAAGTTCTATCCAATCCTTAAAAAATACAATTACTATTGCAAGCAATGTTCCAAAGTGAAGTGCTACATCAAATCCATTAAAAGCTTCTGTAAAGCCTGGTTGATTTATCCAACCAAGCATCCATGGTATAATATTTAAGTGCGCAGAACTTGATATCGGTAATAATTCTGTTATCCCTTGCACAATTCCTAAAATAAGTGCCTGATATATTTCCATTTTCTTTTTTCTCCTTATATTTTATTATATTTTCCTACATTATAAATATGAATATTTAATACTAGCAAAGTAATACACAATATAATTCTATTTTTATAATCTCTTTACTTTATAAATGTAACTTTTACATTGTTCTTTTACTTTTTCATAGAAATTTTCATATTTCTATAATCTTATTCTTTCTCTATTTCATTATCTAAATTAATTGTTTGCTGTTTTGTTTTCTTTACATTTTCCATCATTTCTATATCATTGTTATTTAATTTTCCAACTATCTTACAAGTATTATCTAAATATAGATCTATGAACATTTCTTTTTTACTTAATGTTCTCTTCTTGGTTTTCTTTTTACCATCTACGCTTAATCGTGGCTTATTTACTTCATCAATTATTGGCATAAATATATTTTCATCAGCCATTTTATCGTATAATGTTGGATTTTCTTCTATAGCAATATTCGCATAGTTTTTGGCTTTTTCGGTTTCGCCCTTTATCATTGCAATTCTTGCCAAATAATAATATGCTCCAGATTCCACTTCTTCTGCATCAATGCATTCCATGAAATACTTTTCAGCTTCTTCTAGGTCACCATATAGCAGATTAATTTGGCCCAAACTATAGCGAGCATGGTATAACGCACTATTTATTTGTGCTGCTTTTTCATAGCATTCCTTTGCCTTTGCAAAATCGTTTAACAGTGTATATGTCATTCCTAAATGATAGTATAAATCATAATCTGCTGGTCTATATTTTAATGCATTCATATAGACTTGAACCGCTTCTTTAAATTCTTTCTTACTATTTAATATATCTGCTAAAATCATGCTTGCTTCATAGTAATCTGGCTTATTTCTAATAAGTTCTCCTAAAATTTCAATTGCTTCCTTTTCTCTTCCAATACTACCACATAGCTTTCCTATTTTTAGGTATATTTCTTTATCATCTTGATTTAGCTCATAAGTTTTTTCATATTCTTCTAATGCAAGCTCATATTTCTCTGCCTTTTCATATATTTCTGCTAAATATTTATGTCCCTTTATGGAATTAGGATATTTTTCTACCAATTGTAGCAAATACTTTTTTGCGACCTCTTCTTTTCCAATTAATATAGTAACTTTTGCAACCAAAACATAGAATACTTCTGCAAAATCAATCTTCTTTTTATATTCTAGCCATATGAAAAAGATTGGTAATATTACAGATAATAAATACATTATTAATTTTACAATTGCGCCAAAGCTTTTACCAAAGCTTAACTCTATAAAATTTATGGCAATTCCAACAAATTGCGTAATTAATAAATAAACATAGCTTGTATCATTTTTTCTTATAAATTTTATAAAAATGAGTATAAATAATGTAAATGCAAACAAGTTGAATATTATTTTTTCAAGCATTGTTCTCTCCTTAATTATTTATTTTCAAACTCTTTTTTATAATTTTCTAGAGCTTCTTGTATTATTTTTTCAGCCTCTTCTCTCCCCATCATCTTATCTACAGTCGTTTTCTTACCTTCTAGCTGCTTATAAACCTCAAAAAAATGCATAATTTCTGCGGATGTTTGTGCTGGTATTTCAGATATATCTCTATACTCATTTAAGAAAGGGTCCTTTTTTGGTATAGCGATTATTTTTTCATCATCTTCTCCACTATCTGTCATTCTAAGTACCCCAATAGGATAACACTCAACCAATGTAAGTGGATAAATTTCTTCTTGACAAAGTACAAGGACATCAAGAGGATCATGATCCCCTGCATATGTTCTTGGTATAAATCCATAATTGGCTGGATAGTGAGTTGCTGTATATAATACTCTATCTAATCTTAATGCTCCAGTTTTCTTATCAAGTTCGTACTTATTTTTACATCCTTTTGGTATTTCAATTACTGCTAAAAAATCATCTTTTTTTATTCTTTCTTCATCAATGTCATGCCAAATGTTCATATAAATTCCTTCTTTCCTTTTTGATATTTTTTATTTTAAGGCATTTATATGAAAAAGTCTAGTATTTTAAGAATAAATCTGAAAATTTTCAAAATTCAGTCTTTACTTTCCCCATTATACTTCTCTATAAAATTAAAATTTTTCATAATTTTGTTTGTATGCGAAAATTTATTTCATAAATTTTCTGTGCAATATTTTCTATTATTTAAAAATTAAATTTCAAGTATTTAATTTTAATTATTACATTACTTCAGAAATCAAACAAATTATACTATTTTATTTTTATCAGTTTTCTACACAACTTATTAAATCCACTCTGACTAAAATATTGAATAGATTGACTTGATAAAAGTTTTTCTTCCATAGCAAACCTATTCCATTCTTTTTCAGAAGGAATTATTCTTGTTATATTCATATATAATTGTAGTGCTTGCATACTTTGGTTGTATTTTTCTAACATTACCATCTCACCCTATATAATTCTGTTATTTCTACATTTAATGCTCTAGCAAGTCTTACCATTACAAGTAAACTAGGACTTTTAAATGCCTTTTCAATATCACTAATGTGCGCAACTGATACACCACTTTTTCTTGACAATCCTGAAATTGTCATTCCTTTCTGCTCGCGCACCTCTTTTACTAAAATTTCTATATGCATACTTCCTTCACCGGTTCTTCTTCAAAATTTTAAATATTAAATCATACCTAGCTTTCGCTATGGCGAATATTGTAACTTTTTTATTTATTTTTACTTAAATGTTTATAATTAGAAACGGTGCTCTACCTAATATAGCAATTATTTTGTACATTTTATAATATCACATTTTTTGGAAATTTTATTTTAAATCGTTCGACAAATTTTGACATAAAATTCATTTTTATTTTATTTTCTCATATTGGGTTAAAATTATACGCTAAATTTTCAAATTTTGGCATTATATCTGTTTATTAAGACTTTTATTTTCATTAAGTTTTACCCAAACACAAATAATTTTGAGCTTATAGAATTTAAATTGAAACATAGTTTTAATAGCCCAAATACTGTTTTTTATAGATTTTTATTTTAATTTTCTCAACATTTTTCATTTTTTTCATTTTTTCTATTGACAAATACTCCTCCTTTGTAGTACAATACATTTCGTTAGCCAGTTAAGTGACTTATATGCAGATGTGGCGGAACTGGTAGACGCACAGGACTTAAAATCCTGCGGTTGAATAAACCGTGCCGGTTCGATTCCGGCCATCTGCACCAAAATGAGAAACTGTATTAGAACAGTTTCTTTTTTGTTTTACACTAACACATATAAACCGGAATCGAAAAGGAGGATCAGAAAATAGTCCTGTGGACTATTTCCCCGACGCGGCTCGACGATTCCGGCCATCTGCACCAGATTAGAATTAAAGCTTTGCTTTAATTCTTTTTTGTTTTCATTTAGTTGATAATTATGTAAATCTATGTTATAATTTTCTTTGTCCATATATATTTTGTCAGTTAGCCATACATAAGGAGGTTTCTTTCTATGGTTACAAATGCGAAATTGTCTTTTTTTGCCCCTCCAATTCATAAGCAATTTTTACCTGTTCCGGTATTAAGAATTTGGAATGACTTTTCTCCTTGCAAAGAAGAATGGTTCATTTATGAGTTTCGTGATGGTATTGCAACATTTGTTGCTTACTCGTTAAACTCTTTGGAAACACTTTCGGAGTTAGTTGATGGTTGTTTTGAAAAAAGGTCAAATTTCAAGAAAGTTTTATTTCAGGCACTTGGTCTCCCTTCTAATACTTTATTTGTTGGATTGCGGATTATTTACAAAGGCACAATTATCTTAATTACACCTTATTCTAAAGGTAGCCTTATTGAAAGTTACATTTCAGCAAAAAACTTTCCTAAAAGCGAAAATTTCCGCACAGTTGATACATTGCCATGGATTCATTGGCAGTCACTTGGGCTTACTAGAAAGGAGTTTGTTAAAAAGGTTTATCGTTCGCATGTAGTTCAAGCTAAAATAGATCAAGTTTCACAATCTACAGAACTTCTCTTCAAAAACTCAGAAGAAAAAATTCTCTGGCACCACTTGGAAGATTTGCTCAAATATCCTGAAAATTCAGCTTTATCTATGAGCATTATTCCATTTGCAAAACGCTTTGCAACATGGACGCAATACTTAATGTCAAAGTGTAACAAGCCTTTTTATGATATTGCAAATTATGCAATGAAATCTGGTTACATGGATAGCATTGACTTTGTAACATTGTGGAGAGCAATGGAGGTTCTTTCACATTCCTGGAAATATGGAGATGAGCTTTCTTATTGGTTTGAAAAGCGCTATAAGCTTCCCTGTAAGAATTACTAATTACTGACAACAGATTCGGTTAATTAGCCGATATAAAGTAGAACTCTTTCTGCCGAAGGAGCTCTACTTTTATTTTTATTTTACAAATATTATTGACAGCATTATGTAAATTTATTATAATATAGGTTAGGTTCCAATATTTGGTTACCTTTTTGTTTCAAACCTGCACGACAGGGCGTATGCCCTAAGGAGGTATAAAAATGTGCAGTAATAAAATTGTCCGTATGGCGGACTTGCCCATCCACATGGTTGTACGAATTTTTTCTGAACTCAACCGCGGTAAATTGATAATTATTTCTGGTTATGACCAAGAAACAATTGTTACCGATACAAACCCCAAATACCTTACCTACCCTGATGGTTGGTATTTTGAAAGTGGAGTGTTTACCAACAAATATAACACTTCAACAGGCAGATACAGTGAAGCAAAAACTGTAAACAATTCTGGTAAAGCGTGGACTGGTGTGGCAGGTTGTCTGCCCGATTAAGGCAAACAACCAAATAAAAAAGATTCTATCTTTTCCTCTCTCTTCGGAGGGAGTTTTTCTTTTGTTTGTTTTCAATTAAAAATTATTCATTTTTTCTAAATATTTCACACAATTTTCACATTTTTTTGTTGACTTGACTACTGTTTCCATTTTATAATTGATTGTATATTTTGCATAAAACCCTGGAAAAACAATTATTTTTTTCACTGGTTTTACGCCTAAAGAAAGGAACGTGATTAATTATGAATTATTGGCTAATGACGTATGAGACTCCACTAACAGTTTTACTTACAGTTATTGGATTTTTACTTGTGGTATTTGCACAAATTAAAATAAATACTACATATTCTAAATATAGAAAAGTTCAAAATTCTGCTGGATTAACTGGTCAAGATGTGGCAAGAAAAATATTGGATTCTAACGGATTGTCTCAAATTTCTGTATATGAAATTTCGGGAAATTTGTCTGACCATTATAACCCATCAAAAAAGCTTATTAATTTATCTAAAGATATTTACAATGGAACTTCAATAGCATCACTTGCTGTTGCAGCACATGAATGTGGGCATGCTATTCAAGACAAAGAAAATTATACTTTTTTCAAGATAAGGTCTGCCCTAGTTCCTGTTGTAAATTTTGTATCTTATTTAGGATACTTTGGATTACTTATTTCTATTATAGGAGGATTAACTGGATATATTAAATTATCTATAATAATTCTTCTAGCAACAGTGTTATTTCAATTAGTTACACTTCCAGTTGAAATTGATGCTTCTAAAAGAGCATTGGTTCAATTAGAAGAATTAAATCTTGTTTATAATGATGAAAATAAGTCAGCTAAAAAAGTTTTAAGTGCAGCTGCTATGACTTATATTGCAAGTTTGCTTTCATCTATATTAGATTTATTAAGACTAATTTTAATATTAAATTCGAGAAATGATGACAGAAGATAAGTTCTTACCTCCGCTATCAAACAAAAATTCAAATGAAAGGAAAAAGAAATGTTAAAATTATTAAAAAACTTCACTAAAAAAGATTGGTTAATAGTTGCAATTTCTTTGCTATTAATCATATTTCAAGTTTGGCTAGATTTGAAACTTCCAGATTATATGTCTGAAATTACAAAACTTGTTCAAACAGAAGGAAGCCAAATGTCTGATGTTTTGAAGCAAGGTGGTTATATGCTTGCTTGTGCATTTGGCAGTTTGATTGCAGCAATTGTAGTTGGTTACCTAACTTCCCTACTTTCTGCATCATTCACGCTTCATGTTAGAAAGAAATTATTTGAAAATGTAGAAAACTTTGGTATGCAAGAAATTAAGAAATTTTCTACTAGCAGTTTAATTACAAGAACAACAAATGACATAACAAATGTTCAAATGCTAATATCTATGGGATTACAACTTTTGATTAAATCTCCTATTACAGCCGTTTGGGCAGTTATTAAAATTTTAAATAAAAACTGGCAATGGAGTGCACTTACTGGAGTTGCAGTTTTGGTTCTAATGTCTTGCGTTTCTCTTCTTGTAGCATTGGTACTTCCAAGGTTTAAAAAAGTTCAAAAAATGATTGATAATATAAACGAACTTACTCGTGAAAACCTTACTGGTATAAGAGTCGTAAGAGCTTTCAATGCAGAAGGATATCAAGAAGATAAATTTGAAGTTGGAAACACAGAACTTACAAATACTCAAATGTTTAACCAAAGAGCCATGTCAGCAATGTCTCCTGTAATTTATTTGGTAATGAATACTTTAACACTTTCAATTTATTTTGTTGGAAGTAAATTAATAGATTCTGCAAGTATGATGGATAAATTGCCACTTTTCGCTGACATGGTAGTATTTTCAAGTTATGCAATGCAAGTTATAATGTCGTTTTTAATGCTTGCAATGATATTTATAATGTACCCAAGAGCTCAGGTTTCTGCTCAAAGAATTGCAGAAGTTTTAGATACAAAGCCTTCTATTAAAGATGGAAAAGTAAATAGCGATGAGACTGATAAAAAAGGCGAAATCGAATTTAAAAATGTTTCATTCAAATATCCTGATGGAGATGATTATGTATTAAAAAATATATCGTTTACGGCTCATCAAGGTGAAACAGTTGCAATAATTGGCTCAACAGGTTCTGGAAAAACAACAATGATTAACTTAATTCCAAGATTTTATGATGCAACAGAAGGAACAATTTTAGTAGATGGTGTTGATGTAAAAGACTATAACCAAGAATTTTTACACAACAAGCTAGGCTATGTTCCTCAAAAGGCTGTAATGTTTAGCGGTTCGGTTAACTACAATGTGGCATATGGAGACAATGGAAAAGATGAAATTTCAAAAGACACAATAAAGAAAGCTGTAGAAATTGCACAAGCAGAAGAATTCGTTGAAAAGATGCCTGAAAAATATGAAGCTCATGTTGCACAAGGTGGAACAAACTTATCTGGTGGTCAAAAGCAAAGACTTGCTATTGCAAGAGCCATCGCAAGAAATCCAGAAATATATATATTTGACGACTCTTTCAGTGCCTTAGACTACAAAACAGATTACACTCTAAGAGAAGAGTTAAGAAATTACACTAAAGATTCTACAAATATAATAGTTGCACAAAGAATTGGAACTATATTAAATGCAGACAAAATTATAGTATTGGAAAATGGAGAATGTGTTGGAATGGGCACACATAAGGAGCTTTTAAGCAATTGCAAAGTGTACCAGGAAATTGCATATTCACAATTATCAAAGGAGGAACTAGAAAATGGATAACGAAGAAGATTACAAGAAAAAGCCACGTAACTTTGGTAGAAACGCTCCTGCTGAAAAACCAAAAGATTTAAAAACAGCAGTAAAAAAACTTGTTCATTATTTAAATAAATTACTTTCATTAGTAATTGTTGCACTAGTACTTTCTTGCTTTAGCTCTGTTTTATCAATAATTGGACCAAACAGATTGAGTGATTTAACAAACGAAATTACAAATGGATTAATTACTGGAATGAACTTTAATACAATAAATTCTATAGCATTGTTCCTTCTTATTATCTATCTTGTAAGTGCACTATTTGACTTTTTACAAGGCATAATAATGGCAACAGTTGCAAATAAATTTGCTCAAAAAATGCGTACTCAAATATCTAAAAAGATTAACAAACTTCCACTTAGATATTTCGATACACACAGCTATGGAGATTTATTATCAAGAGTTACAAACGATGTTGATACAATTGCTATGTCATTAAGCCAAAGTTTAGGAACACTAGTTGGAGCAATAACATTATTTATAGGTTCAATAATAATGATGTTCTATACAAACTGGATTTTAGCCATAACAGGTATTGTATCTTCCCTACTTGGATTTGTTGCAATGTTTGTTATAATGGCAAAATCTCAAAAATACTTTAATGCAAGACAAGTTGAACTTGGAAAATTAAATGGACATATTGAAGAAATATATTCAAACCATAATGTTGTAAATGCTTACAATGGTCAAAAAGAAGCTTCTGAGACCTTTGACAAATTAAACCAAAGTGTATATGAATGTAATAAAAAGAGTAGATTCTTATCTGGCTTAAGCCAACCTATAATGAGCTTTATTGGAAACTTTAGTTATGTTGCTGTTTGTGTTGTTGGTGCAATCTTAACAATGAATGGAAGCATCACATTTGGTGTTATAGTAGCATTCATGATGTACATACGTTTATTCACAGGACCTTTAACACAAATTGCTCAAGGTATGACAAACTTGCAGACAACAGCTGCTGCTTCAGAAAGAGTTTTCGAATTTTTAGAAGAACCTGAAATGGATGAACAGAAAAACATCACTAAACATCTTGATCCAGCAAAAGTTGAAGGAAACATTGTATTTGACCACATAAAATTCTCTTATGATGGTAAAAAGACAGTTATAAAAGATTTCAGCTGTGATGTAAAAAAAGGTCAAAAAGTTGCAATAGTTGGTCCAACAGGAGCTGGAAAAACAACAATGGTCAATCTACTTATGAAATTCTATAACATAGCAGACGGAAACATTACAATAGACGGAGTTTCAACAAAAGAGCTATCTCGTGAAAATATACACGACCTGTTCATAATGGTATTACAAGACACTTGGCTATTTAATGGAACAGTTAGAGACAACATAAAATACAACAAAGAAGTCTCTGACGAAGACATAATGAAAGCATGTAAGACAGTCGGGATAGAAAAATTTATAAAAACACTACCTTGCGGATTAGACTACACATTAAGCGATTCAGAAAGTATATCTCAAGGTCAAAAACAATTACTTACAATCGCACGTGGTATGATAAAAAATGCACCATTCTTAATACTAGACGAAGCAACCAGTAGTGTAGACACACGTACAGAAGAACTTGTACAACAGGCCATGGATAAACTAACAGAAGGCAGAACCTCATTCATAATAGCACACAGACTTTCAACAATTAGAAATGCAGACATGATATTGGTTATGAACGAAGGAAACATAATAGAACACGGAAATCACGAAGAGCTAATGGCTCAAAACGGATTCTATGCAGACTTGTATAATTCACAATTTAAAAAATAAATGATTAAAAGACCAAATTAGCATAAATATATATACTAAAAAAACAATAAAGGTAAATTGATGTTTGCCTTTATTGTTTTTTATTAACTGTTATTATTATTATTGTTGTTATTATTGTTATTTCCTGATGAGCCTCCCCATGATGATGAACTTGAGTCATAATGTGGTGTTACAGAAAAGCCTCTATTGCTAATTTCCATTCTATCAAAAGATTTAGTTGTTGCAGATACTGAAAAAGCCTTTACAACCTTCCCTACTCCATCAACAAGTGATAAAATATTTTGATTTGCTACAATTGTATTAGCCTCTGACTCAGCAAGAAAATCATATATTTCATTAAACATATTCTCTGTTATATCAGAATAATAATTTGCTAGTGTATAGCACTTTTTTAGTCTAATAATTTCATTATATGTCTTTGGCTTTTTTTCTATCACTTTAATCCCTCCTTACAGTCAATATAGAAGAATTCTATATTTTGAAATGGTAAATTTATTGCTTGTATATGATAATAAGCATTATTTTTATGTTTAGTATAATGATAGTCTCTTAATTCTGTTGTAGTAAAAAATAAGTTGTTAGGATTTTTGGTTGATATCTTATCATAATATAGACTTAATATTTTAGTTAAATCTACACAGTAATAGCCTTTTTTGTCAGATTTTTCTTTTTTTATGGTATTTGTAAATATTTGATGAGTCATAATATGTTCTTGTTTTACTCTTTGTTCATCTCCATATTGTAATGTATCACCTGTTAATAACATCACATATAGTGAATTACTAGCCGGATAATCACAATCTTCCAAAACTCCCTCTTTTATATAAAGTACTATTTTACTTTCATCAGTTAAATATACAATATCTCTTTTACTTTTTATTATTTGAGACTCTAGTTTATATTCAATATCATCAATTTTTAATATAAAAATATCTGGACTATATATATTCTTTAATTTACTATCTGCCTCTATTATTGATGTTAAACTTGGTATATCTTGTCCAACAATTTTCTTTTCTTTGGGATAGAAATCTTTTGATATATCTGGATGTATCTTGCTTAAATACATATAAATTGATTCTTCATTATTCTTATCTTCTGGATATAACTCAGCATTGTCTTTGTATATTTCTTGTTGTAATTTACAAGTATACGATTTATTTATTTTGTATTTATTCTTAACAAATGGGCAACCTGTTTTACACAAATATAAATATTTGCAATTTAGACATTCTTCGTTAAATTCTATTTTATTATGTATTTCAAAAATTTTTCTTCTGGCATTATTCATAATTGTTTCAACTTCATCTTTATATATATTTCCATAATAGAATTCTTCATTTTTTTGTCCTCTTACACAAGAATATATATCACCATTTCTCTCTAATAAGAAAAACTTTTCTCCACAATTATCACAATTAGTGCAATATGTAGGATTAAATTCTGCAAACCAAGTATTTCTTACTCCATAATCTAAATTTGTTCCTCTAAACTCATTATTCATCCTTCTATAAAAATCGACTTGTTCATCTTCTGTCATAGCATGGAGTATATCATCATTCTCATTATCTACAAAACCAATCATAAAATTAAAGTCATTCATATTTAAACAGGTATTTTCATCAAGATATTTAATATCTTTAATAATTTCATCTGTTTTATCATAATGCTCCTTAAATATTGTTGCAGAAACCTTTTTATTATTAGGTATTTCTTCCAATAGTTCGATGTTTTTTAATATTTTATCTAAAGTTTTTTGATTTCCTTTTGTAACTCTATATTTTTCATGCAATGAAAATGGTAAGTCCAAAGAGCCACTTATTGAAACATTAAATTCCTTTATAGTATCTATGTGTTTTTCTAAATTTAATAAATTGGTTTTAATATGTGGAGCTCCTAGTCTAAATCCATTGCCAATAATTATTTCTTTATTATCTCTGTAGTAATTAGAAATATATTTTATAATATTTCTAAAATCCTCTCTAGCTAAAGTTGTTACCTCTCCACCATGCAAAGATATATTAAATGGAACAACCTTAGCATTTTTAAATTTGTTTACAGCATACTCTAATGTTTTCAAATATGAATCATCTTGTTCTAAATCAACTGTGTTCTCTTTTAAATAACAATACTTGCATTGCATATTGCAATTCATTGTTGGTACATATAATAAATGTATAAATTTGTAATCCTCATTCATAACAAATGCCTCCTAATAGTATATTACTGATGTTGGACTTTCTTTAAATGCTCTTTCATTTATTACTGCATTTTTAGGTACATGTATTGAGCGCAATGAAGTGCATTGTCTAAATGCTGAACTACCTATTTCGACGACTGTTGATGGAACTATCACATAACTTAAATTACTACAACCATAAAAGGCATGCCCACCTATTCTAGTAACTCCTTTAGGTATTACAATAGAAGATAGTGATGTACAATTTTCAAATGTATTACCTCTAATTTCTGTTATTTTTGATGGCAGTGTTACATTGTCTAACTTTTTACAACCAACAAAATTTTCTCCATGAATTGATATTATGTTATCATGTAAATTTATTCTTCTTAATGAAATACAATATTCAAATGTTTGTCCGTTTATCTCTACAACCTTACTAGGTATAGTTATCTCTTGTAACGAACTGCAATGTGAAAATGCTCCTGCGCCTAAATATTCTAGGCTTTCTGGTAATTCTATTTTGGATAATTTTTTATCATTTTTAAAAGCTGATGCCCTTATTTCAATTAATCCATTTGGTAAAGAAACTGTTTTTAAGTTTAAACAATTTTCAAAAGCACTTGCCCTTATTTCTGTAACATTTTGAGGGATATATATACTTTCTAAATTTTTACAATTAAAAAAGGCTTTAGATTTTATACTCTCTAAATTTTGTGATAATGTTACATTTTTAATTTTTGTATTCTCGAATGCACTATTTGCAATAGCAACAACATTTTTTCCATTATGCGTATCTGGAATTACAACTGTATCACTCTGTTGAATTGCTCCTTTTGTGTATTTTATTACTGCATATCCATCTCCATATCTAAAGTAAAGTAATTTTGGCTTTGCAAACATTATTACTGGTATAAATATTGCTGCCAATACAGTTATTCCTGTTTTTAGAAAAATTGGAAAGACTACCTGCTTTTTATTTATTTTTACTTCTGTAACCAATTTTGCTATATCTTCATTTGGATTTTTCTTAGCTTTCATTGAAATTGCATTTACAATATTAAATTTTTTTACTAAAAATATGTATAATAATAGAGTAATTCCCTCACAGATTAAGCAAGTTTTTAATTCAATATTAAAAAAGTACATCAACACGTATATAAATGTTAATAATCCAAAGATTAAAATTACTATATTTCTTTTGGTATTTATTTTTGATGTTGTTAATTTTTTTACATTTTCCCCTTGGCTTTCAATCTCTTCTTTTACAATATTTTTTAATAAAGCACTCTCATTGTTAAGATATGTAGGGTCAATCAACACTATTGGACTATTATCTGTTACTTTTTCAGCACTTGTTTCGATATTTTCTTGTTCTTCGTTATTATTTATTGGTACGTCATTTACTACACCTTCTTTATCTTTAATTGAGGCAATAGGAATAATAATAAATGCGCCTACAAATACTAATATAAAGTCTATTATTGCAATACCTTTTGTTATAAATAAGTCAAAAAATAATAAAATTGCAATTCTAATTACAAACAAAATCCAAAAAGTTCTTTTTGAATTTTCTTTTGAAATAATTTTAGATAATGGCATTAAAACAAAAAGTGACATATGGATTGAAATAAATGCCTCCATACCGTAAAGCTAAGCCTAATGACATACTTCCGTTGCTACTCCCATTACTTGCAAATACTGTGCTTGGTAATAATACAAATAACATTATAATTAAAAAACTTATTATTTTCTTCATTTCTAGCTCCTTATTTCATTATTCTTTTGTTATTCTACTTTAAGCAATTTTTATTAATCTGTATAACCAAATTTTTTCATTCTATCTTCTTCTCTTGATGATAAATCTTTTATCCATTCTGCAAGTCCAATAGCATCACTAGTTCTTAAAAATTCAAAGTATTTTACTCTGTCATCTTTACTAATTACGACAGGAGATAAATTATTTTTTAGTAATTCATAATTTATAAGTAGTCTTCCTGTCCTTCCATTTCCGTCTTCAAATGGGTGTATTTTCTCAAACTCAATATGATATCTTACAATTTTGTTAAATATATCATGTTCGTCGTGATTATAGTTATATATGTAATACATCATTAAATTTGGAACTTTTTCAGGTTCTGGCGGAATATGTTCACTTCCCTGTATAAACACTTGTACAGTTCTATAACCTTCAGTATCTTTAATATCTCTATTTATAGTTTCATTTAACTTTTTTATAAATCTCTCATCAAAATTTTCATCATTTTCTAAATTCTTAAAAACTAATTCTAATGCTTTTTTATGATTAATAGCCTCATATATTTCTCTAGGCTCTTTTCCCTCAATTTTAAAGCTGTTATCATTATATAAAATCGCATATGTTTCAGCATATGTTAAAGTACTTCCCTCAATTGCATTTGAGTGATATGTACTTCTTGTAATTAAATCTTCTAAATAATTTTTATTGCTTAAAATAAATTCTAAAATCGTCATAAAATCCTCTTCTCATTATTTTTGTAACTGCTTAAATTTTACCATATTAATTTTGTAAAATCAATCATAATAATTTTTTCAATTTTTTGAATATTTTTTTAATTTTTTCTTATACTATTAGAAAAAATTATTTTATGGAGGTTTGCTATGAAAGTACTTTATTATATAGCTCTTACTCTTGTAATTATTGGTGCTATAAACTGGCTATTAATTGGCTTATTTAGCTTTGATTTAGTTGCAACAATATTTGGTTCTATGTCTGTAGTAAGTAGAATTGTTTATGTTTTAGTTGGTATAGCAGGATTAATAAGTATAGGGCTTTATCCTAAAATTAATGATTAATTTTCATTTGTAATAGTTAATTCTAGTACAAAAATAAAAAATTTCACCTAAAAGAACTCTCCCTTTGAGGCGAAATTAAATTGCTATATTTTTATAACCCCCATTTTCTATTTTTTGAAAATTTCGGTACGGCGCTCTTGGTCGGGACTAGCGTCCCTCGAAAGGCGAGCTTGACCTTATTTTCAAAAAATAGAATAATGGGGGTTTTTATATAATATCAGCATAGCAAAAATTTCGCCCCATAAGGGAGTCCCCATTTGGCGAAATTTTATTAACTATTATTTTGCTATTATTTCACAAATTAAGTTACTTATTTGTGTTGGATTTTCTACTGGTAAACCTTCTATTAGTCTTGCTTGTGCATATAGAACTTGTGTGTATTTTTTGAGCTCTTCTTTATCATTTGCATATAAATCTTTTATTTTTTGAGCTATTGGGTGTGAGTCGTTTATTTCTAAGGCTGTTTGTGCTTTTACTTTTTGGTCGTTTGGCATTGAGTTTATTACTTTTTCCATTTCGACTGATAACGCACCTTCGCTTGTTAAACATACTGGGTGATTTTTTAGTCTGTGTGTAAATCTTACTTCTTGCACACCTTCCCCTATTGTTTCTTTCATTAATGTGAACATGTCTTTATTTTCTTCGTTTTCTTTTTTCAATGCTTCTTTTTCTTCGTCTGTGTCTAGGTCAACATCGTTTGCACATACATTTATAAATTTCTTTTCCTTATGCTCCATTAATACTTGTACAACGAATTCATCTATATTCTCTGTTAAATAAAGTATTTCGTAACCCTTTTCCTTTACTGCTTCAACCTGTGGCAATAATTCTATTTTATCAACAGTTTCTCCACATGCATAATATATTTTATCCTGTCCTTCTTTCATTCTATCAACATATTCATCAAGTGTTACTAATTTATTTTCTGTTGAAGAATGGAACATTAATAAATCTTTTAGATTATCTTTATTTAATCCAAAATCATTGTAAACTCCAAATTTTAATGTTGTACCAAATGTTGTAAAGAATTTTTCATAATCTTCACGATTCTTATGCAACATGTCTAATAATTCTGATTTTATTTTCTTATCCAAATTCTTAGCAATTATTTTTAGTTGTCTATCATGTTGTAACATCTCTCTTGAAATGTTAAGTGATAAATCTGGGCTATCTACCAATCCTCTTACAAAACCATAGCAATCTGGAAGTAAATCTTCACACTTGTCCATTATTAATACGCCATTTGAATATAATTGAAGTCCTCTCTTAAAATCTTTTGTGTAATAGTCGTATGGTGTGTGCGAAGGAATGTACAATAATGCTGTATAGCTTACGTCTCCTTCAACAGATGTACGAATTACTTTTAGAGGCTTTTGATAATCCCCAAATTTTTCTTGATAAAAATTATTGTAATCTTCATCTGAAACTTCTGATTTATTCTTTTTCCAAATTGGAATCATGCTATTTAAAATTTCGTCATGTCTTACTTTTTCGAATTTAGGCTCTTTCTTCTCGCCTTCTGGCTGTTCAACCTTATGCTCGTGTTCCACTTCCATCTTAATTGGATAACGAATGTAATCAGAATATTTTCTAATTAATTCCTCAATCTTGTATTCAGCAAGAAAATCACTATATTTTTCGTCATCAGTATCAGCCTTTAGCGTTAAGATAATTTTTGTTCCAAAGTCTGATTTATTGCACTCATCAATCGTGTAGCCTTCTGCACCTTCTGACTCCCATGCATATGCTTTTTCTGCACCATAGCATTTACTCTCAACTCTTACCTTAGATGCAACCATAAATGCAGAATAGAAACCAACACCAAATTGACCTATAATGTTTACATCATCTTCTTTTTCAGCATTTTCCTTTGCTTTAGCAGCCTCCTTAAATGCAAGAGAGCCACTCTTTGCAATAGTTCCAAGGTTTTCTTCAAGCTCCTCTTTGCTCATACCGCAACCATTATCTTCAATAGTTAAAGTACGTGCTTCCTTGTTTGGAGTAACTCTTATATATAAATCATCCTTATTAACTTTTACATTTTTATCCGTAAGAGAACGATAATACAACTTATCAATTGCATCACTGGCATTTGAAATTAGTTCCCTTAAAAATATTTCTTTATTAGTATAAATCGAATTAATCATTAGGTCTAACAACCTTTTAGACTCTGCTTTAAATTGCTTGTTTTCCATAATAAAATTCATTCCTTCCCTTCGTAATAGCCTGAAATATTCTTTGTTCTTTCACACTATTTTTAATACTAAAACGTATTATAGTTCTTTATTTTAGCAAAGTCAATAATAGAGTGCTAATTTCACAAATAATTCACAATTTAATATTCTTCTACTTCTATCACTGCTTTTTCTTCTAATGCAAAACGTTTTTCTACGCTTATTTTGCTTACTTGATTATCATCTTTGAATACGAAGTTATTCATTGCATCAAGTATAGATTTTGCTATGTTATCAACATCTGGTTTCTTTGTTGGACTTATCTTATTTTCTAGCATTTCCTCTACTTTTGCTTTACTTGTGCTTTTAGGAATTTTTAAATAAGCAATTATATTTATTGAAAGCCTTCCTTCTAGCATCTCGTATCTTGGATATTTTATTTTAAAATATTGCTGTATCAAAAATTCATAATCTTTTGTTTTTCCAGGAGTATATACTCTTCCAGTATACATATTTACTCTTGGTCTTTCCTTTCCTACTATTTCTCCCGGTACTTCAAATTGATATTTCATTGTTTCACTCCTTCTTTAGTTTTAATTTTAAAACACATGACTATTATTTAATTCTATTTTCTTTGCCGGAAATCTTCGTAACTCTTACATCATTTACGAGAGTTTCCGACAAGTGCTTATATAAAATCTCTATTATAATTTTATTATATGACTAAAAATGCTCGCTTTTGTAAGCAATTTATTTCATCTTTTTATTTTGTAAACTCCAAATATTGTACATTATCATACACAAATTTTATAAATTCTTCTTTATCACTTAATTTTCCAATATATTTACTCTGAATTTGTGATACAACTCCTCCCAATGATAATTTTTGAAATACGCTTTCGAATGCTAGTTTCTCTTTATAGTCTATTTTTTCATCTTCACTCGCATGGTACGAACTTGTATATTTTTCTTTGTCTGTTACATTTTTTATTACTCCAAATCTTTCTTTATCTATTCTTTCGAACGTTTTACATACCTTTTGACTTGTTTCTCCATATAAGCAAAAACCTAATCCAGAGGCTTTCTTCCACTTTTCAACAGTTTCTTTTAAATACTTTACTATCTTTATAGCAAATTCTTTTCCATTTGGTTCAGTGTTAGAAACTTCTTTCATCATCATTGTTGCTTCATATACTCCTACATATCCTAACGAAATTGTAGAGTAACCATCTTTCAAATATTTGTCTATTTTTTCTCCTGATTTTAAATGTGCTATCGCACCATATATCCAATGTATTGGGCTCGTATCACTTACTGTACCAAGCAAAGCATAATGTCTGCACAATAATGCTTCATGACACAATTCCAGTCTTTCATCTAGCAAGCTAAAGAATTTATCTTCATCACCATCTGCCACGATTGCAATTTGTGGTAAATTTATGCTAACAATACCTTGATTAAATCTTCCTTCAAATTTATATGTTCCATTCTCGTCTTTCCATGGAGTTAGAAAACTTCTAAAGCCCATTGGTGAAAAAACATTTCCGCTATAATTTTCACGCATTTTTTTAGCCGATATAAAACTTGGCTCTTGCGTCTTATTTGCACATTCTAATGCAAGCTGTGTTAAATAATCATATTTTCCACCATTTAAGCAGTTATTTTCATCAATTACATAAATCAACTTTGGAAATTCCGGATTAATATATTTTCCTTCTGCATCCTTCATTCCCTCAATTCTTTGCTTCAAAATTTCTTCTATTATAAGTGCATTTTCCTTTATGTATTCATCATCTTCTCTTAAATACATAAATAACGAAACCAGTGGACTACGCCCGTTTGTAGTCATTAGTGTATTTATCTGGTATTGAAGTGTTTGTACCCCACTCGTTACTTCTTCTTTTATCTTTTTATCTAATATTTCTTTTGAAGGCACGCCTCCCAACTCTTCCTTAAATTTTTCATAGCTCTTTCTAACATACTTTCCCAAATGACTGATATCTACAGATTGTCCACCGTATTGTGTTGACGCAACTGTTGCAAGAATTTGTGCAAGAACCGTGCAAGCAACTCTAAAACTTTTTGGGCTCTCTATTAATTTGCCATTTATAACTGTTCCATTGTCAAGCATGTCTCCAATACTAATCACACTAGAATTAAAAATTGGTTGTAAAAAATAGTCCATATCATGAAAATATAATACTCCTTCTTCATGAGCCTTTACTATTTTTTCAGGTAACAGTAGTCTCTTCGTTAAATCCTTAGAAACCTCTCCAGCTATGTAATCCCTTTGTGAAGACGCAAGCACAGCATTCTTACGTGTTCCGTCTTCCAACATCTCCATATTTTGATTTTTTATGAGTCCAAGAATAGATTCGTCTGTGGTGTTCTTCTTTCTAACCAACGCTCTATTATATCTATAAATCATGTATTTTTTTGCAAGCTTAAACTTTTTCTTATCCATAAGTTGCTCTTCTATTATATCTTGCACATCTTCAACTAAAATTCTCTTTTTATCAAGTGACTCAATATATTTTATTATATCCTTAATATCTTGCTTGTCTGCTCTTTCCTTTTCTGTAACCTCTTGGTTTGCCTTCTCAATAGCAATTGCAATCTTCTCTCTATTAAAATCTACTACACGTCCATCTCTCTTAATAACCTTCATAAATTCCTCCTTGGATTTATCTAAATTACTGCCTCTTTAGTTTCATTATAAATAATATTTTTTAATATAACTAAGCAGTATTGTTTGCAAAACATTTTTCTGCCCACATCGACATAACTTACCTAAAAAACATTATCTCATAACTATTATACCTTAACAATTTATTTTTTCTGTTGCAAATGCAACGTTTTTGAAGTATAATTGAGTAAATTTTATTTACAAATTTAAGGACAATGTTAATGGAAATATCAGATATAATTGAAAACATTTCTTGTAATTGTATTAAGGTTCAACGTAAGACCTTTGAAAAAGGTAGTATTATTACAACTTACATAGAAAAAAGAAAACAAATTTGCATACTGCTTTCTGGAAAAGCAGATTTAATTAGATATGATTTAAACGGAAACAAGGATATAATAGAAAGTTTTGTTGAGACAGATATTTTTGGTGAAGCCTTCTACCCTGTTCATACCAACCACGAACTTTTTGTTTTGGCAATGGATAAGTGTGAGGCTCTTCTATTTTTGTATGATGACATACACGAAAAATGCAGAAGCAATTGTAAATTTCACACAACACTCGTATCTAGCTTACTAGAGCTTATATTAAAACAAGCAGTACATCAAAATACTAGAATAGAAATACTTTCAAAGAGGTCTATCAGAGATAAATTACTTACTTATTTTTCTATTCTTTCTAGTAAAAACTTCTCTAAAAATATTACACTTCCAATTTCAATGACTAGCCTCGCTGATTACCTAAGCGTAGATAGAAGTGCAATGATGCGTGAGCTAAAATGCTTGGTAGATGAGGGATTTATAAGCCGTGATGGTAATAAAATTAAACTTTTATATTAAAAAATTTATATTTTTAATTTTTGCTTTTAGCTAAAGCTTCAGTTGGAAAAGAATTAAATTTTGTCAAGAAAAAGGCCCATTTAAAAGGCAATGGCGCATACTTTTTGTATGTAACCGCGTTTTAAATGGGCTTTGACGTATTCAAATTTGTACGCATTTTTTAACAATATTTAGTCATTATCACTTTCTATATTACTCCCAACTTCATAATTTTCGTTTTCTGTATTTCTGTTCTCTGTATTTGTAATATTGTTTTTTCCTTGAAAAGTCTCATTATTTTTATTGCTCTCTGTATTATTTGTTATTTCTGTATTTGTTTCAGTATTTTCCGTATTGCCTGGCACTTCTGTATTTTGCTCTGTGTTTTCTATTTTATTTTCAATATCGTTATTTTTATCGCTTTTTGTGTTTTCTTTATCATTCCTTTTGGCAATATCATACTCCTTCCAAGGGTTGTCCGAAGCTGGATCAGTTGGGTCCCAACTATTTACCTCACTGTCTCCAGAAATTTTTCTTTCTGATGGCTTACCCAATGGTCCAGGGTTAGAATCTTTGTAAAAATATACTTTTGTTCCAGCCGCACAATTATCATATATCCATTTTGCATTTTTTACAGTAAGCCTTATGCATCCCAAAGAAGCTGAAGTACCTAGTTTATCATACTCCCAATATTCTAAACTTGCATTATTATATTTCTCAGTATATGGTACAGAATGGAACAATATATTTCCAGTTATTTGTGTTGCATATTGACCATACACATCACCTTGAAGCCCTTTCCATTCCCATCCACCATATTTTTTTAGTGAATAAGTTCCGCTCGTTGGGGTTGCAAAGCCAACCGAACAAAGCATTACCTTTACGCAGTTTTTGTATTCTCCGTTTTCATCTTTTTCATATACATTAACTACATTTTGCTTACAATTTACTTCTAATCTATATTTTGTACCACTCGTATTTTTAGCTTTTTCTTCAGTTACTTTATTTTCAACTACTTCGTTCTCTTCTACACTATTTTCTATAATCTCTTCATTTACATCTTCTTCAAAATTTTGTGTATTTACGCTATTTACGAGTTCATCAGCTAAACTTTCTGGTTCCTTTGTGGCAACTTCTTTCGCAGTATTCTTACTAATTATACTTGCAGTTATTATCGTTATTAAAATAGCTAATATTAAAATTATAATTCCTAATATAATTCTCTGTTTTTCTTGCTTTCTTTTTCTAATCTCACTTCTTGATTGCATTCTAAAAATCCCCTTCATATGTTAGTAATAACATTATACATTTTAAGAATAGTCTAGTCAATAAAATTTTGCTATCTTAAAGATTTTCCCCATTATTTACCTAATTAATCATTCCAAATTCTTATTACTTGGTACTTCTATTGATTTTCCATCATATCTAAATTTCGAGCCATGGCATGGGCATTCCCAAGTTTTATCTATATTATTAAAGTACAGCTCACACCCCAGATGTGTGCAAATAGGTTTTACTTTAAAAATTTCTCCAGTATTTGCTTTATACACTCCAACCTTTTTATTATCTATTTCAATTATCTTGCCCTCTCCTATTTTTATATCATCTATTTCATCTTTTGGTATTTTAAACCTGCTCATAAGTATTGATTTATTGGCTTCTTTTAACATATTTCCTACTTCGACTCTATTCTTTATTGGTTCTACTCTTCTTGCTTTAAACAAATCTTCATACTCATTTTCTTTTCCTAATATTTTATCTGCTATTATGTTTGCCGCAACATTTGATGATGTAATTCCCCATTTATTAAACCCTGTTGCCACATACACATTAGGCATCGTAACAGAAAAATCTCCTATATACGGGATTTTGTCGAGGCTTATGCAATCCTCTGCAGACCACTTATATAGCACTTCTGCATCTGGATACATTTTTCTTACAGCTGTTTCAAGCCTCGTATATCCATTTTTCAATTCCTCCGTTCCGGTTTTATAATCATAACCAACCGCTAATAGTAATTTCTTTCCATTATCCTCGATTACCCTAAAAGACATATTTGGGACTTCGTAATTTATATACATTCCATCAAACAATTCGCTTTTTACATCAGCAACTATTGCATAAGATGTTGACTGATACATTTTCAAAAAATAGTAACCCGGAATCTTTATAAACGGATATCTTGTAGCAATTACCACATAGTCTGCCGTAACTTTATTTTTATCTACATATATTTCATACTTTCCATTTGACTTTTTTATATCTGTAACTTGTGAATTTTCGAATATTCTACTATTATTATTCACAATACATTTTGCCAATCCATATCCATATTTTACAGGGTGAAGCTTTGCTTGACTCCTAAACTCAATCGCTCCTGCAATTTTCATTGGTAGCTCTATTTTATTAACATATTGGCACAAATCTTTTTCTAGTTTATCTACTGCTCTCTGCTCTTTTTTCAATTTGTCTACTTCTGTTTCTTTTGCAGTAAAAACATATGCCTTTTCTCTCTTAAAGTCACAATCTATTTTTTCATTCTGCACTATTTCACTAATATTTTCTATTGCCTTCTGATTTGCCTCTAAATATTTTTTTGCAAATTCTTTTCCCTGTGAATCTATTAAATATCTGTAAAAAACTTCATGCTGACTAGTAACTTTTCCAGTATTTCTGCCACTCGTGTGACTACAAATTCTATCTCTTTCTAATAAAACAACATTAGTATATTTGCTTAAATAATACGCTGTTGTAAGACCAGTAAGTCCTCCGCCAATAACACAAACAGAGGCCCTCATATCATTTCTTATACTCTCATATTCTTTATAATTTTTTCTCTCCTCTTTCCAAAAAGATTGCATAATTTTTTCCTCCCGCTCCTTCTAAAACATTTATTACACTATTTTTTCCAAGATTGAAAAATTTATGCAATTTCAAATTATTCGCAATTCAAACTTATAGACACAAAAAAATGCCAATTTTATTTGGCATCTTTTTTATCTATTTTTCATTTTCTTCTTTAATTTGCTTTTTCTTCTTTCCAGTTATACCAGCATTGCTTACCTTTTCAGCAATCGCCTTAGTTGTGTCTTCAACCTTTGTTTCTATTTCTTCTTTTTGCCTAATTGCTTCTTTCTTTATTTTCTCTGTTTGGTCTTTAATTTTTATCTTAACAGCTTGCAATTTAGGGAAGGCATCGACCAATCTTCTATGTAATGCAGACTTGCTTTGTAAAATTTCCCTTACCTTCTTAGTAATCTCTTCTGTATTATCAGTTTCCTTACTTGCAGTAATATCAGCCTTTTTAATTGCTTTAATAACAACTCCAGAAACAATATTATCAAACGCATAAATTACAAACAAAATTCCAGACACAATATTTAACCACATCTCTGGTATTAATTCTAGTTTTCCTAGCAAGAATGGATTTGTTACATATGTCACCATTAATCCCAAAATTCCAAAAGGAATTATTGTGCCTAAACAAACTCGTCCATTTAAATTAAACTTTCTTTGGCTATAATCCCACCATCTTGCCTTAAACATTTTTTCCATTACTAAACTGGTCAAGTATTCCAAAGTTCCGCATACGACTATCGCCATAACAAATAGCACAAGTGCATCATATTTATATCTTCCCAATAAAAAGGTTATTAGAAGAGCTCCATAGCCATAAATCGGACAATAAGGTCCAATTAAAAATCCTCTATTTATAAACCTTTTATACTGAATAAGCTTGCAAGTAACTTCCATTATCCAACCTGCTACAGCATATATCATAAACAGCAAAAAATATATTCTAACATCATAACCTAGTATTATCATAGAAAAACCTACCTTATAAATCAATAACTACATTAAATATATTACCAGTTATATGGAAATTTTGCAATACATTTATAATAAAATTAATCAGCATTTATATTAGCACTATATACCATTAGTCTTATATGCAAAAAGCAAATGCCGACTAGCACTTGCCTTCTTTTTCTTTTGTTTTATTTATCATATTTTGTTGTAGTTTTCGCTATAGCGAAATATACACCGTATATTCTTAAGAACAAATCTAAAAATTTTCAATCCTACCTCTATGCTTCTCTATAAAAGTTCTAATTTTGTAATTTAATCTGTTCTTCTTTTATAAGTGGATACCTTATAAGCTTGTTCCATTCCAAATTCTCTTTGTTCATATTTACAGCTGTAATTTGGTGATTATCATAAGTTGTATAATAATAAATCCCTTTTGTCGCATTACAACATGATGTATAAATAGTTATTTCATATTTATCATTGCCTAAATTGCAGCAACCTCTCTGTTGATCGACAGAATTAAGAATATGGAAAAACTGGCTAACACTCTCTAATTCTCCATCTCCAGAAACAGAATTCATCTTAACAAATGCTGTTCTAACAAACCTAGATTGCGAAGATAAATCTCCTGGAAGTCCAATCGCTCCCATTCCACGGCTATAATTCTTTAAATCAAGTTTAGAAGAAAACGTGTTTTCTGGTGATTTATTTGACAGATGCATATAATTATTCAAATTAAACATTTGCTTATCAAACGGCGGATTATTAGTAAGCACACCGACTGGATTATCATATATTTTTATTCCATCCTCCACAGACTCCACAGTAATTGCTTTGTTACTATCAGCAATAATCCAATGCAATTGAGCAAGTGGCAACCTATCATTAAAAGGCTCATTCAAAAAATTCATATTTTGAATAAGCTTTTTCGCTTCATCAACACTTGAGCACTGCCCAAGAATCCATGGAATAAACTCAAACTGAGTTACATTATTTTTTCCTTCTTTTTCCTCATGATAGACTGCGTTTCCAACAAAATTAAGTCCTGCAATTCCAAGCCCTTTCTCATTTATTGCATCATAATACAATGGGTAATCTTCTATCACATAAGCCATTCCAATAATAGCATAATGCGAATTCATCTCCCCCATTTTTCTAAAGTTAAACTTAAAATTTCGTGGAGTAATCGTAACTTCGTCTCCATATGAAAACTCATAGTCTAACGTACGTCCAAAATAAAAATCTTTAGTTTTATAAGTTGTAGCTGTACACATAATACCTCCTAATATTCACATTTTTTTAAAACCGTTAATCTTAAAAAAACAAACCTTTACATTTACATCCTATCATAAAAAGGGTATTTATTCAATCTTCTTGTCACCTTTGACCAATCAATAATATTGGTAATTAAAATATTATAGAAATCAAATAAAATTTTAGCTCAAATTGAAAATATAAAAGGCCCACATTTCTGTGGGACTTTTCATTATTCAATTTCAATATATTTTTTGCTTGGTAATTCTTTCTTGTCTTCCTTCTTTGGAACAACAATAGTTAATGTACCATTCTTAAATTTAGCTTTAATTTCATCTTCTGTAATGTCTTCTCCAACATAGAAGCTTCTAGAGCAAGCTCCAGAATATCTTTCTTTACGTACAAATCTGCCTTTTTCTTCGTCATTTTCTTCTTTATTAACACTAGCATGTACTGTTAAATATCCATCTTGAATCTCAAGTTTTATTCCTTCTTTGTCATATCCTGGTAAGTCAATGTCAATAATGTATTCATTTTTCTTCTCTTTAATATCTGTTTTCATTAGTCTACTTGCTCCCTCATTAAAGAATGAATCTCCAAATACATCATCAAATAAATCAAAATCATGTTTTCTAGGTATCATCATCATAAAAATCAACTCCTTAAAATATATTATGTGTTGACACTTGATGAGAGTGGCACATGTTTATGATAAATATTCTTTACCATTTACAGATATATTATACATCTATTTTTAGCAGAGTCAAGTATCGAGTGCCAATTTTCACGTAAAATTCATATTTCTTCTAGGCTTATTGATAACAGCTCAGTTCAGCGTATTATTTGTTTTTATTGAGTTATCTCTCATTATCTTCTACTTCTTTTACAAGTGCAGTCTTCATCTTATTTCTTTTTCCACCATATATATCATCAAACAAACTATCGCCAACCATTAATACACTCTCCGAATTTACATTCATCTTTTCACATGCCTTTACAAAGTTCTTCTTTAACGGTTTGCACGCAAATCCTATGTAATCTATTCCATTTTTATTGAAATATTTTTCTATATCTTTGTCTACTCCATTGCTTACAATCATAATTTTTATCTTGTCTTTTAAGTCTTCAATCCATTCCTTATTAACCTTTGGAATATCATTCATCTCTTTACGCAATGTATCATCTACGTCTAGAATTATTGCTTCAATTCCATATTGCTGTTTTAATTTTTCGATTGCTTGTATATCTAATTCATTTACTTTGCTTAAAGTCATATCTGGTTTTATAAATTTCGATAACACATAATGAACTAAATCTAATATTTTATCTGCTACCAATTCATCTAAAGTCTTCATAATTTGCTCCTTTGATTCATTTTATACGTTTAAAATAATTTATCCTATGTTGTTTCTTAATTTATTCTTTATAAATTCGAGAAAACTTTACCTAAACTATCATTTATAACAAGATTTGCTTTATTATCATAAGGAGTTGAATCCCTGTTTATCAATACAAGATTTCTGCCTCTAAAAAAGTTTATTAAACCACTTGCAGGTTGAACAGTAAGTGACGTGCCAGCAACAATTAACAAATCAGCTTTTTGAATAGCATATATCGAATTTTCGATTGTTTCCTCATCCAATCCCTCTTCATACAAAACCACATCTGGCTTTATTATTCCTCCACAACTACATCTCGGAATGCCATTGCTGTTAAACACATATTCAGCATCATAAAATTTATGGCAATTCATGCAATAATTTCGTAGTACACTACCATGCAATTCATATACAACCTTAGAGCCAGCCTTTTGATGCAAACCATCTATATTTTGCGTTATTACCGCCTTTAACTTACCTTTGGTTTCAAGTTCTGCAAGTTTTATATGCGTAATATTAGGCTGGTATTTTAACGAGTTCATCTTTGATTTATAAAACTTAAAAAATTCTTCCGTTTTATTCATAAAAAACGTATGACTTAGTATTGTCTCAGGCGGATATTTATATTGCTGGTTATACAAACCGTCCTTACTCCTAAAATCAGGAATTCCGCTTTCAGTTGACACACCTGCGCCACCAAAGAATACAATATTATCACATTTGTTTACTAATTGTTTAAATTGCTGTATTTTATCCTCCATAATTATGCTCCTCTTTTATTTAAATAATTTTTTGAGACTGCTCGATTTTAAACTTTCTTTATGCTCTGGGAATTATTTCTCGTTTTCCAGGTCGTACTCCCATAAGCTCAAATGACCTTTTGCTTCTATTGGTTCATTAAAGACATGCACATCTTCTAATTGCCAGCCATAATTTTCTTGAAAAGAACTTTTTGTATAAATATCACTATTTTCTTTTAATAATTTTTCTTTGAATTCATGTGTCATCTTTATACAATCGACTAATGTTACTTTTCCTAAAATTTTACCTTGTGGCAATTCTTGAGGCAGATAATTTGCTAATCTTTTTACCGCTTCTTTATCAATTTCTTTACCAGCATGTATAAGAAGTTCTCCCCTATATTTAGTTTGCCAACTTCTAAATTCAAATCTCTTATCTCCTTGCATAATTAAAGTTGCCCATGGTTGCTTTATAGTTAAAACCTTCATAATTTACCTCGTTATTTCAATATTATTTAAGTTTATCTATCTACACATTTTAATATTCAAGATATATTTTTTTATTCCATTTTGATTATATCACTTTGTGTTAATTATTTTAATACATATTAACGCTTTTCTTTATATTTTATCTATGACAATAGCGTAAAATACTTGGTTTTTCAATTCTTGGTATGACCTTAGGGTTATGAGCGCCGGCAAAAACACTTTTGGAAATTTATGAAAACTTAAGTTTTTGCTGGTATATAGCCATTTATAGAAGATTTAGTTTGTTGAACTTTTATGCAATTTTAAGATGTTTTTGGAAGCAATTCTTCCCAAAATTTTCCCAATTTTATTTGGTAAAATTTTTGCAGTAATCTTCTATAAAATTAAGAATTATTTTGGAGGTTTTATTATGAAAAATTTAAGAGAAGTTAATAATGATATTTTGAAAGATTGGTTTATTTATAGAGATGAAGATATCTCTGCTTTAAAATCTGATGAAGACAAAAAACATTGGATTTATTTTGATGAAATAGCTGAAAATATTTTAAGAAACGTACCTGAATGTAATAAGAAATATGTTAGGCAACAATTACATAAACTTGATGATAATTTTTTAGATTATTGCGATTATTGGGATGAAAAATATTATAGAAATGGATTTTGTAATGGTATTGAACTAATTAATGGTTGTTTTGAATAATAAATAAAAATTAATCCAAAGTTTTTTCAAAATTTTGAAAAAACCTTGGATTTTTATGTATTTTTTCAAATTTTTCAGAAATATATTCAATATAGTTTTACTTTTTATTATATTCTAATACTCCAATATCATTTTTAAATATTTTCTTTATTTCATCTTTTGTTATTTTCTTATTTAAGAAATCTTCAAATATATTTAAAAATATTCTTGTATCAACAATTAATGTATTATTCGCTTTTGCTATTTTTTCTACTCTCTCCTTTATTTTAACTCTTTCTTGAATATTCTTTTTCCTTTCATATGCAACTATAAATAAACATTTTGCATTTTCTGTTTTATTTTCTTCTTCTAATTTATCTTCATAAATAATTAAATGATTACATGCATCTGAAATATTATGACCTGAAATTTCATTATTTAGACCTTTTGTTTCAATAACAAATGTTACATCATCTAACTTTATGAGGCAATCTTCCTCAAATGTATCTTTAAATTGAGAAATATCATATTCAAAAATTTCTGAAAACATTTTATTAATTTGTTTTGCCAAAATCTCTCCAGTCTCATATAAAATAGATTTGTACTCAGCATTTTCATTCAAAATATTCTCTAATATATCTTTTTGTCCATTTAATTCCTTAATTTTTTTATCTAATTCTAAAATTTCTTCTTTACATTTTTCATCTGTATAAAATTGTACTTCTTTTATCCACTCTGGAGCTAAGCTTTTATTCTCAAAACAATCTTGAAAAGATTTTCTTAGTAAGAATATTGTTTCTTGTTCTGTTGATAATTTCAAAGTTGTTAATACTGTTTTACCATTTTTAATTACAACAGCATCATTTCCATTTTCTGCTTTTAATATTACATCATTATTTTCTACATTACAAAAACTAAAGTCTGCTGTTAATTTATAACTTTTCTCCTTTGTATAACTTTTTCCAAAATTCAAGCTTATAAAATTCATGTTTATTAAGTTTGAATTTATTATTTCTATAAAATCTTTTTGCATATCTTTTATCTTTTTTACTTCAGTATATTTTTGTACATTTCCTACATAATGATAATAATAATGATACTGTATGTTCTGAGGAAATACAACAAGTACATTACTTTTTTTACTTTTTAAAATAGCCTCTCTTATACTTCTTAAATCCATATACTGATTTATGCTATTATTATTATTTCCTTTGTAATACCATAAATTTTCATCAGATATATCTATAATTGTTATGTCATAATTATCAAATGATTGAAATTCATCTATTTTAGATATTAAAAACTCACTTTTAGAAAATTCTTCATATTTTTTTATATTATTTGTAATTATTTGTATCATTCTTATTCCTCCTATTATGTATATCTATTATTTTTAATAATATCTTGTATTTTCGCTAATTGTTTTGTATTAAAATATTTTTTAAAACACTCTCCTATAAAAAAATCTAATTCATCTTTTATAGAATTGCTATATTCTAATATTTCCTTACTATCTTTTAAATAATAATCACATACTTCCTGTTCTTTTTCTATTCTAATTTTAAATAACTCATCTGGTTTTCCTAGTATTTTCTCACTAAACTTTTTTATCTTGGCTATTTTTTCCTTATCTTTCAATAGAATACTTAATAAGTTAAAAGTAATAATAGTATAAATAATTACTACTTCATCAATTAATTCTTTTAAATCTAGCTTTGTACAAACTGCATCCATGTATACTAATATAATTGGATATATTAAAAATATAATTAAGTAACAATTTAATATATATTTCACTTCCTTGTCTTTTTGAACCAAATATACAAATTCATTCACTTTTGTTGCATGAGAATATCTGCATAATGTTTTATATATGTATGTTAAAATTCCCTCTTTAAATATATCCTCAAAGATTTCATCTCTTTCTATAACGGAGAAATACTTATTAAAATTATTACCTATACATCTTCTAACTTTATCCATGCTATCATTTTCTATTTTTTTAAAAATTTTATTATAAGAATCTTTTATTTCTTTATTCCCATCTAAAGTAACTGCTTTTAAAGTCATTTCATAAATATTTCTTAGGCATGGCAGCACCACATTTATTTTATCCTTTTCACATAACTTTAAAACTTCAATAATTAATTCTCCTGATGCACAGAGATTATTGGTACAGGAAATTTCCAAGTCAGCTTTCTCTATATGTTTTAATATCTTTTTAATCTGTTTAATATACATACCATTACAAATTTTTATTAATTCTTTTAATTCACCCATATACCCTCTCTATTTATAAAAAGCAAACTAACTAAGTAATAATTTTTTATTACTTCATTATTTTGCTTTTCTTTCGTTCTATTTTTCTTTATAATAAATAAATTTAAACATATCCTCATTAATAGAATATTCTTTTAATAGATACTGAATTAATCCCTCTATGCTTTCTCTATTAAAGTTGGTTTCCATATATACATCTTCTGCTATTTCTGCAGGATTATTTATATTATCACTATTATTTGAGAAAATAATTCTAGTTCCATTTTGATATTTATAATTACTACTTGCTATTCTTTGCAAAATATTACTATCTATTTCGTACAATATCTTAGCAACATCAATTAATATAGTTATATAATATAAATTCTCATAAGTATCATTTAAAAACTTAAATCCAAACATTTTTAGATTTTTGATATTGTCAATATTTTCACCTAGCTTTCGCTCAACAAATATATCAAATTCTATAGTTTTATCTATATTTTCTGGGTAACTATATATTTTCATAATTATGCTAATTATTTGATTAGCCCTTTCTTCTATTTCGTCTTTTCCCCATTTTTCACTATTTAATATAGATTCATTTAGTCTTATTACATTTGTTTTATATTCTCTCATTAATTCTTTTTTCTTTTCAAAAGATTCATTTGAATATTTTGAATTGTATCCAGTCACTGATAAATTACCTATTGTATGTAAATATTTTTCATGAATAATATTATAGTTTTTACCTAACATATCTCTCCAACTCTTACTTAGCGTTTGAGGCATTATGTGCTCAATTGTTAAATCATCAAAATTTAATGTTTCATTACTATTATAGTTTTCTACTTTTTCAAGTAAATATTTTAATATACTTGGTTTTTTATATAAATTTTCTGTTTTCAAATGCTCTTTAAATAAAGTATCACTAGGAAATACATCTTCTGTTTTCAAAGTACATATATAAGCCTCTATTGCTTTATAATATTTATTCTTGTTTTCTTCTTTTTTAAATATTTTATAATATAAATTTGAATAAAATCTTCTTAAATTACTTGATGGTATCCCACAAATTAATCTTCTTAATGCATAAATTCCAAACAAGTTTAATATTCTTTTTAGTTCTTCCTCATTTATTATTCTATTTTCATAATCGTTTAAAACAAGCATTAAAAATGGATATGCTGTATTGTGGTTTAATATTCTAAACATTTCACATGCTTTAACAATTTCTTGACTATATTCGGGATTTTCTGCTCCAATCAATAATTTATAATATTTTGAAAACTTTTTAAGTTCGATTAAAACATCTTCTTTAGTATATGAATTTTCTTTACAGTATTTTTTAAATACTTCATAAATCTCTGTCTCCTTTATATAACTTTTATTTTTCATTATTAAGAAATCATAAAAATACTTTTCTAGATTAGTTTTATTAGAATCTATGGAATTTAAATTTTCTTCTATATATAACCAATATTTTTCATACAAATTTTCTTGTTCTTCTGAATCTTTCAAATCCATTAATAAGTAATTTCGTATCAAATCAGAAGGAGTCAAATCTACACCCGTTGAATTTATACTTTCAAATATTAATTGTGCATTATCTTTATCTTTTTCTAGTGTAATTTCTACTAATTCTAAATTTAGTAAACCATTCCATATATCAGATAAATTCATACCTTTTTCTAACTCTGAATTAATTAATTTTAAAAATGTTTCATAGTTTTTATAAATATTAGATTTTTTATTTACTTCATTTATTCTATCATCTAATAAAAATTTTAACTGAATATTATCCTTTTTTATAGGCTTTAATTTTAGCCTGTTTACCTCATCACAATTTGTATTAAACAAACATTCTTCCGCATCATTTTTCACCGTGTCATTTTCCTGTTTTATTGCAATATCTCTTAATGCTTTTATCAATAAAACCAAAGTAGTAATTCTTTGTTGACCATCTATAATTAGGCAATCATTAAGTGCAGATGAATTACAATAATTTAAATATACAATAGTTCCTATAAAATGTACCTTATTTTCTTTAGAACATTCTATAATATCCTTAAACAATTTTTCACAATTTTCAAATTTCCAATCATAATTTCTTTGATATACTGGTATTCTAAACTGCCTTTTATTTTTAGTCATTACGTCTCTTATTACTCTTAATTTATGTACATCCATTATTCTACCTACCTTTTGAATCAATTTTATTAACATGATTTCAATAATATTAATTTTTCTAAATTACTTTTCATCTCAGCTGTTGCAATAAATTCATTTATTGATAATGGTACTATATCTAGATTATCTTTAAATTTTATAAATTTCGTATATTCAACTGAATCATTATGTAATGTTGGTGCAATAAAAACTGAAAACGAATTTATATTCTTTAAAATTTGTTCTCTTAAATGTCTACATATAGCGGGCATTTCTCTAATATTCTGTTGTGTTCCTGTTAGTAATGTTACTTCAAAAAAACTATTATATTTTTGATCATAACATTCTATATCTGGTAAACCTCCTGCAGCATGTCTTCTAGGCAATCCTTCATCATCTACAGTATAATTAGGTTTTACTATAACATTCTCAAATGTTTTCTTTAATGCTATACTAATTAAAAATTCTAATCTAGTTGGTCCATTTATTATCTTTAATATTGAATCTTTTGATTTACCATTATTAGATAAAATTTGTAACTCCTCTTTAATTGTTTTCCAATCGAAGTATTTAACCCATTTTTCGAGTGTTGACTCTGCAGTTATTCCCTCTGTAGTATGTGTCTCTATATTTATCAACTTTGTATCTATTTTTGACATATATAAATAATAATCATATTCACTTTCATATTTATCATAACTACTATAATTTTCTAAGATATAATTAATTTTTTCTATTTCCGTACTATTAAAATCTATAAATTTTCCATATCCTCTTATAGTAATTAATCCTGTCAATCTTAATTTTCTTACAAAGTCATCTGGCATTTCTTTCATTATATTTTTTAACTTAAACCTAGTTTCATCTTCTTCTGAAGCATCTAATTCCTCAAAACACATTTCATATATAGTTTCGTCACTATATTCAAATCCATATTTTTTCCTTAATTGTTTTATTTTAGTGTATATTGGTTCTGGATTATTATCTCTAGCACATAAAAATAATGGTATTTCTTTCATATTTATACCTGCATCGCTGGTTTCCTTGTCTTCTTTTAATAATTTTAAAACTTCTAAAACTAATGTAAATGGTGCATTTTCATTTAGTACTCTTCTATATGGATTATTCCTTTGATACTTAACTAAGGCATTTAAAAAAGCCTGTTCTTCCAGCTCAGGATTTTCATTTAATTCAGCTGTTAACAATAAATTACCTGTTTCTGAAATTTCTATTGGTTTTCCCATTTCATAATATATAAAACCTAATTCTTTTATAAATTTATACCAGGTATCAAATCTTGATGGCCATCCTTTATCAAATCCAGATTCTTTATGGTTTTGAGGACTATTTGAAATAATTTTTTCAAGTTGTTCATCCGTAAATTTTTCGTCTAAATCTGTATAAATTGCATTTAACTCTGAATCATTTTTTTCGTACATTGTATAATAATACTTCCCTGCAATCGTATCTTTTACTATTTTCATTATAACTTCATTAGTCAAAATTTTATTATTATAATTTGAAATTACTTTTATAAAATCTTTTATTCTTTCTGGGTTCCTGACCGTGGTAGTAAATAATAATGGTTTATATTCATGATTTTTTTTGCTCATTTTATTTTCTCCTACATATTACTATTTTTAACTTAATTTTTCTTTTAACTTCTTGGTGTACTCTTTGGTATAATTTTTAATTTCTTCAAATATATTTTTATCATCCATTTTTTCAATAAACTCTTCAAGATTAAATGTTTTTCCATAAATATTTTCCATATTTTCTTCTATTTTTAATGTTATTATTAAAGCATCAAATAGTCTTTGCGTATCTTGATGAATAAATGGTGCAATAAATGACAAAAAGTATTCTTGATATCCTTTTTCATTACTTAAATGCCTCATTAAATTAGTTGTTTCATTATTATATTGTTGAGTTTTATTCCTTATTAGACTAACTTCTAATACCCAACAAATCTTATCTGAAAATATTTCAATATCTCCTTTGTTTCCAGGTGCATGTGAGATTGGCAATCCACTAGAATCCATTTTATAATTAGGTTTAATTTTATAATCTTTACCTAGCGAGAAATACATAAATATAGATATAAAGAATTCAAATTTTAATGGTGTAGGAATATATTTAAATGCTAAATTTTCCTTGCTTCTTGTAGACTCAATTTTTTTCAAACTATTTACTACATTTTCTTTATTCAAATTATAATTTTCTATAATATTATTTATTATGTCATTATAATTAATTATCTTTACTTCTTTCTCTCTATGTGAAATTAATATATCTTTCAATTTTTGATCTAAATAACTTATTCTATTAAAATATTTAACTTTATCATCTTTTTCGTTCTCTGATAATTTAAAATCATATTTTATTAAATCTCGATAATAATCCAATTTATTAGAATTTAATTCTAAATAAATAGTATTTGCATGATTTGTTATTGTTACTAATCCTGTTATCCTTAATAACCTCAATACCACATCTGGATAATCTCTCATTACTGTCTTTTCAATATTAACTTTAGGGAAATTTTTCTTTATATATTCATATGTTTTTACACTATTAGTAAAGACATCCTTTTCTTTTATTAAAATATTCAAAAAACTTTCCACATCATCATTTTTATTGAATGTAGATAATATAAACTCATTATATGATAATTTTTTATTTGTTCTTTTTAATTCTATTA